>Ga0196977_1000199_pt1 | contig 36678 bp, 26 predicted proteins | sample S3v_1013CmetaG_FD_148634 | JGI IMG/M metagenome (GOLD analysis project Ga0196977, IMG submission 148634) | Soil microbial communities from Anza Borrego desert, Southern California, United States - S3+v_10-13C | ecosystem: Environmental > Terrestrial > Soil > Desert | place: USA: California... | reverse complement strand
CCAGCCTCGGCACAGTCCACGCCCTCACGGTGGGTCGCGACGGCTTCCTCTACGCCGCGGGTGGTTTCGGCCTCGAACGTCGGGTGACGACGGCGACGTCGAGCACACCCAGCGAACCTATGGGGCAGTTCGGCCCGCAGTCGCGCGACATGGCGGTGACCTCTATGGCGCTCGACCTGCCTCGCCACCGCGTCTATGTGTCAGGCTATTTTTCGACGGTCAACGGGGCCGCACGCGCCGGCCTCGCCGCGCTTTCGACCCTGCCCGACCGCTCGCTGGATTTGGCATGGGAACCACCGGCGGGCATCCCTTACGGAGAGGTCCTCCTTGGTAGCGATCGCCTTGTGCATGCGCGCCATTACCTGGACTTCGCAGCATCGACCGCGAATCTCGCGGAGAGCGTGGCAGCCTATCCGCTGGCCGGCCGCTCCCTCATGGGGCACTACTACCGGTCCATTTTGGGGCGGGACCCTGACCCCTCCGGAATTTCCTTCTGGCCCGCGGAGGTCAATCGACTGGCCACCCTCGGCATCGACCCGCGCGAAGCATACGTAGCGATGGCGATGTACTTCTTCGGCAGCCCGGAATTCCTGGCGGCGCCGCTGAGCGATGAGCATTTTGTCGAGCGACTGTACCTCACCTTTTTCGATCGACCCGTCGATCCCTCCGGCAAACGTCACTGGTCAGAAGTCCTGGCATCGGGACTCACGCGTGAGATGGTGATGTTCGCCTTCATGTTCTCGCCGGAATTCGAGTCATACATGGCGAGCGCTTTAGGCGCGTGGACGATCCGGCCGGAAGTCGCCGTAGTCGTGGACTTCTACCGGGGTGCGCTGGGGCGGTTGCCTGACCACGGTGGCTTGCGCACCTGGGTCAATGCGTTTCGCACCGCGCAGTGCTTACCCGCGGAACAGCGAACGGCGGCCGTCCAGGCGGGCGCGCAGCAAATCTCGAGCGCCTTCTTCAACAGTGCGGAGTACCTTGCGTCCAGCGCGAGTAATCGGGACTTCGTGACCGATTTGTACAACGCCTTCATGCGCCGGGGCGCGGACGTGGATGGCTTCAACCAATGGGTGGGCGCCTTGACCAGCGGTGGCAGCTCGCGCGATGAAGTGCGCTTGGCGTTCCTGGGCTCGCCCGAGTTCGCCGCCCGTATCGGCGCCGTCGCGGCAGCGAGTTGCACCTCGCCCGTGCCGTAGACGGGTGCTCCTCTGTTAAAATATCGCTTCCCTTCGGGTCGTTAGCTCAGCGGTAGAGCACTGCCTTCACACGGCAGGGGCCAATGGTTCGATCCCATTACGACCCACCAGAATGAAAAAGGCGCCGTCTTCGGCGCCTTTTTGTTTTTTCTGCCACAGCTTAAGACAGCTGCCGAGCCCGGATCGAGGCGATGAGCAAATAGCTAAGCAGCCGATGGGCACGCTCCTCCTCGATGGACCCGATGAGCGGCGCGCTCGCGATCGCCCGGCCGATGCGATCGATCCAGGACTCGATGTCGTCGAGGGACTCGATGCGCATGCCGGCCAGCTCCATCAATGGCAGGGGCTCCGTGCGCAGCTTCTGCTCCACGATCCGCGAGGTCGCGCGGATCAGATCCTCTCGCGAGAGGGCTTGTTCGAAGGACTGGAGGATCGCGCTCATGGCTCGATGCTGTCACGAGCGCGGGGAGCCACACATAGGCCAGGTGGCGATGGCGTTGTAGGACGATTCCTACATCACGGGAGGGGTACGCGTCCCACGCCCTGTGGCAGCCAGCCGTTGCATTCGCATTCGAGGGCAGCGCGCTCGGATGCCTCCAGTGCGGCGCGGCCGGCCGGTGTCTCGATATAGCAGGTCCCGTAGATACCGCTCCATTTCGCCCGCGCGACCGGCCCCTCGATCCAGGCGATCTTGCCGCTTGGCTCCCGGGCAGGCTTCCACCCCTTGAGCGGTTGCAGCTGCATGGCGCGACAGGGCATGCGGCTCACGCCATAGGGTTGGGCCATGGCGGCGGTCAGCATGTCCTGGATACGCGGGGAATGGAGCGATGTCTCGATCTCTCGCGTGGGGCGGTCGAAATCGAGCTTCTCCGCCGGCGCGGGCGCGGCGAGTGCCGCGGCAAGGAAAATGGCGAACGAGTCCATGGTCTGATTCTACCGCCGGGAAAGCTCGCCTTCTCATCCAGTCGGCGGATGGTTGCCTTGCTACCGTCACGAGCGCAAACTGCGCTCGCAATCGGGGGGCCCATGGGCTTGACTCGGCACGCCTCGCTAATACCCTTCCTTGTCGCCATCACGCTGGCGGCTTCCTTCCCCTGCGCCGCCCAGACATGGTTCGCCAAGGCGCCAATGCCGACGGCGCGCTCCTCGGCTGCGGCTGCGGTGGTCAGTGGCCGGATTTACGTGCTCGGCGGTTACCAAGGCGGGGTCGCCTGCCAATACCTGAGCACCAACCAGGCTTACGACGCGGCAGCCAACACCTGGAGCAACAAGGCCGCGATGCCCTGGGGCCCCGACGGCGCCGGCGCTGCCTCGATCAACGGCATCGTGTACGCGGTTGGCGGCCTGACAAACTGCGGATCGTCCTTCGCCACACTCGGCGCCTATGACCCGGCGCTGGACAGCTGGACGATCAAGGCCCCCATGCCGACCGCGCGCGGGCGCCTGGGGGTCGCGGCTGTCGGCGGGCGGCTCTATGCGATCGGCGGCGGGCTCGGCAATGCCGTGACGAACAAGGTCGAGGCCTACGATCCGGCGACGAACTCTTGGAGCTCCCGCGCGAGCATGCCTACTGCGCGCATGTGGTTCGCGACTGCGGAGGCGGGCGGGCTCGTCTACGTATTCGGCGGGTGGAGCGGCTCGGCGACGCTCGCGACCGTCGAGGCTTACGACCCGGCCACCGATACGTGGAGCAGCAAGGCGTCGATGCCCACCGCTCGCGTGGGCGCCGCGGCCGGCGTCCGCAACGGCCTCATCTACGTCGTCGGCGGCGAGTACACCAGCCCCCCGACCACCCTGGTGGAGGTCTTCGATCCGTCGACAAATGCCTGGGCTACCGGCCCGTCGATGATGGTTCCGCGCGGCACAGCGGGCACGGCAACGATCGACGGTGAGCTGCATGTGTTCGGCGGATCGCAGCTGGGAGGCGGTGTCCTCGCCTCCGTCGAGGCCTTGACTCCAACCACGACTTTCCCGCTTTCGGTGACACGATCGGGCAGCGGCAATGGGAGCGTCTCGTCCTCGCCCGCAGGAATCTCTTGCGGAAGCACGTGCAGCGCGTCCTTCGCCGCATCCACCTCCGTCACGTTGAGCGCTTCGCCGGACTCGTCCTCCAGCTTCGCGGGTTGGGGCGGCGCCTGCTCGGGCACGGGTGCATGCAACGTGACCATGAGCGCAGCGCGCAGCGTCGCCGCCACGTTTACCTTGAACACGCTAGCCTCGACCACCACGCTGGCCTCGACTCCCAACCCGTCGGTCGTGGGCCAGGCGGCCACGTTTACCGCGACGGTGCAGGGAAGCGGCGGAACTCCCACGGGCACCGTCACGATCAAGGAGGCGCAGGTCGCGCGGTGCGGGCCGCTCACGCTGGTCGCCGGCTCGGCAGGATGCAGCCTGCCCGACCTATCCGCCGGCATGCACACCTTCACCGCGGAATACTCCGGTAGCGGCACCTTCCTCCCCTCCAACTCCACCTTCCACACCCATACGGTGCAATCGGCCGCGAGCGTGCCGGGGCTCGTCCTGGACCGCAGCGCGATCGATTTCGGCGCACAGTCGATGGGCACCACTTCTCCGGTGCGCACCGTGACCCTCACCAACAACGGCTCCGGACCCCTCGTCGTGTCGGGCGTGGCCACGTCCAGCCCGCAATTCACGGTTGCGCATGGGTGCGCCACCCTCCAACCCGGCGGCGCATGCTCGCTGCAGCTCGCGTTTTCCCCCGCCGTTGCGGGTGGAGCACTCAATTCCACGGCCGCAGTCGCAGGGACCTTGTCGATTGCAAGCAATGCGCCCGGAAGTCCGCATTCGGTCGCGCTCGCGGGCAATGCGGAAAAATCCCTCGTGACCCATTACTACCGGGCGATCCTGAATCGCGATCCGGACGCCGCGGGAAAGGACTATTGGGAGTCCGAAGCGGCGCGCCTGCTGGCGCTCGGCGTGGACGTAAACGAAACCTGGTACGTGATGGCAGGTTATTTCTTCAACAGCACCGAATACCTCGCAGCCAACAAGACCGACGCGCAATTCGTCACCGACCTCTACAACACCTTCTTCAACCGCGCGCCCGATACGGGCGGGTTGAATTTCTGGGCAGCGCAGATCGCGGCGGGCCTGCCGCGCGAGGTCGTCCTGTTCTCGTTCATGTTCTCCGGAGAGTTCCGCACCTTCACGCAGGCCATCTTCGGCGTTCCGAACGTGCGCCCGGAAATGAACATGGTGGTGGACTTCTTCCGCGGATTGCTCAATCGCCTGCCCGACACGCCCTCGCTGCAATTCTGGCTGGAGCGCCTGCGCATCGCCCAATGCCAGGGCGCGGGCCCCGTCTACACCGCTGTCGACGAGATTTCCGCGGGCTTCATGTTCAACCCCGAGTATGACAACCGCAGGCGCACCAATACCCAATTCGTGACCGACATGTACTACTCGTTCCTGCGCCGGGGCGGCGACATCTCGGGAGTGCAATTCTGGATCAACGAGCTCAACAGCGGCGCGCGCTTTCGCAACGACGTGCGCGCCCTCGGATTTCTCAACAGCACCGAGTTCGGCGCGCGCGTGCAGGCTGTGATCGCCGCCGGCTGCGTCCCAGGGTTCGAAACGCCGGCAATCGCGAGCCTGAGCAAGATGGAAGCCAATCCGCTCGCGCCGCTGGTGCTCACCGTTTCCGGGATAAACGTGTCCGCACGCACGTCCGTGCGCTTCTTCGACGGCGCGGGATACGACGTGGAGGTGCCGGCGCTGGTGAAGTCGGCCACCGAGGTTCGTGCCGCGGTGCCTCCGTATCACGCGCTGGACGTTTTCCGGCAAGGCAATGTCAGCGTGCAATTGGTCCAGCAGACCGCGGGCGGCCGCAAGGCCTCCGCGCCCATGTCCGGCCTCGTCGTCAGGGCGCCACCGACGGTCGCCGGTGCCAATGGCACGCTTACCGCGCAACTCGCGATGCTTGCCGACGTCATTGCGCCCGATACGCGTTCGCGCCTGCAGCTGCTCGAAGGGCGTTATTCGGGCGCGCCCTCGACCGCGGCGCAGCGAAACGCATCGACGCCGTTGCAATCCGCATCCAACGCCCTCGCGCAATCGATGCTTTCGTCCGCCACGGGCACCGCCGCGAGCTGGGGAAACGTCGGCGGCCGCGCGCTCGTTCTCGACGCAACGACGCGCGCCGTGCTGGACTCCCTCGCGGAGGCGACGTTCCTCGCCTTGGGGCCGAATTCGCCGAGCCCGTGCGAGCCGAAGGATCTCTTCAAGCCCGTCGTCATCGATCCCGGCGACATCATCGAAGGACGCAATCTCCAGGCCCGCCAATACGGCGGGGGGATGATCCCCTGCGCGGCCGGCGAGGTGCTCGATGCGGGCGAAAAGATGTCGCTCGCGGCTGGCGCGGCCGCGGCGGTGGCGGCTGCCGCCGGCGCCGCGTTGTCGATCCCGGTGGTCGCCACGGGCATCTTCATCCCGCTGGCTGTCGGCTCGGTAGTCATCATGATGCATGCCGAGGCGCGCGGGCTCTCCGACTCCTCACGCGTGGACGCCGACAACCTCAAGCGCTCGATGGAGATGATGCAGGCCCCGCTGCAAAACGCCATCGATACCGTTCGCGGCCTGATCGCGCCCACGACCTCACAGGCGTACGAGTGGCTGGGATACGCGCGAGGCGCCTGGGAGCAGGCATCGCCCTACGTGGGGCAATTCGACCTGGACCTCGCGTTCGCGCAGCCGCCCGTGGCGCCACCCCAATATCTCCTCACTCTCACCAAGAGTGGTACTGGCCAGGGAAGCGTCGGCGCAACCCCGGCGGGGCCCTCACACGCGTCGGGGACGAAGGTCACCGTGACCGCGGCCCCATCCGCGGGCTCGACTTTCGCAGGCTGGTCCGGTGCTTGCGCCGGCATGGGCGGGTGCAGCGTAGTGATGAACGCGTCCCTTGGCGTTAACGCGCGGTTCGACCCGGTGACCGTCACGTGTACCTACACGGTCACGCCCGCGACGATTTCGCCGCAGGCCACCGCATCGACCGTCATCGTCACGGTTCAGACGCCCGCGACGTGCCCGTGGTCGATCCAGAGCGATGCGGATTGGGTCTCCTACTCGGGTCCGGCCAATCGCGTCGGGCCCGGCGAGGTCAGCGTCAACGTCCTGGCGAACATGGGCACCGGGCGCACCGGCACCATCACCATCGCGGGGCAGCCGGTCAGCGTGCAGCAGCCGACACGCACCTTCCCCGGGTGCAACTTCAACACCTGCAACCAGGTCTGCCTCGACGCTTATGTGGCGTGCAACAACGCCTGCCCCGGCCAGGGCAGCGTCTTGCTCAACTGCGTGAATGCGTGCCAGCGGACCTGGAACGCGTGCCCGGCGTACACCAACACCACGACCTGCACCTGTCACATGACGCTGCAGTAGGCCTACTCGATCAGCCGGTGCTTCATCGCATAGTGGACCAGGTCCACGTTGGTGTTCAGGCCCAGCTTCTTGAGGATGCGCCCGCGATAGGTGCTCACCGTGGACGGCGAGAGCCGCATCTCCTCGGCGATCTGGTGAAGCGTCTTGCCGCTCGCTAGCAGCCACATGACGCGGTACTCGCGGTCGGAGAGGCGCTCGTGGGGCGGACGCTCCTGCTCCGGCGTGAGCCGCATGGCGAGCTTCTCGGCGAGCGTGGCGCTGATGTAGCGCCCGCCGGTGGCGACCTTCTTGACCGCCGCCGTGAGCTCTTCGCCCGCGCTTTCCTTGGTGACATAGCCGGCCGCGCCCGCCTTCAACGCGCGCAGGCCGTGGGGGTCCTCGGGATAGATCGAGAGGATGAGCACCGGGCGTTCGGGGTAGTCGTGCTTCACGTCCGCGAGGAGCTCGACGCCGCCACGTCCGGGCATCGAGTAGTCGAGCACGGCCACGTCCCAGTCGAGCTGGTGCGCGATCTCGAACGCCTCGTCGCCGTCGCGAGCCTCGCCGACGACCTCGATTTCGGGATCCGAGCTCAACATCGTCTTGAGCCCGTGCCTGACGACCGGATGGTCGTCCGCGATCAGGACCTTCAAGGGTGCGCCCTTCTGGCCGTGTAGTACTTGAGAGGTAGCGAAGCTCATGCGTGGAATACCGGTTGTTGGACGTGCGAGGGGATGGCCACGGACACCGTCGTGCCCTCCCCTTGCCGCCCTTTTACTTCGATCGACCCGCCAAAGGCGAGTACCCGTTCACGCAGCCCGAGGAATCCCAGCGACCGCGGGCTCTCGAACTCCTGCTCCTGGATGCCCCGGCCGTTATCCTCGACCTTGAGCGCCAAAAATTCGTCGTCGGCCAGGTGCACGCTCACGCGCGTCGCGTGCGCATGGCGCGCGACGTTGGTGAGCAGCTCCTGGAATATCCGGAAGAGCGCCGTCGAGCGCTCCTTGTCGGGATCGTGGAATCCCGGCGAGATCTCCACCAGGCAGCGGATGCCGGTGCGCCGCTGGAACTCGCGCGCCTGCCACTCCACCGCCGCCGCGAGCCCGATCTCGTCCAGCACCTCGGGACGCAACCCCGATGCGATGCGCCGCACCGAGTTGATGATGCGATCGATCTGCTGGCACAGGTGCGCGGGCTTGTCGCCGATCGCCTCCGCACCGCCCGTGGCAACGCTCTTGGCGAGCGCGTTGATGTCGTACTTGAGCCCGGTGAGCGCCTGGCCCAGCTCGTCGTGGATCTCGCGCGCGATGTGGATGCGCTCTTCCTCGCGCACCGACTGCAGGTGCGCGGCGAGCGCGCGCAGGTTCTCCTCCGAGGTGCGAAGGCGCTGCTCGGTCATGGAACGCTCGGCGAGCTCCGCCGAGAGCATGCGATTCATGTCGTGCAGCCCCACGAAGACCGCGAGCTTCGAGCGCAGCACCTCGGGGATCACGGGCTTCACGATGAAATCGACCGCGCCCGCCTGGTAGCCGCGGAAGGACGTGGAGAGGTCTTCCTGGGCCGCGGTGAGGAAGATGATCGGCGTGTGGCGCGAGCGGTTGCGCTCGCGGATCAGCTTCGCGGTGGTGAAGCCATCGATGCCGGGCATGCGCACGTCCATGAGGATCGCCGCGAAGTCGTCCTCGAGCACGCGGCGCAGCGCCTCCTCGCCCGAAATCGCGGTGACCAGGCGCGCGCCCAGGCCCTTGAGCACTTCCTCCATGGCGATGAGGCTGCCCCGATCGTCGTCGACGATGAGGATGCTGGCCTGGAGATCGTCGCCCATCGCCGTTACTGGGCGAGCACCAGCAGGGAGTAGCCGCCCAGCATCCGGGCAGCCGCGTCGGGGTTCATGGCGTAGAGCGCCTGGCGTGGCCCCTTCATGAGCCGCGTCTTCCATCCCGGGCTGCCGAGCTCGGTGGCACCGGAGGTGTAGGTGTGGTCGATCACGCGATAGCCCGTGTCTTCCAGCAGGGCGAGCGCCGTGTCCTTGGTGAAATAGTGGATGTGCCCCACCGAGCGGCGCATGTCGAGCAGCTTTCGCGGCCGCACGAGCGACATCGCCGAGAGGTCCAGCGGGATATGGAAAAGCTTGTGCGTGCCCTTGGCGCGCAGCTTGCGAAGGAAGCCGAAGCAGTCCTCGACATGCTCGAAGACGTCGATGGCCATCACCAGGTCGAAGTGCGCGGGCTCCTCGAGCAGGTTGGCGAGCTTGAACGCGAAGTTGCCGCCGCTCTTGGGCGCGCACAGCCGGTACGCGTCGGGCGAGATGTCGTAGCCGAAGAAGCGGGTGCCCGGCTCCAGGTGCTGGGCGAGGTTTCGCAAGACCTCGCCGGCGCCGCAGCCGACTTCGCAAACCGTCGCCGGGGCGAGCTGGTTGCGCTCGAGCATCCGGGCGATATGCCGCGCCTTCCAGGGGGAGTCGTCCGCATGCCACTCGGGATTGTGGCGAAGGTACGTCCCGTCGCTGTACATCGTGGATTCCATCGTCCCAATCCCGCTTTTCTAGAGGCGGCAAACGTAACCGCGGCAGGACTAGTGTAGGAATTCACCTTTGCATCACAACTGTGCCGTATTTGGGCACGCTAGTCCCAGAGGACTAGAAGAAGCCTCAGGAAGGTGGCTTAGGGCCGTGATTTTGTAGGACAAAAGCTGAAACGCAGGGGGGGACGGGGACCGGGCCCCGTCCCTCGTCCCTCATGCCTCATCCCTCTAGGACAGGCAACCCTGCGCAACGATCGCGTCGACGCGCAGCGCCACTTCGCTGCTGTCGATGAAGGAGCGCCGGATCTGGTTGGCCGACTGCAGCCCGCTCGAGTGTTGCTGGATCCAGAACTGCACGCCGTTCAGGTCCCCGCCCCGGCGAAGCAGGGCGTTGTACAGGTCGCCCACCAGCTGGGAGCTCGCGCGCCGGCGATTGCCGTACTCGGGCGAATTGAGGAACGCCGAGGACATCGACTCCATGACCGCATAGACCGCGCCCTGGCCCTGGCATTGGGCCGCCCGGAACTGCTGCAACCAATGGCCGAACCCCGAGGCATCCGGCAATCGCGCGAGCAGGCCGCGATAGAGGTCCATCACCATGTCCACCTCGACGCGCGAGGCGGTGCTGCCGAAGGACCGGCTGAAGGCCGCGAACTCGGGCGAGAACATGAAGGTCGCAAGCGCGATTTCGCGCGGCATGCCGGCGACGATCTGTCCCGTCCAGTAGGCGTGCCCGCTGGCGTCGGCGTCGCGGTTGAAGAAGGTCTTGTAGAGGTCGCTCACGAAGCCCGCATGGTCGCGGCCGAGGCTCGCGTATTCCGGGCTCGCGAAAAACACCGCGGCCATCGCGAACCAGACCTCGTTCACGTTGGAGCCCATCGCCGACAGGCGCGTGAGCTCGCCGCCCCAGTACGCCTCGCCCGACGGATCGGGATCGCGCCGCAGGATGGAGCGATAGAAGTGCGGCAGGAGGGACGTCGGCGCGGCGCTGCCCGTGCTCGAGCCCGCGCTCAGGCTCACCACATGCGGGCTGTTGGGCGCCGTGCTGGTCATCGTGAACGTGGCGCTGTCGCTGCCGGAGCCGCTCGGGTAGTAGGTCAGCGTGGCCGTGCAGCTGCCCCCCGGCGCCACTTCGCCGCAATTGTTCGCCTGCCCGTATCGCCCGCTCGAGACCGACGCCTGGATGAACGTCACCTTGGCACCGGTGTTGTTGGTGTAGGTCACGGACTGGGAGCCCGCGCCGCCGAAGCTGAGCGAGCCCGTGCTGAGCGAGACGGCGCCTCCCGTCGGAACACTCGCGGCGTTGAACGTGGCCGTGACTCCGGTCGCCGCGTTCAGGGTGACCGTGCACATGCCGGTGCCCGTGCAACCGCCACCCGACCAGCCGGCGAAGGTGGAACCCGACGCGGCCGAGGCCGAGAGCGAGACCGCGCTGCCCGCAGTGAAGCTGGCCGAGCACGCGCCGCCGCACGAGATGCCGGCGGGGGCCGAAGTGACCGTGCCCGAGCCGCTGCCCGCCTTGGAGATCGCGAGCACGTAGGAGCCCGGGCTCGCCGGGGGCGGCGTCGAGGTGGCGCTCCCCACGACGGATCCGGGCGAGCCGGCAAGGCCGAACTTCATCGCCTCGCTGCTGCTCTCGTGGGCCCCGACGTCGGGTGCTGCCCCCTGGTACGCATCGTTGAAGTTCGGAATGCGCGTCGCGGCATCGACACCCGCGGTGCCGAGGGCGAGCTGGTACTGGCCGCCCGCCTCGCTCACCGGGCCGTGGCCGAGCGCGTACGTGGGCTTGGCCACGATGCCGTTGCTGACGCTGGCATCGCCCGCGGTGCCGTTGTACATGTCGGAGACGAATGAGCTGGTCGATCCGGTCTGGTACGTGAAGCCCTTGCCGTCCTTCCACTGGTGGTAGATGTTGTTGCGCGACCAGGTGTTCTCGATCAGCTGCGCCGAGCCCGTGCCGCCGAGGCCGAAGCCGCCGCCGAGGCCGTACGACAGTCCCGACTGGCGCGCCTGCAGCATGGTGTTGTGGAAGACGTAGCGCCTGCCGTGGCCCAGCTCGGCGGTGCCGCCCGACTTGAAGAACGGCTGGCGGTCGTCCTGGTCGAGCGAGGCGATCTTCTCGTACATCTGCGCGCGGTTCCAGACGTTGCGGAAGATGTATGCAGGCCCGACGGAGGTCGCCGTGGTGGCGATGCCGATGGCGGTGCGGTCGATGTAGTTGCCCCAGATGCGCACGTTCTCGTTCGCGCCCTCGGCCTCGATCGCGTCGTCCCAGGCATGCGAGAGCCTGTTGCCGTAGATGTCGGTGTCGGAGTTGGGAAAGCCCGCCTTGGTGAAGTTGTCCTCGCCGCCGAAGATGTCGTTGAAGTAGTTGCCGTTGGTCGAGTACGCCTCGTTGTGGCGGAAGACGTGGTTGCCGCCGCAATGCGCGAAGGCGATCGCCTGCGGGCCGGCCGGGTGGCCATCCGACCAAGAGTTCGCGGAGTAACGCGGGTCGTGGATCTTGTTGCGCTGGATGGTCACGCGGGTGAGGGTCGGGCTGGTGCACACCGCACGCACCGCCGAGTCCATGTCGACGCCCCAGTTGCCGGAGCGCTGGCGGCCCCAGCCGGAGATGTCGTTGTCCTCGATGATCACGTCCGAGACATTGGGCGAGATGCGGATCGCGTCCTGGCGCGCGCCGCGCAGGTTGAAGCCGCGCAGTACCACGTAGGAGGCGTTGATGGTCACGTTGTGCGTGGCGGCATTGGCGCCGTCGAGCGTGGCGCCCTTGCCGTCATATACGACGTAGCCCGAGGCGCTGCCGCCCTGGGTGATGTTGAGGGTCTGGCTGCCGCCCGCGACCTGCACCGTGCGGGAGACGGGAACCTGGTTCGCCCACGTGCGGAAGGTGATCGCGCGGGTCGGCGACTGGTTCGGCAGGCCCAGCTGCGCCTCGTAGTCGGTGCCGGGCGCGAGATGCACCAGGCTTCCGCGGCACTCGCCGTCGCGCGCGTCGTACCAGAGGTCCAACCCCTGGGTCCAGGCGCTCGTGCCCGCCTTGCGGAAGCGCACCGTGCAGCCCTGCGTGCCGCCGGGGCTGGCCCAGTACAGGCCCGCCGACTCGTAGGTCGGCACCGCGTGCACGTTGGTCGAGGGCAGCGACTGCGCATGCGCCGCGAACGCCAACGCCGCTCCCAGGCCGCCGGCAAGGGCGGCCCTCGTGATGGCGCGCCTCATCGGCGCGTTACCCCAGGACTCGCCCAAGCGATCGTCGTCCGCACCGGCTCCGGCGCAACCATGCCGGAGTGGACGTTTTCGCGGGCCAGGCGCTTGGCGATGGCCGCGGTGACGACGAGCGTGGAACTTCCATTCGAGACGCTCGGGTGCTGCTTTGCAAAGGTGGTGTGCGTTTTCACGCGATCGGCGTAGCCCGCCGCGCAGGCGAGCACGAAGACCAGCGCGCAGGCGAGAGTACGGACCTGGCCGCGCTCGGAAACGGAAACGGCGCGGCTCATCGACGATCCTCCCGGCCCGAAAACCAGACCACGGGCGTGACGCCTCGGGCGGTCGGGTTGGCGAGGCCCGCCGACGTGGTCGTCGAGCCGCTGGCGGCGAGCGCCACCTGGTGCGGGCTGTTGGGCGCCGTGCTGGTGACGGTGAAGGTGCCGCTATCGGAGCCGGAGTTGGTCGGGTAATACGTGACCGTGGCCGTGCAGCTCTTCCCAGGGGCGACCTCGCCGCAGTTGTTGCTCTGGCCGAAGCGCGCGCTCGTCATCGAGGCCTGGATGAACGTGACCGTCTTCGAGGTGTTGTTGGTGAAGAGGACGGTCTTAGTGCGCGCCGCGCTGGTGAACGCGAGCGACGAGGTGCTAGGAGCGACGCCCGCCGTGGTGCTGGACCCCGAGACGGCCGTCGTGGAAAGGCTCACCACGTGCGGGCTGTTGGGCGCGGTGCTGGTGACTGTGAAGGTGCCGCTGTCGGAGCCCGAGTTGGTCGGGTAGTACGTGATGGTCGCCGTGCAGCTCGACCCCGGGGCCACTTCCCCGCAGGTGTTGCTCTGCCCGTAGCGCGTGCTCGACATCGAGGCCTGGATGAAGGTGACCTTCGAGCCGGTGTTGTTGGTGTACTGCACCGTCTGCATGCGCGTGGTGCCGAAGTTGCCGAGCGCGCTCGCGCTCATCGCCACGCCCGAGCCGGTCGAGGGCGAGGTCGGCGAGGTGGGAGTCGTCGGCGTGGTCGGGGTCGTCGGTGTGGTCGGAGTCGTCGGCGTGGTCGGGTCGGTCGGCGTCGTCGGCACCGTGGGGGAAGTGCCACCGCCCGCGTTGAGCGACGAGCCCGAAGAGGCGGCGATGCCGAACTTCATCGAACCCGTGCCCGACTGGTGCGCGCCCACGTCGATCGAGGCGCTGCCGTCGTTGAAGTTGGGGATGCGCGTGCCGCGGCCGAAGCCGGGGCTGGAGGAAGCGAGCTGGTAGTTGCCGCCCGCCTCGCTCTGCCAGCCGTGGCCCGAGGCGTACACCGGCGTGCCCACGATGCCGTTGGTGACCTTGGCGTCGCCCGGCGTGCCGTTGTACATGTCGGTCACGAAGGAGCTGGAGGAGCCCGTCTGGTACGTGAAGCCCTTCCCTTCCTTCCACTGGTGGTAGATGTTGTTCATCGAGAACGTGTTCTCGATGAGCTGCGACGAGCCCGTGCCGCCGAGGCCGAAGCCACCGCCCAGGCCGTACGACAGGCCCGACTGGCGCGCCTGCAGCATCGTGTTGTGCAGGATGTAGCGGCGTCCGTGGCCGAGCTCGCTCGTGCCGCCCGACTTGAAGAACGGCTGGCGATCGTCCTGGTCGAGGGACTTCTTCTCGAACATCTGCGCGCGGTTCCAGACGTTGCGGAAGATGTAGACGGGGCCCACGGAAGTCGCGGTGGTGGCGATGCCGATGGCGGTGCGGTCGATGTAGTTGCCCCAGATGCGCACGTTCTCGTTCGCGCCCTCGGCCTCGATGCCGTCATCCCAGGCGTGGGAGAGCTTGTTGCCGTAGATGTCGGTATCGGAGTTGGGGAAGCCCGCCTTGGTGAAGTTGTCCTCGCCGCCGATGATGTCGTTGAAGTAGTTGCCGTTGGTGGAATACGCCTCGTTGTGGCGGAAGACGTGGTTGCCGCCGCAATGCGCGAAGGCGATCGCCTGCGGGCCGGCCGGGTGGCCGTCGCTCCACGAGTTCGCGGAGTAACGCGGGTCGTGGATCTTGTTGCGCTGGATGGTCACGCGCGTGAGCGTGGGCTGCGTGCAGACCGCGCGGATGGCGGAGTCCATGTCTACGCCCCACTTGCCGGAGCGCTGGCGGCCCCAGCCGGAAATGTCGTTGTCCTCGATGACGACGTCGTGGACGTCGGGGGAGATGCGGATCGCGTCGGCCTTGGCGCCCTTGAGGTTCAGGCCGCGGATGATCACGTACGAAGCGTTGACCGTGATGTTGTAGTTGGCCGAGTTCTGCGCGTCGAGCGTGGCGCCGTTGCCTTCGTACACCACATAGCCCGAGGGGCTGCCGCCTTCGGCGACGTTGAAGGTGGCCGAGCCGGCGTTGACGGCGATGGTCTTGGCCACGGGAAGCTGGTTGGCCCAGGTGTTGAAGGTGATGCCACGCGAGGGCGCCTGGCCCTGGAGCGCGAGCTGCGCTTCGTATTGCGTGTTGGGTTCGAGCTGCACGATGCTGCCGCGGCATTGCGAATCGCGCGCGTCGTACCAGAGCGGCAGCGCTTCGCGCCAGCTGCTCTCGCCGACCTTGCGGTATTTCACTTCGCAGCCGGCGGATCCGCCGGGGCTTTGCCAGTAGAGGCCCACCGATTCGTACGTGGGCACCGCGGCCACGCCCGTCGCGGGCAGCGCCTGCGCCTTGGCGGCGCCGGCATAGGCGGCAAGGGCGACGATCAACAGGGAGGTTCCGGTCAGGGTGCGCGCCCGGTTGCCGGAAAACTGAGTTGCTGCGGGGACATGTCGTTGCATGGCTCTCTCCAGGGGAAACGGTGAAACGTGGCCCCTATAAGCGAGAGCTGTGCCACAACGTAATTTTTGTTTTAATTCAGATATTTAAGTCAGCTTGGGAACGTGCATGGATGCTACGGCTGTAGCGTCTTCGACACCGATTTGTAGGTGAGGTCGAATTTCACTGTAGGAAACCACTGTACGGGTGTCGGACGGCGCCGACAAGGTGTAGCCGAACGACGACAAGGCGTCGCTTTTCAGTGACGCTGCGCGTCAGCGTCCGGCTACTGCCTTGATATCAAAGGACTTGGAAGTCGTCTCTGGGGGACGACAGGGCGTAGCTACGGTGGACGGCCTTCCGGATGGGGCTTGAGCGCCGGCGCCGCCGCGGGAGACCATCGGCCAACGCGAAAGGAAGCGCCATGGGGTGCGCGCGGTTGGCCTGCCGTCTTCGTCCTTGCCTTGGTCGGCGCCTGGCTCGGCTGGGCGGAATTCACCTCGCCCCTGGCGGCGGCGATCGGGGCGGGGATCGCGCTCGCTTTCGGAATGCACCGCCGCAGGCCCAAAGGGCTCGCGGCCTACTTCCGGACGCCGCCTCGGGTCGCCTGGATGCCGGCTTTGCGGCCGGCCTTATGGCTTTCGGGCGTGCTGGGGGCGTGCGCTCTCGCACTCGCCCTGGCGTTCGCTTTCGTCGGCCACGATGAGGAAGCCGGCCACGCCCTGTGGCGCGATGACTGGGTCGAGCTACGGCCGGTTACGCGGCTGAAAGGCGTTCGGCTTGGGCAGGGCGTGGTCGAGGCGGGAGATTCGTTTCGCCCGGAGAAGAGCGAGGCGAATGCGCCGGGTGATCGGCGCAACTACCTCGACGCGGCCCGCCGTGTGCGCATCGTCTCGTGAGCGACCGCATCGCGGGCATCTCCTACGAATGCGGGCCACAGGACCGGACTTCGCTCAACCGCGTCGAATGCGGCGCTCCCTCGACGCGCGTCCGCGAAGTCTTCGGCGAGCCGGCCCGCGTGCTTTGCGCCCACGTCGCGCCCGACGATCCCGACACGGCCGCGGCGGCCCTGGCGCCTTCGGTGCGGGCTTTCGACATCTCCTTTACCGGCACCCGCTACGTCGCGATCCGCGACCGCATCGCGGGCTTCATCGTGCGCGCGCCGCACGACCTGGAGTCCGACGTCGGCCGCCGCTGGCGGCCCTGCTGAACAATCAGTCGGCGGCGCCGGCGCCCGTGGGGACCGCGGCGGCGGCGGCCGGCCACAGCGCGGCGTAGGCGGCGAGCAGCTTGGGCACCTCGTAGCGCCACTCGAGCTCGTTCTCGACGCGCCTGCGGCCGTACTCGCCCATGCGCGCGCGGCGGTCGGGATCGTCGAGGAGCTCGACGATCTTCGCGGCCATGTCGGCCGGATCGTTCTGGCGCGCGTAGAGGGAAGCGTCCTGGGCCGAGTAGCGGCCCTCGGTGAGGTCGAACTGCACGATGGCCTTGCCGAGCGCCATGTATTCCATGATCTTGTTCATGGTGCTCTTGTCGTTCATCTCGTTGGCGACGTCGGGATTCACGCAGACGTCCGCCGTGTTGAGCATCGCGAGCAGTTGTTCATCCGGCACGCGCCCCGTGAAGGTGACATGGTCGCCCACGCCCTTCTCCGCCGCGAGCGCGCGCATCTCCTCCAGCGAAGTCCCGCCGCCCACCAGGCCGAACTGCACGTCGTCGCGCTTCATGTCGTGCACGATCACGCGCGCGGCCTCGAGCAGCAGGTCGATCCCCTCCTGCTTGCCCATCACGCCCACGTAGCCCACGAGGTGCTTTCGTCCGCGCTTGAGCGACTCCACCGGGGGCACGACCCTGAGCCGCTCCAGGCTGGGTCCGCTCCTCACCACGAACACGCGATCGGGATCCATGCCGCCGCGCTCGATGGCGATGCGCCGGTACGACTCGTTGGTGGCGAGCGAAACGTCCGCAATGCGGAAGGTCCAGCGCTCGAGCGCGACCATCAGCTTCCAGAAAATGTCGCGGCGGCCGAACTTGGCCTCGTAGAGCTCGGGATTGATGTCGTGGTGGTCGAAAACGAACTTCCTGCCCAGCAGCTTGAAGAAGCCGCCGATGAGGAAGAAGAGGTCCGGCGGGTTGCACGCGTGGATCACGTCGAAGCCGCGCGTGAAGAGCACCTTCCAGGAGAGCAGGAAGGTCCAGAAGAGCGCCGCCGAATACTCGATGAGGTAACCCAGCGCGCCCTCGGCCTCGGTGGGCAGCCGGTAGCGGTAGATCGCGATGCCGTCGATCTCCTCGTACTTTTCCTCGTAGCCCTTGCCCGTGGGGCAGATGATCGAGACCGTGTGGCCGGCATCCTTGAGCGCGTTCGCCTCCTGCCACACGCGCCGGTCGAACGGGCTGGGCAGGTTCTCGACCAAGATCAGGACCTTGGGAACGGTCCCCGGTTTGCGCCTCTGCCTGGTTTGGGCTCCATCCCCGGTTTTGGGGCTCATCGTTTGATCCCCGCCACCCTCACGCCCAGCAACGCGCGCAACACTTTCATGTCGCCCAGCCGGCGGCGCGGTTTCGGCGGCAGGGCGAGCAACGTCGCTTCCAGGGCCTCCACGAGGAATGCAGGCGCGCGCATGAACCATCCGCGGGCGCCCACGTACACGTGCGTCTTCGGGAAACCCGCGTCGGCGAGGATCCGCCGCAGCTCGCGCACGGTGTACTCCTTGAGATGGAAGCCCCGCGCCTCGTCGTCGAAGAAGGCGGAGATGTCGCTTGGGCCGTAGGCGCGGTTCGGCGTCACGCACAGGTAGACGCCGCCGGGCTTGAGGGCCGCATGGATGTTGCGCAGCTGCGCGAGCGCGTCGTCCGGGTGCAGGTGCTCCATCAGCTGGTCGCTGAAGGCGAGGTCCACGGTGCCCGGGGGTACGTCGATGCTCTGCCCGTCGGTGATGACGAGGCGGACGTTCTTCGGCAGCTCGCCCTGGGCCTGGCGGCTGATGTCCACGGCATAGACGTCCTGAGCGCGCGCGGCCACCCGCGCGGAGAGCGCGCAGTCGCCGGCTCCGACCTCCAGGAACGTGCATCCGTCGAAAAGGTAGGGCTTCAACTGCGCGAGGTTCCAGCCGAGGTCGCGCTCGCGAGAAGCGGTCGAGGCGCCCTTGGCCGCGATGCGCGGGTGGTCGGGCACCTGCGAGAAGAGCTCCGCGTACATCGTCGCGAAGATGACGCGCCGCTCATCGGCGGACTTCGACGCGCGGATTCGGTCGGCGAGCCGTCGCTCCACCAGGTAATGCGCCCGCAGGCGCTCGGGGGCGCGGCTCTCTTCCCGCTTGCGCGGGATGAAGAGGGCCGCGAGCGGCTCGAGCAGCGTGGTCATGGCGTCACCGGCCCAGGGGAAGAGCTCTATGGCTTCGATCAACGTGCGCCCTCCTCACTTGCGGGACCTACCAGCAGATGCCGTCGTACAGGCCCTCGAGGCTGCACGACTCCGAGATGCGCACCAGGTCCACGACCTGCTGCGGCGGGACCAGCAATCGCGGCACCTCGCGGAATTCGGCCGAGCCGTTGCCGATGACGATGGTGCCGGCGTGGTCGAGGACCTCCTGGATGCTTCCCACCATCAGCTTCGAGATGTGCGGGATGTGGTTGAGGATGTATTCCTTGTTGGCGCCGTGGATGGCCGCCATGCGCACGTTGCTGTCGTAGACGCGCAGGTCGTAGCCCTTGCCGATGAGGCGCTCCACCAGCTCCACGATCGGGCTCTCGCGCAGGTCGTCGGTGCCCGCCTTGAAGCTGAAGCCGAGGATGCCGACCTTCTTGTTGCCCTTGTCGATCACCGACTGGATGCCGCGCTCGATCTGCAGCTGGTTCGAAGGGATGATCGCGTTGATGATCGGCACCTGCACGTCGAGCAGCTTCGCCTTGTATGCGAGCGCGCGCACGTCCTTCGGCAGGCACGAGCCGCCGAAGGCGAAGCCCGGCTTGAGGTAGTACGGCGACAGGTTGAGCTTCGTGTCCTGGCAGAAGATGTCCATCAGCTTGTGGCTGTCCAGCTTGAGGCCCTTGCAGATGTTGCCGATCTCGTTGGCGAAGGCCACCTTCAGCGCGTGCCAGGTGTTGTCGGCGTACTTCACCATCTCCGCCGTCTCGTAGTCGGTGCGGATGAGCGGGCAAGGCATGTGGCCGTAGAGCTTCACCAGCACGTCGCCGCTCGCGCGGTCGATCTCGCCGATCACCGTCTTGGGCGGGTTGAAGTAGTCGTGGACCGCGGTGCCTTCGCGCAGGAACTCGGGGTTGATGCACAGCCCGAAGTCCTGCCCGGCCTTGAGGCCCGAGGCTTCCTCCAGCGCCGGGATCACCACGTTTCGCATCGTGCCCGGCAGCATGGTGCTGCGGATGACGACCGTATGGCCATGGTGGTCGGGAAGCGCCTCGCCGATCTGCTGGCAGACGCGCTTCACGTAGGAAAGGTCGATGTGCCCGTTGCCCTGGCTGGGCGTGCCCACGCAGATGAGCGACAGGTCCGTGTGGCGCACGGCCTCGTACACGTTGGTGGTGGCGCGCAGCCGCCCCGCCTCGACGTTGCGCTGGATGATCTCGCCGATGTCGCGCTCGATGATCGGGGTGCGCCCCGCATTGATGAGATCGACCTTCGATTGCTGCGGATCGACGCCGGTGACTTCATGGCCTTCCTCGGCGAGGCAGCCGGCGGAAACCGCGCCGACATAGCCCAGGCCCATGATGCTGATCTTCATGTCTTGTAGCGCTCCACGGATCGTTGCGGGGGATGAGTGCCTAGGATGGATGTGGGACTTGACCCGGAAGGGGCGTCCTACGCGGCAGGCCGTAGTCCGTCTGGAGGGGCTTCGCCGCGCTCGGCCCGGGGAACGATCGCCCGCCACAAGGATTCGATGGCAGGGATCACCTTTTCGGCGGAAAACTCGTCGGATGCGCGCGCCCGTCCCGCGGCCCCCATGGCGCGGCGCCGCGCCGCGTCGCCCAGCACGCCGACGAGCGCCTGCGAGAGCGCATTCAAGTTTCGCGGCTCGACCAGCGTGCCGGTCACGCCATCGCCCACCGTGTAGGGGATGCCGCCGACCCGCGTGGCCACCACGGGCAGGCCCGCGGCCATGGCCTCGAGGATCGCCATCGGCATCGCCTCCCAATGCGACGGAAGGACGAACACCCATGCCCGCCGCAGCAACGCCTCCTTGTCGGCACCGAGCACCCAGCCGGGAGTCTCGAGCGCATCCTCGAAACCGCCTTCCCGGGCCAGCTCCCGAGCGCGTTCGAGCTCGCCCGCGCCCGCCATCACCAGGCGAGCCTCGGGAATCGCCTCGCGCACGGCCGGCCAGGCGCGCACCAGGTCGAAAGCGCCCTTCGCGTCCTTCACAATGCCGAGGAAAAGCGCGGTGGGCGGGCCCTCGTCGAGCGACGCGCTCCACCCGGGGATCGCCACCGGGTTCGGCACCACCGCGACGGCCAGCCCCGGATCGATGAAGGTGAGCGCCTGGCGCGACCCCTCGGACAGCGCCACCACCGAACGCGCGCCCCGCAGCACCCGGCGCACCAGTCGCTGCGCGCGCGGCGAGCATCGCTCGCGGTAGAAGTCGGCGAAGCCGCCGCAATGGATCTGCAGCACATACGGCACGCCCAGCGACAGCGCCGGCACGATGAACGCCGCCTTGCGCCAGAAGCTCGCATCCGAGTTGAGGTGGACGTGCAGCAGCGCCACGTCGCCCGCGAGCAGCATCTTCATGAAGCGCAGCCAGGCCGCGGCCGCCTTGCGCGCCTTGTCGGTGCGCGAGCCATCGCAGTGGGTCTCGAGGTAGAGCGCGTCCCAGCGCTCGAACAGGCCGTGCTGCGCGCAGACCCGCGCCATGGCCGAGACCCCGCCGCGCACGTCGAACGCGCTGCCGAGCATCACGATACGGGGCATGTCAGCTCTCGATCGAACCGACCGCGGCCGCGGCGGCTGCCACCGACAACGCCACGCCGGCGGCGCGCTTCACCGCGCGGCGGCGGCGCAGCCAGAGCTCGCGCGCCAGCATGCCGAAGAAGGCCATGTCGTCCACGAAGTAGCGCCGGAACATGCGCCGCGGCTCCTGCAGGAAGCGGAAGAACCACTCGAGGCCCGACTTCTGCATCCACACCGGGGCGCGGCGCGTGAGCCCCGCGAAGACGTCGAAGCTGCCGCCCACGCCCATGGCGAAGGGCACCGCCATGTGGCCCTGCCATTGGCCGAGGAAGCGCTCCTTGCGCGGCGAGCTGATCGCCACGAAGAGGATGTCCGGCCGCGATGCGCGCACCTGCTCGGCGACCGCGGGTTCCTCGGCGTCCTTCCAGTAACCGTCGCGGTGGCCGGCCACCTGCAGTCCGGGAAAGCGTTGCTGCGCGAGCTCGCGCACGCGCGTGACCACTTCCTCGCGAGCGCCCAGCAGGTACACGCGCCAGCCCCGCTCGGCCGCGCGCGCGAGCAGCGCCTCGAAGAGGTCCACCCCGGCCACGCGCTCCTTGAGCGGCACGCCGAGCATGCGCGCCGCCCACACCACCGGCATGCCGTCGGCGTTCACCAGCGCGCAATCGTTGATGATGCGGCGCAGGCCCGGGTCGTCGCGCGCCTTCACGAGCTTGTCCACGTTCACCACCACGTGCTGGTGCGCGCGGCCATCGGCGATGAAGGACTCCACCTTCTCCAGGGTCTCCTCCATGGAGAGGTTGTCGACGTTGCAGCCGAAGAGCGAAACGCGGGACGGGGGATGGGGGATGGGGGATGAGAGGGCCACTTCCAGCTCCTTCGCGAGCACGTTGACGATGCGTTCGGCGGCCTTGCCATCCCAGAGGGGAATGCGGTTGCCGCGCCTGCCGCCCGTGGCGATCACCTCGCGCGCGACGGCGACGATGCGATCGGGGCGTGTCCCGGCGAGCACGTTGGTGCCCTGCTCGAGGGTGATCGGGCGTTCGGTGTTGTCGCGCAAGGTGACGCAGGCCACGCCGAGCGCGGTGGTTTCCTCCTGCAGGCCGCCGCTGTCGGTGAGCACGACCACGGCGTCCTTCCACAGGTGCAGGAACGACATGTACGGCTGCGGGCCCATGAGGTGCACGCGCGGGCCCAGGTCGATGCCGAAGCGCTCGAGGTTCGCGCGCGTGCGCGGGTGCACCGGGAAGACCAGCGGCAGGTCGGCGGATACCTGGCGCAGCGCGCCCGCGAGGCCCCGCAGCGCCTCGGCATCGTCCACGTTGGCGGGACGGTGCAGGGTCACCACGCCGAAACGGCCGAGGCGGCGCTTGATCGCGTCGCTTTCGAGCGCGGCCGTGTCCATCGCGGCGAGGCGCTCCACCTGGTGCAGCAGGTTGTCCACCATGACGTTGCCGACCTCGTGCACGCTCGCGCCCGGCTTCCCCTCGCGCAGCAGGTGACCGGCGCCGCTGGGCTCGGTCACGAAGAACCAGTCGCTGATCGAATCGGTCACGCGGCGATTGATCTCCTCGGGCATGGCCATGTCGCCGCTGCGCAAGCCCGCCTCCACGTGCGCGACACGAACGCCCATCTTGCGCGCGACGATCGCGGCGGCGAGCGTGGAATTGACGTCGCCCACCACGACGGTGGCATCGGGGCGCTGGCGCGCGCAGAGCGCCTCGTACGCCACCATGATCTTTCCCGTCTGCTCCGCATGGCTGCCGCCGCCACAGCCCAGCCGCTCGTCGGGCTGGGGAATGCCCAGCTCCTCGAAGAACACGTCGTTCATCTCGCGGTCGTGGTGCTGGCCGGTGTGCACCAGCCGGTAGTCGAGGCGGCCGTCGCGGCGCAGCGCGCGCACGATCGGGGCGATCTTCATGAAGTTGGGCCGGGCTCCGGCCACGAGGTGAACCAGCGGTTTGGCCGTCACGCGGCGATCCTCTCCAGGGGTTTCACGTTGGTGCGATCACGATAGGCGGCGAAGGTGTGGGTCTCGACCTGTCGCGTCGCGAGCAGCTCTTCCAGGCGCGCGAGGCTGTAGGGCGTGAGCGCCTTCGGGTGGCCGATGGCGACGAAGTCCCCGGCGCCGCGCGCGTGGTGCTCGTCGAATGCGGTGCGCAGGAAGCTCGCCTTGTAGCCGTCGAGGGAAACCACGCTGGTGCTGGGCAGCAGCAGCTTGCTCGCCAGGTCCCCGCCGTCCATGGCGACCGCGCGCCCGTCGCCGAAAGCGCGGTGCCGCGCGCCGCCCGCTTTCTTCGCGAGCGCCATGCGCCAGAAGAAATGCGGCCCCAGGCGGCGGCTCGAGATCGGTACTTCGAGGAAGGGACCGTCTGCCACCTCGCGCAAGGGATCGCGGTCGAAGCGCCAGCGCGACTTCGCGGGCGCGCCGCGAAAATCGTAGGGCTGCACGCTGCCGGCCCGCACGCCGCCTGCGAAGACGGTGCTGTCGATCGTGACCTCGTTGGCGAGCAGCGCCTCGCGGATCGGCGCGAAGGGCTGGATCACCCAGCCGCCGGCGCGATACGCGTAGGCCGAGTCGGGTCCGGCGATCTCGCGCAAGGCCGCGGCGTACGTGCGCACGATCCGCCCGATCTCGGAAGCGGGAAACGACTGCAGCGCGAAGTGCGTGAGGTCGCTCTCCCAGCCGCGTTGCTCGTTCCAGCGCGTGGTCTCCCAGTGCGGATGGATGTGCAGCTGCAGCTCGTGGCCGGCCCGGGCGATGGCCTCGAGCTGGCGGCAAAGGTCGGCGTGGTCGTAGCGCAAGCGCGCCGAGGCGCCCATGTCGCTGCGCAGGCGAAGCAGGAAGCCGGCATCGACAAAGAACACCAGCCGGGCGCCGTGCTTTCCGGCGATCCGGAGCAAGGCTTCGGTGGGCTCGATCACCGAGCGGCGCACGCTGCCGCTCTCGCGCCCGAAGAACACCTCGTAATCGAGGGTGAGGAGCGTCTTCATGCGCGTGTCCCCTGCCCGTCGCCGCAGTCCAGGCGTGTAACGAGCGCCTGGGGCCCTGCCAGCCGCGCACGCCAGGCAATCGTCGGCGCCGGCGTCTTCTCGTCGAAGCGGCGCGATATCCAGCCGGCGATCGGATCGGTGCTGCCCTGCAGGATGTCCACCTGCGCTCCGGCGGCGGTGGGCAGCGCCAGCGTCAGCGTGCGGCCGCCCCGCCGCAGCACCACGCCGCCCAGGATCGGCTCCACCGACGTGTCCTCTGCGCAATGAAAGAAGATCTCGACGTCGTGCTCGCCGCGCATCTCGAGCGCGTCCTCGACGCGAATCATCCGCGCGGCCTTGTCGAGCTCGATGCGGCGGCGGTGGATCACGGGGTCGGGCAGCTTGGCGTAACCGTCGTGTCGGCCCTCGACCACGTCGGCCGCGGCATCGCTCGACCAGGCGAGGCGCTCGACGCGCGCCTTGCGAAGCCACATGAAGTTGCCGCCCGGCTGCGATTGGTCGTAGCCGTCCACGCGCACGGTGTTGTGCGCGGCCGTGCCGCGGAAGTACGCGCGCCAGCTCGCCTCCGTGTGGTAGGCGAAGGTGCCGGGATCCACGAGCATCTCCACCCCGCCCAGCGACAGCGTGAAGGAGAGCGCATCGGCATGTCCGTGGGCCGCGATCTCGCGGTAACCCAGCGGACCCACGTCGGCCACGAGGCGGACTTCGCTCGCGCGCTCGAAATCGGTGCCGAGGATGCAGTAGCCGCCCTCGGGAAACTCGGTCCGCACGGGCAGCGCTCCGCCGGCCGGCGCGCGCAGCGCGGCGTAGCGCTCCACCGCCTCCGGTCCCAGCAGCCACACCGTCTTGTCGTCCAGCCGTCCGGCCTTGGCGCGGAATTCGGGGCGCTCGAACAGGATCGCGCCGGTGGCGAGCGAGGAGCTGAAGCGGTCGAAGGACACGCGCGGGTCCAGGCGCGCCACGTGCGCGTCGTCGGCATCGCCGAACATCGGCAGGTTGCCGCCCACGTCGCGGATCGAGGCGAGGAACTCGAGCATCTTCTCCAGCCGGTCGCGGTAGGCGGCGGGAAAGTCCTGGTTGTTCGCCCGGCCCGCCAGCCACGGCATCAGCAGCAGGTCGAAGGTGAACTGCTGGTAGGAAACCGCCTGCTCGCGGTTCACGCCGTCGCTCGCGTTCTGCAGCAGCGCCTCGCGTTCGAGGATCGCCCGGCCCGTGGCGCGCCAGGAGGCCGCGCGCTTCCAGTGCGGCCAGGCCATGCCCGCGATGTAGAGGCCCATCGCCTCGCCGATGAGGTGGTTGTTGGCCGACGAGTGCAGCGAGAAATGCCCCGAGATGAACTCGGCGTGCTGGTACACGGATTCGAGCCAGCGCGCGCGGAACGCGCGGCCCTCGTCGCCGCCGAAGACGCGCGCATCGACGCCGCCCAGCAGCTGCCACGCGAGCGCCCAGTTGCCGAGCCGCAATCCCGCTTCCAGCGAGCTCGCCCACTGCGGCCCGAGGCGGAACGGGCAGGCCTCCCACCAGCTTTCCAGGTGCGAGCGCAGCGCCTCGGCGTAACGCTCCTCGCCCGTGAGCACGTGTGCCTGGGCGAGTGTCACGAGATGCAGGTGGCGATTGGGCTCCCACAGGTACTTGCAGTCGCCCACGATGCCCGGGTCGCGGTAGTCGAGCTCCTTGCCGAAGCCGAGCGGCGCCTCGGTGCCGGTCTTGCAGTCGCGGTTCCAGCGCGGCGGGTTGCCCAGGTAGGCGTCCTGCAGCGCGAAGACGTCGAAGCGCCCGGCGAGCACGCGCTCGGCGGCAGCCACGTACGGCGCGGGGTCCAGCTCGACCTCGCGATCGATCCAGGGCCGGGCGCGGCAGGCGAGGTCCGGTTGCGGCACCACGATCCGCGCGAGGCCCCAGCGCTCGGCGCGCATCGCCGCGGCCTTCACCACGCGATGCCCGATCTCCGCCGGCGTCATGCAGCGCAGGCGGTTCACCTTCCACGCCAGGCCGGAAACCCGGGACGGACCTGGAATTGCGCTTGGAGTCGCGGAGCCCGAATTCCAGGTCCGTCCCGGGTTTTGGGCCTTCACGCGTACTGCCGGTGCCAGATTTCGAGGTTCAGGAGTGCCCATAGCAATTTCTCGTGGTTCTGTCGTCCTTCGATGTGGTCGTCGAGCACGCGGTCGAGCACTTGCCCGTCGTAATAGGACCGCGTCTTCGACTCGCCGCCCTTGAGGTGGTCGAGCAGGTAGCCCTTCATGGGCCCCTGGAACCACTTGTTCACGGGAACGCGGAAGCCGACCTTCGGCCGCTCGAGGATCTTTCGCGGAATGAGGCTCTTGCCGGCCTGGCGCAGGATCCACTTGGTCTTCATGCGCTTCACCCGGTAGTGGTCCGGCAGCGCCGAAACGTAGCCGGCCAGCTCGTGGTCGAGGAACGGCACGCGCGACTCGATCGAGGCGGCCATGGTCATGCGATCGCCGCGCTCGAGCAGGTTGTCCGGCAGCCACGAGGTCTGGTCGGCGTAGAGGATCCTTCGCAGCGTCGAGTTCTCGCGCGTGTCGAAGGGCGGCAGGTTCTCGTGCGGCTGGCCGTTCACGCGCAGCACCGTGAGCTGCTCGCGCTCGCGGCGGCTGAGCGCCCCGAACCAGCGCGCGTAGCGCTCGGGCCAGTCCTCGATGTTGAGGTTGGTGACCGCGGTCTTGGCGCGGCGGAACCCGTACGGCAGCGACTGCGTGAGCGGCTGGATGAGGTTGTGGCGGATGTAGCCCGGAACCAGCTGCTGGTAGCCCTGCGCGAAGCGCTCGTAGACGTGCTTGGGATAGCCGCCGAGGACCTCGTCGCTGCCCTCGCCGGTGAGCACCATCTTCACCGACTTGGCCGCTTCCTTCGAAAGCATGTAGATCGGGATGTCCGAGGGCTCGGTCACCGGCGCATCGCGGTAGCCCACGAGCTTCGGCAGGTGCTGGATGAGGTCATCCGAATCGACGACCAGCTCGTGGTGGTCGGTGCCGAAATGGCGCGCGACCTCGCCCGCGTACTCGAGCTCGCTGTAGGCGTTGTCGGTGAAGCCCACCGAGAAGGTCTTCACCTTCGAGTTGTGGCGCGTCATGAGCGCCACGATGGTCGAGGAGTCCAGGCCGCCCGAGAGGTACGCGCCGAAGGGCACGTCGCTCACCATCTGCATGCGAACGGCGTCGTCGAGCTTCGAGAGGAATTGCGGTACCGCGTCGCCGTTGGGGGACGACGACGGGGAACGCGGGACGGGGTTGCGGTCGGGGGCGATCCAGTACCGCCGCTCGGTCAGCTTGCCGTCCTTCCACGTGGCACAGGTCCCCGGCGCGAGCTTGCGGATGCCGCGGAAAAGCGTGCGCGGCCCCGGCACGTAGCGATAGGCGAGGTAATCCCACACGGCCGTCAGGTTCACGTCGGGCCGGCCTTGCGGCAGCTGCAGCAGCGCCTTGATCTCGGAAGCGAAGTAGAGCCCGTCTTCCTCCTCGCGCAGGAAGAGCGGCTTCTCGCCGAAGCGGTCGCGCGCGAGGAAAAGCACCTGGCGGCGCCCGTCCCAGATGGCGAAGGCGAACATGCCGCGAAGGTGGTCGACGACCGACTCGCCGTAGTGCTGCCAGGCGCGCAGCAGCACTTCCGTGTCGGAGTCTCGCTGGAAGCGGTAGCCGCAGGCCTCGAGCTTCGCGCGCAGCTCGCGGAAGTTGTAGATCTCGCCGTTGTAGGTGAGCGCAAGGCGAGCCTCGTCGTCGCACATGGGTTGTGGCGAGCCGACGGGATCGATGATGGCGAGGCGGCGGTGGCCGAGGAAAACCCGGTCCGCGTTCGCGGCCACGATCTCGCGCGCGCCGTGCCCGTCGGGCCCGCGATGGGCGATGGCATCGAGCATGCGCCCGAGCGTCGTGGCATCCATCGGGCTGTTGGGGCGCACGACGGCGCCGGCGATTCCGCACATGGCTTTCAATCCCTCCGTTCGACCAGCGTGACCGGCGCCCGCGTTCGCTGCGGCGCTCGCGGCGCGGCGCGCGCAGGCGTTGCCTGCGCGGCCATCGCCTGGCTGCCCGCGAGCTCGTGGTAGCGCACCCCGAGCTCGGCGGCGAGGCGCTCGATCGAGTAGGCCGCGCGCACGCGCCGGCGGCAGGCGCGCGCCATCCATTCCAGCCGCTCGCGGTCGCCGGCCAGCAGCGCCAGCGCCTCGGCGATGGCCTTCGCATCCTTCAGCGGCACCAGGTAGCCGTGGGTGCCATGCGCGACCACGTCGGGAACCGCCCCGACGGGGGTGGCAACGACCGGCAGCCCCGCGGCCATCCCCTCGAGCAGCGCGTAGGGCAGGCCTTCCGAGTAGCTCGCGAGCACCATCGCGTCGGCGCCGGCGAGCAGGTTCACCTTGTCGTGGCCGAAGACCGGCCCCACGAAGGCCACGCGCGAGCCGATTCCGAGGGCGGCGGCATACCGCTGCAGCCGGGACAGCTCCTCGCCCCCGCCCGCGACGGTGAGGCGCGCGTCCACGCCCAGCTCGAGCGCGAGGCGCATCGCCTGAAGCGTTTCGTAGAGGCCTTTCTCGCGCGCCACGCGTCCGACGTAGATGAGGCGCAGCGGATCGCGCAGCGTGCTGCGGCGCTCGACGATGTGCTCGAACTGCCAGCAGTCGATGCCGTTGGGCAGCGCCACCACCGCCTGGCCCGGAACGAAGCTGCGGTAGGACGACAGCTCGCACGAGGCGAGCACCACGACGAGGTCGGGCAGGCGCAGGGACCAGCGCAGCCACGCAGTCAGCCAGGGCCGGCCGGCGAAGAACTTCTCGGGCAGCTCCCCGCCGTGCACCTGGTAGACCACGCGCGCCCGCAGCAGCTTCGCCACCGCGAGATAGGCCAGGTCGCGCCAGTACGCGCGGCGATTGAGCGAGGTGTTGATGTGCACGACCGACGCGTGGCGAAAGAGGATCGTGAAGAAGAGCGCGAGCGGCGAGAACGCCAGGCGCAGCGCCCGGCCGATCGGGCCTTCGTCGCGGCCTTCCGATCCCACCTGGAAATGCACCAGCTCGAACTCGTCGGCGAGGCTCGAATGCAGCAGCATGTTCACGTGCGTGCTCACGCCGCTCACGGCAGCGAGGTCGGGACCGAGGATGACGACGACGGGTGTCATTGGGGACTGTCCCGGAGTTTCGCGGCAGCGAAAGCCGGGACCGTCCCCGGTTTCGCCACGCCCAGCCCCGCGTAGATCTGTTCCAGCCGCTCCATCGCCCGCTCCGGCGTGTACCGCGCGGCGATGGTGGCGCGCGCGGCGGCGCCCAGTCGGCGAGCGAGCGCGGGATCGGCGACCAGGCGCTCGAGCGCCGCCTGCAGCGCACGCGTATCGCCGGGCTCGACGAGCAGGCCGTTCTCGCCATCGCGAACCACGTCGGGGATGCCGCCCACGCGCGTGGCGACGACGGCGCAGCCCGCGGCCATCGCCTCGAGCAGGCTCATGGGCAAGCCCTCGGCATGGGAGGGCAGGACGAACACGGAGGCGCGCGCGAGCAGCTCGTCGCGCCGGGAGCGGTCGATCCAGCCGTGCACGCGCACGCGGTCGGCCAGGCCGAGCGAGGCGATGGCGCGCTCGACTTCGTCCAGGTCGCCGTCGCCCGCGAGCTCGAGGCGCATGCGCGGAAGCGCGCGGCGCAACCCCAACGTGGCCTGCAGGAGGTCGTACACGCCCTTGGCTTCCGAGCAGCGCCCGGTGAAGGCGACGAGCGCGGGCTCGCGCGTGCTCTGCGAAAGCGGCGGCAAGGACACCGAGTTCTCGATCGTGACCACCCGCGGGTTGCGCGTGACACCGCGCATCCACGCCGCCCAGCGCTCCGAGACCACGACGATGCAGGCCGCGCGATCGAGGAAGAAACGCACGACGGCGCGCCCGAGCCTTCCGCACTCCTTTTCGTAGAAGGTGGCGAAGCCGCCGCCGTGGAGGTGGTAGACGACGGGCCAGCGCGCGGCCAGCGCGAGGGCCATGAAGCCGGACTTGCGCCAGAAGCTGGCGCGGGAAGCGCCATGCACGTGCAGCACCGCGCGCGGATAGGTGCACAGCGCGGCCAGGTACATGACGATCGCGTCGACGGCCTTGAGGAATTTCTCCGCGACGTTGCCGTCGCGATGCGTGGCGATGTAGTCCACCGGCCAGCGCTGGAAGAGGCCGGCGCGGCGATAGCCGTCGAGCACCGAGGCGATGCCGCCCTTCGTGCCGAAGGAAGTCCCGATCATCACCACTCGCGAGGGTGGCCGCGGCATGTCAGGCCTCCGCCCGCGTGTCGCCGGCGCGGGCCGGCGTGCTCGATCCGGCGAAGTAACGCCGGATATCGAGGTGCTGCACCAGCATTCGCGCCTTGCCGCGCGGCGTGCGCGCGATGGCCTCGACTTGCGCCACCTCGACGTCGCAGCCGCCCTGCGTCTTGCGCGCCACCGCCGCGGCGATGCTGTCGCGCTCGTGCGCGGCCAGAGGCGCCTCCGACACGACCTTGAGCACCACCTTGCCGGGCTGCTCCTGCTCGTACTGGATCGCGTCGACGCGCGCAAGCTCGGGGAAATGCGCCACGCCGAGCGTGGTGATCGATACCAGGCGGTGGTCGTGGCACACGATGAACTCCTGCAGCCGGCCGACGATGCGCTCGCAGGCGGGAAAGCCCGGCAGGCGCGCGTGGCCCTGCTCCGAGAGCATCGCCAGGTCGCCGGTGCGATAGCGCAGGAACGGCATGACGCGGTTGTCGAAGCTGGTGCCGACCACGAAGCCCAGCTTCCCGGGCTGCGTCACGGGTCGATTGTCGGCATCGAGCAGCTCGAAGTGCCCGTACTGGGGCCAGAAGAAGTAGCGGTCGTCGTCGGGCATCGAGGCGGCCATCAGGACGCGCTCGGAGTGCCCGTAGTGCGAAAGGATCGGGCAGCCGAAGACCTCGCGGAACTTCTCCAGCTGGAATCCGTAGACGTTCTCGGAATAGAGCATCACGCCGCGCACGTTGCGGGTGAACTCGGGCAGGGGATGCTCCGCCAGCCAGCGCGCGAGCGGATAAAGCGCCGAAGGAAACGCCTCGATGAAGCGCGGGCGGTGCAGGGCGAGCGCCTCCGCATAGGCGGGCATGAAGCGGCGCTCGAGGTGGTCCGAGGAAAGGATCAGCTGGCGCTTGATCGGCTCGACCATCCAGATGCTGCCGCCGGCCGCCGCCGCGCTGGGCACTGTCCGTCCGCGCAGCGCGAGCACGAGCTCGTCGCCGCTGCAGCCGATGCGGCTGCGAAACGCCTGGAGGTAGGCGTACTCGCGCGGGCGCGAGACGTGCTTCTGCAGGAAGAAGCGCATGGGATTGCGCGTGGAGCCGCCGGTGAACATCTCCAGGCGCGCCGCCGCGGGCATGGCGCTGGAAAGGTAGCGATCGGGATGGCGCTTGATGTCGAGCTTGTCGGTGACGGGCAGCCGGTCGAGGACCTCGTGCGGGTCGGCATGGGCGGCGAAAAGCCCCTTGAAGCGCTCGTAGGCGGGCACCGTGTCCAGCGCCCAGCGAAGCGTCTGCGCGAGCTTGTCGCGCGCGAGCGCCTGCAGGGCGCGCGGGTCGGACGCGCGAGCTTCGTCGCGGAAGCGCTCATAGGCGCCGCCCAGGCGGACCCGCGCCGGCAGCCACGAGTACGCGCGCCCGGCCGAGGCCTTGAGCCAGCCGGGGGACCCGAGGTACTTGCCGAGGTACGGGTGCAGCAGGTCTTCGATCGCCATCGCCTCCATGGCTCGTCAGAAGCGCGGGCGGCGCGAGAACGCGTCGGTCACGCTCAGGTCGCCGGCGCGGTTGATGGTGTGGATGCCGAGCACGCTTTCGCTGCGCGGCACGATGCGCTTGTCCTCGCGCTCGACGTACTCGTCGGGCGTGAGCCGCTCCACCTCGTGCAGCGCGATGCCGGCCCCGTAATGCGGCGCGCCGATCTGCCCCGGGCGCATGAGCCTCGCGCCCTGGCGGAAGAGCCGCCCGGCGGGCCTCGCGCTGCGAACGTCGGACTTGACGGGGTTGCGGCGGTGCGGTTTCCAGTCGCCCAGCAGGGTCTCCGCGCTGAAGAGGTGAAGCTCGTCGTTGATGTCCTCGCCCGGGCGCGCGGAGTTGGCGAACATCCACCAGCGGTCTGCCTCGCGGTGAAGCGTCGCATCGGCGCAGAAGACGTCCTTCATGAGCACGCGCTCGAGCTTCCACTTCGCCGGGAATTCCTCGCAGCGATAGACCTCGACCGTGTTGTTGTGCGCGGTCTCGGGGATCATGTAGAGGCGACCGCCCTCCTCCACCAGGAAGGGATAGGACAGGTGGTAGTCGCGCTCGAGCACCTTCCGCGGGGCGGAAGCGCGCCCGTCGCGATCGACCTCGACCACCGAGATGTGCGCCTTGGCGGCGCCGAGCGGCAACTCCTCGAAGAAGATGTAGTTGCGCCCCCCGACCTGGATGGGAAAGGGATCGGCCCAGTACCAGCCCTTGGGCGGCTGCAGCCGGTGGAAGCCTTCGAGCGAGCCGTCCCAGCTCTCGTCGTGCGAGAAGCGATAGGCGATGGACCACTCCTCGACGGTGAGCGCCTTCTGCGCGGCACGCCCCGCCACCCGCCAGCCGAGCCGGCCGATGTCGCGCACGAGCGCGGCGGTCGACGGAAACCTTTCGGCGGCGCGTTCGCGCGCAGGCTCGGTGCCGCGCTCGAGCCACGCGGCGCCGCCCGCGTGCAGGTCGCGCAGGGCTCGCGCGAGGAACTCGCTCGTCTTGGCGAAGAGCGCGTTGCGGCTGCGCGTGACCGAAAACGGGTAGGCGCGCGACCAGGAGGGGCAGGCGATGCGGTCGCCGTGCCCCGCGCCGCGGTGGATGCGGATGCCCGAGGCGACCACGGCATGCCCCTCGACAACCTCGCGCACGCCGGCGAGCGGCTCGCGCGTGCCCTGCGCCTCGCCGAAGCAGAAGCGCCAGGTGCCGAAGCGCGCCAGGCCATCCAGCACGCTGTCCTCGACTTCGCCCATGACGAAGGCCACGTCCAGCCGGGACTCCTGCACGCGCGTGCGCCACGTGCCGGCCTCGCCATCGCGGCGGACGCGGCGCTCGCGCGGCACGAGGACATTCACGTCCTTGCTGGCCGACCAGTCGCAGGCCGCGCCGAAGAGAGCGCGATCCGCGTGGCAGTACGCGCGCCACAACCCGGGCGAGCCGTAGCCGCCCGACTTCTCCGGCGTCACGACGACGGTGACTTCGGCGAAGGGCGACGAGGCGGCGCGCGCGAGCGCCTCAACCATCCAGCGGGGCTGGAAGGCGGAGTCGGCGAAGACGCCTACGCGAAGGCGGGGTCTTACAGCCTCCACGCGCGCACCCCTTCGCGCGTGAAGGCCTCGGGATCGAACACCGGCTTCACCTGCACGAAGCAGCCGCGCTTCACGATCTTCTGCAGGATCTGGGCCGGCGTGAGCTCGGTGAAGGAGCGGTGCGCCACGGCGAGGATGGTGGCGTCGGCCGCGGGCAGCTGCTCCCAGCTCTCGAGGCGGATGCCGTACTCGTGCAGCGTCTCGTCGAAGTCGGCCTCGGGGTCGTGCACGTGGCATTCGCAGCCGAACTCGCGCAACTCGCGGATCACGTCGATCACCTTCGAGTTGCGGATGTCCTTGCAGTTCTCCTTGAAGGTGAGGCCGAGGATGTTCACCTTGGCGCCGAGGATGTTGCGCCCCTGGTGGATCATCTGCTGGATGGTCTTGCGCGCGACGTGCGGGCCCATGTTGTCGTTGATGCGCCGCCCGGCGAGGATCACCTCGGGGTGGTAGCCGGCGAGCTCGGCCTTGTGCGTGAGGTAGTACGGATCGACGCCGATGCAGTGGCCGCCCACGAGGCCGGGCTTGAAGTTGAGGAAGTTCCACTTGGTGCCGGCGGCCTTCAGCACCTCGTGCGTATCGATGCCGAGCCGGTCGAAGATGATCGACAGCTCGTTCACGAAGGCGATGTTCAGGTCGCGCTGGGTGTTCTCGATCACCTTGGCGGCCTCGGCCACCTTGATCGAGGAGGCGCGGTACACGCCCGCCTTCACCACCGAGGCGTACAGGTCGGCGACCTTCTCGAGGGTTTCCGCATCGTCGCCGGAGACCACCTTGAGGATCTTGGTGAAGGTGTGCTCCTTGTCGCCCGGGTTGATGCGCTCGGGCGAGTAGCCCACGTGGAAGTCCTGCTTCCAGCGCATGCCCGAGCAGCGCTCGAGGATCGGCACGCAGATCTCCTCGGTGGCGCCGGGGTAGACCGTCGACTCGTAGACCACGATGGCGCCGGCCTTCATGTACTTGCCGACCGTGCGCGAGGCGCTCTCGAGCGGCGAGAAGTCGGGCTGGCGCGCGTCGTTCACCGGGGTCGGCACCGCCACGATGATGTAGTCGGCCTCGCGGATCTTCTCGGGGTCGTCGGTGCAGGCAAGGCGCGTGGCCATCTGCAGCTCGTCGCCCGAGACCTCGCCCGTCGGATCGTTGTACTGGCGCAGGTTGTTCACCTTCTTGGTGGACAGGTCGTAGCCGACGGTCGGCCGGACCTTTCCGAACTCCACCGCCACCGGCAGTCCGACATAGCCCAGCCCGACGACGCACACGGTGCCGAGGGTTTGGGGGACATCGGTAGCGGGGGCGCGGACGTCGGAATCGAGGGCGAGGGCGGTGTCGAAAGCGGGTAGCTCGAGCATGGAAGCCTCCAGGGGAACCAGGCGTTGCAGGGATGGGGAAATTGTCTGGGGGCAGTTTGAAAACACGCCCGAGCCCCCCCGTGCCAAAAGGACTAGCCCTGAGCGATTTCTGCGACAGACAGCCGCCTACACCAGCCGGACCGGTACCCTCCATGCGGCCAAGTTCTTGAAATCGCGGGGCCTGCTGGTCCTGCCGGCTCAAGGCCGGCCGGCGCTGGGCGCGGCATTGGGTCCGCAAGATGGCGGCAAATCCCAAAGGAATTTGCCGCATGCATGCGCCTGTCATTCGCCAGCTCATCGCCGAGCACGCCCGGCTCCCCGTGGACGTTTCGACTCTCGCCGACGACGCCGACCTCTACCAGGCCGGGCTCACGTCCCTTTCGACCGTCAACCTGATGCTCGCCCTGGAAGAGCGCTTCGACGTCGAGTTCCCCGACCGGATGCTGGGGCGCAAGACGTTTGGTTCGATCGCTTCGCTCGCCGATGCGATCGGGGAACTGACTGGGCATGCAATGCCCGCCCCTCATCGCTCGTCGCCCCTGCTGGGGGCCGCGTGAACGCCCGGTTGGCGCTGGCGCCCTCGCCCGCCGAAGCCGGCGACCTCGCCGCCCTGCTCGATCGGGTGCACGCCATCGGCCGTGAGGTCGCCGCTCCGGCAGCCGATGCGGTGGACCGCGAGGCGCGTTTCCCGGCGGAAACGTTCGAGGCACTGAAAGCCGAAAAGCTGCTCTCGGCCTATATCCCACGCGAGTTCGGCGGGCTGGGCCTGGACGTGGCCGGCATCTCCCGCATCTGCGAGGCCCTCGGAAGCTACTGCGCCTCGTCGGCCATGATCTTCGCGATGCACCAGATCCAGGTGGCCTGCATCGTCCATCATGGGCTGGACTCGCCCTTCTTCCGTGATTACGCGCGCGAGATGGTGGCGCAGCAGCGCCTGCTCGCCTCGGCGACCACCGAGCTGGGTGTCGGCGGCGACGTGCGCACCAGCCTGTGCGCGGCCAAGGTCGTGGACGACCACTTCATCCTCGAGAAGCAGGCGCCGGTCATCTCCTATGGCGAGCAGGCCGACGCCATCCTGGTGACAGCCCGACGCGCCGAGGATGCCGCCGCGAGCGACCAGGTCCTGGTGCTGGTGCGCAAGGAAGACTGCCTGTTGCGGCGCCTTTCGGAGTGGGACACGCTCGGCTTCCGCGGCACCTGCAGCCCCGGTTTCGAGCTGAAATCGATCGGCCGCACCGAGCAGATCCTGCCCGCGCCTTATGCCGAGATCCACGCGCGCACGCAGCACCCCTTCGCGCACATCGCCTGGGCGTCGCTGTGGACGGGCCTGGCGGCCGACGCCCTTGCGCGCGCGCGCCAGGTAGTGCGCGCCGAGGCGCGCAAGAACCCGGGCGTGACCCCGATCAACGCCACGCGCCTCGCCGAGGCCGACCTGGTGCTCAACACGATGAAGAGCACGCTGCAGGCGACGCTCGCCGACTACGAGCGCGCCCTCGCCTCGGGCGCCGAGGAATCCTTCGGCAACTTCGCCTTCGCCATCCGCGTGAACAACCTGAAGCTCACCGCCTCGCAGATGGTGGTGGACATCGTGATGCGCGCGATGATGATCTGCGGCATCGCCGGGTATCGCAACGACTCGAAGGCCACCCTCGGGCGCCACCTGCGCGACGCCACGGGCGCGGCGCTGATGGTGAACAACGACCGCATCCTCGGGCAGAACGCCTTGATGCAGGTGGCCCTGAGGGAGGCGTGATGGAAGGCGTGGTCGGCGGACGTGGGACCCGGGACGCGGGACCGGGGATGGGGGATCGCGCTACCGCGTGTGCCCACGATGACTTCTCCGTGCCCCGTGGCGATGCGTACGCCGAATTCCAACGCGAGCTTGCGGCCGCGGGCCTGCTCATCCCGATGGGAGTGCCGGGCCTCTACGCTCGCGGGGGCGATCTCGAGTGCGTCATCACGCACTTCGACGCCCTGGTCTCGCGCGCCGGCGCCGGGCTGAACCCGGAGGTGCTTCGCTTCCCGCCGGTGTTCGCTCGCCACACTAC
>Ga0196977_1000198_pt1 | contig 36814 bp, 31 predicted proteins | sample S3v_1013CmetaG_FD_148634 | JGI IMG/M metagenome (GOLD analysis project Ga0196977, IMG submission 148634) | Soil microbial communities from Anza Borrego desert, Southern California, United States - S3+v_10-13C | ecosystem: Environmental > Terrestrial > Soil > Desert | place: USA: California... | reverse complement strand
CATACTGACGTCCCAGCGGCCAGATGCCGATCACGCCGCCCTTCGCCGCGATCGCGCGCGCCTGGCTCGACGAGATCGCCCGCGCGCGTATCCCGCTCTGCGTCCAGTGCGGCGTCGTCGACACCATGTGGCCGTGTGAATAGACCATCGGCTTGCGGGACGCTTCCAGAGCGTGCGCGATGCCGTCCGGTGTGCAGTGCGCGACATCGACCAGGATGCCGAGCCGATCGCACATCGCGACCGTTTCCTTGCCCAGTGCGGTGAGACCGTTGTGCACGGGCCGATCGGTCGAGTGGTCGCCGATGTCGGAGACGCGATAGTGCACGAGCTGCAGATGCACCAGACCCTGTTGCCGCGCCGCCTCGAGCCGCTTCAGATCGCCGTCTATGAAGTCCGCGCCTTCCGAGGCGAGTACGACAGCCGGCTCGCTTCCGCCGACGACACGTTTCAGCGTCGCCGCATCGACGATCTCGATCAGGTTCGCGGATGCGTGCTCCGCTTTCATCTGCGCAAGCACGCGCCCGAAGCGCGACGCGAGCTCGCCTGGCGCCGGCTCGCGCACCTGCTGCACGCCCTTCCCGGGAAAACGCTTGATGACCGGACCATCCGTGACGATCTTGCGCGAGACGACGAGCATGCCGTTCGCGACCATGGCCTCGCGGACGTCGGCGCGGCCGCCGAGCAGCCCGATGTGGCTGTGCATGTCGGCGTAGACGAGCGGCCGCGCCTGCGCGCGCGCAAGGTACGGCGACAGCGCCGCGTACAGACCGGCAGCGGCGCAGGTCCGCAGAAACGCGCGTCGGCTCATCGCAATCCTGCCGTCATGTCGAGGCCGTAAAATGCGTTCGTCATCCGGAGAATCGAATGCGATCACTTTTTCATGCAGCTCTGCTGGCGATGTTAGCAGCGCCCGCCGTCGCGCAGAGCTATCCCGAGAAACCGGTCACGATGGTGGCGCCGTTCCCCGCCGGCGGCTCGGTCGACCTCGTCGCGCGCGCGGTGGCTCAGCAGATGAGCGAGATCTGGAAGCAACCGGTGATCGTTTCGAACCGACCGGGCGCAAGCGGCAACATCGGCGCCGAGCAGGTGGTGCGCGCCGCGCCTGACGGGTACACACTGCTCATGGGCACGACGGCGCTCTCCAGCAGCCCGGCGGTCTATCCCCGGCTCGGTTACGACGTCACGCGGGATCTCGCACCGGTGAGCCTCGTCGTCACGATGACCAACGTGCTGGTGCTGCATCCGTCGATTCCGGCGAAGACAGTGAAAGAGCTGATCGCGCTGGCGAAAGCGCGGCCGGGGACGCTCAATTCGGGGTCCGCGGGCGTCGGAAGCTCGAACCACCTCGCGCTCGTGCTCTTCAACATGATGTCCGGGGCGAACGTCGATCACGTGCCGTACAAGGGTGCGGCGCCCGCGGTCGCGGCGGTGATGGGCGGCGAGGTGGCGATGACATTCGTGCCGATCGCCGCGGCACTGCCGCCGGTGCGCGCAGGCCGATTGCGCGCGATCGCCGTTACCGCGGGCAGGCGTTCGGCCGAGCTTCCGAATCTCCCCACGATCGCCGAGGCCGGCGTGCCCGGCTACGACGCCTCGGGCTGGAACGCGTTACTCGCGCCACGCGCAACGCCACGCGACATCATCATGAAAGTGAACGCGGCGGTGACCGAGAGCCTCAACGCGCCGAAGGTGAAGGAGATGCTGACGGCCTCGGGTGCCGAAGCCGCGGGCACGTCGCCGGACGGGCTTGCCCGCTTCCTTCAGAGCGAAATTGCGAAGTGGGGCAAGGTCGTGAGAGCCGCCGGAATCAAGGCGGACTGAATCGACGGCGTTCGTGGTTCGACAGGCTCACCACGAACGTTCTTTCGCGCGCCGGTGCTAGTCGCCGGGCGCTTCGTCGATCTTCCAGTATTCGGCGTTCTCGTCGGTTCGCGCCGATACGAAAAACGTACTGCCGGTCCCGCTCGCGTCCGATGTACGTCCAATCGGTTCCCGCGGCGCGGCTTCCGATACTGCAACACTGAGCGGTGGGGACTCGCTGACCGAGGAGGGCATCTCCACGACGTAAGACTGTGTGTTCTCGACCGCAGCGGGCATGGGCCCGGTACCCATACTCGACGCAATCGCCGCTGCCAGTAAGCTCAACATTGCGATACTCCTCGGACGCTGTATCCGGAGAAGGGGCAAGCGCTGTACCCGTTCGGCGACGCATTTGCGCCGAGGTATGCGCAAATTTTCATTCGCCTCATGAGCGTTCTTCACGGGCCGCGCGCGCCGCACTCCGCTTCGCCCGCGCGATTTCGTCGAATATCGCCAGCAATGCGGGCCGATGCACGGGCTTCACAAGGTAATGGTCGAAGCCGGCAGCCGCCGCCCGACGTTTGTCATCGTCGGAGGCGTAGCCGGTGAGCGCGACCAGCACGGTCGCCGCGCCGAGCGCGCCGCGACTTCGCAACCGTCCACGTCCGGCAGGCCGAGATCGATGAGAGCGACATCCGGGCGCGCGTCGAGCGCGGCCTGCACACCGCTCGCGCCGTCGGCAGCTTCGTGCACGGCGTAGCCATGTGCCATCGTGAGCAGCAGGCGCATCGTTGTGCGCGCATCGCGATTGTCTTCGACGATCAGGACTCGCAGCGGGACCGATGTGCCGGCATTGGCGGACATGGCAGGGAGGTTATCAAACGCCGTTCCAGGGCTCGCCGGCACCGGGTACGGCGGCTGCAGGAGAACAGTCGTTTCGAGAATTCGGCGGAGGTTTCATGAACAAGGATCAGGTCAAAGGAAAAGTGAAAGAACTCGGCGGTGAAGTACAGGAAAAGGCCGGCGAGCTGACGGGCAGCGAAAAGCAGCAGGTCAAAGGCATGAAGAACCAGTTGAAGGGTTCGGTGCAAAAAGGCGTCGGCGACGTGAAGGAAGCGTTCGACGAAGCGAACGAGCCGAAAGAGAGGTAGCCATGCTCACGCGATTTCTTGAACGGCGCGGGTTCAAAGGCCCGCACGACCAGCAGGGCGCAATTGGCTGGATCTTGCTGTGGCTGATCGGTATTCCCATACCCATACTGCTGGTGCTGTTCCTGGTGCGCGGCTGCACCTGAACGAGACGCCAACGAAAAAAGCGGCTGCCGAGGCAGCCGCTTTTTTTTTACCCCGAGGACGCGGAGCTATTCGCCCGTGTCTTCGGCCGAGCCGAACGAGTAGCTCGCCGTCATGTCGTCGTAGCTGATCGGTGTCAGCACGACGTCATAGACGACCTCGTCCGACGAGCTCGGAATCAGCGCGAGCTCGTGCGTCGGCAGTATCGCGAACGCCTCGTCGTTCGAGGCGATCTGGTCGGCGTCGATCAGGTACACGTCCCAGGTCTCGACCGCCACCGGAGTCCAGCTCACCAGGTAGTAGTCGCTGTAGATGCCCTGATCGGCCGCTGCGAGGCTTTCGTCCATGCTCAACGACGCGGTCTCGTTGGCGCTCGACGGAAAACCGCTGCTCCCCATGAAGTCGCTCGAGAGCGCATGGCTTTCGCTGAACGACCCGCCGATCTCGCCACTGCCGTAATCCGACGTGGCGCCCAGAGCGGTCATGTCATCCTGCTGGCCGCTGAATCCGATATGGCTCGGATCCTGGGCCAGGACCTCACCCGATTCGTTCACGGATAGCGGTGTTACAACCTCATGGCCGGATCCCGCGAAAGCGCTCGCGGACCAGCCGAACGTACTCGCTACCGCCACTGCAACCAGTGTTTTCGTTTTCATCGAAGACTCCTTTCCAGTAAGTTGCGCCTCATTGCCAGGCATATCTGATAGGTCGCAACGCGCGTGCCGCTGGAGATTTGTCTTGTAATTCCACGACTTATGACCGAATGGCGCCTGCCAACGCCGAGAAAAGTGTCGCCGGACAGAGACAAAGCCTCCGCCTGACGGTGCAAGTTCTTGCCCACACAGCTATCTGGCTGTCGGTCTGCACCTACAGTTATGCGCTTTCCACTTGGGGGCCCACGCTGCGCTAGCATCGACAGGATTCGACCCGTCCGCGAGGTCGGGCTGATCCAGAAGCACAACGACAGGGAGGAGATCCATGCGACAACTGATCGGCGCCGTCATCGCGTGTGCCGTGGTCGGCAGCGCTGCCGCGCAGAGCTATCCCACGCGTCCGGTGCGCGTGGTCGTGCCGTTCCCGCCGGGAGGCAACGTCGAGACGCTGGGACGCGTGCTGTACAAGTATGTCGAGCAGGAGCTCGGCCAACCGATCGTGATCGACAGCCGCGGCGGCGCGAACAGCATCCTGGGGTCGGATATCGTGGCCAAGTCGAACCCGGACGGTTACACGTTTCTGCACACGTCTTTCGGCTTCGCAGTGAATCCGGCGATCGTCAAAAAGCTTCCGTTCGACGTGCAGAAGGATTTCGTGCCGGTCACCAACGCCGCGCTGGGCACCGGCTACCTGATGGTGATCAACCCGAGCGTGCCGGCAAAGTCAGTGAAAGAGCTGATCGCGGTCGCGAAGAAGAAGCCGCTGCGCTACAGCACCGCCGGCATCGGCAACGGCCAGCATCTGGCCGGCGCGCTGTTCGCCGAGCGCGCCGGTGTGGAGATGCTGCACGTGCCGTACAAAGGCGGCGGCCCGGCGGTCACCGCCGTCCTGGGCGGCGAAGTCGATGTCCATTACCCGGGGGCGGCGGTCGGCATGCCGCACGTGAAATCGGGCAAGCTTCGCGCGATCGGGTTCACCGGCGCGAAGCGCCTGGTTTCGTTGCCCGACGTACCGACGATCGCCGAAGCCGGGCTGCCGAGCTACGTGGCCGACGCCGGCTGGCACGGCGTGTTCGCGCCGGCGAAAACACCGGCCGCATTCGTGAACCGCATGCACGCGGCGATTCAGAAGGCGCTCCAGGTGCCGCAGGTGCGCGACCACTACGTGAACGGCGGCTACGAGCCGCAAGGGCTGCCGCCCGCCGAATGGGCGAAAGTCTTCCGCGAGGATCTCAAGCGTTACGCCGAGATCTGCCGCATCGCAAAGATCGATCCACAATGACGCAAAACATCATGCTCAAAACCATCGGCGCGCTCGCGCTTTCCGCAGTCACGGCAGTCGCTTCCGCACAGGGTTGGGCGCCGCAGAAAAACGTCGAGCTCGTCGTGCCGAATCCGCCCGGCGGGAGCAACGACAAGACCGCGCGTACGGTCGAGCGCATCGTGGTCGCGATGAAGCTCATCCCGTCTACGCTGTCGATCGTCAACAAGCCGGGGGGCGGCGGCAGCATCGCGTACACGTACGTGCAGCAGCGCGCCGGCGATCCGCATTACCTCGTTGTCTCCGGACCGGCGCTGCTCACGAACCACATCACCGGCGCGAGCACGCTGCGCCACAGCGACCTCACGCCGATTGCTTCGCTGTTCGACGACTACACCGTGTTCGCCGTGAATGCCGGCGGCAGCCTCAAAGCAGGCACCGATCTCGTCGAGCGTCTGCGCAAGGATGCGAAGTCGGTGACGATCGGTTTCTCACCGCTCGTCGGCAGCCACAATCACATCGCGGCGGGCCTCATGATGAAGGCGGCGGGCGGCAACGCGAAGGACCTCAAGGTCGTCGCGTACAAGGGCTCCGCCGACGCGATCCCGAACCTCATGGGCGGCCACATCGACCTCGTGACCACGGCCGCCGGCAACGTCGCGCCGCACATCGCGTCGGGAAAGCTGCGGGCGATCGCGATCACCGCGCCACAACGCCTGCCGGGCGCCTACGCCGACGTGCCGACGTGGACCGAACAGGGTCTGAAGTTCACGTTCGGGGCGTGGCGCGCGATCTTCGCGCCGAAAGGCATCACGGCCCAGCAGGCGGCGTACTGGCACGGCGTGCTGCGCAAGGCGACCGAAGCGCGCGAATGGAAAGACGATCTCGCGAAGAACTACTGGGCCAACGTGTTCGTGACGGGTGAAGGCTTCGCCAGGGAGCTCGAGCACGACTACGCCGCGATGCGCGCGATCCTCGTCGAGCTCGGCTTGGCAAAGTAACGAGCTAACGAACGGCGCCGGTCTAGGTAGCGGCGCGAGCGGCGCGACGCTGCCACATGAGCCACATCGTCGCCACCGCGGCGAGCAGCAGGAACGGAACCGAGCCGTAGTTGACCGCGTGCCAGCCGCTCTTGTTGAGCAGCAGGCCGGAAGACGCGGACGAAATCGCCATGGTCAGAAAGATCAGGAAGTCGTTCGCGGCCTGAGTCTTGGCGCGCTCCGCCGGCGCGTGCACTTCGGTGAGCAATGCGGAGGCTCCGACGAACATGAAGTTCCAGCCCACGCCGAGCATGGACATCGCCAGCCAGAAGTTGAGGAGCTCGGTACCCGTGAGCGCGGCGACGATGCAGACCAGCATCAACATGCAGCCGGTCAGGATGACGTTGAGGACGCCGAAGCGCGCGATCAGCGAGCCGGTGAAGAACGACGGCGCGTACATGCCGATCATGTGCCACTGGAGAACGAACGCAGCGTCATTGAAATGATGCTCGTGCGCGAGCATGGCGAGCGGCGTGGACGTCATCATCAGGTTCATGATCCCGTAGGAAAGCATGCCTGCGAGCGCGGCCACGATGAAGACGGGCTGCGTCATGATCTGCGCGAGCGGGCGCCCGGACTCCTTGCGTTCGTGCGCGGTCGGTTTGGGAATATCCAGTTGCGTGAGCAGAACCATGGCAACGAGCGCCACACCCATCAGCGAGAGGTACGGCGCGAGATAGGTGAGTCCGCCCTCGAACGCGCCGGTCGTGAGCTTCGCCATCTCCGGACCGAAAAAACCGCCGATGAGGCCCCCGGCGAGCGTGAGCGAGATCGCTTTCGCGCGGAAGCTCACCTCGGCCGCGTCGGCGGCGGCGAACCGGTAGTACTTCCCGAACGCCGTGAAGAAACCCATCACCATCATGCCCGCGCACAGCAGCCAGAAGCTCGCGAGATAGATCGCGAGCGCGCAGATCGCGCCGCCGGCCACGCCGAAAGCGGCGCCGACCTGGAAACCGGCGCGGCGGCCGATCGCGTTCATCAGGAGCGAGGCCGGCACGGTGGAGATCGCCGAGCCGATGACGTAGCTCGTGAGCGGCACGGTCGAGAGCGACTTGTCCGCCGCGATCGCGTAGCCGGCGAGGCCCGTCACCGCGACCAGGGTCACGCCGGTGACCTGCAGCGTCGACTGGCAACAGGCCAATACGAGAACGTTCCGGGATTGGCTCTGCATGGTGCCGTTATGCTCCAGCCGCACCCGCGCCGAAGCCGGTGAAACCGACGCGCAGCGGCTCAGTCATAGTGAAACGGGAGGATGGAACCGTGAATGAAGACGCAGAATTATAGTCGGCTCTGCGCGCGATTCCTGATCGCGCTCGCCGCCGCGCTGCCGCTCGACCTGCACGCGCAGCGGGAATCGTTCAACGAGCAGGTGCGCGAGCGCGTGGCCGCGCTGGTGAACGAGCTGCGCACGCAGCACGGCGCGCGACCGCTCGAACGCGAAGCGCGGCTCGAGGAGGCCGCCGGCTATCTCGCCGATTACATGGCACGCACCGATCGGCTCGATCACCGCGCGGACGGGACCTCGCCGCGCGAGCGCGTGAAGCAGCGCGGCTACGCGTATTGCGACGTGTCCGAGAATATCGCCGTCGAATACAGCTCGCGCGGTTTCACGATCGAAGGCCTCGCGCGCAATTTCATCCGCGGCTGGCACGATTCGCCCACGCACCGCGCGAACATGCTGGACCCGATCGTCACCCAGACCGGCCTCGGCGTTGCGCGCAGCGCCAGAGGCGAATACTTCGTGGCGCAGGTGTTCGCACGGCCGATGACGCCTGGCACGGCCGGCCGCGCAACCTGTCCACGCTGACTTCAAAAACAGGGACGCATGCAGTTTCACCCGCAGAAAAAGGTGTGCGTCCCGGTTTTCGCTATCTGAGTTTTACTTCGACGCGCCGGTTGCGCTCTTCCGGCTTGCCGTCCGCCGTCTGCACGAGCGGCTCACGCTCGCCGCGGCCGACGATCTCGATCGCGTCGCGCGCGATGCCCAGCGCGACGAGCATGTCGCGTATCGCGGCCGCGCGCTTGAGCGAGAGCAGGTCGTTCGCTTCCGGCGTCCCCACGCGGTCGGTGTGGCCGATCACGCTGACCTGCGCCGCGGGAAAGCCGCGGATCTTCTCCCGCACCTGTGCAAGCTCCGCCTTCGACTGCGCCGTGAGATCGGTGCGGCCGGTGACGAAGAAGAGCGTCAGGGTGAGCGGGCGCGCGGGCTGCGCTTCGAGCACCTGGCCGTAACGCCCGATCACTTCGGATTCGCTCGCCTGCACACGCTGCTCGCGGCCGCCGGCGAGCTCGACGGACTCGTACGGACGCGAAAGCTCCTGCGCCCCGGTCGCGCGGTTCACCACGACCGCCGACGGACGTCCGTCGCGGCTCGGCAGCAGCGTGATGCGTTCGGTGTATTGCGGCGTGCGCGGCGGCGGCGGCTTGGGGGGTTGGGCGCAGCCGCCGATGGCGAGCGCCAGCACTATCGCGAAAAACGGGGATGCATGCCATTTGCGTAACGCAAAAATGGTGTGCGTCCGCATTTCAGATCTCGCCGGCCTCGACGATGAATTCGGTGCCGCGCACGCCCATCGTCGAGATCGGTGTCTTCACCGCGAACGCATCCGGCGAGCGGCGCGCGATGAGACCCGTAACGACCGACAGTACGCCTTTGGTGAGCGAAGCCAGGAAACTGCCTTCGTGCGTCTTCGCGTCGAACGCGTAGCTGTCCAGCGAGAGCACGCCGTTGGGACCCAGCGTGAGCAGCGTGTCGTCGCGCAGGGTGGCGCCGATGTAGCCGGTGGCGCCGGTGACGATGCGATCGCCCTGCTGCAGGCGCGTGCCCGGCGCCGCCGGTAAGCGGGCGCCCGCGCGCTCGATCGCCACGGTGCCGCGCACCGTCTTCACGACACCTGCGTAATCGTCGGACGCGGCAGCCGCAGCGAACGCGGCCCAGAACAATCCCAGGACCAACGTCAGAGCTCTCATCAGGTGGTCTCTCCTCGCGCCGTGATGGCCGGTCTTAACCGGCGGCCAGTCTAGCCGCCCGTGCGCGATATTTGCGGGGCCGGTGCAGATTTTCCGATCGACACCGTGAAGCAGTGCACAGCGCCGAGCGTCGAACCGGCGCGGCAACGCGATCGACGCGGCACAAAAAAGACGCGGCCACCCTTGCGAGTAGCCGCGTCCCTCACTGCACGTTACGTTCGAACCGCTCTCGCGCCTGCCGAAAGATCAGGACGAACGGCTGCTGAAGCTGTTAGCGGCCGGAGAAGCCCCCGCCCCCACGACCCTGGTCACGCGTCGCGCCGATGTTGTCGTACTCGGAGCGCAGCGGCGCGTTCGCCACCCACACCTGTTCGCGATGCGAGTTCACTTCGGCGACGTGCAGCTGATGCTCGCGCTGCTCGTCGAGCTGCGCCAGCGGCTTGCTCTCGTCGGTCGAAGACGGGCCCATGAAATTCGCCATCGGCCCCCAGCCTTTGTAACCGCCATGGACCGCGTCGAACGACGTGACGGTGGTCATCGACGGCGGTACTTCAGGGGCCGCCGACGGACCGTCGACGCTGTAACCCGCCGAGTTGTACGTGATCATCGGCTGGTTCGCCGCAGCGCCCAGCGACCAGAGCGTCCCCGCAACCGCCATCGCGATAATGGATTTCGATTTCATGTGATCTCCTGAATGAGTTTGCCCGCTGTCGCCGGCAACACCGGAACCTGAGCAATGGCCGTGCCAAACGCGTTAATCGGTAGGAATCAACGATCTAACACGGCCGCCTCCGCGGGCGGCGCAGCCGGTTTCGTCGTTCCGAAACGACATGAAGACCGGCGCGATTCGCGTAACTGCCCGCCGCACAACGATCAAGCACCTGTCGGCAATCGCCAACACGCGACCGGTCAGCGTTCGGCCTTGATACCGGCGCTGCGAATGATGTTCGCGTACTTCACGATGTCTGTTTTGATTGTGGTCGCGAACTGCTCGGGTGTGCCGCCGATCGGCTCGTAACCGAGCGCTTCCAGGCGCTCGCGCACGTCGCCGGACTTGAGCGCCGCCGCGATGATGCCGTTCAACCGCGTAGCGATGTCCCGCGGTATGCCCGCGGGGCCGACCACGCCGAACCACGTCGTCACTTCGTAGCCCGGCAGACCCGATTCGCGGATCGTCGGAATATCGGCGCGGCCGCCGAGCGCTTTGCGGTCGAAACACCCAGTAGGCGCAGCCGCCGTGCTTTCGCGTGCGCCTGCGCGATGCCGAGATCGGCGAACATCATCTCGATCTGCCCCGTGATGACGTCGGTGAGCGCCGGCGCGGTGCCCTTGTACGGCACGTGCACGATGTCGGTCTTCGAGTGGTGCTTGAAGATTTCGGCCGAGAGGCTCGACATGCTGCCGGCGCCGGACGACGCGTAGCTCAGCGATTTCGGTTTGCGTGACGCGATCGCGATCAGCTCTTTCACGTTGCGCGCCGGCACCGTCGGATTGATCGCCAGAACGTACGGCACGGCCGCGACGTTCGCTATCGGCGTGAAGTCCTTGAGGGAGTCGTAGCCGAGCTTCTGGTAGAAGCTCGGCGCCACCGTGAGATGGCTCGAGCCGCCCATACCGAGGGCGTAGCCGTCGCCGGGCAGCTTCGAGAGCGCGTCCATGCCGATCGTGCCGGCCGCGCCGCCGCGGTTCTCCACCACGACCGCCGTGCCGCCGAACGCTTCGGTGATCTTCGGCGTGATGAGACGTGCCAGGATGTCGTTCGGCCCGCCGGGCGCGAACGGCACGATGAAGCGGATCGCTTTCGCCGGATATGTCTGTGCGACGGCGCCGCCGGACAGCAGCGCGCCTGCCGCAGCGAGCGGCAGCAGCGACGAACGAAGGCGGAACATGCGTCTTCTCCTCGGGTTATCGTTTCGGCGATTTCAGACTTTGCCGATCGCGCGCAGTATGGCGGAGGCAAATGGCGGCTTTCACGCGCGGCGCGGCAGTGGCTCCGGCGACTGTAGCAACAAAAAAAGGGCGCCGCGGCGCCCTCCTGGCGGTCCGACGCGCGTAGCGCGTTAATAGCCGCCGCCACCGCCCGGCTGGATCTGCGCGCGGATCTCGCCACCCTTGAACTTCGCGCTGTGGAAGTTCACGTACAGGCGCCCCTGCTTGTAGCTCTGCATCTGCGCCGGCGTGAGCTTGGCGCCTGCCGGCACCGTCCACTCCGTATCGTTCACTTTCTGAAGCGGAATGATGACGGGGCCGTTCGCGCCTTTCGCACCTTCGTGGATGTGCGCCGCCGTGAAGCTCGCGCCCTGTGTCTTGAAGTTGCCGCTCACCGCGCCATCGTCGCTCACGCGCACGGTGCCGCTGCCCGAGGCGCTCGTGCTGACCGGCGGCACTTCCTCGGCGCCCGTCAGACGCAGCGAAACGCCGTCACTTCCACCCATGCCGGCGCAGCCGGCCAGCAGCGCGGCGGCGAACACGACCGCGGCGCGTTTCGGAATACTGCGGCTCCAGTTCATGATTACCTCCCAGTTGGTCGTAGGACTTCAGATAACACGCCCCTCACCCGGCGTATTCCGCACGCAGTATATATAGATGGCGATCGAGCGATGCATGGAGCATAAAATGAGCGCATCCCCGGAAGGAAATGCATGAAAATACGACGAGTTCAGTGCTGGCTGTTGCGCATCCCGTTCACGTTTCCGCTGGTGGAGGAGCAGCAGCACGCCCTCGCCAACTTCATCGAGATCGAGACCGACGAAGGCCATAAGGGCCACGCGCTGTCGACGTATCCGCTGAAGCACGGCATCCGCGAATTCGTCAATCGCGAAGCGGCGCCGGTGCTGGAAGGGCTCGATGCGATGCGTCCGGAGGAGGTGCGCAAGCGCCTGTTCTGGGCGACTGCGCGCAAGTATTTCATGGGCGCGTGGAACAACGCCGCGAGCTTGATCGACGTCGCGCTGTGGGACATCAGGGGCAAGGCGCTCGGTCAGCCGATCTGGAAGCTACTCGGCGGCGCGCATGCGAAGTTGCCCGCGTACATCACCTTTGGTTTGCCGCGTTATTCGACCGAGGAGCTGATCGAGGTCGCGAAGACATTGATCGCACAGGGCCAGACGCGACTCAAGATGGTGGCCGCCGCCGGCACCGACCGCACCGACGAGATCCTCGGCGAGCCGACGGACGAAGACATCATCCGCGACGCTGAGCGCGTCGCGGCGCTGCGTGAAGCGGTCGGCCCCCGGATCGAGCTCATGATGGACGCGAACAAGGGCGCGACGTTCGCGCAGGCGCTCAAGCTCGCGAAGCTGTGCGAGCCGTACAACCTCACGTGGTTCGAGGACCCGGTGCTACAGGGCGACGTGCGGCTGATGGCACGGCTGCGCTCGCAGACCACGATTCCGATCGCCGCGGGCAGCACGGCGACCTCCGATCTCGTGTACCTCCGCGAGTACCTGGTGCGCGAAGCCGTCGATTACCTGCAGCCGAACGTGCGCGACATCGGCGGCTTCACGCAGGCGCTCAAAGCCGCGGCGCTCGCGCAGGCGTTCAACATCCCGCTCGCGATGGGCGGCAACTATCCGCATCTCAACATGCACCTGCACGGGGGCGTGCCGAACGGCGGCCGCGTCGAGTTCCACTGGCAGGGCTGGAAATGCGTCGAGTCTCTCTTCGACAACGTCGCGCAGCCGGTCAACGGTTACGTCACGCTGCCGAGCGGGCCCGGACTTGGCTTCACCCCGAAGACCGGAATCCTCGAGCTCGCGATCGATTAGATGTCAGAGAAAAAGTCGGCGGGAGACGACTCCCTCGACTTCACGCATCTCGGCGACGAAGCACAATCCCCTCCCGCTGAACGCGGGAGGGATAAGGTGGGGGTGGAACGGCCGCGCGCGGCCACAGCGCGCAAGCCCAAACCCAAGCCTGCCGTAAAGCAGGAAAAGACTCGCCGAAGCGCCGCAGTACCGCTGGTGATCGTGACGGCAATCGCCATCGCGGTCGCGGTTGCGGTCACCGACCGCACGGCACAGGAGGTCGCGACGCCGAAAGCGAAGCCGGCGCCCTTTCAAACGCCGCGGCAGCCTGCACAGGCGTATGCGCCGCCATCGAAGCCGCCCGTCAGCCAACCCGTACCGCCGACGAAGCCCGCCGCACCGACGCAGCCGCCGGCGCTGCCCCCCGAATTCCTGAAAGAGCTGCAGGACTACAAGACACGCACGGGCGTAAAAGCTCTCGCGCTCGCGCTCGACCCCGACGGCCGATACGCCTTTGCCACCGTCGCCGGCGTGGAGAAACAGGCGACCGCGAACGAAGAAGCGCTCTCCGACTGCGCACGTTATCGCGCGCAATCCGGCATCAAGACGAGCTGCCGGCTCTACGCGGTCGCAGACAAGGTGGTGTGGTAGGCCGTTCGCCCTGCGACAGGCTCAGGGCGAACGGTTTAGGCGCGACCGCTTCAGGGCGAATGGAGGCTTACGCGAACCCGTAGAGCCGCGCGGCGTTCTCGCACACGACCTTGCGCCGTATGTCCGCAGGCAACTGGCCGAGCTCGCGCTCGATGTATTCCTGCGAGTCCGGCCATACGCCGTCCGGATGCGGAAAATCCGAGCCCCACATGATCTTCTCCGCGCCGAGCTCGTCGATCAGCTTCACGCCGATCGGATCGGTCTGGTACGTCGCCCAGCACTGGCGCTTCCAGTAATCGCTCGGCGGCATCTTGAGCGTGAGGTCCTTGAACTGGTCCTCCCACTCGCCGTCCATGCGCCACAGGACGTACGGGATCCAGCCGATGCCCGATTCGCCGAGCACGAGCCTGATCTTCGGATACTTCTCCAGCACGCCAGCGTAGATGATCGAGGTGAGCACGTTCGCCATGTTCACCTGGAACTGCGTGATGTGGCTCGCGAACGCCGCGCGCGCGACCGGCAGATCGACTTCGGGCATGCCCGGAAGCTGCGCGCGCGTCGGGTCGGAGCCGATCATCTGGATCTTCTTGATGTGATCGGGCACGTAGCCGCCGACGGTATGGAAGTGCAAAGGCAGCCCGCACTCGTTGATCACTTCCCACAGCGGGTTCCAGTACGGATCCCATAGCGGCTTCAAGTCGGTCGAGTTCGCGATATCGAGACCGCGCAGCCCGCCGCGTTTCGCCACGCGCTTCACTTCCGCGATCGCAGCATCGATCGGATTGTTCGGAATCGACGCGAGCCCCGCGAAGCGCTCCGGATGCACCGAGCAGAAGTCCGCGAGCCACTCGTTATAGATGCGCATCACCTCCACGGCCGCTTCGGGATCGTTCAGCCGCCCCGTCGCGCCGAGCACCCCGTAGAGCACTTCGGCCTGCACGCCGTCGCGGTCCTGGTCCTTGATGCGCAGATCCGGATCGGTCAGCCGCCGGATACCGCGCTTCCCGTCCTCGTAGAGCCCGGTCTCGGCCATCCGGTCGGAGCGATGGATCTTTCCCGGGACGTACTGCCGACCCGCCGAGCCCATGCCGTTCACGTGGCCGAGATTCGCGCCCTTCTTCGTTTTCCACATGGGACCGCTGGGCGTGTCTTCCACGTACGGCATGCGCTCGCGCAGCGCGGCCGTTGCGTTGGTCGTGAAGAGATCCGGCGGCAGCCAGCACAGATCGATGTGGCAATCGGCGGAGATGACTTCGTAGCGCATGGCGGTTTCCTCCGGTGAAGGTTCGCGAAAATCCTGCGGCAACTGGTCGTTCGGCATATTCTCACGCCGGACGGCCTGCCACGCATCGAATTCCACTATCTGATCGACCCAAGGAGATTCGCCATGATCGAGCTGCACTCTTCGCCCACCCCCAACGGCCAGAAGGTCATGATCATGCTGGAGGAGACCGGGCTCGCCTGGAAGCACTTCGACATCAATATCCGGCTGGGCGACCAGTTCACGGCCGATTACCTGAAGCTTTCCCCGAACAACAAGATCCCGGCGATCGTGGATACCGAGGGACCGGGGGGCGGCCGCTACACGATGATGGAATCGGGCGCGATCCTGTTCTATCTGGCGGAGAAGACGGGCAAGTTCCTGCCGAAGGACGCGCGTAAGCGCTACGACACGATGCAGTGGCTCATCTTCCAGATGGCGCACGTCGGCCCGATGTTCGGGCAGGCCAACCACTTCAACAATTACGCGAAGGACAAGATCCAGTACGCAATCGACCGCTACAACAACGAGTCGATACGTCTCTACCGGGTGCTGGACAACCGCGCGCGGGAAAGCGAGTGGATGGGCTGCGACGAATACACGATCGCGGACATGGCGATCTATCCGTGGACCAAAGGTCACAAGGACCGCGGCGTCGACAAGGCGGGTTATCCAAACTTCATGCGCTGGTATGAAGCGGTGGAGGCGCGCCCCGCCGTGCAGCGGAACAACAAGATGGCCGCGGAGATCCGCGAGCGCATGACGAAGGCCGCCGAGGGCAAGGCCGCCATCAACATGTTCGATACCAAGGACAACGCCGAGCGCCTCGCGCGCGCAACGAAGGCCTGATCCGATATTTTCGCGCGGCGGGAATCGAGTGACTTGGTGCCCGCCTGCGCGGGACCCAGTTACCTCGTCATTGCGGCGCAGGCCGGAATCCAGGCTCGCAGCTCGTAAGGTGCGCTGGTAGCGCACCGCGCGTTGCGCCGAAGCCAACTCGTCATGCGGAGCCGACGCCAAGCTCGCGATAGAGCTCCGGCCGGCGGTCGCGCCACCACGGCAGGCTGACCTGAGCCGTTGCGACATGCTCCAGATCGAGCGTCGCGACCAGTAACTCCGCGGTTTCGCTGGACGCAATGGCCATGATCTCGGCCCCGATCGGGTCGATGATCATGCTGCGGCCGATGTGGTTACGCCCGCGCTCGTCGCCGGCGCGGTTCACGCCGACCACGTACACGCCGTTCTCGTACGCGCGCGCCTGTAGCGGCAGCTCCCACGTGTTCCCGCGCAGCTTGGTCTCACCGTAAGTTGCGGCGCAGATCGGCATGAAGATGATTTCGGCGCCCTTCAGGGCGAGCAGCCGCGAGCCCTCCGGATACTTGCGGTCGTAGCAGATCTGGATGCCGACCTTGACCCCGTGCAGATCGAACACGGGAAACTCGGTTCCAGGCGAGAAGTAGAACTTCTCGTAGCTGCCGGTCCCGCCCGGCGCATCCGACGGCAGGATCGCGGGAATGTGGGTCTTGCGATAGATACCCAGATGCCGGCCATCCTTGTCGGCGACGAGACATGCGTTGTAGTAGTGGGCGCCGTTCTTCTCGCCGAAGGGGAAGACGAGCGCGATGTGATTGTCGGCGGCGGAATCGAATACGGGTTTCAGACCGGGATCCGACGGCGTCGCGAAATACCGATCGAAGTCGTGCGTCAGCGTGTTCGGAAAAAACGGCGTCATGAAAAGCTCGCTGAAGCACACGACGTCCGCGCCGGCGCGCGCCGCCTTCTCGATCATGGCGCACGCGCCGCGCACGCTGTCGCGCCAGTCGTCCGAAAGCACCGGCCCCGTCTGAGCGGCGGCCACTTTGATCTTGCGTTCCATATATCGGTCAGTCTCAGCGTGGTCTGTCGGCCGATGGTAGGGTTAGACTCGACACGGTTCAACCATCTGGGGCGAGGCATCATGGCTGGCTGGGACGATTTTCTGACTGCACGCGACAAGCAACTGCTCGCAGTGTGGGGCAAGCAGGGGCACGACGAGCTGGGCAGGAAGCCCGTGCTGCTCGTGATCGATGTGTACTACGGCGCGGTGGGACACGAGCGCAAGCCCATCCTGGAATCGGTGAAGGACTGGCCGATGAGCTGCGGCCTCGAAGGCTGGGCCGCGATCGATCGCATGGTTCCGCTGATCGCCTCAGCGCGCGAGAACGGCATTCCCGTGATCTACGCACGCGCGCTGCCGGGCTTCCCGACCGATCCGTCGCGCGTGACCGAGCGCGGCGGAAAAAGCCGCGGAGTCGATCATCTGCCGGCCGACGTGCGTGCGCTCGCGAACGAGATCGTCGCGGAGGTCGCGCCGCAGCCGGGCGATCTCATGATCGAGAAGACGTGCCCGAGCGCGTTCAACGGAACGCCGCTCGCTCACTACCTGCGCCAGATCGGCGCGGATACCGTGATCGTCTGCGGCGAATCGACCAGCGGCTGCGTGCGCGCGGCGGTGCTCGATGCACAGGCGTTGCGCTACAAGGTCGGAATCGTGGGCGAATGCTGTTTCGATCGCCTGGAAGCCTCGCACTGGATCAACCTTCTCGACATGAATCAGAAGTACGGACAGGTGATCGACGTGGCGAGCGCGAAGAGCTACTTCGCAGCGGTCGGCGGCAACGCGGCCGGCAAGCAACTGCGCGTCGCCGCGGGCGGCTCCAGCCGCATTCCTCACTGAAAGATCAGCCATGCTTCGTTCGGTAATAACGCTGGCGTCCATCGCGGCATCGATGCTGCCCGCGGCCGGCCACGCCGCGGACAGCGCGCAGTATCCCAATCGGCCGGTGCGCATGATCGTGACCTACCCGCCCGGCGGCGGCGTCGACCTCGCCGCGCGCGTGATCGGGCAGAAGTTCTCCGAAGCATTCGCGCAGCAGATCATCATCGATAACCGCGGCGGTGGCGGCGGCAACATCGCCATGGAGCTCGGCGCGCGCGCGGCGCCCGACGGCTATACGCTGACCATGACCGCGGCGGGTCCGATGACCATCAACGTATCGCTCTACAGCAGGATTCCGTTCGACCCCGTGCGCGATTTCGAGCCCATTGCCCTGGTCGCTTCGACGATCTATGCGCTGGTCGTGCACCCGGGCGTCCAGGCGAAATCGCTGAAAGAGCTCATCGCGCTCGCCAAGGCGAATCCCGGGAAGCTCACGTTCGGGACGGCCGGGATCGGCGCGCCGCCGCACCTCGCGACGGAGCTGCTCAAGATGATGACGGGCACGGACATGATCCACGTGCCTTACAAGGGCACCGGTCCCGCGGTCGCGGATCTCATGGGCGGCCAGCTCACCTTCATGTTCGCCGATGCGCTCGCGGCCGGACCGCAGATCAAGGCCGGCAAGCTGCGCGGGCTCGCGGTGAGCAGCCCGCGGCGGTTTGCCTTCGTGCCCGATCTGCCGACGGTCGCCGAAGCGGGCGTGCCGGGCTTCTCAGCAAGCGGATGGACGGGACTCGTCGCGCCCGCCGGCACACCTCAGGCGGTCATCAGGAAGCTCAATGCGGAAGTCGTCCGCGTGCTGCCGCTGCCGGACGTGAAGGAAAAGCTAGCCGGCGACGGCAGCGAGTTCGGCAAGAACACCCCGGCCGAGTTTCGCGCCTTCATCAAGGCCGAAATCGCCAAGTGGGCGAAGGTCGTCAAGGCGTCGGGCGCGCGGGTGGAGTAACAGCGCCGCCCCTCACGCCCACGCCGTTGCGGGGAGCAAGGAAGAGCAGCCGACAAAAACGACACGCCCGCCGATCCGGCGGGCGTGTTCGTTTACGCGATCAGCCTCGCGTGGCGCGCGGGGCGCGTCTCGGCCGGGTCGCGGGCTTGGGCGCCGGCGCGGGGGCTGGCGCAACCGCAGGTGCTGGCGGCGCGATCACCGCAGGCGCCGGGGCCGGTGTGGGAGCCGGCGCGGCGGGCACGGCCGGCGCGGGCGTGGTTTGAGCGACTGGCACGACGCGGGCGGGCATGTTCCATATCGCGGTCCACGGGTGACCGACGTGCACCGGGCCCGTGCCGACTGCGCCCTGACCTGCCGTCCAGGGATGTCCCGTGTGGACCGTCCATTCGCCGCCCGATGCGGCGCCTGCGCTCGGTTTCGGCGCCGGGGCCGCCGCAGCGCTGCCGGCCATCGCTTCCGACGCCTGCTCGCCCTGCGTTGCGCAACCGGCACTGAGCACTACCACCGCCGCCAAAGCGGCCACCCACACGTTCTTCATCTAACACCTCTCCATGTAAGCGGAAATCCCCGGCCTAACTTCTGCTCGCGCCCGGCGCGGGTCCGGGCGCTATTCTGACATTCCGTTGGCATTAGCAATAGATACGCCTGCCGCCGGGAAATTCTTCGCCTACTGCTTCGGAATCTTCGCGTCCCGGATCACCTGCGCCCAGCGTGCGATCTCCGCCCGCATGAATTTGTCGAACTCCTCGCGAGTGGTCGGCGCGGGCGGCATCCCCAGCTCGGTCAGGCGCTGTTCGACCTCGGGTATGCGCATCACCGCGTGTACATCGGCGTTCAACTTGTCGAGCAATGCAGTGGGCACGCCGGCCGGCGCGCACACGCCGTACCAGGAATTCACCTCGAAGTCGGGCACACCCGATTCCCGCATCGTCGGCACGTCCGGCAGCTGCGGCACACGCTGCGCGCTCGCAACCGCGAGCGCGCGCAGGCGTCCGGCCTGAACCGGTGCGACGAGGAACGGAAGGTTCGTAATATTGACCGGAAGCTGGCCGGCGATGACATCGCTCGTCCCCTGCGAGGCGTTCTTGTAAGGAACGTGCACGATGTCGAACTTCAGCCGCAACTTGAGCCACTCCATCGTCAGGTGCGGCGACGTGCCGACCGTCCCGGCGGCGTAACTCAGCTTGCCCGGACTCGCCTTCGCGTGAGCGACGAGGTCCTTGATCGTTCTGAACGGCGTCGACGGGTGCACGACGATCACGTTAGGCGGCATGCCGATGCGCGTGATCGGCGCGAAATCGCGATGCTGGTAGGGGATGTTCGCGATCATCGACAGCGAAATTGCATTCGGGGCGATATTGCAATGGAGCAGCGTGTATCCGTCGGGCGCCGCCTTCGCGACGAACGCCGCACCGATCGAGCCGGAGGCGCCGCCCCGATTGTCGACGATCACCTGCTGGCCCCACAGGCGCGTCAATCGTTCAGCGATGAGGCGTCCGACAATGTCGTTGCCGGTGCCCGCGGGAAATGGGACGACGTAACGGACGGGCTTCGTTGGATAGGTCTGCGCCCACGACCCGGCAGGGCACATCAACACCGCAGCCGCAATTGCACACTGCACTGCTCGAGTTGCACCGGTCACAGCACGCATCACGCACCTCCCTTGGAAAGACGATGCAAAGCCTGCGTAAACGTTGCTTCGGACAGTATGGCACCTGAACGTCTGCAACGCACTCCCGCGCTCTGCACGAGGGGCGCCAAGCATGGCGAGGGCACGCTGAAACCGCCGCGGGCCGACTTTCCTCCGGGAACGGATGCGCCATCGCGCGTCAGCGCCGCGAGCGAACGCGCGGCGCGCAGGACATCACCCGTTTATCGGGCGGTTCCGGAGCGGTCCAGCCACTGGTTGATCGCCGCCAGGTCGTCCTCGGTGAGCTCCCCAATGGCGGCTTCGAGCCGCAGCAAGGAGAGCACATAGTTGTACTTGGCCTGAGCGAGATCGCGGCGCGAGCTGAAGAGCTGCTGCTGCGCGTTCAGCACGTCGAGCTGAGTGCGCACACCGACCTCGCGGCCCCGACGGGTGCTCGTAAGCTGACTTTCCGTGGAGGCGAGCGCCGCTTCGAGCGCGTGCACCTGCGAGATGCCGTGTGCTATGCCGAGAAAGGACTGGCGCGCGGCGAACTCCGCCGTGCGCTGAGCATTTCTCAGGTCGTGCCGCGCCCGCTCTTGGTTTGCAATCGCCTCACGTACTCTCGAATTCAGCGCACCACCCTGGTAGATCGGCACGGCGAGCTGCACGCCGATCGCGGCCGAGCGGGTATCGCTGCGCACCGTGCTCAGCGTCGTCACGGGCGTGCCTCCGCTGTGGGAGGCCGTGGCGAACGCGTCGAACGACGGATAGTGCGCACTGCGGTTGCGATCGATTTCCTGGGACGCCACTTCGAGCGCGGCATGCGCAACCCTCACCTGCGCGTTGTTGTGTCGCGCGAGAGCGATCCATGGATCCACGGTCGCCGGTTCCGCCGGTCGCGGCTGGAAGCGTGCGCCGAGCGGCGCGAGCCGAGGGGCAGTGCGTTCGATCAACTGCTCCAGCGCACGACGACGCAGCTCGAGCTCGTTGCGTGCCGCGAGCTCCTGTGAGTTGGTGATGTCGTATCGCGCCTGCGCTTCATGCACGTCGGTGATCGGCGCCGTGCCGATCTCGTAAGTGCGCCGCGCGTGCTGCAGCTGCTGGTCTATCGCTCGCTTCTGGGCTTCGGCGAACGATACGTTGTCCTGCGCAAGCAGCACGTCGAAATAAGCCTGTGCCACGCGCATGATGAGGTCTTGCGCCGCGACATCGAGTTGCGCGTCGGCCTGCGTGACCTGACTGCGCGCCTGCTCGTACAGCACGATGTTCTGTCGCCGGTACAACGGCTGCGTGACCGAGAGCGTAAGCGCCGTGGAGCCGAAATCCAGCGTGGAGCGGGGGGCCTGTCCGTCCTCCACCGTTGTTACCCGGTGGTTTTGCTGCGCCGAGGCCGACAGCGATACGACGGGCAGCAGGCCGGCGCGGCCCTGCGGTAGACGCTCCTGCGCTGCGGCCCAGGCCGCACGCGCGGACGCATACGATGGATCCACGCCCTGCGCCTGGCGAAAGATCTCCAGCAGATCGGCGGCATACGCCGGCAAGCTCAGGAGTGCCACGGCTGCAAGAACAAAGGCACGCATTTCGACTCCTCTTGTATGCGTCGCGCGAAGCGTCGGCGCCGTATCAGTGCGGCTTCGCGCGAGCGGGCTGTGGGGAGCCCTCGATCCCCTCTATCTGCGCAGTGCAGCGCACGCCTCCCGCAACGGCGTGCTTCGGATTCGGCAGATCGACGCGCGCGACAAAAGTGCCGCTCGCCGCGTCCATGACGCGGTCGATGAATCGTATCGGCGCGGTGTAGCGGGTGGCGCTGCCCTGCGCGGTGATCGTCGCTTTCATGCCCGGCCTCACCTGGCCGAACAGCGGCCCCGGCAGCACGATGTCGACCTTCAACGGATCGATTTGCGCGAGCTTGAGCACGGGCTTGCGCCCGGCACCCGATTCGGCCAGATCCCCGGGATTGAGCAGCCGGTCCATGACCACGCCATTGAGCGGGCTGGTGAGCGTGCGCAGCGCCAACTGCTCGACTGCGCGGCGATGCTCGATGTGCGCGAGGTCACGGCTTTCGATTGCGGCTTTGAGCTCCGCCTCTGCGAGGCGACGTTCGGCCTCGGCCTCATCACGCGCCTGCGCCGAGACGAAGCTCTCCGCGTGCAGTTCCCGGATTCGCGCGAGCTTCTTCGTGGCGTAGTCGACGCGGCTGCGCGCGGCGAAGATCTGTCCATCCATCTGCGCCCGGAACCGCGCCGACTCCGCGGCCGCCCGTTCCACTTCCGACGCGAGCTCTACCAGCACCTGGCCCCTTCTCACCATCTGCCCGCGCTGCACGTGGACTTTGGCGATTACACCCTCGACCGGCGAGCGGATCTCGACCACCTGCGCCGCCTCGATGAGACATTCGAAGTTTGCAGCGGCAACCGAAGGCAGCACGAGCACGCCCACAGCGACTAACACGCGCCAGTTCATTCGCCTCTCCCGGAAAAGGCCAGGACCTGCGCCAGCCGACGGTCCAGCTTCAGCGCACTTTCGCGCGCTTCGCGGTTGCGGCGCTCCGCGCGCCGCTGCGCCACGCGGCGCAATACAGCGATTTCCAGCCGCGACAGCGCGATACCCGTTCCCGCCCGCTGAGCAAGCCAGCGAGTGAGCGCAGGCGCCTGCGCGACGAACAGATCGTCATCGAGCGCGACGATGCACTCGCAGCTCCCCGGATCGCCCTGACGGGCGCTGCGGCCGAAGAGTTGCCGGTCCACGCGCGGGGATTCGTTGAACTCCGTGAGGATCACATGCAGCCCGCCGCGTTCCGCGACGTCCGGCGCGAGCCTGATATCCGTACCGCGGCCGGCCATGTTCGTCGCGACGGTGATCCGCCCTGGAAGACCCGCGCTGCCGATGATGCTCGCCTCCTCGCGATCCTGCTTCGCGTTCAGCACGACGTGCGCGAGGCCGCGCACGCGCAACATCTCGCTCACCTGCTCGGACGCGCTTACGGTGCGCGTTCCGATCAGCACGGGACGCTGCTGCTCGATCGCCACGCGCGCCGCCGCCTCCGCGACCGCCTGCCATTTCTCGCGCTGCGTGCGAAAGCAGCGCACCGCTCCGGCGCTTCGTCGAGAAGGTTTGTGCAGCGGCACGCGCGCGACGCGAAGGCCGTAAGTTCGTCCGATCTCGGCAGCGACCTCGGTCGCCGTGCCCGTCATACCCGAGAGTCGCAGGTAACGCCGGAACAGGCGCTGGTAGGTGATGCGCGCCAGCGTCTCGTGCTGTCCGGTCAACGCGGCACCTTCCTTGGTCTCGATCATCTGGTGCAGGCCGCGCTCCCACGAGCGGTCCGGCATGATGCGTCCGGTAGAGCCGTCCACGATCTGCACCTTGCCGTCGATCAGCACGTAATGTTTGTCGCGTTCGTAGAGCCACAACGCGACGAGCGCGCGCTGCACGTATTCGTCGCGTTCGCGCGAGGAAGCGAACATGCCCACAGCCTCGCGCCCCGCCTCCTCTTCGCGGCGATCGAGCTCGTCGCGGCCGGTGTCGGTAAGGAGCACGCGGTGCTGCCCCAGATCGAGAGAGAAGTGCCGATCTCGAACAAGGGTCCGCGCAAAAGCGAGCGCCGCCTCACACGTTTCGCGCCGGTATTGCCCGTCCACCACTGTGGACAGTATGAGCGGCGTGCGCGCTTCGTCGATGAACACGCTGTCGGCTTCATCGACGATTGCGTAGGCAAGTCCCCGCAGCACGACCTGCTCGTCGCGTCTGCGCGCCGCCCGCAAGCCTTCGACCGCCAGGTGCAGTGGACTTGCGCGGTCGCCGAGTGCGACGCGGTCGCGCAGATAATCGAAGGCGAGCTCCTTGTTGCTGGCATAAGCGACATGCGCGGCGTAAGCGGCGCGGCGCTGCTGTCGAGTGAGGCCATGCACGATCGCGGCGCACTCCAGCCCGAAGAAGCGATAAAGCGGTCCCATCGCTTCCGCGTCACGTTCCGCGAGGTAGTCGTTCACCGTGATTACGTGCACGGGCGCGCCTGCCAGCGCCGCAGCGCACGCCGGAAGCGTCGCGGCGAAAGTCTTTCCCTCGCCCGTCGCCATCTCCACCAGCGTCCCGCGCAGCAGCCACCAGCCCGCCAGCACCTGCGTGTCGAAGTGCCGCTGCCCGAGGACGCGGCTCGCCGCTTCACGCACGAGCGCAAAGCATCGCGCCGCGGGCGCGACATCGAAGCCCGCCCGCCGCAGCTCGGCGCGAAGCTCATTCATCTGCGTGCGCAATTGCGTGTCGTCGGCCGATGCAAGCCCGGCGGCATGGCTGTTCACGAGCGCGACGAATCGGCTTGCTTCGCGCCGGTCGGCGTCTTTCACCGGCGATGTGAGCGGCACGATCGTCTCGTGCCACAACCATGCGGCGACCCGGTCATGCCATGGTGGCTCCCTTTCGTCGCGCTCCGGATAGGGCCGGCCGCGCGCGAGGTCGGCGGGCGAGACGTGGAGCAGCGCGGCGGTCGTCACGGTTACACGCTGAAGTGCGTGAGGAAGAGCCGTCGCAGCGCGCGATAGCCCTGCACCCCGAGCGGCTCGGGAATCAGATCGAAGCGCACGAACACGCGCTGACCGTAGAGGTTCGGTGGGCCGATCGGCCCGTCCGTCGCCACGTCGATCTGAAAAATGCGTTCCAGCGCGCGGCGTCCCTGGGGATCTCGCGGGTCGGCGGCCATCCGGCCCCCGCCGCCGGATAGGAGCGCCCGACTCGGCGCCTCGTCGGCCCCGGCGGGAACCTGCCGGACGATACGGCCCGGGACGACCCGGTCGACATCGGTGGCGGGCCGCAGCTCGACGCGCCTGGTGGAAAGCGCCACCTCATCGATGAGCGCCTGCTCGACCACAACGCGCACCACCGGCTCCACCTCGCCGAGGACATAGCCGAGCACCTCGCCCTTGCGATGGTAGCGGCCGTTCATGTCCTCGGCGTGGGCCACGGTGAAGACGCCTGCGCTCGCCGCCGCGGCGGTGAGCGCGCGCGCCCGTTCCCGCGTGAGCATGAGCGCCTCGCGTTCGTGCTCGAGCTGCTCGCGCACGACCTGCGCGCGCGCACGATCCTCGACGAACGCGCTGTTGTAGGTCGCCTCGAGCTCCGCCACGCGGGCCTGCAGCACCCGCAGCCTGGCGTCGAGCGCGGGATCGTAGCTCACGATCAGTCGCTCGCCGGCACCGACGGTGCTGCCGGGCCGCGTCAGGAAATGGCTGAAGAAGCCGTTCTCGCCGGCGCGCAGCAGCGCCTGCTCCGGCAGCCACACGACACCCTCGGTCTGCGTGCGGTGAGGCACGGGTACGAACAGCACGACGAGAGCTGACGCTGCGGCAACCGCGCCACCCCAGAACAGGGTGGCCGCCCGCTTCTCGCGCAACGATGGCCGCGCCTGCAGATGCCGCACCGCCTTCACGACCGGCACGACCACCATCATCACCAACGCCCAGATCGCGAGGATCACGCCGAAAAAGAAGAACTGCGCGCCGATGAAGAGCGCGATCACGATGGTGATGAACACGCGATAGATCGTCGAAGCCAGCCCGTAGCAGAAAAACCATGCGCGTTCGGAGCGGCTGTGCGCAGGCGAGGCGGCATCGTGCACGCGCAGCAGGTAACGCTCCGCGAGATAGCCCCAGTAGCGCGCCGACTGCTGCGCGAGGTTCGGCAACTCGATCAGATCGGCGAGTATGTAGTAAGCGTCGAAGCGCAGGAGAGGATTGCCGTTGAAGATCAACGCGGAGACTCCGGCGATGATCATCACGTTGAAGCACACCGCGCGCGCGACGCCCGGCTCCACCGCGAGCCAGATGTAGAACGCCAGCGCTGCGATGAAAACCTCCACGAGCATGCCCGCCGCCCCCACGAGCGCGCGCGACCAGCGTGAATGCATGACGCTGGCAGCCGAAGCGTCGACGTACGGAACCGGCATCAGCACGAGGATCATCACACCGAGGTCGTGGACCTCACCGCCCCCGGCGCGCGTAGCGGTGGCATGCCCCAGCTCATGCAGGACCTTCACCACCGGAAAAACCAGCGCAAGCAGCAGCAGGTTCTCGGTCCGGAGCACCCGGTCCGAGAGATTGCCCGTGAGCTCGGGCCACTGCGCGGGCACCAGGATCAGCGCCGGCACGACGACGAGCAACCACAGCACCGCGCCGAACGGTCCCCACAGAGTACGCCACAAGGCCAGATGGCGATCGAGAAACGCGCCGGGATCGACCAGCGGAATCCGCACCGCCATCGGGTTCATCCACGAGCGCCTGCGCTTCTGCGCGGCCTGACGCTCGCCGCGTTCGAAGAGCTCCAGTGCGTCGGGCGGCACGTCCGTATGCAGCAGGTCGCTCGCGTGCAACTGCCCGAGCAGCTGGATGACGTCGTCCTGCGAAGGGGCGTCCTCACCGAGGTGGCGCTGCGCGATGCGCCAGAGCTCGTCCACCGAGCGCCGTCCGTTCATCGTTGCAAGGATCAGCCGCGCTGCGGGCGTGAAGCGGTGCACCCGTCCGGACGCGGGATCCTGAAGGAGGTACCACAGCTCGCCGCGATAGCGATGCCGGTGCAGTCGCGCATGGGCGCGCAGGCGCGGCCGCAGCCCTGCTACGCGATACCACACGTTACTGAGCAGGGGTGCTTCAGCCACGGCGTGCCGCGCTCCCGATCACGGTGTCCAGTCCCAAATGGTGAGCTTCAGCCAGTCGACGAACCGGTGCGTCCAGATCCACAGCAGGCTGCGCTCCCCGACCTCGACTTTGCCGATACCCTCCATCCCGGGCCGCAGCCGCGCCGCATCGCCGCCGGTGAGCTGCGCTTCGACGCGGAACACGTTGCGTCCATCGTGCTGCGTCGCGACCGGTGTGACAGTGCCGACGACGATCGGCAGCGACTGCTCCGGCAGGCTTGACAGCACCAGTGTCCCGGTCTGTCCTGTCGCGATGCGCGCGATATCCCGATCGTCGACCTGCACGATCACGCGAAACCCGTCCTTCGGCGCCACTTCGAAGAGAAGCTTGCCTTGTTCGACCGGCGTACCGATCATGTGGCGGAGATCTCCGGCCACCACAAGCCCGTCAAACGGGGCCACGATCATCGAGCGCGCGAGCTTCTCCTCGGCGAGGGCGAGTTGCGCTTCAGTCTGGTTGATCTGCGCGGCCAGCACGCCCATGGTCGCTCGGTCGGCGCTTGCCATGGCGACCTGGTACTTGCGCTGAAGCTGCTGGCGTTCCGCACTCCATCGCGCGCGCTCCAGCTTGAGATCGCGATCGTCCAGCAGGGCGAGCGGCTGGCCTTTCTTGACAGTGTCGCCGGCGCTTACCAGGGCTTGCGCAATGTAACCGTCGAATGGTGCGACCGCCGCCGCTTGCACCGATCCTTCGATAACCGTGCGCGCCGAAACACGATACTCGGTACGAACGAATGTGAGCGCGAGTGTGACGGCAAGGCCAAGCGTCAGGAGGAGCTTCAGGCCCGGGTGGCCCGGCCCGAACGTCGCCTGGAGAGCGGAGCGCCCCCCCTCCCGCGCGCGGGCGATGAACCCACGCTCGTTCTCCCGCTGTACCGCCCAGACCGGACCAAGCATGACGCCGATCGCGCGCACGAGCCGCTGCTCTGCCGCGTCGAACGGCGGTCCGGCGTTGCGCTCCAGCGTGAGCACCCCGAAGGTCGCGCCATTTGCGGTGAGCGGCGCCGAGAGCAGCGCCTGCACCTGCAGGCGTCGGGCAGCGTCGGCGTGTGCGATCGTCCCCAGCTCGTCCTCGGCCGGCGAGGGCCATGCGACGGCAACGCCGAGATCCAGCACCTCCTCCATTGCGTCGGTGAGGGTGCGCACGAGATCGGACTTCTCGTCGAAGCTCGCCGTATGCGATATCGCCGCGGGCACGATACGCCCTGCCCGCTCGAAACCGATGCTCACGCGGTCGCAGCGAAGCCGCGACGCGAGGTCGTTGGCGATCGCCAGCGCGGCCGGCTGCGACTGGTGGTGCTGAAGTGCCGTCGCCATGAGCTCGTTGAGCGTCGCCACACGCTGCAGCTCGGCTTCGCGAGTCGCGAGCAGGCGCTGCCGGAAGAAGTCGACGAGCCAGGCGGCGGCCCAGTGGATCTGCCGGAGGATCCACTGGAGCTCGGTCGCGCTGCCGGCTGCGATGTCGAGCACGACAACGCCCCGGAGCTGGCCCGACACCTCGACCGGGTAGCCGACATGCGCTCCGCTTTCGACTCTGGCCCCGTCTGCGGGGGTCACCACGCCGCTGCGCTCGGACAGCACGCGCTGTGCGGCGGCGCCGAGATACTGCAGGTCGCGCTGCGGGTCCGGCCACGCCGCCGCGAAGGCGAACGTGCCCTGCCCCTCGTCATCCGACACGAGCAACAGCGCGGCGCGCGCGCGTTCCACACGGCCGCATAGCAGCGCGAGCCAAGCCGCAAAGAACTCCGCGCTATCGCGCGGCGCCGTGAACCGCGACCACGTGGCGGCCTCGGCGCGCGCGCCGTGCTCGTCGGCGATCGAATAGATCGGTGCTGGACCTTGCATGCGTCAAACGCGCTTTAAAGGACCGGTACGCGCTAATGCGGCAGCGCGTGCGTGGGCCGCGCCGCCGACGTGCCGCATGGTCCGGAAGATCAGCCTATGGCGGCCGCAGCCTCTTCCGGGGCGCGGGATGCCGCAGTGACCAGGCGCTCCTTCACCTCGTTGAAGTTGCGCATCGAGTAGAGATGCAGGTACAGGAGCTCGAGCTCATCGGTCTTCGCGAGCGATGCGAGCGTATCGCCGGAGAGCGCACGCAGCTTCTGGCGGCTCACCGCCATAAATCCGCCGAGCGAGAATTTCTCTCCTTTGGGCGTGGTCACCTGTGCTTCCATGGGCTCGAGCAGGCCCGCCTCCTTCACGCGCTTGCCGAACGCGCGCGTGCGCTGGAAGCTCGCCTGGTATTCCTGCAGGAACTTCAACACCTGGTCTGCATAGGGCGAAGGTTTGCGCTCGTCGGTGAACAGGCGTTCCCCACGCCCCTCGTTATTGAGCCCCGGGTACGACTCGTCGATGCAGAGCGTCAGCGTCGCGGAGTCCGCGCTGGTCGAAAATACGAACGGATAACGCCGGATGAACGCCGGAACGTACTTCGCCTGCCACTGCGCGTCGGCCGTGAGGTACAGGTTCTGATCGTTACGGATACCGAGTACCACGGCCGGCATGATCTCGTCGCCGGCAGGCGTGAAAACGATGGCGTACTCGGCGGCAGCGCGCAGAAACTCCACCGCCATCAGGGGAACAGCATTGACCCCGGCGCTGAACGCGTAGCTGTGGGTCGTCTCGATCGACGCGGTGGCATGCCGCGCCGACGACAGCGGCACGACGGAGTCGTAGATCAGCAACTGTTTGGCCATCGTTCCTCCTCGATATCTTGTTCAGGGATGATTTCGAAACTATAGCGAAGCCGCGCGAGGCGCAACCGGCAGGTGCAGCTTCAAGCCGGCGTTGGCCTGCAGCCGTTCGGGCGTAGCCCCGAGATGGTTGACGAACCTCGTCTGCCAGGCGTCGGCCTTGATCGTCGGCACCTCCGGCGCCAAGGCTGCCGCCACCGCTGCCGGACGCAATTCGCGTACGGGCGCGGCATTCCAGTCGATGGCCGGTGGCGCGGCGGGCGGCATATCGAACTCGAGCCCGGCACGCTGGCGCTCGGCACCAGACTCCGTGGCCGCGGTGCGATACCACAGGTCCGGCGTCGCGCGCTGACCGGCAAGCAGCTGTTCTTCCATGACGCCCGAATCGCTGTGGCCGAGGCCGATGGCGTGCCCCATCTCGTGGCTCAGCACCGACAGCAGATCGATCCCCTCGGCGGCACCGCCGTGGGCAGTGGCGCGGAGCACGCGGCCGTCGCCCGCGAATTCGGCGTCGTCCGATGGCGTGGGGTCAATAAACCAGCCATGGCCGGCCGCGTCGAAGTCGATCGTAATTCGGCCATCGGCGTACTCACCCAGCGCATCGCCCGGTAAATCGCCCACGACTACGTCTATGCCGTGCAGCGCCGCCACGTGTGAAGCATCTTCCACGAGCGACCAGCGCCGGATGGCTTCGGTGACGAACGTGTCGAACTGCTCGTGCGTAAGCGTCGCCGACGCCGGCACCGCAATCGTGGCGTTGGGGCCTGCCGCCGCGGTCTGGGCGGCCGGGACCGAAGGATCATTGGTCTTGACCGTGACAGTATCGAACGATGCCTGACCGCCTTTGGCGAACAGTCCGAATCGTCCGTCCGCCGCAATGGCGTTGAAAACCGTCGCGACGACCGGGCTTGCGTTCAGCGTTACGCTGACCGTCGCGCCCTTGATCGTGACGCCGAGCGTGTAATCCGTGCCCGCCGTTATGGTCTTGGCCACCGCCGCGTCGGTTACCCAGCCGCTACGCGTCGTGTAGTGCCCGATCAGCACCTGCTTCGTCTGCGCATCGATCGCCGCCCACTTGAAGTCGGTGTCGCTATAGCGGTCGAACACGATGCCGGCGCGCGTGGATGTTGAAAGCTTCGCAGACAGCTCGAGCAGAGACGTCGTCGAGACCTGCGTCGCGCCCGAGATGTTCATGAGCGACAGTGCGTACCCTCCCGAAGGCGGTGTGCCGGCATAGCGGCCGCTCGCAGCCGTCCATGTGCCGGTGTTCGGACCGCTGAACATCGGCGCCGCACCACTCGAGAAGTCGTTGGTCTTCGTCACCGTTGCCGAGGGCGGCACAACCTGCACGGCGATGTTGTCCATCGCGCCGCGGGAATTGTTCGAGCCGAAGCCCACCAGGCCCCAGTTCAGGCCGTAGCTGATGCCGTGGTCGACACGTGCCGCGTACGTGGCAGAAAGGCTCGCCTTGCCGACGATCATGGTGGCAGTGAGCCCGTTCACGGAGAGCATGATGTCGTACCAGGTGTCGGCCTTGACGCTTCCCGGCATGGCCGCCTGCTTGTCGACGATCCAGCCGTTCGAGTTTCGATGCCCGATCACCAGCTTGTTGGTGGACACATCCAGACCTGCGAACTTGAAGTCCTGCGGACCGACGTAATCGAAGATGACGTAACTGTTCGCGCTCCAGCCGCCGGTCGGCTTGACTGTCTTGATACGCGCCACGAGCTCGAAGTAGCTCGGTAACGCATCGCCGATCTGGTACACCGACACCGCGTCGCCATGTTGGGACGTCGCGGCGACTTGCAGCACACCACCCGTTGCCTGCCAGGTCCCGCTGTCGGCGTGCAGGTTCTCCGGCTTGTTGTTGTCGAAGGTCGCCGAGCGCAGGACGTCGCGCTTGCCGCCGGGGATGTTGCCCGCCTGCGGATCCGCGGGCGCACCGGTCTGCGAATGGAAGTCGGCGCCGAAGCTCTTGAGCAGCGCATCCTTGTCTTCCTGGCGCAGCAATCCGAGCTCACCGTACGGCTCGCCATTGCGCGCGGTCTCGGCACCGGTGTCGGTGTCGCGTGTCATGTCGACGCCGTCGCTGCCGCTCAACGCGTACAGGAACTCGGCGAGCTGCGGCTGAAGCGTCCGGCTGACGGTCGCAGTGCCGAAGGGCGCGAACGGTACCAGGAAGGTATTGAACTCGCCGACCCAGTCGATCAGGCGATCGCCGCCGGTGTTGCCGATGATGACATCACGCCCGGCCCCGCCGTACGCGCGATCTTCGAAGAACGGCTGGGTATCGGGGACCTCGTTATCGAACGGTGAGTTGACGCTGTCCTTGTTGTTCCGCTCGTCGCTTTCGGTGTCGTGATAGTCGTCCGCGTTCAGCAGGTCGTTGCCGTATCCACCATACAGATCATCCTTGCCCGTGCCGCCCACCAGCCAGTCGTTGCCGAGGTCGCCGAAGATGAAGTCGACACCGTCGTCTTTGGTCGCGAGGTAAGGCACGCCATCCGGTGTCACGCCACCGGCACGCGCGATCCCTTCACCGATGCCGGCCGCGCCGTATTGGGCGTTGAAGTTGAGCAGGAAGTTGCCTCTGGCCGTCACGCCTGCCTGATCTTCATACGCTTCGCCGATCAGCGCCGGATTTGTCGCGCTGAGGATGAGCTCGATCTTGCGGCGCGGGTCGTACTCGTCATAGAGATAGAACTCACCCGAGCGTCCGGTGCGATCGCGATGCCAGCCGGTCGGATCGTCGGGATTGAAGCGCAGCGCATCGCCGTTGTTATACGGCCGTGCGAAGTCGCTGCGGGCAACGCCCACGAGGACCGGCTCACCCACCACGCTATCGTCCCAGCGCTGGGTATACGACACCGGAAGCGCCTCGGCGCCGGAGAGCGCATCGTCGCCGGAGCCGCCATGCAGCCAATCGTCGCCGAGGCCGCCGAAGACGATGTCGTTTACATGGCGCGGCACGAACAGCGGGTTTTGCGCATCGCCCGATGCGCCCACCGGGTCCACGTTGAAGGGTGTCAGATCGACCGTCTTCTTCAACTGGCCTGCGACGTTGATCGTCGCCGTCTGCACGTTCCCCGGGGTGTAGATGAACTCGTTCAGCACGTTGCCGTGGATGATCCGGGTATCGGGGTCGCTGTTCAGCAGGAAGCGCACGCCGTAGAGCGGCTCGGCGAAGCTCGCCTGCGTCGCGGCGCCTGCGTTGCGGCTCGTGAGGATGCGGCCGTCGTCGCCGAGGATGCCGTCCTGACCCGTGCCGCCGGAGATCCAGTCAGACCCCCAGCCGCCGATCAAGTCATCGTCTTCGGCGTCGCCGAATGCGATGTCGTTACCGCCCTGCAGATAGACGGTGTCGTCGCCCATTTCGCCGTGGACTTCGTCGTTGCCGCCGATATCCACTTGGGTCATGAACCCGAACTCGCTGTGGGAACCACCGCTGAACAACGCAGGCTGGAAGTCGGGCCCGCCCGGCGTGTAGTCGAGCAGCGTCACGCCCCGCACCACGATCTTCGTGGAGTCGTAGTTGTCGTAGTTGAAGCTCAGGAAGAGCGGGAGTGCGGCACTACCCTGCGGGTTGATGTCGACATGATTGGTACCGACGATGCGAACGATGTCGGCGTTATCCGCGCCGATCGTGTCGGCGTCCTGCGCGTGCCGCGGCGTGAGCGAAGCGAGCGAACCGTCGGCATTGAGCGCGTTGTTGCGCGTGATCTGCGTACCTGCGCCGCCGAAGATGATGTCGTCGCCGTCGGGACGGTGCTCCGGCGTCGCCAGGCTGAAGAACGTCGAGCTGCCGCCGACGATATCGTCCTGCCCGAGGCCGCCGAAAATGACGTCGTTGCCGCCGCCGCCTTCGATGTAGTCCTGCCCGTCAGTGGCCAGCCGCTCGACAGACGCGACCACGCTGAGCGGACCGACCGGATCCGTGACAGGCCCGCTGGTGCGGGATGCGCCGACATGGGACGTAGCTGCGAACGCAAGCTCGATGCCGCCATCGCCCTGGACGACGTCGCTGCCGAGCTGACCGAACAGGAGGTCGTGCTTTTCACTGCCGGCCACGTAATCGTTGCCGAAGCTGCCGGCACCGGTGTGACCCAGGTCGAACGAATAGTTGTGAAGCGCAGCGTAGTCGACCGTGTACTCCGCCCACCACGGCGCGCCGTCCGGATCGCGGTAGTTGCGTGCGACGCCATCGACGAGCAGCTGGCCGCTGCCGTTCGCGGTCGCGCCGAACTCGCTGCTCGAATAGAGCAGCGTGCCCGCGAGCGTCTGGAAGCGCAGGCTGGCGGTGTCGTCGCCGACGTTGCCGTCGGCGCCGCCCATGCGCGTGAGCGCCGTCACGTTGTCGCCGAACACCATGTCGTCGGCTTCGTCGCCGTCCGCCATGTCGTGTCCGGCGCCCGCGACGATGATGTCGCGGCCGAGATTGCCGAAGATGACGTCGTCGCCGCCGCGCTGCAGGTTGCGCGACTGAATGGACAGGATCGAGTCGAGCGCGGTCGTCTGGATCTTCTGCAGCTTCTCGTTCGGAACGTTCGGATCCGCGACGTTCTGCATCACCGCGCCGTGGTCGCCGAAGATCACGTCGTCATACGCAAACTCGGGTCCGTCGACCAGACCCGTCGTGTGGACGCCGTCACCGTAGATGACGTCGCGACCGGCGACGAGCATCTCGTCGACCACCTGCGAATCCGCCGGCGTAACGGTGGTGCCGTTCGGCGTGAAGCTGATGAGATCGAGATCGATCGTCGGCTTCGGGCTCTGGTTCTGCGTGCTGATGTGGAGCGCGCGGCTGAAGATATCGACGTTGATGCCGGAGTCGCCGTAGATATGGTCGACACCGCGGTTGCCGTGGATCTCGTCGTCGCCGGAGCCGCCCGCGAGATGGTCGCCTGCCTGGCTGCCGTAGATGAGGTCGTCGCCCTCGCCACCGTAGGCGGTGAAGCCTACTGTCGGCAAATCCACGGCTGCGACCGTCGCGAACAACTGCCGCGCGTCGATCACGTCGTTACCGGCGTTGTCGTATGCATCGGCGAGCGCGAACACCCACTCATCGTTCTCGTTATCGCCATCGGGCAGGTGCGTGAACGGGTCGAACGGTTTGTTGCCGAACTCGTAGCCGCGGACATCGCCGGCCACGCCGCTGTACCAGACGCCGTCCTGCGAGGTATCGCCATAGACGACCAGCGGTGAATCGGGCCCGGCGCCGCCGGTGACGGTAATCGTGTCGCCGCCCATGCGGGTGGTGCCTGTAGCGCGCACGCCTGCGCCCCGCGTGTCGTAGCCGAACACCGTGAGATCCGCGTTCGCAACCGGCGTAAGCGCCACGTTCTGCAGGCGCATGCCGGTAGCGGTGAGATTGCTCACCGTGAATGCACCGGCGAGGCCACTGACGTAGACCTGCTGGCCGACGTAGAAGCCGTCCGCGATCCAATTACCGCTGGCACGCGTGATCTCGCTGTAAGCGGATTCGAACGTGGATTCATCCGCCTGCACGGTCGCGATGCTCATGGCGCCGTCGGCTTCGACGCGCTTCGCGTCGACCACCGAGATCGCGGTTGCGACGACGTTCGTCTGCGCGCCGATCGGCGCGCCGGTCAGCACCATGCGGCTGTTGGTGCCGGCGCCCTCGAACGGATTGCTGACGATATCGGCGCTGAGGCTCGCGAGCGCGGCGTCATCGAATCCGGCGATCTGCCACACGCCGGAGAGGCCCTCGATCGTGATGAACTGGCCGACGGCATAACCATCGTCCTGCCAGTCGAGACCGTCGCGGCGCTCGACGAAGTTGGACCCGAGGTTGATATCGGGCTCGAGCTCGAGCGCGAAGTTGCCGCCGCCGTGGACCACCGTGAGGCCGCCGTGCGTGCCGGCGACGGACAGGGTCCGCTGCGAGGCACCGTCCGGCAACTTGTTGCCGCGCACGCTCAGCACCGTCGCCGTGACGTCGGTGATGCGCCAGCTCCCCGGCATGCCGTCGATCAGGAGCAACTGGCCTTTCTCGAAACCATCATCGGCCCAGCTCCCGCCGACGCGCGTGATGGTGCCGCCTTCTTCATCGACGTCGGTCGCTGCGTTGTCGTCCGTACCGGCCAACGTGACCGGCAGCGTGACCACGACGAGATCGTCTTCGGCCTCGATCCGCACCAGGCGCTCGCCGAGCGGCAGCGCCGCGCCGGTGAGTTGTTGCAGCTGGAGCTCGGTGTTGTTGAAGGTATCGAGCGGGTCGTCGTCGCTGATCGCGACGACTTCGAACGTGCCGAGAACCGCACCCTTCGTATTGCCGGCGTAGTCGAACACCGTGACCTTCTGGCCCGGCAGGAAGCCCTGCGCGCGCCAGTCCCATGCCGCCTTGCTGAGGACCACATCGGTGTCGGCGTCGAACCGCGGATCGGCGCCCGGTGCTGCCGCTTCGAACGTGCCCGTGCCCTTCACCGCGACATCGGGGTCGAGCGTGCCTTCGATCAGGAGATCGTCGTTGCCGGAGCCGCCCAGGAAGTTCACGACCTCGATCGAGCTCTTCGCGCCGTCGGTGGCGAACTGGCCGTCGACGACCGCGACGCTGCCGAAGCTCACGCCACCCGGGAAGATCGTGGGCTCGCCGAAATGCTGCGGATTGTTCGGATCGAGGCTTGGACCGAAATCGAGATCCTCGGCCATGCCCAGCCCGCGCAGCGTCGTCTGCGTCATCGTGCCGGACAGGTCTTCCTGGCTCGAATCGTTGAACAGGTTCAGCACATCGATCTGGCGGCTCTCCGGCGGCTGCGGCCCGATCTCGATCAGCGGCGCGTCGGCTTCGCCCGGCAGCTTGAGCCCGGTCTGCAACGACCGGTCGGCTCCCGTCGGTCCGCCTTCGACGGCCAGCGGGCCGCGTAACCGCGACAACAGGTGCATCGACGAGGGGAAGTTCTTCACCCCTTCGCGCGTCAGCGGCACCTCGAAGAACGGATCCGCCTGCAGCACCACGTCCTGCTGCTTGTACCAGTCGCTCGCCGTGAAGTGCGCCAGCGCGGCAGTGCGCTTGACGGTGACCAGCTGGTCGGCGCCGGCAGCGCCCACGTTGGCGAACGGGGTCTCGAGCGTGAGCTCGATCGTGTTGTCCTTGCTCTCGTTGTCGCCGCGGATGATGGCGATCTTGTAATCGCCCGCGTTGACACCCTGCGTGATACGGAAACGCTGACCTTCCAGGAACCCGTCTGCGAGCCAGCCTGAGCCGTCCTGGCGGGTCATGCGGTAGTAATCGGTACCGTCGACGTTGACCTTTGTGAAGTCGACCACGCCGGTCCATTCGCCGCGCGAGGCCAGCCGCGCGATGCTCGAAAGCTCGTAGCCGCCGCCATCGGCATCCGCGATCAGGCCGCTGATCGAATCGGACAGCGTCATCGACAAGCCATCGCTGCTGATGTGCGTGATGGT
>Ga0196977_1000197_pt1 | contig 37061 bp, 39 predicted proteins | sample S3v_1013CmetaG_FD_148634 | JGI IMG/M metagenome (GOLD analysis project Ga0196977, IMG submission 148634) | Soil microbial communities from Anza Borrego desert, Southern California, United States - S3+v_10-13C | ecosystem: Environmental > Terrestrial > Soil > Desert | place: USA: California... | reverse complement strand
TCGATAACGGAAATTAGGCGACCGGGGACAAATGAGGCCAAACGTGGCGGAGAAGCGACGAAACCCTGCGCGAGCGGGAACCGAGGTGGGCGGCAATCTCCTTGCGCCGTCGTCACAAAGCCTTCACACCTCCGTGTGATGTCGGATTTTCGTTCGCCCCTGACGGACCACTTGTCGGCGTTCGTCGACCTGACTCCGGCGGACCGCGAGCTGCTGCACGCGGCGGTCAGCCGCAACGTCCACACGCTCGCGGCGCGCCAGGACATCATCAGCGACGGCGACCGCCCGCGCGCCGTCAATGTCGTGCTCGAAGGCTGGGCGATGCGCTACAAGCAGCTGTCCGACGGCCGCCGGCAGATCCTCGCCTTCCTCATCCCGGGCGACTTGTGCGACGCGAACGTCTTCATCCTCAAGCGGATGGACCATTCGCTCGCGGCGCTGACCGCGCTGCGCTACGCCGAGATTGCGCAAGCCGATTTCGAGGACATGATGGCGGCCTCGCCGCGCATCGCCAAGGCGCTATGGTGGAGCGAGCTGGTCACCGTGTCGATCCAGCGCGAATGGACCACCAACATCGGCCAGCGCAGCGCCTACGAGCGGATCGCGCACTTGTTCTGCGAAATCTTCGCCCGCCAGCAGGCGATGGGCTTCGCCCCCGCCGACAGCTGCGAGCTGCCGCTGACCCAGCTCGAGCTGGGCGACGCCACCGGCCTGACCTCGGTGCACGTGAACCGCACGCTGCAGCAGCTGCGCAAGGAACGCATGATCGAGCTGCGCGGTCGGCGCCTGCAACTGCTCGATCCCGAGCGGCTGCGCGAGGTGGCGATGTTCAGCTCGTCCTACCTCCATCTCGACCGGGTGCGCACGCCGGCGCGCTAGCCCGGGAGGGCCTATTTCGGCACGCGGTCGCGGTAGTTGCGGCGGAGCTGGGCAAGCAGCGCGCTCTCGTCGTCAAGCGCGTTGCGCCCGCCCTTCGCGCCGGACCGGCCAACGTCCCCGATGGGCTGCGAGCCGAGGCCGCCCGTGTCCGATGGGCGCGCGCCGGACGGGCGGCAAATTTCGAGCAGCTCGATGAACTCGAGCCGGAAAAGCACCTGGCCGCGCCCGTTGGCGATCTCGAACGCGCAACCGCGCGGATCGCGGCGATCGGCCAGCAGCTCGGGCCACATCGCCCGCGCGGCGCTGATCGCTTCCATGTAGGCCTCCTCGACGCTGGCGAAATCGAGGCCGAGTTCGTCCCGCGTCGACGTCTCGCCGTCGCAGAAGTGGAAGAAGAATCGGGCCTTGGCGCTTCCCATGGCGAGCCTGTGATCCGCGGATGGCCGCGCCTTGCCGAGAAACTCCGCCCCGTCAACCCGGCTGGGTGGGCCCACGGGGGGCCAGACGGCGCGAAAACACGCCCAGTGGAGTCGCGCACGACCGGCCTAGCGACCGGCGATGCCGAGCAGCTCGATCCTGAACAGCAGCGTCGCTCCGCCGGGAATCGGGCCGCGGCCAAGCGGGCCGTAAGCGAGAACGGCCGGGGCGGCGATCTCGATGGTGTCGCCGACGCCCATTTGCGGCACCGCCAGTTGCCACGCGCGGATCAGCGAGCGCAGCGGGAACGTCGCCGGCTGGCCGCGGTCGTACGAGCTGTCGAACCCGGTCCCGTCGACCAGCGTGCCGGCATAGTGCAGCGTGACGGTGTCGTTGACAGTCGGGTGCGCGCCCGAACCGTCGCCGGCGATGCGGCGCCAGAGCACCCCGCCCGGCAACCACGACCACCCGTCGCTGGCCTGGCGGCTGGCCAGCGCCAGCATCTGCCGGTTGTGCCATGCCGCGTCCTGCGACGGCCCCGCGGCTTGCTCCTGAGCCGCGGCTCCGGCCGAGAGGAATCCCAGCAGCAGGGCAGCCCACAACTTGCGCGTCATCCGATCGTCCTGCTTTGCCAAAATATTGCCTGGCGAGGTTCGAGCCTCTGCCGCCGGCCGTCCGTGCATGGGCCTCTGTTTTGTCAGATGTCCGTTCGTGACCAAGTCATCGCCGTCGAAAGGCGACCATGAAAAGTTCATGCCGACGGCTGTTACTCACCTGATCCGGGCACCTCAATCTGGAGACTCTGCAGCACGGCGGCGAGACCATCGTCCTCCTCCACCGGTTGCTGCTCGCTGGCAGCAGCGGGCGCCGACGGTGAGCGATCGAGATAGATCGAGGCGAGCTCCTGGTTGCTGGCGAATTCGGCGTTGGGGTCCACGCTGGCCAGGCGCAAGCGAAGGTCGGACGATGTCGAGGCCATCCGTTCCTCGCTGTTGCCGCGCTCCGCCAGCAGCGCCTGCTCGGCGCTCATTTGCGGTGCTTCCGGTGCGCTGAATTCCGAAGCGCGGACCTCGAGGATGTGCAGGCACCGCTCGAGCTGCTCGGACGCGAGCTGAGCATCGCATCTGTCGTGACCGGCAAGCGGGATGCTGGCCTGTGGACGGCTGTCACGTGAGGTCGAAACCGAAGCAGTCCTCAGTTCGCGCGAATCCGATTTGTCGTTCACCTGGCGAGTGACCCCATCGTCATCGGGCGGGGACAGCTGGGCCATCGGCAGACGTGCCTCCATCGGCGGGCCGGGGACCGCAAGCTGGCGGTCGTTCGCCTGAACCTGTGCGGCCGGCAACCGTTCGCCATCGTGTCCGAGCTGCTCGATCGGGCGTCCCGCTTCGTCGACTGGCAAGGCGAACTCGTCGAGACGAGCCTTGTCCGCGCTTTCCTGCGCTCCTGCCGGCACGGCGACAGCCAACGCGATGGCTGTAGCAAGGCGCACCGCGGCTCTCACCGCGACTGGGTCACCTGCAAGGCCTGGCCGCCGGTCTGGCTGATCGCGAGATTGGACAGGTTGTCCCCATTCTGGGTCCAGGACAGCTGGTTGTTGCCGTTGGTCTGGCTGGCGGTCATCGAGTTGCCCGATCCGTTCTGCACCAGCAGCGCCTGGTTGTTGTCGCCGGACTGGGCGAGCGCCATGCTGTTGCCGTTGCCGAGCTGCGCGGCGGCGACGCCGCTGCTGGCCGCGCCGCCCTGCTGCAAAAGGGCCATCTCGTTGAAATGACCGCTTTGCTGCACGAACGCGACCTGGACGCCGACGCCGCTCTGGTCGAGCTCGAGAGCGTTATTGTGCCCGGTCTGCGCGGCGAGCGCATAATGCGCGCCGCTGCCCGACTGCGCGATCTCGGCAGCGTTGCCATCGCCGGTCTGGTCGACGCGCGCGTACTGGCTGCTCGCACTCTGCGTTATCGTCGCGACATCCTGTTCGCCGACCTGGTTGATGAAGGCGCCGCGGTCGTTGCCCGGGCGTGCGATCGTGAACGGGTCGGGGTTGTGGTCGTAATCGACATCCTCGCCACCGTGCTGATGGCCGTAGCCGTTGCCGTTGCCGTGGCTGGTATGGCCGTTGCCCTGGCACTTCTTGCCGTCGGTGCAATCGTGGCCGATGTCGGAATTGTCGTTGTCGTTGCCGTCGCCGGCGAATGCGGGTGCCGAGGAAACGGCCAGCAGCGCGGCGGCGAGCGCGGGGATCAAGCGGCGCATCGGGCTATTCCTTTCCCTGGCGGACGACCGCGCGGTTGCCCGAGCCGCTCTGGCTGACGACGGCGCGATTGCGCTCGCCCGCCTGGCTCAGCTCGGCCGCGTTGCAGCGGCCGCTCTGCAGCACTTCGGCGTCCTGGTCGGCGCCATGCTGCTCGACATGGACGGTGCCGTCCGGATCGGTGCGGGTCACGGTGGCTGTGTGCCCGGTGCCGGTGCGCACGATCGTGGTGCGGCCGCGATCCGGACCGGTGGCATCGGCGCTGTCGGCCATGGGAGCGTCTCCGTTGCAGGTGGGGGACGCGGCCTGCGCCGCCGCCGGGGCGGCAAGCGCGCCGGCGAGGAGCGAGAGTAGTCCGGTCAGTCGGTAGCTCATCGATCCTGTCCTATGCCAAATGCGAGGGTTCGGCCAGCCGCGGCCCGGCATTACAGCCGGGCCGCGGTGCCGAGAAGCGGCCGCCGGTGGTGGCGGCCGCCTCGAGGTGGGGGCTACGGAGTACCCTGGGTGACGATCGCGATGTTACCGGTCCCGCCCTGAGTGATCAGCGAGATGTTGCCGTTCGAGTGTTGATCGACGTCGGCCTCGTTGCCGGTGCCGGTCTGGTAGATGCGCGACTGGTTGTCGTCGCCCGTCTGGTTGACATCGGCGTCGTTATCATCGGCGCCCTGCTCGATCAGCGAGTAGTTGTCATCGCCCGACTGGTTCGAGAACGCGAGGCTACCCCCGCTAGCCGACGGCTGACCAGTCTGGAGGATGCGCGACTCGTTGCTGAAGCCGGTCTGCATGATGGTGGCATCCGAACCGGCCGACGTGGCCGTCTGCTGGATTTCGGCATCGTGCTCGTCGCCGATCTGCGACACCGTGGCGACCGGAGTCGGCTGGCCGCAGCATGCCACGGTCTGCTGGTTGACCAGCGAGTCGTTGGCGCCGCCGATTTGCGTCACATAGGCGCCGCCGTTGCCGGTGCCCTGACGGACCTCGGAGTTGTTGCCCAGCGCCGCTCCGGTGCTGTCCTGAATCACCTGAGCGGAGCTTCCGCCCTGCTGCTCGACGAACGAAGTGTTGTCGTCGCCGGTCTGCTTGACGCCGGTCTGGTCGTAATTGAGCGGGCCCAGTTCCTCCGAGCGGCCGGTGACGGCGAGCAGTCCCGATTGGTTCACGGTCGAGTCGTTGCCGTCGCCATTCTGCTCGACGTTGGCCGAGGCGGCCTGGCCGCTCTGGTTGATCAGCGAGGTGGAATCGCCGGTCTGATTGACCTCGGCGACGTTGTTGGGATTGAACACCGTATCCGCGCCGGTTTGGTTGATCGTCGAGTCCGCGCCGGAGCCGGCTTGGCGAACCAGAACTCGGTTGTCGTTCGAAGTCTGGTTGACGCTTGACGACGCGCCGGAGCCGGTCTGCTCGATGGTCGCCTGGTTGGCGTTACCGGGCTGGCTAACGGTGGAGGTATTGCTTTGCGCGAGAGCCGGAGTGGCGACGAGCGCCATGGCCGAAGCTGAGATGAGAAGCTTTTTCATCGTCCATCCTTTCGGGAAGGAATGGCCGGCGCCCGCGAGTGGGGCGCCGGCCGATACGATTAGTTCTGCGTCACCGTGGCAACGTTGCCATTACCCGCCTGGATGACGCCCGAGATATTCCCGGTCGCCGTCTGGGTCACATTGGCCGTGTTGCCGTTTCCGCTCTGAAGGACATCCGACTCATGCCCGCTGCCCGTCTGGGAAACGATGGCGGTGTTGTCGAAGCCCGGCTGCAGGATCGACGAACGGTTGTTGTCGCCCTGCTGGTCGCTACTGGCGTAGTTCGCAGTCGCCGCGGTGGCCGAGTAGCCCGTCTGGCTGATCGTCGAGCTGTTGCCCGAGCCATTCTGGGTCGCATAGGCTTCGGCAGCCACGGCGAACTCAGGCTGGAGACCCGGAGCCACCGGATCGACGTCGGCCGAGAACCCGTCCGAAATCTGGTCGATGAAGACATTGTTGTCCGCACCACCAGCGTTGTTCTGGGTCACTTCGACGCGCGCGCTGCCATTCTGGAAGTCCTGCTGGACGTCCGAATTGTTGTTGCTGCCCGTCTGCGTGATCAGAGCATCGTTGTCGGTCGACGTGGTCGAGGTGTAGGTCGACACGTTGTCGCCGCCGTTCTGCGAAACGAGGACATCGCCGTTCGAAGCGTTCCGACCCTGCCGAACGAACGAGCTGTTGCTCTCTTCGCCAGCGATGTTGTGAGTCTGGTTCACTTCGACCGAGCTGCCCAGGTTGACGTTGTCCTGGATCACCGTTGACAGGTTCGCCAGGCCGAGGGCCGGACCGGTACCATTGTCATTCTGGTTGACCAGCACAGTGTTGGCCGGAGGCGCCAGGGTGGAGTCGGCCTCGGTTGTCACCGTCGAGGTCGACCCGGTGGTGCCGTCCTGATTCACGCGAACTTCACCGCCCGAGAGCTGAGTGATGGTCGAGTTGCTGTTGTCCCCGGTCTGGTTGACGACCGCCAACGCGTCAGCACCGCTCTGGGTGATGCCAGAGTTGTTGGTGTTCCCGCCCTGGTTGACCGAGGCAACGTTGTCGGTGTTGCTGTTCTGGGTGATCGCGGACGTGTTGTTGTCACCCTGCTGGATGACATCGGCGTCATCGCCACTGCCGAGCTGGTCGATGTCCGAGGTGTTGTTGTCGCCCGTCTGGCTGACGTCGGCGTCATTGCCGGCGCCGTTCTGCTGGATGCGGGAGTCATTGGACGGGAAGCCGTTGGTCGGGTTGTTCGCGAGCTGGATGACATTGGCCGTCGAAGCACCGTTCTGGACGATGTTCGACAGGTTGTCGCCCTGGCCCACACCCGGACCACCCGAAGAGGGATTACCGGTCTGGCTGACGGTCGCCGAAGCGCCCGCGCCGTTTTGGGTAATGTTCGACTCGTTGTAGACGCCGGTCTGATCGACATCGGCGGTGGCGGCGGCGTTCTGGATCACGCTTGAACGGTTGAGCTCACCGGTCTGGTCGACCGTGGCAGACGCGCCATCGGCGGTCTGAATGACCGTCGAGCTGTTGTTCGGCGGGGCAATGCCATAGCTGTCCGAACCCGACTGGTTCACGATCGCCGTGGCGGCACCGCTCTGCGTCACAGTTGAGCTGTTTTCGTCGCCCGTCTGATTCACTGTGGCGGTTGCATCGTCGCTCTGCACCACCTGCGAAACGTTGGCGGCACCGTTCTGCACCACCGTGGCCGATGCGCCGTCGGAGCCGAGTTGCTGATCGACGGACGAGTCGTTGCCGTTGCCGCCGGTCTGCGTCACGCTGGCCGTCGCGTCGCCGGACTGGGTGATGTCGGAGGTGTTATCGTCGCTGAGCTGGTTGACGACCGCCAGCCCGCTGGGTGTTTCGTCGTTCTCGCCGTTGATGGCGTTCTGCGTCACACTGGACTCGTTGCCGCTGCCGGATTGAGTCACGATGGCGTAGTTGACCGTATTGGCGCCCCCGAACGCGGGATTCACTACTGGGCCGGTATCGTCGAGCGACTGGCGAATGTCGGACTGGTTGTCGTCACCGGTCTGCTCGACATAGGCGCGGTCGCCGCTGCGCTTTTCGGCGTTCCCCTGCTGGATATCGGACTGGTTGTTGATGCCGCCCTGGTCAACCTCGGCCCAAGAGCCGGTGCCGTTCTGCACGATGTTCGAAAACGCATCCACGCTGTCCGCGCGCTGGCGCACGCCGGCGCCCGTCGCCGAACCATTCACACCCGCGTTCGGAAAGCTCCCCGGCGACGAGTGGTCGATCACGTCATTGAGGCTGCCGTTCTGCGCAACGTGCGATTCACCGCTCGTACCGAGCTGTTCGACAGTGGCCTTGTTCGAACTGGCCTGATCGATGTCCGAGGTGTTGCCTGAACCGCTCTGGTTGAGCGTCGCGGCGTTGTTGTTGCCGGTCTGGTCGATGTCGGAACCGTTCGACGAACCTGGCTGATTCACCGTCGCCTGATTGGCGTTTCCGCCCTGGGTGATGTCGCTGGTGTTGCTTTGCGCGAACGCCGGCGTCGAGAGAAGGGCCGCGGCCGAGACCGAGGCGAGAAGGAACTTCTTCATGAGTGGTACTCCTGGGTGAAAGTGTGGCGAATGCGGCCCCGCGCCGCCGCGCGGGAAATCCGCGACGCGACGTTGAGGTAGGGGCCCTTTGTCGGGCCTCGAACGTTGGTGGTGGTGGCGCGGGCGAAGACCCCCGCGGTCATTCCGCATCCGGAAAGGAGCACGTTTTCAGGCTTGCGCACGGCGAACGGCGCTGAATCGCGCAGTTTCCCATGAATTTGGCCGGTTAACATGGTTGTCAAATCCCTTCCGGATTCTCATAACCATGCCCGCCTGCGTCTTGTGCGCAGGTCAGACCTGGATTGTGTCACAGCAAGTCAGTCATCTGGGGCGCGTCGGAGCTGCAACTCCGGCGCGCCCATTTGCATCGACCCCCGGCGGAAGCTGCAACTTCCCCCCGGAGCCACCGGAAACCCCTGGGGCGTTCCCGGGCAGGTCCGGCAGCCTGCCCGCACCCCTCGCCAGCGCCTCGCGGCGCCGGTCAATTCCTCCGCAGCGCCCCCTGCTCGGGCCTGCCCGCCGCGCCGACCTGGTCGGCCGCGGCGGTGCGCTTGACTTCCTGCGGCGCGATCGGGCCGAGCCGCCGCAGGGCCTCGGCCACTTGCGCCTCGTCGACCTGGCCGTCGCGCTCGCGCTGGTATTCGTAGAGCAACGGCCAGCCGGCGTCGGCGTCGGCGAATTCCCACAGCTTGAGCTCGACCCCCTCGAGCACCAGCGAATAAACCGCCTTCTCGATCGCCTGCTGCAGCGCCACCTGGTCGGGCTCGTTGGTGGTGTAGCCGGCTTCCGCCTGGAGCAACTCCTTGAAGCCCACATAGCGGAACGCGTTGGCACCGATCGACTGGCTGGCGATCGTCTTCGAGGCGGTCACCGTCGTCAGCACCTCGCCGGTCCGGACCGAGACCGCGCGCAAGTATACGGTCACCGTGTCCTGGCGGTATTCGGTGCGGCCGCCGATGCCGAGGAAAGCCGCTCCGGCGCCGCCGGTCACGGTGTTGGTGTCGTAGCCGACGATGCCGCCTTCGAGCAGCACGCCGGCGAACAGCAAGGCGGGCAGCGCCTGGGGATTGACGCCCTGCTCGCCGAGATAGCGCTCGCGCATCTCGCGGATGATCTGCCGCTCGTTGAGCAGGTTGCGTAGCGATTCACGCTCCACGATGGTGAACCACTGGCGGTTGCCCGCGTCCTGCAACGCCTTGACCATGATCGAGCCGCCGCCCTGGGTCACCGCGCGCGACAGGGTCTGGCCGGATTCGCTGGGTTTGTATTGGCCCGTCTGGTCGACGAAGCCATAGACCGCCACGGCGATCGGGCGGGTCGGGGCCGGCAGCCGTTCCAGCAGGGTCTGCGTCTGAGTCTTGTCCGGAATGAACGCCTCGGGGCGCGTTTCCGGAAACAGCGAGCGGCCATCCTCGGTCACTGTGGTGCAGCCAGCAAGTGCGGCGGCCAGCAAGCAGGCGGATGCAATTCGCGAGATCATGTCGACCGGCTGCCTCAATTTACTTCGATGAAAGTCGGGATGACGATCGTCGTCACCTCACCGGTCTCGTCATCGGCGATGGTCAGGGTGACTTCGGTCAGGCTGCGGACGAAGTCGATCGTCTGGCCCCCGAAGCTGATCGTGCCGCGTTCCTGGGGATTGTCGCCGAAAATCGCGTCGACGATCTGTGAGGACAGCGCGGAGAGCAGCCGCGACTGCAGCTGGCGTGCGAAAATGTCCGCCTGCGAATTGGTCTGTTGGGAAGCCGGGTCCTTGTAATCGTTCTGCGCGTTGGCGATGCCGAGCAGGTGACCCGAATTGAACGGGTTGCCGCCGAAGCTCGGATCGATCGGCTGGTAGACGATATCCTGGGCGACCGCCGGCCGCGCCACGGCCAATCCCACCGCGCAACCTGCGAGGCTTACGGCGGCACGAATCGTGCCCGAACGAATCGGCATGCGCCCCCCTTGTCGAAGTCATCGGCGCGGTTCGCGCCAGCCTTCCCGATGCCGATTCCCGTCCTGCAATCGGAAAAGGTTAACGGCCAATTAGTTACCTTCGCACCGATTCGCGCCCCCAACTTGGGGGGGTAGAGGGCATGTTTACCGAAGGTTGCGGATCGCTGTCTCGGAATGGGACGTCCGCCGGCGAGGCTTAGGTATCGGTGTAGGCGCGCGTGATCCGCAACAGCTGGACGCTCGACTTGACCGACATCTTGGAGTGAATCAGCTTCAAATGGCTGCGCACCGTGCCCACTGAAATACTGAGCCGCTCGGCAATCTGATCGGGCTTCGCCAAGCGAGCAAATTCATCCAAAACGGCGCATTCTGACTTGGTGAGACCGAAGTTCTTCGCGAGACCGCTGGTCGCGACGCTCGAATAGGGCCACGAGAGCGCGCACTTGATGAAGACCAGCCGGTGCGCACCGTACGACCTCGCCCAGCCGCGCAGCAGCACCCAGACGTCGGGCCTGTCGCCAATGAGCAGCAGCCGCGATCCAGCCTCATCAAGGCCCTCGACAAACGAAAGCCAGGTCTGGCCGGTAGAACTGCCGGTGCCTTGAAGTCGGCTGGCCTTGATCGCGAGCGGTATGGGAGGTCGCAGAAGGCGTTCCGTTTGTGCGGACCGCCAAAGCACGTTGCAATGGCTATCGATCAGGACTCGCGGGCTGAAATCGGCATTCCGCGCCTGACGCGAAAAGTCGTCGAGCGCTGTCGCGACGACCTCCTGTACATCCGCCGAACCGATCTGTGCTTCGGCTACGCCGGGTCTGCCGGACAGAAAGGAGTGGTGATCGGCAGTCAAACTATGCTCCTTGGCCTCGAAACGTAACGAACGGAGACCAAGATGAGCTTCGCTGAGCCGACCAAGCAGACTTGCCTCAGTCAGCAACCGGCCCGGCCGGCGGCCAATCCCGGCAGCCGGATCCTTAAGAATTATTTGAGTAGGAATCAACACGTTGTTTGGAAGTATGCGCGATCCGTTCTGGCTCTCCCAGAAAGGACATACACGCGATGAGGCGCTTTTTCGGTCCCGCCACCGACAGCGAGCTGCCCGGCCGCGGTCCGGTTCGTGGTGGATTGGCGATCTGATCGCCGGTGAGAGGGTAAGAGACCGGCCGCTCGTAATGCCGCGAAAGACCGGGCGACCGGTCCAATCCGAGGCCGTAGAGCCCGCGCGCACGAGAGTGATGGTCCGCCTCGAGCGACGCGGCGTGTCGATCGAGGGCTTCGCGCTTCCGAGCCGATGCGATCCTCCGCGCCTGAGCACGCGACGGCCGGCTGGGTGTCCCTGACAACTTATTGAATTGGTGGTGAGCCCTGCTGGATTCGAACCAGCGACCTACTGATTAAAAGTCAGTTGCTCTACCGACTGAGCTAAGGGCCCGCCCACCGGCTCACCTATGACCGGCGCGAGGGCGGGTCAACCGCGCGTGGAGCTGGCGGACGGTGAGGCCGGTGACCGGGTCGCGCCAGGCGGGCGCGATGAGCGCGGCGGGGGCGAGCACGAACGCGCGGTCGCGGAACAGCGGATGCGGGATGGTCAGGCCGGGCGCGGCGAAGGGCCCGACGCTCCACAGCACCAGGTCGAGATCGAGCACGCGCGCGGCCCACCGCCGACCGCCGCGGCGGCGGCCGAACGCCCGCTCGATGCGCTTGAGCAGCGCGAGCATCGCTGGCGGCTCGAGCGCGCTCGCGATCACCGCGGCCGAGTTGGCATAGCGGCGCAGCGACGGTCCGACCGGGTCGCTGAGCAGCACCGGCGCGGCGGCGTCGATCCGCACCCCCGCGTCTTCAAGCGCCGCAAGCGCCGCCGCCAGCACGTCGCGCGGGCGGCCGTGGCCGTGATGGCGCCGGTTGGAGCCGAGCGCGATCAGGTACCGGTAGCTCAGACGTCCTCGCAGATGCGTCCGTAGAGCTGCGGCCGGCGGTCGCGGAAGAAGCCCCAGCTGGCCCGGTGCCGGGCGGCGGCGGCGAGGTCGAGCGTGGCGACCAGGGCCCCGCTCTCCTCGGCGCCGAACGCCGCGACCAGGTCGCCCCATTCGTCGCAGATGAAGCTGTGGCCGTAGAAGTGTTGCCCGTCGCCGCCGCATTCGTTCTCGTGGCCGATGCGGTTGGCGGCGATCACCGGCATGCAGTTGGAGACCGCGTGCCCGATCATCGCGCGGCGCCACAGCCGGCTGGTGTCCATCTCCGGGTCCTTGGGCTCGGAGCCGATCGCGGTCGGGTAGAACAGCAGCTCGGCACCCTTCAAGGCGAGCACGCGGGCGGTCTCGGGGTACCACTGGTCCCAGCACACCCCGATGCCGATGCGGGTGCCCGCGACGTCCCACACCTTGAACCCGTCGTTGCCGGGGCGGAAATAGAACTTCTCCTCGTAGCCCGGCCCGTCGGGGATGTGGCTCTTGCGGTAGGTGCCGAGGATCTCGCCGCCGGCATCGACCATCGCCAGCGTGTTGTAGTAATGGTGTCCGTCGCGCTCGAAGAAGCTGGTCGGGATGGCGACCTTGAGCTTGTTCGCCAGCGCCTGCATCGCGACGACCGAGGGGTGCTCGGCGAGCGGCCGGGCGGTGGCGAACAGCGCGTCGTCCTCGATCTTGCAGAAGTACGGGCCCGAGAACAGCTCGGGCGGCAGCACGATCCGCGCGCCCTGGCCGGCCGCTTGCTCGACCAGCGCCGAGACGGCGGCGATGTTGTCCTGCTCGTCGGCGGAGCCGAGCGCGAGCTGCAGCGCGGCGACGGTGATCGTGGTCATGCGCCGCTATCTAGTGCCGCGCGCCGCGCGCACAAGCGCGGGCTATCGGGGCACCAGCGCGAAGTCCACCTGGACCGACACCGCGCTGGTCGTCTGCCCGGCCATGACGATCCCGCCGCCTTCCTCCGGGCGAGCCATCGCGGCCTCGATCGCGACCGGGGGCGGTGGCGCGACCGGCACCGCGCCGGGGAAGTAGCGCATCCCCTGCGAACCGCCGCCATCGCGGATCGACAGCACGCGCGCGATCTCCATCCCGGCGGCCTCGGCAAAGGCCTCGGCCCGCGCCCGCGCCGCGCGGTAGGCCGCGCCGTAGGCCGAATTGGCCGCTTTCTCGGGATCGGACATGCGCAGATCGGGCCCGCCGACGATGTTGGCGCCGGCATCGGTGGCGGCGGTGACGGCGGCCGCGGTCTCGTCCACGTCGCGCACGGTGACGGCGACCACGTTGCTCGCCTGGTACTGGCCCCGGCGGTCGCCGTAGTCGATCCGCTGGACGCCGACGGTGCGCGTCTGGATGTCCTTCTCGGCCACGCCGACGCCTCGCAAAGCGGCAACGATCTCGCGGATCTGGGCGGCGTTCGCCTCGCTTGCGGCGCGGGCCGTGGCCGCCCAGTTGCTGATCCCGGCCTGGAAGCGCGCCTCGTCGGGTCGGGTCTCGGCCTCGCCGGTGGCGCTGACCGACAGCAGCGTCTCGTCGTGGTCGACCCCGCGCGGATCGTACCGCGCGTCCGAACAGCCCGCCAGCGCGAGCACGCCGAGGACCAAGCGGAATTTCGAGACTGCCATGACCGCGACCTCTGACGAACGATGTTACACTATCACATCATCGCCGGAGCAGCGCAAGCGGTCAATCGCGCTTGCGGAACAGCAGCGTCATGCGGTCGCTTTCGCCGATCGCGAGCATCCGCGAGCGCGTCGCGTCGGTCGCCCCGGCGAGCCCCGGCGGCAACGCCCACACCCCGCGCTCGTAGTCCTTGGTGTCGTTGGGATTGGCGTTGATCTCGCTCTTGCCGACCAGGTCGAAGCCGTAGGCGTCCATCAGCGCGATCACGTCGCTCTCGCGCAAGTAGCCCTTGTTGCCATCGGTCAGGGCGTACGGCGCATCCTCGTCGGCGCGATGGTCGGTCACGCCGACCAGCCCGCCCGGCTTGAGCATCCGCCGGATGGTCAGCAGGTCGTCGTGCAGCCACCCGAAGCGGAACTGGTTGTGCATCTCGCGGAAGATCAGCACCCGGTCGACGGTGCCATCGAGGCTCTCGGGATAGCCGCCGGTGTTGAACGCGGTGATGCGGGGCGTCGTCCCCAGGTTCCACCCGGCCGCCTGGGCGGGGAACTTCTCGGCCAGCCCGCCCATCGAATTGAGGAAGTACTGGTTGGTCTCGCCGGTGAGATCGGGCCCCATCGCGATGTAGTGCCCTTGCGGCCCGAGGTAGGGGGCGAGGATGCGCGTGTACCACCCGCCGGCCGGCAGGTAGTCGACCACCGTCATCCCCGGCTCGACCTGGAAGAAAGCCAGCGTCTCGGCCGGATGGCGATATCGGTCGCGCGCGCGGTCCTCGGCGCGGCGCGGATGGGCGAGCGCTTCGGCCAGCGCCGGGCTGGCCGCCTGTTGCGCGGCGCTCGGCAATGGCGCGGCCGCGAGCGGAAGGGTCAGGGCAATGGCGGCGGCAAGCAGCATCGGTCGCATCGGGAATACTCCGTCGAGGGGCCGCGGCAGCCTAGCTTGCGAGCCGAGGATGACAAGCGCATCGCCAAGGCCCATCTGGCCGGCAAAGGAGAGCGTGATGGCAGAGGAAACGGCGATTGTGGCCGGCGGGTGCTTCTGGTGCACCGAGGCGGTGTTCCGCGACGTGATCGGCGTGACGGGGGTCGAGAGCGGCTACATCGGCGGCAGCGTACCCAATCCGACCTACAAGCAAGTGTGCTCGGGGGCCACCGGCCATGCCGAGGCGATCCGGGTGACTTACGATCCGGAGGCGATTTCCTACGCCGAGATCCTCGACGTGTTCCTCGGCACGCACGATCCGACCCAGCTCAACCGCCAGGGCAACGACGTCGGCACGCAATACCGCTCGGCGATCTTCCCGCTGGACGACCAACAGCGCGCCGGGGCCGCGGCGGCGATCGCACGGTGGAACGCCGAGCACCCCGGCCACGCGGCCGTGACCACGATCGAAGGCCCCGCCGACTGGTATCCGGCCGAGGACTATCACCAGGAGTATTGGGAAGGTGAAGGCCAGCGCAATCCGTACTGCCTGGCGACGATCCCGCCCAAGCTGATGAAGCTGCGCAAGAGCTTTCAGGCAAAGGTCAAGTCGGCTTGAGGTAACCGGTTGTTAACCGTCTGTTTTCACGGGCTGTTCACGAACCTGGCGATGAAGAACCCGTCTAGCCCGCCGTGGACGGCAAGCATCCCGAGGTCGGTCCGCAACCAGCCTTCGGGCGTCACCGGCAGGCCGGCCGGCACTTCGGCGGGCGCGATCGGGTCGGGCGCCAGAGCGATCCCCGGCACTTGCCCTTCACCTTCCTCGCGCTCGAGCGAGCACACCGAATAGACCAGCCGTCCCCGGGGCGCGAGCCAGCCGGTGGCGCGCTCGACGAGCCGCGATTGCAGCTCGGCCATCTCGGCGATCTGCCGCGGACCGATGCGGTGGAGCACGTCGGGATGGCGGCGAGCGGTGCCGGTCGCGGTGCACGGCGCGTCGAGCACGATCGCGTCGTAGCCGCCCTCGGGCCGCCACTTCAGCGCGTCAGCCACGATCACTTCGGCGCGGAGCCCGGTGCGGCCCAGATTCTCGCGCAGCCGCTCGAGGCGCTTGCCGCCCACGTCGAGCGAGGTCACCTGCCACCCGGCCGCGGCCAGCTGCAGGGTCTTGCCGCCGGGCGCAGCGCAGAGGTCGAGCGCTCGCCTGCCTTCGCCCGTTCCCAGCAGCCGGGCCGGCAGGGACGCCGCCAGGTCCTGCACCCACCACGCGCCTTCGGCGAAGCCCGGCAAGTCGGTGACCGCGGTGCCGCGCGGCAGGCGGACATGGCCCGGCGCGAGGCTCTCTCCGTCGAGCCTGCGCGCCCACTCCTCCGTCGCTGCCGGATCGCGCAGCGTCAGGTCGAGCGGCGGCGGTTCGGCGAGGCCAGCGGCGACGGCGGCGGCGCGCTCGCCCCATCGCGCGGCCACCGCGGGCGGCAGCGTCGGCGCTCGGGGTAGTGTGGCGCCCTGCCTGACCAGCGTCGAGAACACCCCGTGCGCCAGCCGCCGCGGCCCGCCCGCCAGCAGCGGCAGTCCGGTCGCGATCACCGCGTGCGGCGGCGTCTCCAGCCGCAGCCACTGGGCGAGCATGATCCGCAGCACCATACGCGCCTTGGCGTCGTCGGCCAGCCGCTGGCGGGTGGCGGAATCGATCAGCGCGTCGAGATCGACCAGCCAGCGCAGCACTTCGCTCGCGACCGCGCGGGCCAGCGCGCCGTCCGAGCTGGTCACCAGGCCCGCGGTCGCCGCGCCGGCCGCCTGGTCGAGCGTCTTGCCGCGGCGCAGGACCGCGTCGAGCAGTTTGAGCGCGGCACGGCGGGCGGCGAGGCCCTGGATTTCCGGCGGGCGGTTCATCGCGCGTTCCCTAGAAGGTGTTGCGTCGCGCCGCCACCCGGCCCATCGCGCGGGTCATGAGCGCACGCGCCACGCAACGCCCGCGGCCCTTCGCCAAGCCGGCCCACTGGAGCGACGCTCCGCCGCCCCGGCCGGCCGCTCCGCAGGACGATGCCGAGGAGCTCGGTCCGACCCGCTACGGCGAGTGGGTCAAGGACGGCATCGCGGTCGATTTCTGACGCCGGCGGCCGGCGCGATGGTTAATTTCGGTACACCCGGCGATTAACCAGCGCTTGAGAAAAATTGCCTATCCGAACAGTCGGCAAGGGTGGGGGGCATATGGACAAGCGGGCGGCTTTCAGGTTTCCGACGGACCTCGAGGCAGACTGCCGCTCCGGCGGACACGCGTGGAAATCCCGCATGCGCAACGTCTCGACCGGCGGCTGCATGATCGAATGCCCCGAGGCCGAGCTGGCCAAAGGGGGCCCGCTGCGGCTGCGCCTCAAGGGGCTCCCGGCGATCGACGGCGAGGTCGCCTGGCAGCACCGCGGCCACGCCGGCGTCAAGTTCCGTGCCGCGCTCGAGCCGGCGCTGCTCGAGGAGCTGGCGTTCCGCACGCCCGACGGCCTGCTGGCGGCGCCGCTGCCGCTCTCCCCGCAACCGGCCAGCGCGCCGCCGCGCGGCGCCCCGCCGGCTCTGCACGGGCAGTTGGTCAAGCGCAGCTGGCCGGGGCCCGACGGCGGCCTGGACGGCTTGGCCAAGGCCAGTTGAGGCTCCCGATCGGGCGAGCCCACGCCCGCCCTCTCCCGCAACCGCCGGAACGGCCCCTTGCCTGGCCGGTTGCCACCTCGTTAGGACTCCGCCGCGGCGGCGGCGAAACGAGGAGAGGCCCATGCGCATCAACCTGGGGCCGGCCATCGCGGCCGCGGCCGTGCCGCTCGCGGCTTTGGCCGCGTGCACGACGCAAGGCATCGAGAGCGACGGCCACGCCGACGCGGCGCCGGAACATCACACGGGTGCGATGCACGATTCGCCGGTCCCCGGCGGGATCGTCCACGACGGCGGCGCGATCGCGGCGATGCACGATCAGTATGCGCGGCCGCGCGCCGGCCCGGTCGCGGCCACGGGCGCCAGCGCCTGGGTCGGGCCTGCGCCGGCCCCGGCGTTCGTCGCCGGCCCGCTGCCGCCGGCGGGACCGCCAGCCCCGGTGCCGGCGGCTGTAGCCAACCGCCAGCCGAGCCCGCCGGCCGCTCAACCGGCGGTCGCGGCGTCCGACATCGTCCGGCCCGAAGCCGCCCAGCCCGTTCCCGCGCTGCAGCCGGCCGCCGCCAGCGCTTCGCTCCGCGCCCAGGGGCTGGCGCTGTTCAACAGCTTCTCGTGCGGCGCCTGCCACGCTTTCGCCGACGCCGGCGCCAGCGGCGCGGTCGGCCCCTCGCTCGATCGCCACCTGGCCGTCCGCGCCGTCGTCGACACGGTCACCGATGGCCGTGGGGCGATGCCGGCTTTCGGCGGGCAGATGAGCGATGCCGAAATCCTCGCGCTGGCGACCTACATCTCGCAGTTCTCGCGCTAGCTCAGGCGCGGCGGCGCCGCACCGTTGCCGGCCGGTCGCGCAACGGACCGTCCTTGACCACCGAATCGCGGCTGTGGACCAGCTCCTGCGCGGTCAGCGCGGCGACCGCGCCCCACACCAGGTGCGCAGCGACCATCAGCGCGTTGCGGCGGAGCGGGTGGCGATGCGCCGGCGTGAGGATGCCCACCGCCGGCACCCACCCGAAGTAGCTCGCGGTCCACAGGGCGAGGCCGCCGACGATGCCGCGCCGCACCGGCACGTCCGCGTCAGTCGCGGTCAGCAGGGCGCCCGCCGCGGCGCCGAACGCGAAATGCGCGGCCAGCGACAGGTCCTCGGCGCCCGCCTCGCTCGCCGGCGCGAAGATCGTCTCGGTGATCTCGCGCGGCGGCAGCGGATAGCGCTCGGCGGGCGGCAGCAGTCCGTGCATCCGGCGCATCGCCGCGGTCATCGCCGCGGTGGCGACGAACCCGGCGATGGCGCCGATCAGCAGGCGGCTGGAAAGCGGCTCGCGGCTCATGACTGGTTCGTCGCGGCGGTCATCACCGTCAGGATTGCCGCACGGCGATAATCGTTCCCGGGCTGGCTATCGCCGCGTCACGCGCCACACTGTATTGCCGACGTCGTCCGCCACGAGCAGCGCCCCGTCACCGGCGATCGCCACCCCCACCGGCCGCCCCTGCGCCTTCCCGCCGGCGGTGAGGAAGCCGGTCAGCACCTCGACCGGCGGACCGGCGGGCCTGCCGCCGGCGAACGGGACGAAGATCACCCGGTAGCCGCTGCGCGGATTGCGGTTCCACGAGCCGTGCTGGCCGACGAACGCGCCGCTGGCGAAGGACGGGCCGAGCGCCCCGCCGCGCGCGAATGCCAGCCCGAGCGAGCCGGTATGCGGACCGAGCGCGTAGTCGGGCACGATCGCGCGGGCGACGAGGTCCGGCCGCCGGTCGGCCTCGGCGATGCGGTCATCGAGATGATCGCCGAAGTAGCTGAACGGCCAGCCGTAGAACCCCCCGTCGACGACGCTGGTCATGTAGTCGGGCACCAGGTCGCTGCCGAGCTCGTCGCGCTCGTTGACCACGGTCCACAGCGCGCCCGTCGCCGGCTCGAAATCCATGCCGACTGGGTTGCGCAGCCCGGTGGCGAACGCGCGGCCGGCACCGGATGCGGCGTCGATTTCCCAGATCTGCGCCCGGCCTTCCTCCTCGGCCAGGCCGTGCTCGGCGACGTTGCTGTTCGAGCCGATGCCGACGTAGAGCCGCCGCCCGTCGGGCGAGGCGACGAGGCTCTTGGTCCAGTGGTGGTTGCGCCGGCCGGCGGGGAGCCCGGTGAGCCGGCGCGGGTCCGCGGCGATCACGGTGTCGCCCTCGCGGTAGGGAAACGCCAGCACCGCGTCGGTGTCGGCGACGTAGAGCGTGCCGCCGGCGAGAGCCAAGCCGAACGGCGCGTTGCGGCCGGCGAGCAGCACCGAGCGGGTCTCGGCCGCACCGTCGCCGTCGGCATCGCGCAGCAGGGTGATGCGGTTGGCGCTGGGCACTGCGCCGCCGGCCTTCTTCTGGAACATCCGGAAGAACCACCCCTTGAGGCCCTTGCCGTCCTCGGGCCGCTCGGGCGCGTTGGTCTCAGCGACGAGCACGTCGCCGTTGGGCAGCACGGCGAGCCAGCGCGGGTGATCGAGGCCTTGCGCGAACGGCGCGACGGCGAGCCCGGGACCGGCGACGGGGGTGGCGCCGGCGGGCCAGCCGACCGCCTCGGCCACCTTGACCGTGGGGATCAGCGTGTGGACCGGCGGCGGCAGCTCGGGCGCGGGGCCGATGCCCTGCTCGAGCGCCAGCCGGGCGCGGTCGCCGCAGCCGGCGAGCGCCAGCGCCATGAGGAACACCAGGGCCTTCCGCATCGGAACGGCTCCCTTGGATAACGCTCCTTAGTGCCGAGCCGACGAACCCGGGTTCATCGCGCTGCGGCGCCTAAATCCAGCCGGCCAGCTCGCGCCGCACCAGCGCCTCCAGCATCGCCATCCCCGCCTCGCCGGCGTTGAGGCACGCCAGCGCGGCGAAATGCTCGCCGCCGGCCGCGTGGAACTGCTCGCGGCCGCGGATCGCCAGCTCCTCGAGCGTCTCGAGGCAGTCGGCGGCAAACCCGGGCGCCGCCACGGCCAGCCGCCGAGTGCCGCGCGCGGCTTCCTCGGCCAGCACGTTGTCGGTCGCCGGCTCGAGCCATTTGGCCCGGCCGAAGCGCGACTGGAACGTCGTCACCAGCCGCAGGCCCGGCCGGGTAAGCGCTTTCTCGAGCAGCCGGGCGGTCTCGCGGCACTGGTCGTGGTACGGATCGCCGAGCGCGCGCGTCCGCTCGGGCATGCCGTGGAAGCTGAGCAGCAGCACTTCGGGCGCGAACGGCAGCGCGTCGAGCTGCGCGCCGAGGTCGCCGGCCAGCGCGCCGATGTAGGCCGGGTCGGCGTAGTACGGCGGCAGCGTGCGCAGCGCCGGCTGCCGGCGCATCGATCGCAGCGCGTCGGCCGCGGCATCGACCACCGTGGCGGTCGTGGCGGCGCAGTACTGCGGGTAGAGCGGCGCCACCAGGATGCGCTCGCAGCCGGCCTCGAGCAGCCCCTGCAGCTCGGCGCCGATCGCCGGGCGGCCGTAGCGCATCGCGTGCGCGACCCTGACGCCGTCGCCCAGCCGCGTCTGCAGCCGCTCCGCCTGCTCGGCGGTGATCGCGGCGAGCGGCGAGCCGGCTTCGGTCCACACTTGCGCATAGGCGCGGGCCGACTTCCGCGGCCGCGTCTGCAGCACGATCCCGCGCAGGATCGGCTGCCAGGCGTAAGCCGGGATCTCGACGACGCGCCGGTCGGACAGGAACTCGCCGAGGTAGCGCTTGACCGCGCGCGGGGTCGGCGCGTCGGGCGTGCCGAGGTTGACCAGCAGCACGCCGACGCCGCTCATAGCCCGCCCGAGAGCAGCGGCAGGCGGCGCAGGCGCAAGCCGGTGGCGGAGAACAGCGCGTTGGCGATCGCCGGGGCCACCGGTGCGACCGCCAGCTCGCCGGGATCGAACGGCTCGGCCTGGCTCTCGACCAGGTCGATGGCGATCTCGGGACTGTCGGCGAGCGTCGGCAGGGCGAGCCCGGCGAGCCGGCCCGGCGTCGGCAGCCCGCGCTCGTAATCGACCCCCGAGCCGAGCGCCAGGCCGACGCCGTAGAGCAGCCCGCCCTCGATCTGCTGCAAGGCGATGTCGCGGTTGACGACGCGGCCGATGTCGACCGCGGCGGCGAGCTTCTCGACGCGCACGCCGCCCTCGCCGGCAACCGCCGTCGCGACCAGCGCGATGCGTCCTCCGGTTCGGCCGCCGGCCTCCGCGTCGCCCATCCGGTGGCAGGCGAGGCCTTGCGAGGTGCCCGCCGCGCCGCCGCCCCACTCGCCGAGGCGCGCGGCGCGCTGCAGGCACTGGGCGAGCCGCAAGTCGCCGCCGAGCATGGCGATGCGGAAGCTGAGCGGCTCCTGCTCGTGGCGCCGGGCCACTTCGTCGATGAAGCTCTCGACGAAGAAGCAGGTGTAGCCGTGGGCGTTGCCGCGCAGCCGCCCGCTGGGCAGCGGGATGCGCACTGGCACGTGGTCGATGGCGACGTTGGGAATGCCGTACGCCGGCATCAGCCCTTCGAGCGCGAGCGGATCCGGCTCGTCCTCGACGGCGTCGATCGCCGCCCAGCTCGTCAGGTTGCCGAACAGCCGGCGGCCGAACTCGAGCGCCGCCGGCGGCATCGCCAGGCGCGCGCGGAAAGTGTCGATATGGCCCTCGGCGCCGAGCCGGGCGCTGAGCACCGCGGCGACCGGCGGGCGCGGCCGCAGCGCCAGCTGCTCCTGCCACCGCGACCAGACCAGCTGCACCGGGCGGCCAAGCTCGCGGGCGATCAGCGCCACTTCGATCGCGTGGTCATGCTCGAGCCGCCGGTCGAAGCTGCCGCCCGCCGGCATCGGGTAGAGCACGACGTCGCCGAGCTCCATGCCGAGCGCCCGGGCCGCGGCGGCGCGGGCGCGCTCGGGCGCCTGGCTGGCGAGCCACAGCTCGAGCCGCCCGTCGGCGAGACGCGCGGTCGCGCTGGCGGTCTCGATCGTGCCGTGTGCCGCCGGCATGACGTCGAAGCGCAACGCGAACGTCGGCGTCTCCATCAGCTCGTCGCCCGCGCCGCGCGTGGCGATGCGTTGCGGCTCGCCGCGCCGCACGCCGGCATCGAGCGCCTCGTCGATCCGCGCCGAGGTGACCGGCCCGGTCACGCGGAAGCGCGGCGCCATCGCCTCGAGCGCCTGCTCCGCCGCCCACCAGTCGGTCGCCGCCGCAGCCAGCCAGCGCTTGCCCTCGACGATGCCGACGAGCCCGCGTCGCCCGGCGGCGGCCTCGCGCTCGAAGCTGCTCAGCTCGGCGCGGCCGAGCGGACCGTGGCGGATCGCCGCAAAGACCATGTCCGGCAGGCGCACGTCGCCGGCGAACAGGTAGCTGCCGTCGACCTTGGACGGCAGGTCGAGCCGCGGGAACGGCAGCTCGCGGACATCCTCGCCGGGCATCGCCGTCGACGGGTCGGCCGGCGGCTCGGGCTTGAGCGGGGGCGGGTCGGGGGCATCGTAACCCGCCGCGTCCGCCGCCAGCTCGGCGAAGCTCAGCCGCTGCGGCCCGTGGACGATGAAGCCCTCGGCCGCGCCGCATTCCTCCCACGCCACGCCCCAGCGGTCGGCCGCGGCCATCGCCAGCATCGCCCGCGCCGCCGCCGCCGCCTCGCGGCATGGCCGCTCGAACGCGGCCAGCGCAGTGCCCTCGGCCGTCGCGCCGAAGCGCTCGTCCTCGGCCCAGCGGCGCAGGAACCAGTCGTCCGGCTCGTCGGCCAGCGCCGCCACCGCCGGCCGCCACAGCGGGGCCCAGCGCGCCGCCAGCGGCAGGTTGACGTAAGCCCCGCTGACCGGCGCCGGCTCGACCGCAACCTGCCGCCAGTCGGCGCCGAGCTCCATCGCCACGACTTGCGGCAGCAGCGTGGTCACCCCTTGGCCCATCTCGAGCTGCGGCACCGCGACGGTGACGACGCCGTCGCCGCCGATCTTGAGCCAGGCGTTGAACGCCGTCTCGCCGCGCCCCGGCGTCAGCGGCGAATCGTAGCGGCGCGGCAGCAGGTTCCATGCGACCAGCAAGCCGCCGCCGACGGCCGCGCCGGCCAGCAGGCCGCGCCGCGAGACGTGCAGCCGCTTCAGGCGCGCGCCCTCACCGTCGGTCGAGCCATTCGCCGAGCCGCGCGGCGATCTGCGCGAACGCCTCGCCGTGCGCGCCGTCGCCGGACGCGGGCGGCTGCCCGGCGTCGCTGGCGACGCGGATCTCGAGGGCCAGCGGGATACGCCCGAGGAACGGCTCGCCCAGCGCCCGCGCCGCCGCTTCCGCCCCGCCCGAGCCGAACGGGTCGCTCGGCTGACCGCAATGCGGGCACAAGTAGCCGGCCATGTTCTCAACGATGCCGACGACGGGGATCTCGGCCTGGCGGAACAAGTCGAGCGCGCGGGTGGCGTCGATCAGCGCCAGGTCCTGCGGGGTCGAGACGACGATCGCGCCCGCCGGCTTGAACTTCTGCAGCATGGTGATCTGCACGTCGCCGGTGCCGGGCGGCAGGTCGACCAGCAGCACTTCGGCATCGCGCCATTGCGCGTCCATCAGCTGGCCGAGCGCGCTGCCGGTCATCGGCCCGCGCCAGGCGATCGCCTTGCCCGGGGCGATCAGCTGGCCCATCGACAGCAGCTTGACCCCGAAAGCGGTCTCGACCGGGATCAGCTGTTGTCCCTCAGCCGTCGGCTTGCTGTTCGATGCATCGAGCAGCATCGGCTGCGACGGGCCGTAGATGTCGGCATCGACCACGCCGACCTTGCGCCCGGCCCGCGCCAGCGCCACCGCGAGGTTGGCGGTCAGCGTCGACTTGCCGACCCCGCCCTTGCCCGAGCCGATCGCGACGATCCGCCGCTCGACCTTGTCCGCCATTAGCGCCACGCGCACTTCCGCCACGCCCTCGATCGCGCCGACCGTCGCCTCGAGCTCGCGCTGCAGCGCGGCCGCTTCCGGCCGGCCGAGGCCGCCGGCGTCGGCCACCAGCGTCGCCACGCCCTCGGCCAGGCGGACCGAGCGGATGCGCGGGGCGATGTGCGAGGGAAGCTGCTGCTGGATGTCTTCGGCAGACGTCATTGCGCGCCTGCTAGCGCTTCTCTCCGGCCGGCGCAGCGAAAAATCCGCGGTCCCCTGTTTTTATCGGGCCGGCCCCCTATAAACACCTCCATGGAACGACTGGGCGGGCTGATCGAGAGGATCGCGCTGGCGATGGCCGGCAAGCGCAGCCCCTGGGGCAAGCCTCCCGGGGGCGCCGGCAACGAGGGCGGCGGCGAAGGCGAGGACGGCGAGACGCCGCCGGCGAGCGAGGACCAGCCCAAAGGCCCGCGCAATCCGTGGCTGCCCGGCGGCGGCTCCGAGGACCGCCCGCGCCGCTCGGCCAACATCGAGGACATCTTCAAGCACCGCGGGCCCGAAGGTCCGCGCCGGGCGGGCGGAGGCGGGCCCAATTTCCGCCTGCCGCAGCGCCCCGGCGGCGGCAGCTGGTTCCCAGTGGCGATCGGCGCGATCGTGCTCATCTGGCTCGGCTTCACCACGATCCACCAAGTGGCGCCGCGCGAGCAGGCCATCGTCACCACGCTCGGCAAGTACAGCCGGACCCTCAACCCCGGGCTCAACTTCACCCTGCCGTGGCCGCTGCAGAGCGTCGATGTCGAGAACGTCAGCGAAATCCGCCTCGAGCGCATCCCCGACGGCACCGAGCAGAAGCTGATCCTGACCGGCGACCAGAACCTGGTCGACCTCAGCTACCTGATCCGCTGGAGCATCAAGGACCTGAAGCAGTTCAAGTTCCAGCTGGCGCTGCCCGAGGAGACCCTGCGCGAGGTGGGCGAGGCGGCGATGCGCGCCTCGGTCGCCGAGCATGACCTCGACCGCGTGCTGTCCGGCGCCGGCCGCGCCGACATCGAGCAGGCGGTGCGGACGCGCATGCAGGCGATCCTCGACGGCTACCGGGCGGGCATCGTCGTCCAGGGCATCGAAATCCAGAAGACCGACCCCCCCGAGCAGGTCGTAGAGGCGTTCAAGGACGTCTCCGCCGCGCAGCAGGACGCCAACGCCGCGATGAACGTCGCACGCACTTACGAGCAGCAGCTGCTCGCCAAGGCCCAGGGCGACGCGGCGGCCTTCAACAAGATCTACGAGGAATACCGGCTCGCGCCCGAAGTGACGCGCCGGCGGCTCTACTACGAGACGATGGAAAGCGTGCTCGGCAAGACCGACAAGACGATCGTGGAATCGGGCGGGGTGACCCCCTACCTGCCGCTGCCCGAAGTGCGCCGGCGGGCGGAGCAGTCGGTGACGGCGGCGACCCCGGCGAGCCCGGGGGGAGGGCGCTGAGGCCATGGCCGACGTCTGGGAAACCTACAAGCTGACGATCATCGCGCTGATCGCGCTGGCGGTGGCGTTCTTCTCGAGCGTGATCGTCGTGGCCGAGACGCAGCAGGCCGTGGTGATCCGCACCGGCGAGCCGGTCCGCACCTACAACCGCTTCCAGCCGAACGTGCCCTACGGCCAGACGAACACCGGCCTGCGGTTCCGCATCCCGTTCATCGAGCGGGTGCAGATGATCGACAAGCGGGTGCTCGACCTCGACATGGAACGGCAGGAGGTCCTCTCGAGCGACCAGCAGCGGCTGCAGGTCGATGCCTACGCGCGCTTCCGCATCATCGACCCGGTGACGATGGTCGAGAACGCCGGGTCCGAGGAAAACGTCGTCCTGCAGCTCCAGCCGATCCTCGGCTCGGTCCTGCGGCAGGAGCTCGGCCGGCGGACATTCGCCTCGATGCTGACGGCCGAGCGCGGCGAGGCGATGACCAACATCCGCAACACGCTCGACCGCCAGGCGCGGCAGTACGGCGCGCAGGTCATCGACGTGCGCGTCAAGCGCGCCGACCTGCCCGAGGGCACGCCGCTCGAAGCGGCCTTCCGGCGCATGGACACCGATCGCAAGCAAGAGGCCGAGACGATCCGCGCCCGCGGCGCGCGCGACGCGCAGATCGTCCGCGCCAACGCCGAGGCCGAGGCCGCCCGCATCTACTCCGACGCCTACGGCAAGAATCCCGAATTCTACGATTTCTACCGGGCCATGCAGAGCTATCGCAGCACGTTCATGGGAGGAGAGGGCCAAAGCTCGTTCATCCTCGATTCGGACAGCGAATACTTCCGCCAGTTCCGCGGCGGCAATCGCTGAGGCGTTAAACCGGGGTTCAGCCCCCCGGGCGTGAATCCGCGCCGGGACTGGAAACGAACGGCGCCCGCCACACATTGGGCGTCTAATGGGAAAAGGAATCAAGAGGACGTGAAGCCCGTGCGCTACTCCTACTCCATCACCGCGGCGCTGCTCGCCGGCGGCGCGGCCATCTCGCTCATCACCGGTCAGCCCGCGGGGGCGCAAGTCGCGCAGAACGATGCGCGGCAGCTGAGCAACGTGGTCCCCCGCGCGGGCGCCCCGACGAGCTTCGCCGACCTGACCGAGCAGCTCCAGCCGGCCGTGGTCAACATCTCCACCCGGCAGCGGATCACGGTCAACACCAACCCGTTCCAGGGCACCCCGTTCGCCGACCTGTTCGGCAACCGCGGCGGCCAGCCGACCACGCGCGAGGCGCAGTCGCTCGGCTCGGGGTTCATCGTCTCGGCCGACGGCTACGTGGTGACCAACAACCACGTCATCCAGCCCGACGGGCGCGCCGAGCTCGAGGAAGTCACCGTCACCATGCCCGACGGCACCGAGTATGCGGCCGAAGTCGTCGGGCGCGACGCCGCCTCCGACCTGGCGGTGCTCAAGATCAGCGGCAGCCGCGAGTTCCCGTTCGTGCACTTTGGCGATTCGAGCCAGGCGCGGGTCGGCGACTGGGTCATCGCCATCGGCAATCCGTTCGGCCTCGGCGGCACCGTCACCTCGGGCATCGTCTCGGCGGTGTACCGCAACACCCAGACCGGCGGCGCCTACGACCGCTACATCCAGACCGACGCCAGCATCAACCGCGGCAACTCGGGCGGTCCGCTGTTCGACATGGAAGGCAACGTCATCGGCATCGCCAACGCGATCTTCTCGCCGTCGGGCGGGAGCGTCGGCATCGGTTTCGCCATCCCGGCCGAGACCGCCGAGCCGATCGTCCGCAAGCTGATCGCCGGCGAGGAGATCCAGCGCGGCTATCTCGGCATCCGCCTCCAGCCGGTGACCGACGACTTCGCCGACGCGCTCGGCATTCCCGAGAACCGCGGCGAGTTCATCCAGTCGGTCGTCGCCGGCGAGCCGGCCGACCAGGCCGGGCTGCAGGTCGGCGACGTGGTGATGAGCGTCGACGGCAAGGACGTGACGCCGTCGCAGACGCTGTCGTTCATCGTCGCCAACATCGAGCCGGGCAGCCGGATCAACGTCGAGGTGCTGCGCGACGGCCGGACCCTGACCGTGCCGGTGACGATCGGCCGGCGGCCGAGCGAGGAAGAGCTGGCCTCGCAACTGTTCAACCCCGACGAGCAGTCGCCGTTCGAGCGCACGCCGCAGGGCGCCGGGCTGATCGAGCAGGCGCTCGGGCTGGCCGTGCAGCCGCTCTCGCCGCAGATCGCCGCGCAGCTCGGCCTGCCCGCCGGAACCGCCGGGCTGCTCATCACCGACGTCGATCCGAATTCGGATGCCGCCGCCAAGGGCCTGACCCGCGGCACGGTGATCCTCGCCGCGCAATACCGCGGGCGCCGCGAGACGCGCACGATCGAGAATCTCGAAGCGATCGTCCAGGCGGCCAAAGCCGCCAACGGCGAAGCCGTGCTGCTGCGGGTCCGCGGCCGCGGCGCGCCCGAGCTGACGATCGACGTCCGGTTGCGCTGACGGGAACCCGCCGCCGTTCGCGCGGCGGGGCCTCTATTGGTTTCCGGCCGGCTGCCCGCCGCGCTGGACCTGGACCGTTCCCGACGTGGGCGGCGGGCGGCGCGGCGCCGAGCCGGCGCCGGTCGCCTGGTCGAGGAAATCGTCGCTCGCCGCTTGCGGCGCGTTGCGGCCGGTGACCGGTGCCGGAGCGGTGGCCGGCGGATCCTCCTCGCCCTCGGCTGGGAACGGCACGCCGCGGCGCTCGCCCGCCGGGACGGGCTCGATCAGGTTGCCGTCCTCGTCGATGAAGTAATAGTCGTCGTCCGGATCGCCGTACATCCACTCCTCGTCGGGCTCGAGCTGCCATTCGGGCAGCTTGAGGTCGGTGTCGAACTCCTCGACCGGCCGGCCCCGGACGGCGAAGCGCATGAAGTCGGAGAACGCGCGCGCGGGCGCGGTGCCGCCCTGCAGGCCGGCGACGGCCCTGGCGTCGTCGCGGCCCATCCACACCCCGGTGGTGATGCCGCTGGAGAAGCCGACGAACCAGCCGTCCTTGTTCGAGCTGGTCGTGCCGGTCTTGCCGGCGACCGGGCGGCCGATCTGCGCCGCGCGGCCGGTGCCGGTGTTGACCGCCGTCTGCAGCAGGTCGGTGATGCCCGCGGCGACGTAGTCGGGGACCAGCTGGTAGGCGCGCGGCTGCGCGTGCTGGTAGAGCACCTCGTCGTTGCCGGTGACCACCTTGGTGATCCCGTAGGGCTCGACCGAGCGGCCGCCGGCGGAAACCGCCGCGAATGCGCGCGTCAGGTCGATCACCCGCACTTCCGAGCTGCCCAGCACCATCGACGGATACGTCGAGATCGGCGTGGTGATGCCGAACCGCCGCGCCATGCCGGCCACCGTCGAGAACCCGACCTCGTTGCCGAGCTGCGCGGCGACGGTGTTGATCGAGTAGGCGAACGCGGTGCGCACGTCGATCTCGCCGACGTTGCGTCCGCTCGAGTTGCGCGGGCTCCAGTCGCCGATCCTGACCGGCACGTCGTTGACGCGGTCGTCGGGCGTGTAGCCCGCTTCGAGCGCGCTGAGGTAGACGAACAGCTTCCACGCCGAGCCGGGCTGGCGCAGCGCGTCGGTGGCGCGGTTGTAGTTCGACTTGACGTAGTCGGTGCCGCCGACCAGCGCCAGCACCGCGCCGTCGCGGTCGAGGCTGACCAGCGCGCCCTGCGCCCCGCCCGGGGCGTTGGCGCGGATCGCGGCGGTCGCCGCGCGTTGCATCCCCGGGTCGATCGTCGTCCACACCTCGATCGGCTCGGTGCCGCCGTTGGGCAGCAGCAAGTCGAGCTGCGGCAGCACCCAGTCGGTGAAGTAGCGGAACGAGTTCTGCCCTTCCTCGGGCTTGAGCCTGACCGCCGATACGTCGACCGCGGCGGCCTCGGCCGCGCCGATCGCGCCGTACTTGCGCATCTGCTCGAGCACCACGTTGGCGCGGCCGACCGCGGCGTCGACGTCGGCGGTCGGCGAGTACCGGCTCGGCGCCTTGACCAGGCCGGCGATGATCGCCGCCTCGGCGGTCGACAGCTCGCGCGCCGAATGGCTGAAGAACCGGCGGCTGGCGGAATCGATGCCGTAGGCGCCGCCGCCGAAGTAGACCTTGTTGAGGTACAGCTCGAGGATCTGCTCCTTGGAGAACTTGCTCTCCAGCGCCAGCGCCAAGATCATCTCGCGCGCCTTGCGGTCGGGCGTGCGGTTCGAGTTGAGGAAGATGTTGCGGGCGAGCTGCTGGGTGATGGTCGAGGTCGCGCGGATCGGCCGGTCGTCGCGGAACGAGACGTAGACCGCGCGGACCAGCCCGAGCGGGTCGATGCCCCAGTGCGAGTAGTAGCGGCGGTCCTCGACCGCGACCATCGCGTCCTTCATCACCTGGGGAATCTCGCTCGAATCGAGCCATTGGCCGTAGCTCGGCCCGAGCGCGACGATCTCGCTGCCGTCGCGCGCGCGGACGACGATCGTCTGGCCGACCTGGCTGGTCATCAGCGTCGAGTAGCCGGGCATCGAGCGCGCCGCGAAATAGACCGCGGTGCCGAGCGCCAGCAGCACCAGCGCCGCGAACGCCCCGCCCCACACGAGCAGGCGCCTGAGCCAGATGCGCCACCGCGAGCGCGGGCGCGGCGGCTCGGCTTTCCGTCGGTTAGCGGTGCGTGCGCCCCGCCTCTGCTGCGCCATCGAGCTTCGTCATCCTGCAGCCGGGCGTGGCTCGCCCTCGCATCCCGCGCCGATCTGCATAGGGCAATCGGAACGCAGCGTTAACGCCGGGCGGGCGCGGGCGCCCTAGTTATCCTCCGGCTTGAAGTCGAGCGCGGCGCTGTTGATGCAATAGCGCAGGCCGCCCGCATCGCGCGGCCCGTCGGGGAACACGTGCCCGAGGTGGCCCTCGCAGCGCGCGCAGACCACTTCGGTGCGGACCATGCCGTGGGCGGTGTCGCGATGCTCCTCGACCGCGTCGCCCGCCATCGGCCGGGTGAAGCTGGGCCAGCCCGAGCCGCTGTCGAACTTGGCCTCGCTGTCGAACAGCGGCTGCCCGCAGGCGGCGCAGAGGTATTCGCCGGCCGCCTTGTTCTTCTCGTACTTGCCGGTGAACGCACGCTCGGTCCCGGCCTCGCGCAGGACCCGGTACTGCTCGGGCGTCAGCTTCTCGCGCCACTCGGCGTCGGTCAGGTTCATCTTCTCGGGCATCGGCGCCTCCTTGGGCCAGATATGGGGGTCGGGCCGGCTGCGTCCAACCGGGCTACTGCGCGCTAGAGCCGCACTTCCTCGATCCGCGAGATCCTCAACGCGCCGGAGCCGTCGCGAGCGAAGTAGAACTTGAGCACCGCTTCGATCGAGCCCAGGGGCTCCAGCCTCGTCGTTGCCGCGGCTGCCCAGCAATCCGGCAGGCGGAAGAGCGCCAGTTGCTGCCACTGCGCGATGCCCGGAAAACCGTCGTCGTCGAGATCGTCGGCGATCGTTACCCACTCGCCGTCCGGGCCGACGTAGGTCGCCCCGGGGGTGAACAGGTCGTCGAGCGGGAAGGGCTCGCCCTCGCCCATCCGCTCGAAGAACAGGCCGACCAGCGCCGGCGCCTCGGTCGCTTCGAGGTCGGCGACGTACTGCCGGCGTTGCTTCTCCGCCTCGGCCTGGCGGTCGGCGTCGCCCGGCAGCGAAGGCGGGATGGCCCCGGCGTTGCCGAACAGCGCGATGGCGAGCAGCAGCCCACCGAGCGCGCGGGCGGCTGCAACGCTCACGCGTTGACGTCCGCATAGTGCGCCGGCGGCGGGATGCCTTCCATCTTCTCGGTGAGCAGCGGGCGGAAGCTCGGGCGGCTTTTCATCACCCGGTACCAGCCGTGCGAGCCATCATGCCCTTTCCAGTCGATGCCGCCGAGGTAGTCGGCGACGGAAATCTGCGCCGCGGCGGCGAAGTCCGCAAGGCTCATCTGCGCGCCCGCCAGCCAGCGGTTGTTGTCGATCAGGTAGTCGATGTAGTCGAGGTGTTCGTGCGCCAGCCGCATCGCCGCGCGCAGCGCGCCCGAATCCGGCGACTGGCGCAGCACCAGCCGCTTCTTCATCTTCTCGTTGAGCAGCGGATAGGTGACGTCGGCGTAGAACGTCTCGTCGAACAGCGCGGTCAGCCGGCGGATCTCGGCCCGGCCGACCGCGGTGCCGAGGATCAGCGGGCTCTTGTCGACGGTCTCCTCGAAGTATTCGCAGATCGCCTGGCTGTCGATCAGCGTGAGGTTCTTCTCCTCCAGCCGCAGCACCGGCGTGCGGCCGGCCGGATTATAGGCGTAGAACTGCTCGCCGGCGTCCCACGGCGTCTCGCGCCTGAGCTCGTAGCCGACGCCCTTCTCGCCGAGCGCGAGCCGGACCTTGCGGCTGAACGGACAGAGCGGGAAGTAAAAGAGCTGCCACATGCTTGCGCCGCGGTCATGCCGCAAGGCACGGGCGCCGTCTACCGGGCGGCGCGAGGATTATTCGCCGGCGTCGGCCACCCAGGGGTCGTGCAGGTCCTCGGCGATGCGGTCGCCCATCGCCCGCAGCTCGGGCAGCATCGCCTCCAGCGTCGCGGCCATCGTCGCCATCGCGCCCATCATCTGCGGCAGCCGATGGGCGAACTCGCGCGGCGCCTCGGCGTCTTCGGTGTCGACCAGGTCGCCGACGCGCAAGTCGGGATCGATCCGCTCCGGGTCCTCGCCGGCGATCTCCGCCAGCGACTTCATCAGCGGCGCCGCCGGCATCGCCAGCACCGCGCCGGTGACGGCCTCCGCGGTCGCGGCGATCTGCGCCTGGCGCGCGGGATCGCGCAGCGCCTCGGCGAGGCGGCCGGCATCGCTGTCGGATTCGGCGGCCGACGCCGCGGCGGGGACCAGCACGCAGGCGGCAATCAGCGCTGGAAGGGCGAGGCGCATCGGTCCGTCTCCTGTGCAGAACGGTCCGGCGGCGCATGGCATGCCACCGCTGAAGCGAGCCTGAACCTAGAGGCCCGACGCCTCGAGCGCGGTCAGGCAGGGCTGCATCACGCTGTCGACGAACGCGGCGGGATCGCCGGCCTCCATCGCCCGCGCCTGGAGCGCCTCGACCTCGGTCTTGAGCAGCGCCTGGAGCTGCTCGCGCGACAGGCCGAGCTCGTCGATCAGCCGCGCGCCGGCGCGCACGAAGTATTCCTTCCCGCGCTCGCCGAGCGGCGGATAGGCGCGCGCCGAGGCGATGCCGCGCTGCTGCTCGTTGGCGACGATGGCGAACGCGGCCGAGCAGCGCAGCTGCATCCGCTGCTCGAGCGACATGTCGCGCTGCCGCTCCTGCGCCGTCGCGGGAGCCGCGAGCAGGAGCGCGGAGATCAGGGCGAGGGCTCGCGTCATGCGGCTCGCCTTAGCCGGGCCAAGCTGAACGAACACCGTCAGCCGACCGCCTGCGCCTGGCGGCGGGTTTCGGCGAATTTCTCGCGCCGCGCCTGCTCGAAGGCCACGCGCCGCTCGAAGCCGGCGTCCTCCGGATAGTCGCGATAGTCGGCGAGTATCTCGTCGAAGATCTCGCGCAGCTCGTCCTTGTGATCGGGATGTGTGAAGATGTTGGCGCGGTTCTCGCGGATGCCGTCGAGGATGCGCGCGCCGATCGTGTCGGGCTCCATGCCGAACTGGTGGATGCCGGCGAGCCGCTCGACCGCCGCAGGGTCGACCGGCTGCATCGCGCGCTTGAGCGCGTCGGGCCGCACGGCGTCGCTGGCGTAGATCAGGCTCTTGACCAGCCCCGGATGCACCACCGAGACGCCGATGCCGTACGGATACATCGAGTGGCGCAGCGAATAGGAGAGCCCGCGCACCGCGAACTTGGCGGTGTTGTAGATGCCGGGCGCGCCGCTGGCGATGAAGCTCGCCATGCTGGCGGTGTTGGTGATGTGGCCGCCGGTCACCTCCCCCGACCGCGCGCGCGCCTTCATTCGCGGCGCGAACGTCATCACCCCGTTGATCACCCCGCCGAGGTTGACCCCGAGGACCCAGTCCCAGTCGTCGTAGGAGCTGTCCTCGATGGTCTGGAAGAGGTTGATGCCGGCGTTGTTGAACAGCAGGCTGACCGGGCCGAGCTCGGCCTCGACCTGGTCGGCGGCGGCGGCGAACCCGGCGCGGTCCATCACGTTCAATTGGACGCCCATGACCGCGCGGGTGTCGACGCCGGCCAGCGCGGCGTCGATCGAGTCCTGGCGGATGTCGGCGATCGCCACCTTGCAGCCTTCGCCCAGCAGGTTGCGGACGATGCCGATGCCCACCCCGTTGGCCCCGCCGGTGACGAAGGCGGTGCGGCCGGCGAAGTCCTTCATCCTACTCTCCTATCCAGGGGTCCTTCGAGACGGGCCTTGGACCCTTCGACAAGCTCAGGGCTCAGTCTCTCCTCAGGATGAGCGGCTATTTCTAGTCCCGCCCATCCTGAGGAGCGGCTGAGGAGCCGCGGGGCGCGTCACGAAGACGCGTCTCGAAGGACCTTCGCGTCCATCGCCAGCACCGGGTTCTCCTTCCCGCTCTCGCGCCCGGGCAGGAACTCGTTGAGGATGCGCCGCAGGCTGAACAGCCAGCGCCCGTCGACGCGCTCGAGCTCGTCCTCGTAGATGCCGAACGTGCCGAGCGTCGGGGTCAGCCGACCGGCCGCGTTGCGCGGGCCGTCGTTGGCGCACTCGAACCAGAACCCGGTGTGCCAGGCGCGGTCGCCCTCGACCCGGATGGTCGAGTGGCACAGCACGTGGCGCAGCACTGCCGGCTTGCGGTCGACGTCGACGTAGATCGCCCCGACCGCTTCCTTGAAGTTCTTGGCGGCGGACTTGATCTCGTCGCGCCCGGTGACCGAGCCGCGCGCGAACTCGAGCGTGCCGTCCTCGGTGAAAGTGTCGGCGTACGTGTCGAAGTCGTTGTAGTCCATCGCGAACAGGTAGCGCGACAGCAGGTCCTCGATCTCGGCGCGGTCGCGCGCGTAGCCATCGTCGTAAACTGGGCGCGTCATGCCTTGAGCTTCTCCTGCCGGGCGATCTCGGCGGCGTGGACCGGGTTGCGGAACAGCCGCGCGAACGTCTGCTTGTACTCGTGGTTCTCTGGCCGCTTGTGCGGCACCGCGGCGACCATCGCCGCGGCGCGATCCTTCACCCCGTCGAGGAATTCGGAGTGCGTCAGGATGAACAGCTCGTCGGCGAGGATGCCTTCGAGCACCCGCTCGCCGACTTCCTCCTTGGTCATGAACAGGTGCATCAGATTGCCGGAGGCCTGGCGCGCCTTGTCGGTCTCGGCATAGCCGGTCTCGGCGAAGCGATCCTGCCGCGTCTTGCCGGCCTCGGCGATGTTCGACTGCACCCCGCCCGGGCAGAACGCGCTGCACACCACCCCTTTGTCCTCGAGCTCGGCGCGCATCGCCTCCATCAGGCCGATCACCCCGGCCTTCGCGGTGACGTACGTCGCCGCGCCGGCGTGCGGCACCATCCCGCTCATCGACGCAGTCGAGACGATGTGCCCGCCCTGCCCGTGCGCCAGGATGCGCGGCAGGATGGTGACGATGCCGTTGACCGTGCCGCCGAGGCACACGCCGAGCGTCCAGTCCCAGTCGCCGTAGGCGGCCAGCTCGACCGGGCCGAGCGCGGCGACGCCGGCGTTGTTCACCAGCACGTGGATGTTGCCGAACTTGCGCTCGGTCTCGTCGGCGGCGGCGGCGAACGCCGCCCGGTCGGTCACGTCGAGCGGGATCGGCAGCACGTCGCCGCGCCCGTCGAGCTCCTCGCGCGCGTCCTCGAGGTGGTCCTCGCGGATGTCGGCGATCGTGACCTTCATCCCCGCGCCGAGCAGCGCCTTGGCGATGCCCAGCCCGATGCCGCTGGCCCCGCCGGTGACGAACGCGGTCTTGCCCATGAGGTCCTGCATCGGCCCACCTCTCCCGGCCGCCCGAGCGACCGATTGCGACAAAGATTCAGTTTCGCCTTCCTCTATTCACCTCCTAGAAAACCGGGCAAGGGAATTGCGACAACACCCGCGGCAAGCGGGGCAGCGCGGGGAGAGCGGCCATGGCTATCGCGCCCACCGGAGCGGATATCGTCGGCGGCACGGGACCGCGGCCGCAGGGCTCCGCCGCCGCGGCATGGCCGTCGCCCAAGGCCGGCTCGTGGGCGCTGTTCGCCGTCGTCTTCGCCACTTTCGTGACATTCCTCGACCAGACCGCGTTCGGCCTGCTCGCCGAGAAGATGAAGCTCAGCTTCGGCATTTCCGACTTCACCCTCGGCGTGCTGCTCGGTCCGGTGACGGTGGTCGCCTACGTGATCGTCGGCATCCCGCTGGCGCGGCTGGTCGACATCTTCCCGCGCAAGTACGTTCTGTCCGCAGGGATTGCCGCGCTGGGCACGATCATGGCGCTGGGCGGCCTCGCGCAGAACCTGTGGCAGCTCGTCGCCACGCGGCTGTTCGTCGGCGCCAGCTCGTCGGCCAACGGGCCGGGTTCGTACTCGATCCTGGTCGACTATTTCCGCCCGTTGAGGATTCCGCTGGTCTTCGCCCTGCTCCAGCTCGGCTACATCCTCGGCAGTTCGCTCGGCAACATCCTCGGCGGGCGGCTGATCCGCTGGACCGACACGCTCGGCGCGACGACCAGCGTGCTCGGGCTGGAGATCTTCAGCTGGCAACTGGTGCTGATCATGGTCGGCCTGCCCGGCCTGCTCGCCGGCCTGATCTGGCTGACGGTGAAGGAGCCGCCCCGGCGCGGCCCTGTCGAGGCGCGGCTGATCGTGCCGCCGACGGCGCCGTTCTGGCGCAAGGCGGTCGCGTTCATGGGCTTCGATGCCGCGGTGGCGATCTGGCGCCGCAAGTACGTGTTCCTGCCGCTGTTCGTAGCGTTGGCGATGTCGGCGACCGAGAGCCAGGGCCTGCCGCAGTTCCGCGCCCCGTTCATCCTGCGCACGTACGCAGGGTGGGACGAAGCGCAGCTCGGCACCCTGCTCGGCTCGATGCTGCTGGTCGCGATGCTGCTCGGCATCACCGTGGGCGGCGTGTTCGTCACCTGGCTGGGCAAGCGCCACAAGGACGCCAACATCCGCGCCACCGCCATCATCTTCACCTGCACCACCGTCGTCACCATCGCCATGCCGCTGATGCCGACCGGCGAGCTGGCGCTGGGCTGCATGGCGCTGTCGGTGTTCTTCGGCCTGGCCGGCGCGCCGGCTCAGAACGCCGCCATCCAGCGCATCGCCCCCAACGAGATGCGCGGCCAGGTGACCGCGCTGTACTTGTTCATGTTCACCTTCTTCGGCGCAATGGGGCCGATGGTGATCGGCTTCGTGAGCACCTTCATCGTCGGGAACGAGCAGGACATCTGGAAGGCGATCCTGATCACCGCCGTGGTGTTCCTGCCGCTCGCCACCTTGTTCATGTGGCGCGGCATCCGCCCCTACCGCGAGGAAGTCGAGCGGCTCGAGGCGATGGGGCAGTGAAGGACGCCCGCTGGATCGAATCCCGCGTCCCCGCGTAGGCGGGAACCCACGGCTTCAGGTGCGGTGCGTGCCGCTCCGCCCCCTCGCCTTCGCGGGGGCGCGAGAAGCGTTGACACGCTCTCGCGTCTTTCCCATCGGGCGATGGCGCGCCCCCTGCCCCGGAGACCTCGATGAGCGACTACCCCGCCCTGCACATGATCATCGACGGCGAGCGCATTTCCGGCGGCGGACGGCGGACCTTCGACGTGGTCAATCCGGTGACCGGCGAGGCGATCGGTGCGCTGCCGCTGGCCGAGGCGGCGGACCTCGACCGCGCGCTCGAGGCGGCGGCGCGCGGCTTCCGGCTGTGGCGCAAGTCGACCCCGCAGGAGCGCGCCGCGGTGCTCACCGGGGCGGCTCGGCTGATGCTCGAGCGGCAGGAGCAGCTCGCCCGCATCGCCACGCTCGAGCAGGGCAAGCCGCTCGCCGAAAGCCGCATCGAAGTGATGATGAACGTCGGCCTGTTCAACTTCTACGCCGGCGAGTGCTTCCGGCTCTACGGCCGCGAGCTGGTCCGGCCCGAGGGCCTTCGCTCGACCGTGCGGTGGGAGCCGGTCGGCCCGGTCGCCGCGTTCGCGCCGTGGAACTTTCCGCTCGGCAATCCCGGCC
>Ga0196977_1000196_pt1 | contig 37323 bp, 46 predicted proteins | sample S3v_1013CmetaG_FD_148634 | JGI IMG/M metagenome (GOLD analysis project Ga0196977, IMG submission 148634) | Soil microbial communities from Anza Borrego desert, Southern California, United States - S3+v_10-13C | ecosystem: Environmental > Terrestrial > Soil > Desert | place: USA: California... | reverse complement strand
CGGATCAGCCCAACAAGCCGTCGAAGGACGACCCTGATCCAAACCTAACCTAACCTAGCACGATCACACTGCTCGCCAGTCGAGTCGCAACACTAACAGGAGATCAACATGGCCGTCGATATGCTTGCCCCCGCAGCCTACCAGCGGTTTGAGTGCCGCTCGGGCAATGAGTACCAGTCGGATTCCGCTCGTCTCGTCAATAACGTCGCCAACGGCGATGTGATGGACATGCTGAACATGGGGTGCCTACCCTCCGTTCTGCAGACGGGCTACGTCTGGTATACGGCTCCGATCGCCGCCGAGCTTGTGTCGATCAACGCAGCTGCGGTGGCGGCCAACGGCGCTCGTACTATTGCGGGCCAGCCGGACTATCCGCGTACGCTGCAGATCCGCCAGGTCATCGTCACGGCGATCACCGCGGGTATCCTCACGCTTGTAGGCGTCAACAACCGCGGCGAGACGATCACCAAGGAGTATTCCCTGGTTGCGTCCTCAACTCGGACGGTCGTCACCAACGAGGCGTGGGCACGCGTGACCTCTGCGACAGTGAGCGGCCTGGTAGGCGGCGGTGACGGCACCCTGGGGATCGGCGTCGGAGCAGCTCTCGGATTGCCGCTGCCTCCGGGCTTCGCGGGCCTGTCGGTCTTCAAGACCAACGTCAACAACGCCAACGAAGCGGTTGCTGGCGTTGATACCGTCGCAGGTACTGTCTCGCCGACCTCGGCAGCGAACGCTTCCCGCAACTTCGGCTTCTACTACCGGTACGGCGTCATCCCGAGCTAATCCTGCGGCTCGGGGGTGCTGTCCTCCCTGGATGCGTCTGGTGGGAATGCATCCAGGGAGTTGGTGGTAAGGAGAGGAGATCCCAATGAGCGTGATCATTTCCAACCTGAAGCTTTACGGCTGCGCCAGCATGCCGGAGGCGGACGGTGCGACAGTCGGCGGAGTCGTCGACTTCAACCGGAAGGTCACGTTCAGTGACCTGGCTGCGAACGGCACGCTAGACGTAGTGTCTAGCTCGGCTTCAGACACCGCGACGCGTTGCATTGCCCGATTCCGAGACGCAACCGGTGTCGTTGTGACGCCAGCCTTCGTAACCCTCACAGGTACTACCGCCGTCCAGATCTCAGCTACCAACGCTGAACGAATCCAGGCGGTGGTCATCTCTGGCGGGTCGATCGCAGGTATTGCCGATCCTGGTGGCACCAACGCGGTTGGTGACGTATGCGTGCACGCGAATACCCGCGTGCTGTCGTCGCGGACTGCGCAGGCGGGTGCAGCCGAAACTGCCAGCCTTCCGGCTTCGATCACTCTCCAGAGCGGAGACGGCGCGAGCTGCTCCGTTGGCATGATCATCCGCATTCTGAACAACACCCCCTCGGGTGTCCAATTCCAGCTGCGCGAGATCGTAGCCCTTTCAGGCGACGTCGCTTACGTCAATCGCGACTGGGGTACGGTTCCCAGCTCCTCCACCACCTACGAGGTGCTGCGAGGCGTGCTGTGCGACATCCTGCCGCAGCCGATCCGCGCGGTAACTCGGATGTTTGCCACGTCGGCGGCTGATGCTCTGGGAGGTTCGTCTCGCACCTTCTACGAGAAGTTCTTCCTGTCCAACCAGAATGCTACGCCGCTCTCCCTCACAGGTGCGTCCGTCGCAATCCAGGCAATCTCTCCGGCCCTTCCTTCAGGCGCTGCGCTGCAGATTGCCACATGTTCGGCCTTCAACGACAACGCGACTGCAGCCAACCGCCAGACTCTGCCTACCAACCAGGGAGGCGGTGCCCTTACCTTCACGGCAGGAGCACCTCCGCAATCGCAGAGTGTCTCTGCGGGCGGTGGAGCGATCCCTGGAGGCGGCACCGCTGCGAACGCTCTGGGCGTGTGGGCTTCTCTGTTGCTGCCAGCAGGGGCTGCAGCCTACAAGGGAGCTGCCACCATCCGGGCCCAAGGGCAGACTGTCTAATGCCTATAGTCCAGAGCACGGTGATCGCGGATGCGCCACAGGTTGACGGTCGACGTCGACTCGTCGAGGCGCACACCGATCACCTCGGCAAGGCGCATAGGTATGGTCCGGTTTGGGTGTCAGCTGACTACGATGCTCAGACCGGACTTACTGCGCACGCTGCGCAGATCGAGGCACAACTCGCCGACGTCGAGATCGAGGCCAACATCGAGGAGTTCCTTGGTGCCGACCTTTAACCACTCGACAATCGGCCAGATGCGCCAGCGCGTGCGCCAGCGCTATATCTTCGCGACGGGACGCGAGGCCGTTCGTATTGGAGCCGCTCTTTCGACCTTAAGCAACGCTCAACTCGCCAACATCTTCAACCTCAACAACCCCTCAGCCGCCCTTACGGCACTGCGTACTCGCGTAGATCGCCAAGCACAGATCAAGGCCAGCTTCCTGGCCGAGGCGGGTGAGTAATGGCTGATTGGTTCGTCTCCGGCGCCGGATACAACACCACAAAGTTCCCGTACTCCAACCGGCCATGGACGCCCGGCGAGTACATGGTGCCGGTCTTCAACGACGCCACCGCCAATAACGAGGTAGCCCGACCTGTCCTGTGGGAATGCACGACTGGTGGCTCATCGACGGCGACGCCTGCATGGCCGGCGAGCGTTACCTACGACACGACGACTGTGACGCAGAACGGCGTCGTCTGGTTGGCGCGCAAGCCGGATACCTGGGCCAAGGCAACACTGTGGATACGCCATCTGTCGAACAACCCAGGGGCTGCAGCTGGCGACCGCATCCTGTGCGATGCCGGGAACCCGAGCCCGGTCAACGTCGGCAACCCGTTCGGAACGACCTACACGTTTGCGGCCGGCACGATGGCCGCGCCAATCCAAGTGCTGTCCGTAACGCCGAACGGAGCTTCAGGGTTCAGCGCCGTAACGACTGGCTTTATCGAGAAAGTTACGTCCACAGCGGGAAGCGGGATGTTCATCATCGGCTTCGTCTATATGGTTGGCGTAGAGCTTTGGTGGGGGTCAGGGGTCGGTGGAAACCAAAGCCTAAACCTTGCCAACACGACTGGTGCATGCTGGATCAAGATGGTGGACTGCGTGCTGGGGCTGCGACAGACTGGATCGTCGAACTACGTATTCGGGGGTAGCGGCAACAACAATACGGCGCAGTACGTCGAGCTAGTCAACACCAACATTGAACTCAACAGTGTCCAGCATGTTATCGACTCGCGGTGTCGAGTGGTTTGGCGTGGCGGTACTGTGATCGCCAACGCGCAACCGACGACAAACGGTTTGTTTCGCTGTAACAGTGGTGTTGGTCTTGTTGACGTATATGGCGTCGATATGTCTGGGGTCAACAATACGGCCTCGCTCGCGCGTTGGAACACTGGGAACTTGCAGCTTACCCTCCACAACTGCAAGATCGCCAGCGGAGTTCCGCTGGTCCTGGGTACGCCGAACGGGCCGCATTCGGGCGTCGTCACCCTCCTCAACAGCGACAGCGCCGATACCAACTATCGATTCCAGGAGAGCAGCTACGCCGGCAACATTACTGTCGAGACGACGATCGTGAGGACTGGCGGATCAACCACTCCGAGCGGTACGGCTTACTCAATGCAGATGGAGAGCACCAACGCCAGCTTTATGTATCCTCTCTGCCCGAGCGAGAAGCTGCGCCGAGCAGTCTGGAACACGACGCTGTCTGCAATGACGCCAGCTCTGGAGACCATCACTGACGGGGTTACTCTCAAGGAGGGCGAAGCGTGGGCTGAAGTCGAGTATCTAGGCACGTCAGGCTTCCCGCTTGGTACCTTCGCCAATGATAACGGCGGCTCAAACGTTGCCTTCCCGTCTACGACCAACCAAGAGAGCAGCTCAGCGTCCTGGTCGACAGGTAGCATCGCCTCCCCCGTGAAGCAGAAGCTCAAGCCGAGCTTTACGCCACAGGAGGCAGGCCCGCTACTGTTGTATCCGGTGCTGGCTAAGCCCAGCACCATTGTCTACGTAGACGCGCACAAGGCGGCATAGATGGCAGGCCAGTGGGTATCTTCTTGGGGAGGCGCTCGCGACGAGGATGCGAGTGTAGCTGGCCAGTGGGTAAGTTCATGGGGTGGTGCTGCAGACCAGGCGGCTGGCGGTACTACGGTTACGTGTGACCTTATAGCGGCAGTAGAGGGCCTCACGGAGGCTGCGCAGAGTAACCCGCTCATGAGGATTGAGTCAGTAGCGACGCTGCAGGTAGGAATGGGCTTCCAAGGTGAGGAGTTGATGACGACCAGGTTTGACAGACTGATGCCTACGGAAGCACTGAGCTCACCAGCTCAGGATGCTCCGCTTAAGGCCGAGAATCTGTCTACGCCCCGTCAAGACATCAATACCCCTGTGGAGAGCCTAGCCTCGCAGCAGCTAGATCGCCTCTTGCAAACAGAGGCTACGGCTACCTCTCGGTCTGATAAGGCACTCCCCGCTGAGAGCACAGCGACAACTCAGACCTCCTCTGGCATGCAGATCGAGATCCTCCGGGCAGCCGAGATTAGCTTGGCGGCCTCCTTAGAATCGCTAGCCACTCCTAGGGCAGATAACTCAGGACAGCTAGAATTCGAGGGGGTCCTGCAGATCACGATGGATGGCATCACTGCCATAGAGAACCTGGGCTCGCCGCGTACGGATATCCTGATCCCCGTGGAGTCCTCGTTCAACCTGTATAGGGACTACCAGGCCTCGATCGAAGCCCTGAGGTCGACGCTAACCGACTTCCTGGTACAGAACGAGAACCTTGCGAACACTCTGACTCAGTGGAATGGTCCTGTCGAGCTGGTGCTCCGGGTCCAAGGAGACTTCAACACTCCGGCTGAGACAGTGCTGACTGCACTTGTGAGCTTTCTAGGGCAGCTGGAGTTCGAGGGGATTGATCTCACTCCACTGGCTGTCAACCCCAAGTATATCGTAACCGGCGAGAGCCTCCGGACTGTCACGACCGAGCTGAGGATCCGAGTTGTCTCCGCTACAGTCCGAATTCGCACCTTAACGGAGGGTCAGTGATGTCTAGGAGCTCTGACCTGTCCGAGATCGATGCCACGATTGAAGAAGAGAACGTCACGTTCGACTTCTGGTTCATAGGCCCTACTCTGACGATTGCTGATGCCACCATCAGCATCCAGGTGTACGCAGGCCAGGACACCAATGTTAACGACCGTATACTGGGGGCACGTCAGATCATACCATCACCCCGGTCACTTCTGCCCGATCAGGCTGTGATCCAGAAGTTCGGAGGCATGATCGGTGGCGTAACGTATACCGTATCATGCCTTGCCGTGCTCAGCGATGGGCAGAAGAAGAACCTGTACGCGCATTGGCCCTGCAAGACGCCACGATAGAATAGGAGAGACATCGTGACCAAGCTGAACATGTTCATCCCCATCACCAAGATCGACGCCGTCAACCGGCTGGTCTACGGTGTTGCGACTGCTGAGACGCCTGACCGTACGGGGGAGATCTGCGACTACGAGTCGACTGTCCCCTACTACAAGGCCTGGTCGGAGGAGATTGCCAAGGCCTCCGACGGCAAGTCGTTGGGCAACCTCCGTGCGATGCACGGGAAGATTGCAGCAGGCAAGCTGACCGAGATCAACTTCGACGACGTCAACAAGCGCATCTCGATCTGTGCCAAGGTGGTGGACGACGGTGAGTGGGAGAAGGTCCAGGAAGGTGTCTACACTGGCTTCTCGCAGGGGGGCTCCTACGCGAAGCGCTGGCCAGACGCCAACAACCCCAATCTCAAGCGCTACACCGCGGCGCCTTCCGAGATCTCCCTGGTCGATCTTCCCTGCCTGCCGACGGCGACCTTTGAGGTCGTCAAGGGCGTCGGCTCGGGGATTGAGGAGAAGATGACCAAGACCTTCAAGACCGTCGCCGAAGAGCCAGAGGTCCAGAAGGCCTATGAAGCGTTCGTCAAGGGCGCCGATCCGGCTTCCGGCGAGAACAAGGATGGCGGAGACGGAGACGGCGAGGGCGAGGCTGGGACTCAGCAGGCCGCAACCTCTGACCCCGAGCAGGTCTGGAAGGCGAAGGACGGCAAGACCTTCTCCAAGAAGGCCGAAGCCGTAGCTCACAACCGCAAGATCGAGGCTGAGGCTGAAGTCGCCAAGCTTACTGGCAAGGTCGACACGGTCGTCAGCGACGTCGAGAAGGCTATGGCTCCGGAGACCAAGGAGACCAAGGAGACCGCCGAGGACACAAGCGAAGGCGAGAAGAAGGGCAAGAAGGACAAGAAGAAGGGCGTACGCAAGTCCTTCGACCCCAAGGAGCTCTCCAAGTACATCACCGACTGTGGACGGCTCGCCTGCATGATCCGCGACTTGGTGTGGCTCAAGTCGGATCTGGAGTACGAGAAGGTCGTCGAGGGTGATTCCTCTCCCATGGTCGACGAGTGCCAGAAGATGATCGACGGCCTGTGCATGTTCCTGCGCAAGCTCGTCGCCGAGGAGACTGCAGAGGTGATGTCTGGCACCGAGATGATGATGGTTGCCAAGGCTGTTACTTACCAGGATCTCGAGGCCAAAGCGACCCTGGAGGCGATCGAGGGCATCCACAAGGACTTCATTGCGGCCTTCGCCGAAGTGCAGAAGCGCAAGGATGCCGAACCCCCTCCAGTCGAGAAGGGCATGACCCTCCTCGAGGAGCTGAAGAAGGTCACCGGCGGCCATCTGACGGTCGACAACCCGGACTTGCCGGAGCCGATCGCCAAGGTGCTGGCGAAGAACGAGGCGCTCGAAGGCGTGCTCACCAAGGTGGTCACGCAGGTCGAGGAGCTCGGCAAGAAGGTCACGGCATTCCTCGCGCAGCCTGAGCCTGCGAAGGGGCAGCTGCGCGGTGTCCACAAGGTGCAGGACAATGGAGGTCCTGCTCTGATGTCCGACGACGAGTTCAACAAGAAGTTCACCGCCATGAGCCCGGAGGACCAGGCGCGTCTGCTGATGAAGGCCAGCCTCCGTCAGGGCGTAGCGATCGCGGGCTAACCGGAGACGGGACCCCCTAGATCACCATCACCACCTAACCTAAGAGAGGTACAGTATGCATCCGTTGCTCGCAGGAGGCTCCATTAGCAAGGAGACCTTCGACATGATGAAGGGAGCCCTGGGGGGTTCTCAAGACAACCTCGGCAAGACGGTCACCGTCTCCACCGGCCTGGTCGCCTACGACCTCCAGGCTCCGGCGAAGATGCTCTATCCGACCATCACGCCGATCCGCAACGTCCTGCCGCGCGTTCGTCGGCAGAACCCGGGCGATGCGGCTCACTGGAAGAAGATCACGGCCATCACCGGCAGCGGCTGGGATGCGATGGGCTGGGTGCCGGAAGGTCAGCGGTCGGCTCGCATGAGCTACCAGGCTGAAGACATGGCATTCGCCTACCGCACGATGGGCGAGGAAGACGCGCTCACCTTCGAAGCCGAGGCGGCAGCCCAGGGCTTCGAGGACGAGAACGCCATGGTCACCTTCCGCCTGCTGCAGAAGATGATGCGGAAGGAGGAGATGGCGCTCCTGGGCGGCAATGCTACGCTCGCTCTCGGCACGCCGGCTACTCCGACCTTGGCGGCTGGTGGTACGGGTAAGACCCTGCCGACTGCCACCTACTCGGTGATCGTCGTCGCGCTGTCCTTCGAGGGGTACATGAACTCCTCAGTGGCCAACGGCGTCGCCACCAGCAAGGTGATCACCGGGGCTGACGGCCAGACGTTCACGTTGAACGGTGGCTCGTCCAACAAGTCGGCTGCCGCTACGCAGGCGATCACCATCGGCGAGGAGCTGCGCTGCTCGGTCGCTCCAGTCCGTGGTGCAGTGGCTTACGCCTGGTACGTCGGCCTGGCGGGGGCAGAGAAGCTCGAGGCGATCACCTCTCGTGCGCAGGCGGTGTTCTCGGCTCCGCTGGCTGGCACTGGCCAGGCGGCGACCGCGATCACCGGTGACATGTCTCGCAACGCCAACTACTCGTTCGATGGCCTGCTCACCAACGCCTTCACTGCGGCGAACAACGCCTACGTGCGGTGGCTGGACAACACCTCGGACGGCACCGGCACGGGCCTTACGGCGAGCGGCCGCGGCAGTTGCGTCGAGATCGACACGATGCTGCAGACCATGTGGGACAACTACCGGTTGGGGCCCTCGGTGATCTGGGTCAACAGCCAGGAGCAGAAGAACATCACGACCACCGTCCTGAGCGGTGGCACGAATGCTCCGTTGCTCCGCTACGAAGCGCCCACCACTCCGGGTCAGGCTTACGGCCTTGTTGCCGGCGGCGTGATCGACTACTACTACAACCCGTTCTCCGTGGACGGTGGCTACAAGATCCCAGTCAAGATCCACCCGGATCTTCCGCCGGGCACGATCGCCTGCTGGTGCGAGAAGCTGCCGCCGTGGTACCAGTCCAACTCCGTCCCGAACGTGGCCGAGGTGCTCCTGCGCCGCGACTACTACCGGATGGATTGGCCGCTGCGCACCCGCATGCGGGAGTACGGCGTGTACGCCGAAGAAGTCCTCGGCGTGTACGCTCCATTCGCGATGGGCATCATCTCGAACATCGCGAACAAGACCAGCTAGGGCAGGGCCGGTCGAGTTCGAGATGGGTGGGTGGGGGTAACTCCCCACCCACTACCTAAGGAGAGGGTAAGATTAATGGCTGACAACGATCTGACCACACTCGCACGCGCGAAGGAATGGCTGGGAGGAGACTCGACCTCGATCGATGCCACCCTCCGCAGCCTGATCACTCGCGTCAGTGGTCAGATCCTTGGCTGCCTGAATCGTCCTACCCTGTACTACCGGGAGTACTCCAGGAAGTTCCAGGGGAAGAACACCAACGGCATTACGCTCCGTAACTGGCCCGTCCTCGAGGTGACTCAGGTCATTACGGGAGACGAGACCATCACACAGGCTGCAGAGGGCGATCTGGACCTGCCAGGCTGGAGGCTGGAAGCTTGGGATGGTATACCCCCCGGCTCGCCTCAGGCTCTGATCCTCAATGGCTACTCCTGGCAGGAAGGCCTATGGTGTCAAGTAGACTACGCCGCCGGGTACACGGTTACTGAGGAGTACACGATTGCCTCCCCTAGGCAGTTCATTCCGGCACAGACCTACGGCCTGTGGATGCGGAGTGTCGAGGTCACCAACAAGGCTACGGGAGCCGCTTTCACCCAGGTGACTGGGACTCCAGCGGCTGGTCAGTACAAGATCAGTCAGGATGTATATGCGCAGTACGAGTTTGCCGCCGCCAACGACGGCGTAACTGTTCAGATCCTGTACACGTACGTCCCCTATGCTGTCGAGCAGGTGACTCTGGACATGGTAGGTGAGCTGCTATCTCGCCGCAAGCGGTACGGCATACGCAGCGCCTCGCTCGCTGGCCAGGAGACATCCTCGTACGACATGGATCCTATGGAGAAGTACCGCGGGGAGCTCATGCCGTACACCCTGATCCTCCCGCTGTCGCAGGACGCCCCGTAATGGCGCGGCGTCCTTCGTCATCAGGCGGAGACTTCCAGGTCTCATCTTCATTCGCCGGGGTAGACACCTTGGTGGAGCAGTTCAAGCTTGCTCCCAAGGCGGTGGTTCACTACCTGAGGCTGGAGATGGCTCGGTATGCCATGAGGGCGAAGGCTGCTGCAGCCTCGAACATCCAGTCGAAGAGCGGGCGGCTGGCAGCCAACCTCTACACCAGAGTATCCGCTGATGACGATCAGGTTACCGTCGAGCTTGGTGTACGTGGAGTCCCCTACGCTAGGATCCAAGAAGAGGGTGGGCGAATCCGAGCTCACCGAATCTTCCCTCGCGACCGTAAGGCCCTTGCATTCCTGTGGATGCGCCGAAGCGGGACCGGAATCAGGTTTGCTATCGCACGCCAAGTACTTCCGAGCGTCAACCATCCCGGCGCCACCATCCGCGCCAAGAACTATATCTCCCGCGCTATTGAGCAGACGAGAGCTGAGTTCATGGAGTCGGTCGAGAAGGCAGTGCAGTCCGGAATGAATGAGGCATCGCGCCTCACAGGTAGGAGCTCCTCGTGATCCCGACTCCCCGAGAACAGGTGCTGGAGGCTCTGCTGTCTCACTTCAAGCAGAACCTGGCCCCCCTATTCAAGACGTTCAGCCGCAAGCTGAAGATGTGGGATCAGGTTCCGCATGAAGACCAGCCAGCATTCTTCCTGACGGCTCATGAGGAGGATCACCGGCGAACTCAGCGTGGTACTCCTCGCAACATGGATATGATGGGCCACATCTACATCTACGCCCGGATCCAGGACGGCGAGGTAGGAGACCAGGTAGTGAATAAGCTCCTGGAAGCGGTCGAAGCTGCCTTCACCCCTGATGGGGGGCAGCAAGCAGGCACGACGTTCACCATTGACGGCCGAGTTTACAACTGCTGGATCGAGGGAAGGGTCCTGCGCGAACCAGGTGACCTGGATGGTCAGGCCCTGATCATGATTCCCGTCAACATCAGCTTCCCGTAAGCCGGCTGCCCCGGTAAACAGCGTAGGAAAGGCAAAGGAGAGAGCACATGTCGCAAACCTATACCTTCGGCTCAGGAGTGCTGTGGGGCATCCGCAATGACTCGAATGCCCCGGCTGTCGTGACTCCCACCAAGTTCGGTACGGTGCAGTCCGTCGAGGTTAGCTTCGACGGCGAGATCAAGCCGTTGTTCGGGCAGTACCAGTACCCGGTGGCTCAGGCCCGCGGCAAGACCCAGATCATGGGTAAGGCTCAGATGGCCAATATCTCGGTCAAGGACTTCAACGACCTGTTCTTCGGCGGCTCGATCACTACGGGCCAGAATCGGGTCAAGGAGCGCGAGACCTCAACCATTCCGGGCACTCCGTACCAGATCACGGTTACTGGCTCGGCTACCTTCGAGACCGACCTCGGCGTGTACAACAACACGACGGGCAAGGCGATGACCAAGGTGGCGAGCGCTCCCGCTACCGGGCAGTACTCGGTTGCAGCCGGTGTGTACACCTTCGCTGCTGCCGACACCACGAACAGTGTCTCCATCGATTACCAGTACGGAGCGGCCAGCACCGGTAACGGCCTCCTCATGCCCAACCAGCTCATGGGTGTGACTCCGTCTTGGGCGGCTACCTTCTACGCCACCTACGGCGGTGCCGAGCTCGTGCTGACTCTGTTCAACTGCGTCAGCTCGAAGATCACGCCGTTCAGCACCAAGCTGGATGACTGGAACATCCCGGAGCTCGACTTCGCGGCGTTCGCCAATTCGGCGGGCAACGTGTTCGAGTGGACTGGGCCTACCAACTAGTAGGTCGGTCCGTCGCGCTCTCGTCGGGAGGCCGGTCGCAGTGTTTTGTGCTATGCAAATGTGAACCAACACTGCGACCGGTCGCCCCGTCGAAGCCGCAAAGTCGTTTACGGTCTTCAAGTTCAACAGAGAGGATAAGGAATGTCTGCCCAGACTCCCACTATTCCTCCGGAAAAGGACTTCCGGAAGGATGACGAGACAATCACCGTCGAATGTGGCGATGGAGTGTTGGTCCTCAAAGCCATGCGTTGGGGTAAGCTGTCACGCTGCTACCCTCTGATCGCAGAGATGCGGAAGATCGACAGGCAGATTCTCGACCTGCTCCGCCTAGAGCAGGATGTCGAGGAGGATGTCGCCATCATGAACTTCCAGCAACGGCTGGACATCATCATTAAGGTGCTGGTCATTGCTCACGGTAATACCTCGTACGACGGGATTGCCGACCAGCTGACCCTAGATCAGGCGAAGAAGCTGCCGATGGTTTTCAACCGCCTCTTGGAGATTTCCGGCTTCGAGGTAGCCAAGACGGGGGAAGCTCCGGGGTCGGAGTTGAAGGAGAACCTGAAGGAGGTGATGGGCTCGGGTTCGACGGAGACTTCGGCCCCCTCATTGCTGAACTAGTCACGCTGGGGGTAGAGGGAGGATCGTGGGACCGCATCGAGGAGACTATGACACTGAGGCGCTATCGTCTCCTCAAGGCTCAGTGGGCTCACTTACCTCCGGTCGCACTCCTAGTGTCGCGTTACTTGGGCTACAAGCCTCCTAAGGCCGCGTCGACAGTGCCCCAAGGGCCTAAAGGGGCGCAGGTTGAGGGAGAACAGTGGGAGAAGATCCTGCAGCAGATAAGGGCCGGCGGCGGTAAACACATAGGCTAGAGTAGGAGCAGCTGAGGATGGCCACCCAATTCAAGATGTCGGATCTGGTTGCCCAGCTCAAGCTGGATGCTGTCCAGTTCCGCTCTGAGTTCGAGGCGACAGCTAAGAACACCGAGGTTCAGGCTGCTCGCATTCGAGCTGCCCTAGTCCAGGCGATGGTGCAGGGTGTTCGCTCGAAGGAGGCTAGGGAGGAGGTCGGTAAGCTCGCAGACTCTCTTCAGGCTGCAACCGCTAAGGCCGAGCATTACAACCGCGTTCTGCGGGAGACCTCTGGAGCGGCTGCTGCTCTGGCCATAGGTGGCATCGCCAAGAGCCTGAACGACACCACGGTTAAGACTAACAACCTAGCTACCTCCCTCAGAGAGGCCGGAGTCACCGCTGAGTTCACCTCCCGTAAGATCGTCGCCATTGCAGATGAAATCGCCGCAGGCCGGTGGTCAGCCCTCTCAGGCACACTCACTAACGTCGTAGGCACTCTCGGCCAGGCTAACATCTTGCTTGGTATTATGGCAGCGGCTACAGGTGCGGTTGGGTATGCTGCCTACCAAGTAGCCCAGAACTGGTTGGCCGTTCACGCAGCTATCCGACAGACCTCAGGGCAGCTACTGATCTCCGGCAACCTCAGCCGGGAGTCTCTTGCAGGGATCAGTACACAGATACAGGACTCTAAGAAGACCTGGAGGATGTGGGGAGGTGAAGCAGCTGACCTGGCGATCATCATTGGCGGTCTGAAGGGACCTGCAGCCGCATTCAGCAAGGAGATCGATCAATTAGCTAAGGCTCAGGCTAAGCTTGTCAGAGAAGATCCTGACAAGGTCGCCGGGCCTATGGTGACCGCCTTCAACAATGGAGCAGCTGGAGCCCTCAAGTGGGCTGACAACCTAGGACTGTTCTCGGGAGAGGCTGCCGGAGCTAAGTTCGAGCTCCAGGATATGGCCAAAGCTGGACGAGAGCTGGAGGTGATCAACCGGATAGTCCAGATTGCCACCGAGCGGTTCTACAACGAAGGCCTTGCTATTGCTAAGGCTCAAGGTAAGCTCAAGGAGTTCATGAAGGACGAGGCCTTCAGGCCTGCAGTCGCCGCGGGCGCAGGAGACCTCCCCTTCACCGACGAGAAGGAGGCTAGACGCTCGATTGGTGAGGTTCAGGTCCCTGATCGCCCTGCTCGCGACTTCAAGCTAGAGCAGGATCTGGAGCTGATCCAGAGGAACATAGAGGCAGAGCGCAAGCGGCGCTCTATGCAGGACGAACTCAATCAGTTAGCCACACGGCGCCTTATGCTCAACGCCGAGGACGAAGAGGGCATTCATCGGATTGAGTCCGCCATGTTCAACTTGCGGCGGGAGATCAGCCTGCTGCATACCCCACAGGAGACAGACCGACACGAGGCGCGTCTTGGGCAGCTGCAGTCCGAGATGAATATGTATCAAGCCTGGGCTGACAAGCGCGTTGCGGTGGCTAAGCGTATCCTGGCTCTGGAGCTGGAGTTCTCCAAAGGGGCTGAAACCCCTCAGGTGCGTCAGGCTCGTAGGCAGCTCGCCGAGCAAGAGCGCCAGGCTGCCGATCAGGCTCTGCAGCAGAAGCTACTGATCCTAGGGCAGGAAGAACAACGGCAGCGAGATCACTCCGACCGGCTGGTAGAGATTGCCAAGCGCCGAGTAAAGGCTGTCGAGGACGCTGGAAAGGGAGGTACTGTACAGCACCTGGAAGAGATCAACCGGCTGGAGAACTATCAGCGGCAGGCTGCCAACCGAGAGGTAGCCGAGAAGATCACAGCCATCCGGACTGAACAGGAGGCTCTGCGCGGGAACTTCAACACCCAGATACTCCTTCAGGATGAGATCTTGGCACTCATCAAGCAGCACTACGGCGAGGATACGCTACAGTACAAGCAGGAGATGCAGAAGCGGACTGAGCTTGCTCGGCAAGGAGCTCAGCAGCGTGCCGACATCCTGAAGATGGAGGCGGCTGCTCAGCGGCAGGTAAGCAGTATCCAGACTCAGATGGCGGTTCAGCTGGCGAGGTTCCAGCAGGCTCAGGGTGCTCGATTCCCGACAATGCTGTCTCTCCTGGGCGGCCAGGATAGCACGGAACAGTTCAGAGAGCAGATGGCTCAGATCGTCGAGGCTCACCGCCTGGCGATGGAGACCCTTCAGGCCCAGCAGGAAGCTGCGCTGGATCCCACGCAGATAGCTGCGGCTCTGAATGCTCAGGTAGTGGAGATTGCCAAGTTCCAGCAGGCAATGCAGAACATGCAGCTGACTGTCTCCCGCCAGACACGTCAGGACTGGCTGAAGACTCTGGAGTCCCTGGAAGGCGGGTTCAACTCCAGCATTGGTTCGATGCTCCGTGGGTCTCAGACCCTGGCTGAGGGGTTCCGATCGATCATCGCGGACATGATCGACAACACTATTATGCTGTTCGTTAAGATGGGCCAGGCCTGGCTCAACCAGCAGATCATCAATTACGTCGTCGGCGAGTCCTATGCACAGGCGCAGGCAGCAGGAAGCGTTGCAGCTCACCTGGCCGCTGAAACCGCTAAGACTAATGCTACACTGACGGCTATTGCCATCCGCATGGGAGCTATTACAGCAGAGACGGGCGTCGAGGTCAGCGGAGACATAGCGACTACCATTGCGCACCAGATTGCTGAGGCATCCAAGACAGCAGCTACTGTAGGAGGAGTTGCCGCGAGGACTGGCGCAGAAGAGGCTGGCGCCGCTGAGAGCCTCCTCATCACTGTAGGCAGTGCTCTGAAGCATATCGCCATCAAGGCCTATGAGACCTTCGCCAACGTGTATGCGGCGATCTCCGCCATCCCCTACGTCGGGCCCTTCCTAGCTCCGGCAGCAGCTGCGGGCGCTCTCGCCGCAGTCATGGCTGTGGGATCCTCGATTGCTTCGGCGGAGGGTGGCTGGGGTAAGGTCCCGGGAGATCAGATTGCTCAGCTGCACAAGAACGAGATGGTCCTGCCTGCAGGTATAGCTACTCCGCTGCGGTCGATGATCACCAAAGGGCAGTTCTCTGGAGACTCTCCAGCCGCCATGAGTGGGGGTGGAGGAGATACTCGGTCTGTGACTGTCAATGGGCCTCTAGTACAAGTGCATGGCACCAACGCGTCTCCAGATGAGATCGCCCGGAAGGTGCAGCTAGCAATGCGCAACTTTAGTCCGTACATGCGGAACTCGAGGACGTAGCATGTCAACCGCAATCTTCCCCACTCTGCTAGGTCTGGGCTGGTCCGTACAGCGTAAGCCTATGTGGTCTACGCAGATACAGACTAACGTATCAGGCAAGGAGGCTCGGCAGGCTCGCTGGACCTACCCCAGGTACGAATGGACCCTGAAGTTCGACTTCCTGAGGCAGACTCCCACCAACCAGGATCTCGCCAGTCTCCTGGGCTTCTTCAATGCCCGCCAAGGGCAGTTTGATAGCTTCCTGTACCAGGACGCTGCAGACTATCAGGCGGTAGCCCAACAGTTCGGAACAGGTAATGGCAGTCAAACCATCTGGCAGCTAGTCCGCACATTCGGAGGCTTCGTCGAGCCTGTGTTGGCTCCGAAGAACGACGGCAGCTTACTGATTCCTGGACCAGTTACCGTGGCGGGGACTCCTACCGTAGCCTACAATGTCAGCTCGTGGGGAGCTGACGGAAGCCTTAATGCAGGAGCTACGCAAGGCCAGATCAGATTCAATTCCGCTCCCGCGAATGGGGCTGCGCTGATTGCGACCTTCGACTTCTACTGGGGCTGCCGGTTCGTAGACCCGGAGATAACCTTCGAGAACTTCATGCACCAGCTGTGGGCAGCTGACGGCGTGAAGTTCATCAGCCTGAAGTAGGTAACTGCCATGCGGCTATGGATGGTAAACGTAACCTCGGAGAGATGTGACCTAGCAACTGCCTTGGTGCAGGCTTACACCCGAGACGAGGTTAAGCAGGCGATCCGGAGGGAGATGGGGATCGACCTCGACATGTTCCACACGGACGGGACTCCTGATCGTGTGCTGATAGACCCGGCGGGTGATGATCCGCAAGCTAAGCAGCCAATGGTGCTCCGCACTGCCCTACGGAGGGCGCAGCCATGAAATCGGCTTCCGCTGCAGTGATCGACCTACTAGAGTCCCGTCAGTGGGTCCAAGCTGATCTGTTCGCCTTCCAGTTCGTCGGAGGGGGTTCAGCGGCCTATACGAACTTCGACCAGGATATCTCCGCAGGCGCATACAACTTCCTGTGTGGCGGCGTAACTGGGCCGTACATCGATAGGTCCTCGCGCCGCGCTAGGGTGAACTGGAAGAAGGGGCTGGAAGTCAGTACTCTCACCTTTGACGTCATCCCCGGCTCCGCTACACTCTTCGGCAATACGTTCCTCAACTGCGTCAGGCTAGGACTGTTCGATGGGGCTGACCTATCGATGAGCCGAGCTTACGGCTATATGAACGGGCTGACGTTTGTTGTAGCTGGTACCGTGTCAATGTTCGTCGGTAGGGTAGCTGAGGTGAGCGCCTCACGCTCTGTAGCCACCTTCACCGTGAACTCCCATGTAGAGCTGCTCAACCAGGATATTCCTCGGAACGTCTATACTCCGGGTTGCGTCAACAGCCTAGGAGACCCGGCCTGCGGTGTGAATCTGACTCCCCTTGCCCACAACGGCACCGTAATCACCGCCAGTGTATGGGAGATCGAGGCGCCCAACCCCTCAATCTCCCAGTACTGGGAGCAGGGTAAGGTATTGATGACCTCCGGAGCCTTATCGGGTCTATCACGCACAATCGTGCGGTGGGGCTCGCATATCGAGCTGCTTAACCCCTTCCCTTCAGCTCCTAGCCCGTTTGATACCTTTACCACCTACCCAGGGTGTGATAAGACATTCGGCAGTAATGGGTGCGCCAAGTTCTCTAATACCGCCCGTTATCGCGGCTTCCCATTCATCCCAGTCCCTGAGACCGCGGTGTGACATGATGCTGCAGCAACAGCCGCAACAGCCTGCTTCCAACAGCATAGACCAGAGGATGCTAGTCATCCAGTGTGCTCGATCCTGGATCGGCACTCCTTTCCATCACCGCGCTAGGGTGAAGGGATCAGGTGTCGACTGCATCCAGTTGATTGTCGCTGCCTATGAAGAGGCTGGGGTACTCCGGGATGTAGAGGTCCCTCCTTACCCACCGGATTTCATGCTGCATCAGGAGGCCGAGCGCTATATCACGGGAGTCGTACTGCACGCGTCCGAAATCCCTCTGGAGGGTAACTATCCCGCTCCGGGCGATGTGGTGCTATGGAAGTTCGGCAAGTGCTTCTCTCACGGTGCTCTGGTGAGCTCGTGGCCTAACGTGATCCACGCTTATGCTCGCCGGCCAGTGCTAGAGGAAAACCTCGAGCAGGCAAAGTTCTTGACGCACGAGCGGGATGGCTCGGAGCGTCCTATGAAACTGTTCCGCTACAAGGGATGGTGCTGAATGTCAGGGTTACTCGGTCTACGCGGCAAGAAGCCCGAGCAGGCACAGGCAGCTCCTGCCGTCGCAGGCTTGCAGCTGCAGTCGTCTACCTACGGCAAAGTTATCCCTATCGTCTATGGCCGCACTCGTGTAGCTCCTAACCTGATCTGGTACAACGACTTTCGCCAGCATGCACATGCTCAGGCTCCGGCAGGAGGGGGTGGAGGTAAGGGCGGCGTAGTCGGTGGAGGCGGTGGTGGTAAGGGCGGATCAGGAGGCGGGGGCACTACCTACACTTATGACTGCGCTGTCATCCTAGCTCTGTGCGAGGGACAGATCGCCGGCATTGGAACTGTATGGGCATCCAAGACGGAGACTACCCTATCGGCTCTGAACCTCAACGAGTTCAATGGCTCCTTCACGCAGTCTGCATGGCCCTACGTCGAGACTACTCACCCAGATGAGGCTCGCCCGTACTCAGGAATCGCGTACGTAGCTGGAGCCCCCTATGATCTGGGATCCTCAGCCCAGCTACCTAACCACAACTTCGAGGTCTTCGGCCGATTCCAAGCTGCCTTCGTTGCAGGCGTCCCGGATGCGGATCCGTCTCAGGTAGTCTTTAACCTCCTTGCAGACAGGATCTGCGGCGCAGGATTCCCTGAAGCCAGGATCGGAGACTTCACCGACTACCGCAACTACTGCGGTGCCGTAGGCCTCTGGATCTCGCCTGCCTACACCGAGCAGATTCAGGCATCTCAGGCTCTGGCGGAGATTGCCAAGAACACCAACGCAGAGTTCGTGTTCTCGAGCGGCGTTCTTCGGTTGGTACCGTACGGAGCTCAATCCAAGTCGGCTAACGGTTATACCTATACGGCGCCATCAGCAGGGCAGTACAGCCTGAATGATGATGACTACATCATCACCAGCGACAGCGAGGATCCTGTCACCCTCACCCGCAAGCGCCCGGCTGATCAGATCAACACGGTGCAGTTGGAGGTCCTGAACAGGGCGAACAAGTACAACCCCTCCATGGTGGAGGCGACTGACCAGGCGGCAGCTGATACGTACGGTCGACGCACTTCAGGCTCGCAGCAAGCCCACATGTTCTGCGACATGAATGCTGGTAAGGTTAGCGCACAGTTGCAGCTGTCTCGCCAGGGAGTTCGAAATACCTACACCTTCACCCTAGACGGACGATATGTCCTTCTGGATCCGCTCGATCTGGTCGGCCTGACCGACTCTAACCTGGGGTTGAATAATACCCTAGTCTCCATCAACTCCATCCAGGAGAACGATGACGGCACCTTCACCTTTGAAGCCGAGGAGTGGCCTCTAGGGACAGGAGCTCCTCCGCGGTTCGACTTCAATGACGGTCAAGGCTTCTCCGTAGACTACAATGCGGAAGCCCCAAGCGTCAACATCCCCCAGTTCTTCGAGCCGCCGTACTCGCTAGCCGGAGCCCTTGAGGTATGGGCCGCTGTCAGCGGCCCCAACGCGAACTGGGGAGCGTGCGACGTATACATCTCCACGGATGGCGCGACCTTCCAGCAAGCCGGGCATATATCGTATGGGGCCCGCATGGGGACCATCGAGAACGCACTACCCGCCGCCACACAGGACTATGACCAATCGAATACCGCTAACGTCAACCTCACAGAGTCTCGAGGCACTCTGGTAGGCGCTGACGTCGATGCTGCTCTAGCTGGAGGTACTATCTCCCTGATCGGCAACGAGCTCCTGTCCTATGTTAACGCGAACCTGCTGGGCACGAACCGCTACGCGCTGTCGCAGCTAATTCGAGGCCAGTATGGTACTGATAACGTCGCGCATCTTGCAGGTGAGAGGTTCATCCGGCTGGACGAGGCAATCTTCAAGATCCCGTTCACCGCAAACCAGATCGGCCAGACGATCTACGTTAAGTTCTGCTCCTACAACCAGTTCGGCGGCGGCCTGCAGTCTCTTGCCGATGCTAAGCAGTACTCCTACAAGATTACTGGCGCTGCTCTCCTCTATCCTCCGGCGGATATTCCCAACTTCCGGTCGGTCTTCATCGGCACCTTTACCCACCTCACCTGGGACGAGATTACTGACTTCCGCGTGATCCAGTACGAGCTCCGCAAGGGCCCGACCTGGGAGCAGTCTCAGTTCATAGCGCGCCAAGCACATCCGCCGTTCATGACTCAGGGTGACGGGACCTACTGGATTGCAGCCGTCGCTGAGCCGGTACCAGATCGCCTGATCTACTCGGAGACGCCGGTTTCGATCGTCATTACAGGCTCAGCTTTGGCTACCAACGTCCTAGAGAGCTGGGATGAAGGCGCAACCGGGTGGACCGGAACCTTAGGAGGATCTGCAGTTATCATCTCGGGGAATGTCGAGACCTCGTACGATGGTAACTTCCTAGACATCGCGGACTTCCTAGCGGAGCCTGACCTCCTGAACTCGGGCTCAATGGGGAACGGCTCTTACGAGCTGCCTAGCGGGCACTGGATTGATCAGGGACGGGTTCAGACCTCTCTGGTGCTGATAGACTATACGTCCTTTGGCGTGTCTCCCGACGAGGACTTCCTGTCGGCTAACGACTTCTTAGGAATGACAGACCTGCTCATCTTCGGTCTGTCAGGAGCAGTCAACGTCTATCCGGAGATCGCTCTCTCCCAGGATGGGACGACATACGCAGCCTATCAGAAGTACACCACAGGAGCCTACACCTTCAAGAAGGTCAAGGTCAGGATGCAGCTAGAGTCTCTAGACGGCATCTCCAAGGCTGTGCTGGACGAGCTGATTGTGACTGTGGACGTTCCCGACCGCGTAGATCACTACATGGGACAGTCGATTGCTGCCGGAGGGACTACAATCACGTTCACGCCTAACGGAGGGAGTCCGACTCCCTTCAATGGAGGCCCGAATGCAGCTGTAGTCCCCCTGATCCAGGTCAACATACGTAATGCTGCCGCGGGGGACACTCCCGTCATCAGCTCCCTTACCCTCACAAGCGTCAATGTGAGGGTCTTCGACTCGGGCGGCACAGGCGTCGCTCGAACCTGCGACATCGTCGCGCAAGGCTACTAGAGGCAGAGGGTCACATGTCACAAGGCTCAACAATCCTCCCTGTCGTGGGGACTATCACGGGCTTACAGGAGCAGGGCTACATCAATACGGCCTTGGCCGCTCTACGGTCCAACAACTCAGGAGCTGCAGCTCCGAGTGCGGATACACCTGTTCAGGCTCAGTTCTGGTACGACAACAACCTGTCAGATAACCACATCCTGAAGATGTACGATGGCGCTGACTGGATCGAGATATGGCGGCTTATTGCCAGCACGAATAGAGCCCGAACGGCTACTCTAGTCACTCCGCGAGGGTTCTGGTCTGGCGGTGATCTATCGAACAACGTGAGCGACGCCACGAACGACATCGACTTCGCTCCTGGTGCTATGGTGGACTCCACAGGTGCGTACCTGATGGAGAACCTGGCAACGATGACTAAGCGACTCGATGCTACGTTCGCCGCAGGTACCAATCAGGGAGGACGAGCTTCAGCAGTCTCGCTGTCTACCTCGACATGGTACCACTGCTACATGATCCGGAATGACACCACAGGAGCGGTGGACTACTACTTCGACACCTCAGCCTCCGCGGCGAACAAGCCGGCAGGATATACACATTTCCGCCGCCGTGGGTCGATCTACCGTGACTCGGGTGGTGTCATTAAAGCCTTCACCAATCTGGGCAACAAGTTCTGGTGGAACGTCCCGAGCCTGGATCTCAATGCAGCTCCTGGCGTCTCAGCTACCTGGACTGCCTGGACTCTTCTCACGCCTGTGGGGTTTGTGACGATCCCCTTCGGTCTGTTCCAGAACGGCTCCGGATCAAGCGGCCAGAACGGTCTGATGAACTTCCGGACTCCCAGTGCCGGAGACCAGCTACCCAACTCGGGGCCAAGTACAAGGCTGTCTGGCCCATCTACTGGATCGGGCGACACTATGTACGGCCAGTGGAGTGGCATCCGCACGAATACCTCGTCCCAGTTGGAGTACTGGTCTAGCGCAACTACTCCTCACTTGTCGTCAATGACTCGTGGGTGGGAAGATCCGCTACCGTAGAGTACCTAACGTACGGCTTCGTTCTAACGGCTGCCCAGCTTAGTTGAGGAGATGATATGGCAGCTCAGAGAAGCCTTGCGGAGGTGCTTAAAGATGCTGCGGCCTACGCAAGGATGTCGGGAGGAAAGGGGGGTCGCCTAGCTGAGTACTCGCAGGCGATCGTCTCCATGCAGGTGTGGATCAAGCAACTGGAGATGAAGCTGGAGGATGTAACCGACCAACAAGCGCAAGAGCAACGAGAGGCCAACCGAATTATGAACCAGGCAGCGTCTAGGATCGAGGAGCTGATGGCTGAGATCAGGTTCCTGAAGAGCCAGCTGTCTGGTGGGACAGAGAATAGCGGGGGGTCGACTAATGCCTAGGAAGGATGAAGACTACCATGACTTCGCACGCAAGTGCAGGAACTGCATAGGATTCGATAAGGAGCGGTCACGATGCTCGTCTAGGGGAGAACTTCGCCAGCCTTCAGACAGCTGCGATGAATTCGAGCCTGCTGACGAACTTATCCGTGAGGCTGCAACTCGAGTCTTCCCTAGCCTAAAGGAGCTGCTGAATGTCAAGTGAACCCAAGCCCGTACTGCCTAAGGATCCTGATGCGCACAAGATGGATCGGGCAATCGTACTGGGCTCCGTAGGTGGATTCGTCGCGGGCTGTGCCGCCGGGATACCCTTCGCTCCAGTCGTTAAGTGGGCGGCCGGAGCTCACGGCTACGACATGGATATGGAAACGGCCACGGCGGCTAGCTGCTTGCTTGCCGGCTGCCTATCCTACTTCCAGTCGGTAGTTCAGGCACTGCTGACGCACTACATCCCGTCTACTCCCAAGCGCATCTGGACAGCTGAAGAGCGGGCTCAGCTGACAGGAAAGCCTATCGAACGGCCCGCTCAGAAGGAGACTGCCAATGGCGTCGATGACGATGACGGTGCGTAAATACATCGGGATGGCTCTCATCCCGGTCGTGCTGATAGGGGGAGGTATCCTCCTTGTCGGGTGCGATACCCTCCGAGATCCTGACCGCCGCGAGTTGGTCGTCCAGGAGACGGCCATCTTGGGGTGCACTGGCTACAACAAAGCCATGAAGCACATCATCCCCCTCAACGAGGCCGGCAAGCTTGACGCCAGCGAGCGCAAGCAGGTCGGCTACGCTCGCCGGGTGATTGGTGCGGAGATCTGCGAGAAGGGTGAGGAACCGCCAACCTCGGACGTCCTGATCAAGGTCGTCGTGAACGAAGGCGTCAAGCAACTTTGGGCCTTGCTTGCTCGGAAGGGGATCACTCCGAGCACTCCTGTCCCGACCCCGAAATAGGAGGTCCGACCAAATCAAACCCACCAACACTGCGACCCGACCGCCCGCTGAACGCGCCGGGCCGTTTACGGTCTTACAGTAGAAGGAAGGATCAGCATGAAGATCAGTGACGCACTAAGCGTGCTGGAGAACCCGGTCGCCTCTTCGGTGATCACTCCTGCACTGTCTGCAATAGCTCCGCCGTACGGAGCTGCTGTTGCTGGCGCCATCTCAGCTCTGCCGGTTATGTCTCGATCTCTCGAGCGTCTCCTTGGGGAGAACCCGCCGACCGAGGAAGAGCGCCAGCAGATGCGGGCTGACTGGCTGAAGACTCGTGACGAGGCGGTTCAGGTCGGCAAAGACTGGGACGCCTCAGAGGCCAACAAGCAGGACTGATGACGCTCTCGGTCGTACAACTGAAGCAGGTCATGCCATCGAATCCCCATCTGGATCGATGGCTTGATCCGCTTAGCCGGGCTTTCGCCTACGCGGCGATTGACGGGAAACCCCTCCTGGAAGCCATGTTCTTAGCTCAGGCAGCTCACGAGTCCGTCGAGCTCTCCAGGCTGGTCGAGAACCTCAACTACTCGTGGCGGGGGCTGATGAATACCTTCCCCACACGAGTCAGGACGGAGAGTGCAGCGGAAGCCGGTAGAGATCGCCAACTTCGTCTACGGCTTCAGGGAAGATCTGGGCAACGATCAGCCCGGTGACGGCTGGAAGTATCGAGGTCGCGGTATCTTCCAACTCACAGGTAAGGCGAACTACAAGAAGTGCGGCGAGGCGCTCAAGCTAGATCTCGTCGAGGATCCAGACTTGCTTCTGGAGCCGGTGAATGCCGCGCTCTCAGCAGCCTGGTTCTGGAAGGAGCGCAAGCTCTCGGACTGCAAGGGCGATCTTCAAGCGACCACCCGAAGGATCAACGGTGGCCTCAATGGGCTGCCCGAACGGGAGAAGTACTTCGCTTCCGCTCGAGCAGCCCTTGGCGTCAAGAACTAGTCAACTCCAGGGCGAGTACGGAGGCTCTCATGAGCCTCCGTACCTTCCTTGCTCAGCAGAGCCCACGTAAGCCGCTCGTGTGCCTGAAGAGCCGTGTGGACGAAGATATCCCGCGGCTCACCGGCCATGCAGTACATCAGGTCCGGGTCGTCGATCGCCGGGACTTCAGCAAGGGCTCCGATCGACGTCTGCGGGCAGAAGATAACGCCGGGCTTGCCTGCGCCGATGCACCAGGCGAACTCCATGTGGGCCGAGCGCCCGCTAGGAAGAAGCACCACCACGGCATCGCACCAGCGAACAGCATCCATGTCTCGCTTGAAGCCTTTGCGAGCGCGAGGATGTTCAAGGCCGCGGATGTACTCCGACAGTGGGAGCGGACGCTGTTCAGATAATCCGACCTGGTCCCACTTGAAGGCATATTCCGGGTCGCGGAAGTCGTAGACCTCATGGCCAAGGCTCCTCAGCTCCTGGAGTACCCGAGGGTAGTACGGGTTCTTCCAGCTGGTTGCAAGGTAGATCTTCATAGGCAGGTTAGCTCCTCAGGTTGCCGCCAGAGAATTCTGGCGGGAGTCCTTGTACTCGCCGCAGGCCTCGTCCGTCGCCTTGACGGTAGGCCAGCCATGAGAGTCCACCAGCTGAAACCCAGGCGGCTTCGGAGACGGAATCAACACAGTAGTCTTCTGCGGGGGGTTGCGCTTGCAGAGCCGCTGAGACATGTCAGGAGTCTGCCCTGGGACACTCCCAGGCTGCACCTTACCCCAGAAGCAGTTGCCGCACTTGTGGTTGCCGATTACATTTGCCATTACTTGCCCTTCCTCTTCAGGATGATTACCTGGTTACGCAGTCTAGCTACCAAGTCGCCTAGCTTGTCATCTCCCATGGCGTCGCGGAGCAGGTCTAGAGCCTTCTCCACAGTCAGATCAGGCGCCTGACGTCTATTGTTCCAGGCTAGGCTAACCAGCCAATACTTCCTGGTGCGGTCTCGCAAACTCGGGGGTGGGATAGTTGGGGGACTCATGCAGGAACCTTCTGAGCCATTCAGGAGGCGCAAGTGGGTTGGAGGGGTCGGGGGGAGTGTAGTCATAGGGGTGCTCCTTGGAGTCTCGGTATACAGCCCAGTATTCTCCAACGTCGCCCTCTGCCTTGAACGGCACTCCGGTGAGCCCCCACTCGATGGGGATAGACTCCATGCAGCGCTCGATGACGAACTTCGCCCAGGAGATGAGCTCCACGTGGTCGGGGCATTCGAACATAGCTTCATCATGCACAACGTTAACAGGATGTATGTCAAAAGGTCTGAGGATGGGTCTGGCTTTTGCCGCCCCCAGGAGGCAAATATCAGAGGCAATGGACTGATGAGGGAAATTGCTAGCCTCGTTCTGGAGAGCATGGAGGTTCTCGACGGTGACAACGTGATGTCGCTTCTTCCTGCCGAACGGCGTAATCAGGGTCTGGTTGTTCAGAGGTGCCTGCCTACACTCGTCGATGAATGCCTTAGCCCCAGGTGATCTGATGAACCACCGGTCGATGATATGCTGGGCCTCAGCCAGAGGGATGCCGAACTCCTCTGCAATGCTCGCAGCCTCTCGCCCGTATACGATACCAAAGTTCACCGCCTTCGCCCGCATCAGCCACGACTCATGCGGCTCCGTTTTCTTCTTGGTCTTGTCATAGGCCGGGTATGCGTCTTTGGCAGCTTCGTCATGCAGAGAACGAATCCCTTCAATGTAGAGCGGCTTGAGGAAGGGGTCATCCGAGAGGAGAGCCAGCGAGCGGAGTTCAGCCTGGTTAAGATCCACCTTGATGAATACTCTACCGGGCCCAGCCCAGAATACCCCACGGATCCTAGGACCGCGCGGAATGTTCTGCATGTTAGGCTCTGCCGAAGATAGCCGGCCGGTACGGGTACCGTGGATCTTATATGTAGCATGAATACGGCCATCAATGCGTATTGCATTGCGGATCCCCTTGACATACGTTGCATAAGCCTTGGCGGCCTTGCGGTAGTCACGAAGCGCCTTGACAAAGGGTACTTGCGGAATACGTTCTAGGACGAACTTGTCGGTCGATCTGTTGCCTAGTCCCCAAGGCGACTTGAGCTTCAGGACATCCCACAGGATATAGGCTACCTGCTGCCACGAACCAGGATTGATCTCCTGGTTGACCCCCATAGCGCGGACTGCCTCCTGCACCTTAGCTAGGGCCTCCGGGATCTCACCTACTACCAGTTCCTCAGGGGGGATCTTCCCCTGCTTAACCAGATCTGCATTACCCATGTACTCCAGGTGGAGCTTATCCAGCTTCTTGGTATCAACCCGGATGCCGTACTTCTCAATCCAGTACAGGAACTCTGATGCGGGTATAAGCACCCTGCGGTAGGCCTTACTAGTATGCTTGTCATCCATGATGCGGCGTAGCATTATCTGGGCTATCTGCCGCGTATTAGTCGTGTCAAGTGCCGCGTAGTGATACAGGACAGGCTTAGGGATTACGCGGTACGAAGTCTGCTTGTTCGGTAGGTATGGCTTCAACATATGCTTGTAATCCGGTGCTCCGATCAGGTCGCCGGCAATCTGTTCAAGGTCGTGAATGCCTCCCTGCTCGTCCAGAGCATACGACATGAGCATAGTGTCATCGTCTACTCGGCACATCTCTCCTACGTCGCGCCGCATGAAGCGCATGTCGAACTTGCCGTTCTGCCAGGTGAAGCGAATGTCCTCGCGGGAGAACAGCTTCCGGAGAGAGGCGCTCTTGGCGATTAGCGGCCCTGGAATCACATATACATGTTCAGGATCGGCACACATGGTGAGGCAGAGCAGCTCATGAAGGAGAGGATCAAATCCACCAGTCTCTGTATCACAGGCAATCTCCTTACGGTGAAGCAGGACGTTGTTCACTGCGTAGGCGATCATACCCTCGCTGTCTAGGATCTGCCAGCGAGACTCGATCGGCTTCTTGGGCGGCAGTCCCCTCAGGAGGTCGAATGCGTAGGCTAGGTCCTCTTTGAACTGCCTGTAGTTACCTGTGCCCCGAAGCAGCGCCGCAGGATGCAGTACGGGGATTACGCCAATCTCGGCCAGCGGGGAAGGTATCAGCTGCCCACGGATCTGAGTAATCTTGGAGTCCGCCAGTCCCAGAGTTGAGCGCGTGGCGTGATTCCCCATTGCTACAATCAGCTTCCTAGGGTGTTCCTGTAGCTGCTGCAACAGGCGCGGACGGCAGATTGTGGCTCCCTTGGAGATGGCTGCGGTAGTCTTAGCTGCGTCGTTCTTGACTCGGGGAGGTAAGCACTGAACAGCATTCAGGATCAGTACATCATCCTCTGGCGAGATTCCCCACTCCCTGAGGCTCTTGGGGAAGGTACCCCAGAACAGTTTACCTGACGGCCCGACGAGTGGCAGCTTCCACCTAATCTCCTGTGCTCCCGGAGCCTCTGCAATGAATACGATAGGAGCTGCAGGATTCCCTCTCGACCCGCATCTCCCCCCACCGTAAGGACATCCTTCGCACTTGCCTATCACCGAGGGGTGGTTCGGCTTCGGCCCTGCGAGGATAATCTTCGGCTGCTCAGGAGCTACGGCATTCTGGACGACTACATCGGTGACAGGCATTGGTCAGCGGCCTTTCGTCGGGGCGCCAGGTGGTAGTGTGTTGTTACAGGCCGTAGGTGCGTGACGCCCACGTACGAATCATGTGGACGTTCTGCAGCGCCTGGCGGGTCAGCCTGGAGGTTGGGGCTGAGTAGTCCTGCCAGAAGGTTCCGCGCCTACCTGCGTAGTCACCCTTCATCTCCAGGTGCATGTAGTGTCCAGCCATACCCATACGGATAGGGACCGCCGAGTCGATGCCCATCACCGCATCCATGCGGCAGCAGCGCATGTCGTCTTCAAGGTTGTCGGTGAAGCCGAGCAGATGGATATGAGCTCCCGGGATCGGGATCGGCAGCTGGATGTTGGAGAGAGCCTCCACCAGCTGCGATCGGCCTCCGACGAGGTCTCCGACGCACTTGGGCACTGCAAGATACCCTACGCCAGGGATCCCCGCAAGTGCTCGAGCACAGTTGACGACCTCATCAAACGTGCGGCCTTGAGGGACTGCCATGTAGCAGCTGTTCGGAGGGAGCATCCAGATGTTCGCTGCCTGTCGAGACATAGCGACAGTCTGCGCACTGTCTAGCATGACGTCGGGAAGGACGACAGCCATCTGGCAGGCCTCGAAGGTCCTAATGGCTCTAGACATAATGTCCCAGCTCACTGGCGCTCCGAGCTCGACGACTGAGTTGTCCATGATGATGAACGAGTCCCCCGGGATGACCGAGTTGTACTCGTACGGGTGAGCTGCCACCTCATGGGCGAGCAGCAAGTGATACCGCTCTAGGGCTTGCCTGCTGGCCAGATCCTTGAGCAGTGGGTACGGCGCTACCGGTGCATACTTCCCCATGTTATCGGCCCTCCATGTTAACCAATCCAAACCAGACTGCACTTGCACTCGCACTAACGTAGGCGCAGGCGGAACCCGAGACGCTGCTCTTCCTTGTGGATGTACTCCTCGAGTTCCTGTTCATACTCCGGCGGAAGCGCCGCGGCATTCTCCCCTGGGAGCGCCTTGCGGTACTGCCTCCAGCCGTAGAAGTTACCCCATTCCTGACGATGCTCCCACATCGAGCCAATCTCAGGGTCCCACTCCTTACTGTCAGGGGTGGCGCAGTGCTCTGCCGGTGAGGCATGCAAGGGCCGTGAGCCGACGAGGCGATCATGCAGGCCGATATCCGCCGCGGGCTCAGATCGCTGTCCCGTCTCGAATGACGTGTACGAGACTCTCGCATTGCGAGCCGTAGAGACCTTCTTGCATAGCTCCATGAAGTCAGCTCCCGTCGGGAGCCTCTCCTGCCGAAGCCCTCCGAGGGCATCCATCAGAGGGCTAAGATCCTCATCATCCAGGAACGGTAAGTGCCACTGCCCAGGCTGGAGCAGCTTGGGGGAGGAGCTGATGTAGGCCTTCCACATGTTCTGCGCCAGCAGTCGCATCTCAGGAGCAGCCCCCGAATCTAGTCGGAGCCCGAAGAAGTTCTGCCAGTCGGTTGACGTTACCAGGACGTTAATGTGGGTGAAGGGCATCAGGAGGCGGTTGATCGTCTGCTTATGCCCCAGCCCCCGATTCACCATGAACGAGGCTCGAGAGGCTGCATCGCAGGCAGCGAGGCGCCACTGCCGCTTAGCCTCGTCTACCTCGGCACCAATCAGCGGGATGGTGCCTTGCATGCCCTTCTGATCCTTGTGCCATTCGATTGGGCCGGCACGCAAGTCGTCGCGCTGCGCCTCCTCAATCATCTTGACCACAGGGACGGCGCGAGACGAGCTGGCATTTCGGGTGAACACTCGGTGCGTCATCAACTCGTCATGGATGGCGCGCCAGTAGCGCAGGCGCATTGTAGTCAGTCGGTACCCATCAGGGCTGACTGAGTCCTTGATGATCTGGGCAGAATACTCCGGCATGGTATCAGTCTCCTAGAAGAGCCGGTGGAGGATATCCGTCATGATGGCCTGTGTGATGCCGCATACAGCACCGGCTAGGGCCCAGTAATACCATCGGCTAACCATCCTTGAGGCCCATGTTGGAGAGGGTTCCGAACTCGTTGACGCGCCAGAGGCGGTTGCGGTTCACCAGGCGCTTCTCGATCACCGACTCCCCTAGGAGGCCGTCGCTGATGCCGAGTAGTCCTCGCATCGTGCGGTGGACGATGTCGCAGTCGGCCAGCTCATCGCGGGCAGCCTTGTAGTTAAAGATGCCGTCCTTAGTCGGATCAAGCCGAAGCTTCTCCCGCCCGACGAAGATCTGGCAGGCAGCTTCGACCTGCTCTAGTTTGATGCCGGCAGCGAGGGCCGCCTCGATGGCCTCCTCAATCAGCTTCAGCGCTAGAGGCGCCGGGTTGAGGGTCATCCGCTTGGGGTTCATGGCCTCCTTGAAGTCATTGCGGTAGTCGTCCGCAAGGATGGTCGTCATAGTAATGCCTTGTGTCATAGGTGATCCCTCCAGTGTTCCTGTATGGCTTGCTCCAGGGTTTCGTACCCCTTAACCCACCACAGAGGGGCCTGCTCAGTCGGGTCGATGCATGACCACACGATGCTGGCTCTGTACTCTGCAGCCCTTCGAACGGCGTCCGCTGCTTCGCTGACACCTAGGTTGTGTCTCAGAAGGTCTTCAGGAGCCGACGGCATCGGTCAGCGCCTGGAGGATGTTCTGCCCTATCTCAGATGCCGACTGCTCGACGAACTCCTCGTGGCGTACTGCGCCGCCAATGAGTACGGAGGAGTACATCCAGTAGCGATTGCCCTGCCGAGCAACTGCGTACTGCTCGTCGCCTTCTCGCCACTCGATGATGATCCCAGGCTCGCCAACTGGAGGAGTAAACCTGCGAATGAGGTACTTACCCTCTGTGTGGGTCTCATTCGGCATCTCGATGGTAGTCATGCTCCTGCAGCTCCTGCGCATACTCCTGCTGGCAATCCTCCAGCACGAGGACTCCCCACAAGCATACAGCCCCCAGTATCAAGGGAACCAAGACAAGCCAGACTCCGTAGAGGCCGATGCATATCAGCATCACGAGGCCGACTCCCTTGAAGAGCCGACTGAGGTTATAACCTAGAAGGAGTCTGACTCGCCTTGGCATCTTCACCCTCCGCTTAGCTCAAGCCAGGTCGAGAGCGCTATCGGCGGTGGGTGCTGATGAGGTTGAAGAACTCCTCCCGCGCTTGGGTGTTGTCACGGAAGGCCCCCCTGAGGGTAGAGGTGATCGTCGGAACGTCAGGACAGGCCACGCCGCGGCAGCCCATGCAGGTATGCTCCGCGGAGATCACTACGATCACGCCGATCGGCTCGAGGTACCTCAGTAGACCGTCGGCGATGTCGTTGCCAATCTTCTCCTGCATGCCCGGCTCTCGAGTGGCCACCCAGTCGACCAGGCGAGCGAGCTTAGACAGCCCGACTACCAAGTTACGTGGGATGTACCCGATCGAAGCGTGCCCCATTGCGGGGAGTAGGTGGTGACCGCAAGCCATCCGGAACGGGATGTTCGTCTGGACGACCATACCCGCAATCCCGTCCCGTTCGGTAGCAGGAGTAGGAAAGGGATTGCCCAACACCTCTGAGAGGGCGACCACCGAGCTCGGGTCGTGCGAGGGGTTGATGAACTCGCCGATGTACTGCAGGAAGCGAGCCGGCGTCTCGATGTTGTCTCGGCTCTGCTGCATCCCGAGGAGGGAGAGAGCCGACTCCAGGAGGCCCTTAGCGCTCTGCCAGTTCTGGTAGGGCAGTTGCGGCAGGAACTTCCTGATCGCCTCGTAGCGAGGGTCGACCATCTTCTGGGCCTGCTCCTCCAGGAGCCGATTGACCCGCTCGACTACCGGACTCTTCGGGCCCGGCTTGATCCGTACGGTCTTAGACATAGCAGCCTATACTCCTTGCTTGTGGCCCCACATCAGCGCGTGGAGCTGCGGAAGAACACGGCAGTCCCAAAGGTCTGGGAGCTCGAAGACTGCCTTCGTCAACCAGTCCATCTTCCAGAAGATGGCCTGCTGGACTCCGACAATGCCGATCTTGGCATTGCCCGGAGGACGATCCGTACCGCAACTCAGGTACATAGGGACCTGCGGGTACTTCTGGTGAAGATCGCGAGCGAACTGGATATCCTCGTTGCCGAAGCATACCACCTTGAAGCTGAGCTGCTTACCCAGGTCGAGGTACTTCGAGAGGACATTGTAGTCCAGCCGGCCGTCCATCTTGGAGCTCGGCGGCTTCGGCGAGACAGTCACCACGTCGCACAGCCTGACCCAGGGCTTGTAGAATGCTCCCTGCGTCTCGACGGCAACACGGAAGTTCTCACCTAGGAGGCTGACCATGTCGTATAGGTCCCACATCAGTGGGTCGCCGCCTGAGATGGTCACGAACGGCTCTTGCTGGGCAATCTGCGTCTCCCAGAAGCCGTACGACTTCTCCCGATGCATTGCGAGCAGCCTGTCGGCGATCTCCGCCTGCGTCAGCCACTCAGCTCGTGCATGGATCTCCTTGGGGTCGACAGCGTGCATGCTGTCACACCAGGAGCAGCGGTACGTGCATCCGCCGAGTCGGATGAAGTAGCTTACTGCCCCAATGACGGCCCCCTCTCCTTGGATCGTAGGGCCGAACATCTCCATGAGCGGGAGCTTCTTGTCCAGTGCAGCCTTTATCTGGACAGAGTCCTGCTCTTCTCGTGTCGTGCTCTGCATTGCGGTTAATCCCTCCTGTAGCCGGCTGAGTTTCCTCCGTGCTCTCGCACTTCAACCTGGACCAGCTTGACGGGATACACGTATATCCCGTCAACTGATAGCCTGCGGAAGCTGTGACGCGTCCAGGAGTTGACGTAGTCGTAGATCATCTTGGCGAAGGCTTCGCAGCCTACGGCCTCCACCTCTACTACCTGAGCAAGCCCCATCAGGTTCAGGGCATGTAGCTCCTCCAGCTTAGGGTCGTCCTTGGCGACGAGGAGCTTATGGTCGAAGGTTTCCTTCAGCCACTCCTTGACGTGCTTCAACCCGCCGAAGTCTACCACCCAGTTCCGAGCGTCCAGCTCAGTAGCTTCCCACTGGAACTTAACCTCTATCGCATACCCGTGCAGGTACTGGCAGTGCGAGTGACTAGCTCTCCACTGCCGGAAGCAACACGACAGCCCTTCTGCATGCGTATAGGTCTTTGTCGAGAAGTGCATGTCGTGCTACTCCCATTGGACTGCGACTGCGACTGCAACCTGATCGCCCGCCTCGCGCTACTTGGCGTACTGGGTGGGATCCTGCATGTGGTTCTTGGCGAACGACTCCTTGCGCGCAATGCAAGTCGGGCACTCGCCGCAGTGGATCTCGCCACCATGATAGCACGACCAGGTTAAGCTGTAGTCGATGCCGAGCTTGACGCCGCGCCGCACGATCTCGTCCTTGGTGGAATGGATGAACGGAGTCACCAGCCGAACTGTCTGGTACGTGCCGATGAAGATGGCGTTAGCCATCGCGCCGACGAACTCAGGAGTACAGTCAGGGTACGCCCAATTCGCCGCGTCTTCGGCATGCGCTCCGAACCAGATCTGCGCAGAGATCTGCTCGTCATCGCCCTGGCGGTAGCCGGCGATGTCACTGACCCAATGATGCGCATACGCTGCGATGAGCGACAGCATCTGGCCATTGCGGAACGGCACGTAGGTGGGACTGATCCCTGGCTCCAGATCTGCATAGGACTTCTTGGGGATCTCGATCGAGTCGTCCGTCAGCATGCTTGTCGGCTGTGGCCCCAGTCGCAGCATAGTCCGCCTGGCTCCGAGTTTGTCAGCGAACTTGGAGGCGTACTCCATCTCAATGGAATGCCGCTGGCCGTAGTTGACGCCGACGCTTATGACGTTGTCTCCGCCGAACTCGGCAACAGCCATCGCCAGGGTGGTCGAGCTGTCGATACCGCCGCTGTGAAGAACGAATGCTCGCGTGATCATGATACCTTCCTCTCCTGCTAAGTAGGTAGTATCAGCAAATGGCTCCAAAGGAAGTGCATAAACAATGCTAGACCCACTAGTGAGGACGCTATCAACAGGAACATAATCAGGATGGGTGGTATGTTAGTCCCTCCTAGGGAAGTGGGGAGTCCGAAGACCCCCCACCCGCCTTATCCGCTGGCGCGCGGGATCGATCAGACGCCAGCGAATCCTGCAGCGGCAGCGCCACCACCCACGGCACCACCAACGCCCGGCGGAAGGATGTCCTTCACGTCGTTGCGCTTCTGGCCCTCGTACACGCGGATGTCGACGCGCACCTTGCACCGAGCACCGAGGAGACGCCCCTCGTCCGCGACCGTCTTCGGGTTGAAGGGCCCCGCGAGGAGCTGCTTCTCGTACCCGTCTTCGGTCTTGATCCGAGCGAGCGTCTTCTTGACGCGCGGCATGCCGCCCTCGTTGAAGGTCGTGTGGTAGAAGAACTTCTTCTTGCCGGCGAACTCGCCGGACTCGACCGCCAGAGTCCACGACCACATCTTGTTGCCGGAGCGCTGGCTCTTGCCGTACTCCAGGTTCTCGACGATGCAGTCGTAGACGCCGCGCGGCGCGGGCTCGTAACCGGCATTCTCGTTGACCCCACCGAGGTCGACGATCATGCCCTCGCCGTCTTCGGTCTCCATCGTGGCGCCGGCAGCCTGCTGACCACCGTTCTCGAAGACTCCGTTCGCCTCACCACCGACAGTCATCTCGTTGCTCATGCTGTGTTCCTAGCTTGGTTGGGTTGAGTTGGGTTTGGTCATCTGCGCTCAGTCGCCGGCAGACGCGACGCCTGCACTGTCCCCACTCTTGCCTTCCGTCGCCGAGCTCTGATTCGTGAGCTTGGCGGGTGTCGGGGCAGCAGTTACTGAAGCCGCTGCTGGGGAGGGAGGTGACAGTGAGTCCGCCAACCCTACAGCTCGGAGGATCCCCGGGATGTTAGGGTTGTCGAAGTGGGTGCCCTTGAACCGGGCGAATCGATGCTTGGCAGCGAACCGAGGCTGCCCTACTACGTACATGCGGCGAGGAGGAGCCTTGCCCTCCTCCTGTGAAGCTCCAATCACCAAGTAGCCGACCATGTCGACGAAGCCCTGCACTTGCGAGGCGAGCTTGCCGGTCATCATCGGGGAGTAGATCTGCTGCTTGTTCTCGTTCTGGATGTACGCACGAGAACAGGTGAACAACACATGCATTGGCAGGTCTCGGAAGTTCCGCACTAGGCGCTGCACCATTCCGTGCTGCTTCTTGAACTCGCCCCACTCGGCGCCTTGCACTTCCTCGTCCAGCTTCGTGGCGTCGTTGACACCCAGCAGCTGGTTCATGCAGTACACCTCGGTCTCGGTCAGCGAGTCGAGACCAACTGTGCGGTACAGCCGGAGTCGCTTGGGGTCTCGAGCGTGCGGCATCAACATGCCCTGCAGAGCGATCAGCCGCTCCTCAGGCGTCCGCTCCATGTATTGGCCTTCCTTGCCCGGGACCGGAACACGCATAGGAGCGTTTCCTGCCATGTAGGCATCACGCAGGAAGCAGTGCAGCTTCAGGAACTCGTAGATGCGGCCGATCGTCTTGTAGTCCGTAGTCTTGATGACGTCAATCTGGCCGAAGTACTGGGTGAGGGGGTTCTCCGGATCGGCCTCCAGCACCATGTCACCGGACTCGGCGGAGATGATGATCACGTCACGCATCATCGCGTCCGAGCTGGCAGTTCCCAGTAGAGTCGTCTTGCCGGTGCCATAGTCACCGTAGATCAGCCCCTTGAAGTACCGGAGCTTCGAGCCGACGTTCTCAATCTGGAACGGCGTAGCTCCCTGGAAGGCCGGCTGGACTGCGCTGTCCTTGGCAACTGCGGGCTGAGGAGCAGTCTGTACAGGAGGCTTTACCGGCCCGGGCGCCGGCGACGAACCGCCTGCAGGTTGCGGACTTGGGGTTCCGGAAGCTCCAGGTGTGGTCGCCATGATTCGGGTTCTCCTGACATTTGACGGTCTACAGTGCTCTCTTGCAGCTCGAACTCCCAGTCTCCACCGTCGCACTTATGCTGACACGGGAGACGGAAGTCGCAATCCCAAGAACAGTCACGGGTGAAGTTGGGGTAGATGTACTGATCCGGGTTAAGCATGTCGTATGCTTCCATGTGGATCAGGTCGTACTCATATTCAATCCGGGACTCGGAGCGCTCGACGAACTGCCGATTCACCAGCATGTCCGCCTTCTCCGATTCATTCTCCCCCAGCCACTGGAGGAACTGCCTGTTAGCCAGAGGGGCTCGATCAAGTTCACCGTACAGGTTAACAAGAGCCTTGCGGTACAGAGCGCGTGTAGTCACCTGCGCCTTATTGCACGAGAACATCCGAGTAGACTTCAGGAATGCTGGCTCGTGCGGGAGCAGCTTGCGGTGCTGCTGGTAAACGAATCCGGCTATGTGGTAATCTGGAAAAACCTGGGATAGGGCCCAGCAGTAGGCGGTGATTTGGGGGTCAGTATCGAGATGTCCGGTTTGGATGGTCTTGGCTGTCTTGTAGTCCAATATCCAAAGCCGACCATAGTCATCGACAATAACTCGGTCAAGAGTGCCCGTGTAATAGACTCCATCAAGTCCTCTGGCAGCGAGCCAATCTCGGTCGAGATCAAGCAAGATCTGGAATCGTAGCTCGACACAGTACTCTCCGGTTCGGGGGTCCCGGAAAGTCTGAAGGGGCTCTCGACTCTTGAGCCACTCCTCGTAGTAGTCGGACATTCCCCGACCAAGCTCAAGAAGCTCGGCGTAGTCCGCAGGTGTCTGTTCCACCTTTCGTATTGCTCGGGCGTAAGCCTCAAAAGCGTCTGCAGCAGTTGGCCATCGCTTTGCGCCATGGAAGTCCTCCATCGCGAAGTGGAACCCCGACCCAAACCACAAGGGGTTGCTCTTGAGGGCAGCCGTTCGGTTACCCCGAGCAGACCACGCCCAGTCCCACTTCTGCTTGCAGCGCTTGTATAGTACACGGTCGGAGGTCCGGATGTAGGCGTAATTGCCTGGGGTGCGGTCACCACCAAAGTCTGGCCGGTCGCTCAAGTCGAGCAATCCGCCGAATGACTCTACATTGGAGGACTCTGCCATTCACCTTAATCCCGTCTCGGGTGCAGACATCACGCCTGCTCTCACAATCTATACCAACATTATAACATAGGTCATATAGGGTGATCAAGGAAATTCTTTAGGCAAACTATAAAGGACTATCAAATTCCTAGGTTTGCCGCAAGGCAGTAAGTAGGTCCTGAACAAGGCAAAATTTTTTACCCACCACTGGCACCGGCCTCCCGTAGAATACGGCGATCAGTAGTGTCCTAATAATATCAAGAGGATCCTACTGAATCCGCGCTCGCCGGGCGCCGGTTCGCAGTGGTGGTTCGTGGGGTGGGAGTCACTTACGCCAGGTCTCCATGGATAGGTACGTTATTCCTATCCCAATCATCAGGCCTATAATGAAGGCTCCGAACATCATCATGCCGAGAGGTACTTCAACCATAGCCATATCAGATCCTCTGGATCATGTTAACCGGAGGGCGCGCCCAATTGAACTTGGAGCTGCACTTCTCGTCAGCGCACATGATGTTCACGCATATCCCACCTTCAGGCCCTTCGTAGAACCTGGTTGACCCACAGTCTGGGCATACGCCATTCCAGGGGCCTACGAACTCCCCCACCGTGTCCTTCCCTTGAGCCCGCAGAGCCTTGAGGGCCTTCTGCTGCTCAGTCTCCAGGTTGAACAGCTGCCTGAACCATTGGATAGCCTCCCGTACTACTGTCATTGTCATCTCCTCCTCAGGGTGTC
>Ga0196977_1000195_pt1 | contig 37394 bp, 31 predicted proteins | sample S3v_1013CmetaG_FD_148634 | JGI IMG/M metagenome (GOLD analysis project Ga0196977, IMG submission 148634) | Soil microbial communities from Anza Borrego desert, Southern California, United States - S3+v_10-13C | ecosystem: Environmental > Terrestrial > Soil > Desert | place: USA: California... | reverse complement strand
CGCAACGCCCCCGTGGTGATCAACAGCTGCGACGAAGGCGACGAGGGCGTCACCCGCTCGACCACCGACGACGGCCGCCAGCGGATCGTCATTTGCCAGCGGCAGATTCTCGCCGACGCCCGCCAGGCGCTGCAAGGTGCGCGTTCGGGCCTGCGGATCGCCCGGGAGACCATCGCCCGCAACCGCGAGATCAGCGACGAGGTTCGCCGCGAGGTGCTGCAGGACCTCGACCGCGAGATCGAGCGCATCGAACGCGAGGACGACTGAGGCTTTCGTGAGCAATCGGTGAGCGCGCTGAAAAGCGCGCCGCCGGCGGCGGCGATTAACATCGTGTTCATCCAATTCGTCGCTCGTATGGAACGGTTCGTCGCAGACACGGAGCGTTCTGATGTCCTCCCGCAGCCCCGGAATCCGCCTTCTCGTCGTCGGCCTCGTCGCCGCGGTGCTGACCGTTCCGCTGCTGATGGTCTACATGCTGGTGCGCGACCGCGAGAGCCAGTCGCAAGCGGCCCAGGCCGCGATCACCGCCGGGTGGGGCGGTCCGCAGGTCGTCTCCGGGCCGGTGCTGGCGATCCCGTACTTGCGCGACGAGACGATCACCGAGGGCGCCGGGAACCAGGCGGTGACGCGTACGCGCCAGGTCCGCGCCGAGCTCTACCTGTCGCCGGCGGCGCAGACCGTGCGCACGGCGATCGAGCCCGAGAAGCGCTCGTATTCGATCTACAGCTCGGTGATCTACCGCGCCCGGCTCGACGGCACGGCGCGCTTCCGGCTCCCCGACGAGCTCGCCGTCGACGGGGTGCGCCGCGACCGCCTGCTGCTCGACGAGGCCGAGCTGCGCTTCGGGGTATCGGACCCGCGCGGCCTGCAGCAGGACGCGCGCGTCACCGCCGGCCGCGCGCCGGTGGCGCTGCAGCCGGGCAAGGGCGTCGCCAGCAGCGGCAATTCGGGCTTCTACGGCAAGCTCGCGTGGGACGGCGCGCCGATCGAGGTCGCGTGGAGCTACGACTTGCGCGGCAGCCACGGCATCGCGCTCGTCCCGCGCGGCGGCGAAACGCGCTGGGAAGTGACCTCGCCGTGGCCGCACCCGAGCTTTGGCGGCGAGTTCCTGCCGGATAAGCGCGAGGTGGGCGACTCCGGTTTCTCGGCCACGTTCGGGGTCACCAACCTGGCGCTCGGCCAGGCGCTGGCGGTCACCGCCGATCCCGGCCCGCCGCAGTTGTTCCAGCCCGGCGACGGCTATCCGATGGCGCCGGCGATGACCGACCGCACCGCCGCCTCGGTCGGCGGCCCGTCGATGGCCGCGTCGATCGCGCTGACCGACCCGGTCGACCTCTACAGCCGCGTCGACCGCAGCGTGAAGTACGGCTTCCTGTTCATCGGCTTCACCTTCCTCGCGCTGCTGATGTTCGACGTGGTCGGCGGGGCGCGCGTGGCGACCGCCGAATACCTGCTGACGGGGGCCGGGCTGGTGCTGTTCTTCGTCCTGCTGCTGGCCTTCGCCGAGGTCATCGGCTTCACCTGGGCCTACCTGCTGGCGAGCGCGGCGATCATCGCCCTGCTGACCGCCTACAGCGCCGCGGTGCTGCAGAGCCGGCGGCGGGCGGGCTTCATCGGGGCGCTGCTGGTCAGCCTCTACGCGACGATCTACGTCCTGCTCAGCCTCGAGGCCTACAGCCTGGTCGTCGGCTCGGTGCTGCTGTTCGCCGCGCTCGCGGGGGTGATGTACGCCACCCGCAACGTCGACTGGTCGAACGTCGGGCAGACCGGCGAAGCGCAGGACTGACACGGCGCCACGTTGCCGCCCTTCTCCCGCGATGATAGCTTTGCGTATCGGAGGGGGTTCGTCATGCGCAAGCTGCTCATCGCGCTGGCCGTCTTGCTGGGGTTGAGCTCGGCGGCCTGGGCGCAATTTGAGGATCTTCGCAATGCCGCCATCGTCCCGGGCGGAAGGATGCTCGTCCGTTTTGACGAGGCGGGCAACGTCAGCTTCACTCCTGATGGGGGAGCCCGATTGGCGGAAATCGACCAGCGAGCGCTGAGGGAATTGGGCATTCGCTACGACGATCCCGAGCAACTCGCCCAGTCGAGCGGTCCGAACGCGGCAATTATTCGCTCGAGCGACGGCAGCGGCCCGCCGCCAGTCGAGCGAGGGCTAGTCCGCATCTCGCTGTTTGCCGTTACCGGCCGGGACGGAAGCCCTGAAACCCTGCTCGTGCTCGAGAACGGTTACGACCAGGCGTTACGATACCGGGCGCTCATGACTCGCGGCCGCAGCAACCAGCCGACCGATGTCTGCATCGTGCTCCCCCGCCTGCGCGGCTACGAGCACTGGCCTTATCGAATCGACCGCCTCGACCTGAGGGGCTTCGCGCTGGTTCCTTACGGCGAAGGCACGGCTCCGGTCTGCGAGTAGCTAGCGGACTTCGACGATCCGGTCGCACTGGGTGTCGTCGCCCGACTGCAAGCCGAGCCGGAGCGCCTGCATCCGTTGCGCGCTGGTGCCGTGGGTGAAGTTCTCCGAGCTCACCCGGCCGCCGGTCAGCGCGTCGTCGCCGATCGCGCTCGCCGCCTGCATCCCTTCCTCGAAGTCGCCCGGCTCGATGGCGTTGCGGTTCTTGCCGGCCCACGCCCCGGCGTAACAGTCGGCCTGCAGCTCCATCAGCACCTGGGCTTGGTTGGCCTGCGCCGGGCTCGACTGCTGCAGGCTGCGGATCTGGCCCGCGATTCCGGTCAAGTGCTGGATGTGGTGGCCATACTCGTGCGCGATCACGTAGTAGCGGGCGAAATCGCCCGGGCCGGCGCCGAGCTCGCGATTGAGCTGGTCGTAGAAGCTGGTGTCGATGTAGATGCCCTCGTCGGCCGGGCAGTAGAACGGCCCCATCGCCGCCGAGGCCGAGCCGCAGCCGGACTGGGTGCCGCCCTGGTAGAACACCAGCGTCGGCTGGCGGAACGCGATCCCGGCCTCGGCGAACGCCCGGCTCCAGGTATCGTTGAGATTGGACAAGGCGTTGCACGCCTCGTTGGCGTACTGGTTCTGCGTGCACAGCGCCTGCTCGTCCTGCGGGCCCTGGACTTGCGTCGGCGAGCCCTGCTGCATCGAGCCCATCGAGCCGAGCATCTGCCCAGGGTCGACACCGAACACCAGCGCGCCGATCAGCGCGAGGACGATCGCCCCGCAACCGAGCTGCCCGCCGCCGCCGCCGGGAAAGCCGCCGCCTCCGCCGCCGCGCACGTTGATGTTGGAAACGTTGAACGGATTGAGCCGCATGCGCTATCCCCGGTGCTCCCTGGCCCGCTGAATCGGGCTGGACGCGGCGGTCCGGCCGCGCTTTGGACAAACTCCCTCAGGCAATCACAGGACGGCGGATATGTTCCTTAGCGGCAAGCGCGCGCTGGTCACCGGCTCGACCTCGGGCATCGGCCTCGCCATCGCCCGCGCGCTCGCGGCCGAAGGCGCCAAGGTGGTGCTCAACGGTTTCGGCGAAGCGAGCGAGATCGACCGGCTGTGCGGCGACCTCCGCGCCACATATGCCGCCGGCGACCTGACCACGGCCGCCGGCGTCGAGGCGATGATGGCGGCCGCCGGCCCGGTCGACATCCTCGTCAACAACGCCGGGATGCAGCACGTCGCCCCGGTCGAGGACTTCCCGCCCGACAAATGGGATGCGATCATCGCGCTCAACCTGTCGGCGGCGTTCCACACCGCTCGCCTCGCGGTGCCGCACATGAAGGCGCGCGGATGGGGCCGGATCATCGCCACCGCCAGCGCGCATTCGCTCGCCGCCAGCCCGTTCAAGGCCGCCTACGTCGCCGCCAAGCACGGCATCGCCGGGCTGACCAAGGTCCTCGCGCTCGAGCTCGCCGAGCACGGCGTCACCGCCAACTGCATCAGCCCGGGCTACGTGTGGACCCCGCTGGTCGAGAACCAGATCCCCGACACGATGGCCGCCCGCGGGATGACTCGCGAGCAAGTCCTGAACGAGGTCCTGCTCGCCAAGCAGCCGACGCGGAAGTTCGTCCAGCCCGAGGAAGTCGCCGCGCTCGCCGTGTTCCTGTGCCGCGACGAGGCGCAGAACATCAACGGCGCGAACTACGCGATCGACGGCGGCTGGACGGCCGGGTAGCGAGGGAGGGCCGGTGGTGGTGCCGGCCCGCCGGTTGTCCCTCATGCAGCGCTGTCCCCCGTGCGCGGGCGCCTTTGAGAGTTTTTTTAGGTTCATCGCGTAAGGCTCGTGCCTCCCGCTCAGGGTGAGGTATGGGGCAATGAGCACTCGCACACGGATACTGGTGCTGTTCGACAACAACGGCAGCGAATACGTCTCCCGGATCCAGGACGCCGTCATCCGGTCGGCCCGCTCGCACGGCTTCCCGGCGCAGGCCGAGAACCTCTACACCAATCGCAAGCCGATAACCGAGGCTCTCGATTCCGACGCGTTCGCCGGGGTTATCCTCACGCCGCCCCTGTCCGACGATCGCCACGTGCTCGGCCTGATCGAGGAGCGCGGGCTGCCTTACGTGCGGATCGCGCCGTTGCTCGACACCGATCGCGGAAGCACGGTGGTAATGGACGAGTACGACGCCGCGCGCGCGATCACCGACCATCTGCTCCGCAAGGGCCATCGGCGGATCGGGTTCGTCCGCGGGCCGAGCATCCACCTCGTCAGCATGCGCCGCTACAACGGCTATGCGAACGCCTTGGGCGGCAAGGGCCTGCGGATCGACCCGGGGCTGATCGTGCAAGGGGACTTCTCGCGCCAGTCCGGGCGCGAGCTGGCGGCGACCCTGTTTGCCGCCCGGCCGACAGCGATCTTCGCCAGCAACGACGAAATGGCCGCCGGGATCATCGATGCCGCCCATGCGGCGGGGGTCGCCATCCCGGGGGACATCTCGCTCGCAGGCTTCGACGACAACGCCGTCGCCCGGACCGTCCGGCCGCGCCTGACCTCGGTCCGCCAGCCGCTCGAGGAAATGGGCGAAGTGGCCGCCAAGCTGCTGATCGACAGCATTCGCCATCGCTCGCCGGCCAACCAGCACAAGCAGGTTCCGTTCGAGATCGTGGAACGCGACTCGGTCCTCGAATACGCGGCCTGAGCCGCCGTCGCTTCAGCCTCGCTTGATCTTCTCCATCGCCTTGCCCTTGGCCAGCTCGTCGATGAGCTTGTCGAGCTGGCGGAGCTGCTGCTCGAACGGATCCGCGATGTCCTCGACCCGGTAGCCGCAGATCACGCCGGTGATCTGGCCGCGGTTGGGGTGGAGCCGCGGGGCTTCGGCGAAGAACGTTGCGAAGTCGGTCTCGCGCGCGATCTGGTCGTCGAGGCCGGCGCGGTCGTAGCCGGTCAACCAGCCGATCACCTCATCGACTTCCCCCCTTGTCCGCCCCTTCCGCTCGGCCTTCTGGACGTACATCGGATAGACCTTCGAGAACTTGATCAGGCGCGGATCCATCCGTGGCATGCGACTCTCCCGCTCAACCGCCACCTGCCCTTATGAGGCTACCCACGAGCTCTGCGAGTGATATCTAAGGGTCGGGGGAGGCTAGCGGCGATGGCCACGGTATCCGAAACGCGAAATCTCTTGCTGCGCCGGCTCTACGAGGAGGCGCTCAAGGACCCTGCCGCGAAGCATTCGGCGAGCGCGCTTCTTGCCCCGGCGAGCGCAGGCCAGCCCGACCACATCCTTGCGCTGATCGTCGCCGAGCTGGCGGAGGCCAAGCTCGTGTCGAGCGGCACGGAAAGCCCCACCGCCGAAGCCCCGCTGGAGCTGACGGCCAAGGGCTATTACGAGGCCGAGCAGCTCGGCGGATCGTTCCGCACTCCCGCGCTCGCCAGGATCACCAAGCTCATCAAGGACCATCAGCTGCTGAGCCTGGTCGTGGCTGTCCTCGGCGTCGTCGTGGCGGTCGGCTATCCCGAGTTCAAGGCGTGGCAGTCGCAGCGGCAAATCGGCCCGACCATCGAGCGATATGCCGCTCAGGCCGACTACATCCAGGCCGGCCAACGGGGCCTCGCGGACATCGAGATGGCATTCGCGATCGACGAGCGCTGCAGGGCCGATCCATCCGCCAAGGAATACGATGGCGTGAGCTGCGAAGTGTCGCGCGGCGAGCGGGCGCCGACGGTCGACGAGGCGCGCGCGTTCTGCCTGCGTTTCCCGGCGGCCATTCATCTCGGCGGGATCGATTGCCAGCAGTTCCATCGCTGACCGGACCGCGCGGACGATCGGCCGTGGCCGCGCAGCACCGGACGGACCGCCTCTAGCCCCCGTCACGAACCGCGGTTACATGGGCCGCCACGAATCGCTCCGCGCATGATAGAGTGGCACATGGACATCGACACCGGCCTCACTTTCGACGACGTCCTGCTGAGGCCGGCCGAGAGCGACATCCTGCCCTCGCAGGCGAGCACGAAGACCCGCTTGACGCGCGAGATCGCGCTCAACATCCCGATCCTGTCCTCGGCGATGGACACCGTCACCGAGGCCGAGATGGCGATCGTCATGGCGCAGCTCGGCGGGATCGGCGTGCTCCACCGCAACCTGACGATCGAGGAGCAGTGCGACGCCGTGCGCATGGTCAAGCGCTTCGAGAGCGGCATGATCGTCAACCCGATCACCATCGCCCCCGACGCGACGCTCGGCGAGGCGCAGGCGCTGATGACCGAGCACCGCATCAGCGGCATCCCGGTGACCGCCGCGACCGGCAAGCTGTGCGGCATCCTGACCAACCGCGACGTGCGCTTCGCCGACAATCCGCGCCAGCCGGTGCGCGAGCTGATGACGCACGACAACCTGGCCACCGTCCCGGCCGGCGTCAGCCAGGACGAGGCGCGGCGGCTGCTGCACCAGCGGCGGATCGAGAAGCTGCTGGTGGTCGACGACGATTACCGCTGCATCGGCCTGATCACCGTCAAGGACATGGAAAAGGCCGTGCTCAATCCCGACGCCACCAAGGACCGAGGCGGCCGGCTGCGCGTGGCGGCGGCGACGACCGTCGGCGACAAGGGCTTCGAGCGCACCGAGGCGCTGGTCGCGGCCGAATGCGACGTCATCGTCATCGACACCGCGCACGGCCACAACAAGGAGGTCGCGCGCGCGGTCGAGCGGGTCAAGCGGCTGTCGAACGCGGTGCAGGTGGTCGCCGGCAACGTCGCCACCGCCGAGGCGACCAAGGCGCTGGCCGATGCCGGGGCGGACGCGGTCAAGGTCGGCATCGGCCCGGGCTCGATCTGCACCACGCGCATCGTCGCCGGCGTAGGCGTGCCGCAGCTGACCGCGATCATGGAGGCGGCGGGCGCCGCGGGCGACGTGCCGGTGATCGCCGACGGCGGCCTGCGGACCAGCGGCGACGCCGCCAAAGCGCTCGCCGCCGGCGCCTCGACGGTGATGGTCGGCTCGCTGCTCGCGGGGACCGAGGAAGCGCCGGGCGAGACGTTCCTCTACCAGGGCCGGGCGTACAAGTCGTACCGCGGGATGGGCTCGGTCGGGGCGATGGCCCGCGGCAGCGCCGACCGCTACTTCCAGCAGGACATCAAGGACCAGATGAAGCTGGTCCCCGAGGGGATCGAAGGCCAAGTGCCCTACAAGGGCCCGGCGCGCGATGTGGTCCACCAGCTCGTCGGCGGGATCAAGGCGGCGATGGGCTACACCGGCGCGGCGACGATCGACGAGCTGCGGACCAAGGCCCGCTTCATCCGCATCACCAACGCCGGGCTCTCGGAAAGCCACGTCCACGACGTCTCGATCACCCGCGAGGCGCCGAACTATCCGACGCGCTAGTGCCCCTCCCGCTTGCGGGAGGGGTTAGGGGTGGGCATGTGAGCCCGGCGATGCGTTTCGAAGTGGCCCACCGCCGGCCCCTCCCGCAAGCGGGTGGGGAGAAGTGACCCCCGCAGCGCGGGTCGAGGCGGCGATCGGGCTGCTCGATACGGTGATCGCCTCGGCGCTGGCCAAGGGGCCGCCGGCCGACCGCATCCTCGCCGAATGGTTCCGCGCCAACCGTTTCGCCGGCTCGAAGGACCGCCGCGCGGTGCGCGAGCTGGTGTTCCGCGCGATCCGCGCGTGCGGGCCGATCCCGCACAACGGCCGCGCGGCGATGTTGCGCCTGGGCGAGGAGGACCCGTCGATCCTCCTGTTGTTCGACGGCTCGAGCTACGGCCCGGCCGCGATCGAGGACGGCGAGCTCGTGGCCGAGGGCGGCATTGCGCCGTCGTGGCTCGCGGAAAAGCTGGAGCAATCGGGGATCGACGGCCCCGAAGCCGCCGCGCTGCTCGAGCGGGCGCCGCTCGATATCCGCGTCAACAGCCTCAAGGCCGAGCGGGCCTCGCTCGTGCTGCCCCAAGCCGGGGAAGCGCTGCCGACCGCGAACGGCGTGCGGCTGCCGTTCGGCACGCCGGTCGAGCAATGGCCCGAGTTCCGCGACGGCCGCATCGAAGTGCAGGACTGCGGCAGCCAGCTCGCCTGCGAGGCGGTCGCCGCCCGGGCGGGCGAGACGGTGATCGACTTGTGCGCCGGGGCCGGCGGCAAGACGCTGGCGCTGGCGGCGGCGATGGCCAACGAGGGCACGCTGGTCGCCGCCGACACCGATCGCGCGCGCCTCTCGCGCCTGCGCCCGCGCGCCGAGCGGGCGGGGGCGCTGGTGGCGGAGACCGTGCTGCTCGACCCGGGGCGGGAGCTCGAGGCCCTGGGCGCGTGGCAGGGCCGGGCGGACGCGGTGCTGGTCGACGCGCCGTGCTCGGGGACCGGCACCTGGCGGCGCAATCCGGAGGCGCGCTGGCGGCTCGACGCGGCGAGCCTTGAGCGGCTCACGGCGCTGCAGCGCTATCTGATCGGCGTTGCCGCAAGCCTCGTTCGCCCCGGCGGACGGCTGATCTACGTCACCTGCTCGCTGCTCGACGAGGAAGGCGCGGGGCAAGTCGAGGCCTTTCTCGGCGAGCGGCCCGAGTGGCGCGCCGACCCGCCTGTTCTCCCGCTCGGCCGGCCGCGCGGGCCCGGCGTGCGGCTGACGCCGCGCCACGACCAGACCGACGGGTTTTTCATCGCGCGTCTAGAAAAGCCGTGATAGCTAGCGCGTTCATGGGCGATAAACGCCATTCAACCATACTCGCGCTCAAGGAGTTCGCGATGCGTCATACGCCTGCCGCCGTTGCCCTTTCTCTGCTTGCGGCGGTCACCGCCAGCGTCGGTTACGGGGCCGACCGGCAGCCCGATCCGCGCGCCGCGGCGCTGATTGCCGAGGGGCGCAGCGAGCTCGCCCAGGGCCAGGACCAGGCGGCCATCGACAGCTTCGAGGCGGCGCTGGCGGTCGATCCGGCGTACACTCCGATCTACCTCGAGCTGGCCGAAGCGGCGCGCCACCAGGGCCTGCAGGGCAAGGCGATCCACTACTACCGCGAGGCGCTCGAGCGCGAGCCGGACAACCTCGCGGCGATCTCGGGCGAGGGCGCCGCGCTGGCCGAGAAGGGCGCGGTCGAGAAGGCCCGCCGCAACCTGGCGCAGCTCGAATCGATCTGCGGCGGCGAATGCGACGAGACCCGCCAGCTCGCCGCCGTGCTCGCCCGCGGCCCGCAGCCGACGGTGCTGACGGCCGAGGCGGTCACCCCGTCGCCGGTGGTCACGCAGAACTGACGCGCAGCGAGTCCCTGCGCAGGCAGGGACCTCGGTCGGCCTGGCGCTCCGTCGCTTGAGGCCCCAGCTTCCGCTGGGGCTCACAGTTTGTCTCTAAAACCGGCGACAATCGTCTGATAAACCTCGCGCTTGAACGGCACGATCAGCTCGGGCAGCCGCTCGGGATCGATCCACTGCCAGTCGCAGAACTCGGGCGGGTCGTGCGCCGCGAGGTCGATCTCGGCATCGTCGCCGGTGAAGCGGACGAGGTACCACGTCTGCCGCTGGCCGCAGTACCGGCCGCCCCACATCGTGCCCTGCAATTCGGGCGGGAGGTCGTAGTACAGCTCCCCCGGCAGCCGGGCGACGACCTCGAGGTGCTCGGGCCGGGCGCCGACTTCCTCGGCCAGCTCGCGCCGCATCGCCGCCTCGAGGTCCTCGCCGTCGTCGACCCCGCCCTGGGGCATCTGCCAGTAGCCGCTTTCGCGATTGTCGATGCGGTTGCCGACGAACGCCTGGCCGGCGGCGTTGACCAGCATGATCCCGACGCACGGCCGGTAGTGGCGGAGGTCGCGCTCGCTCATGCGGGGCGAATAGTCATTCATCGGGGGTAATTCCACCGGGTGCATTGATTGCGCGACAGAAAAACTTGATTGCTGCGCCCGGGGTGGGAACCTAGGTCGCGGGCCCATGTAGTTGGAGTGGCGCGTCGCGCCGGCAGGACCTTAACGATGGCAACCCAGGCGGCCGAACGTCCGGCCGAAACGCAAGCTCCCGAAGCGGTCGTCGTCCGTTTCGCGGGCGACAGCGGCGACGGCATGCAGCTGACCGGCGGGCAGTTCACGCTCTCCACCGCGCTCGCCGGCAACGACCTGGCCACGTTCCCCGACTTCCCGGCCGAGATTCGCGCGCCGCAAGGCACGCTGTTCGGCGTCTCGGCGTTCCAGATCAACTTCGGCTCGACCGAGATCGACACCGCCGGCGACCAGCCCGACGTGCTGGTGGCGATGAACCCGGCGGCGCTCAAGACCAACCTCGCCGCGCTCAAGCCGGGCGGGCTGATCATCGCCGACACCGGCGAGTTCACCCGGCGCAACCTCGACAAGGCGAAGTACGAGACCAACCCGATCGAGGACGGCAGCCTGGCGAAATGGGACGTGCTGGCGTTCGACATCAGCGCGCTGACGATCGAGGCGGTCAAGCCTTTCGGGCTCGGCAACAAGGACGCGCTGCGCTCGAAGAACATGTGGACGCTGGGCCTCGCGCTGTGGATGTTCGACCGCGACCGCCAGCCGCTGATCGACTGGCTCAACGCCAAGTTCGCCAAGAAGCCCGAGATCGCCGCCGCCAACGTCGCCGCGCTCAACGCCGGCCACGCCTACGGCGAGACGGCCGAAATCTCGGGCCCGCTGCGCAAGCTGACGATCCCGGCCGCCGAGCACGAGCCGGGGCTCTACCGGACGATCACCGGCGCCGAGGCGGTCAGCCTCGGCCTCGTCGCCGGCGCCCAGCTGGCCGAGCTGCCGATGTTCTTCGGCGGCTATCCGATCACCCCGGCGAGCGCGATCCTGCACCACCTGGCCCGGCTCAAGGAGTTCGGCGTCACCACCTTCCAGGCCGAGGACGAGATCGCCGCGATCTGCGCCGCCATCGGCGCCAGCTATGCCGGCCAGCTCGGCGTGACCAGCTCATCGGGCCCGGGCATCGCGCTCAAGGGCGAGGCGATGGGCCTGGCGATCATGACCGAGCTGCCGCTGGTGATCGTCAACTCGCAGCGCGGCGGACCGTCGACCGGCCTGCCGACCAAGACCGAGCAGAGCGACCTCTACCAGGCGGTCTACGGCCGCAACGGCGACGCGCCGATGCCAGTCATCGCCGCCCGCTCGCCGGCCGACGCGTTCGAGGTGGCGATCGAGGCGTGCCGCATCGCCGTGCAGTACATGACCCCGGTGATGCTGCTGACCGACGGCTACATCGCCAATGCCGCCGAGCCGTGGAAGGTGCCCGACCCGGCGAGCTACACGCCGTTCCCGGTCGCCTTCCTCGAGGAGAAGAACGCCGGCGACACGCTGCTGCCGTACAAGCGCGACGCGAAGGGCGCGCGCCCGTGGATCAAGCCCGGCACGCCCGGCCTGATGCACCGCATCGGCGGCATCGAGAAGCACGAGAACACCGGCAACATCGACTACTCGCCGGCCAACCACCAGGCGATGACCGACGCCCGCAAGGGCAAGGTCGACGGCATCGCCGTGCCCGACCAGGAGGTGTCGCTGGGCGAGCCGACCGGGCGCCTCGCGGTGGTCGGATGGGGCAGCACGTTCGGCCCGATCCACCAGGCCGTGCGCCGCGCGCGCAAGCAGGGCCTCCCGGTCAGCCATGTCCACGTCCGCCACGTCTGGCCGCTGCCGAAGAACCTCGGCGCATTGCTCGCCGGCTTCGACAAGGTGCTTGTCCCGGAGATGAACACCGGCCAGTTCAAGACCGTGCTGCGCGACCAGCTGCTGGTCGACGCCGAGAGCCTGACCAAGACCAGCGGCCAGCCGTTCGCCATCGCCGAGCTCGAAGCGGCGATCGCCAGGTACTTCGACGGCATTCCAGGGAACGAGGGCGGGGAAGTGCCGGCCGACAAGGGCCAGCTGCCCGAGCCCGAAAGCGGCCACGACGACGGCTCGCTGCGCCCCGAGCACCGCTCGCCGCAAAGCGGGGCAAGGCCGTGATCATGCAAGAGCCGTTCGTGTCGAGCGTCGTCGAGACACGATCGCCCCGCGCCACTCGTCTCTCGACTTCGCTCGAGACGAACGGAGGTTGCCCGTGAACGACATGACCCCCATTGCCACCACGCTCAAGGACTGGGAATCGGACCAGGAGGTCCGCTGGTGCCCGGGCTGCGGCGACTATGCGATCCTCAAGGCGGTGCAGCGCACGCTGCCGCAGCTTGGCGCCGATCCGGCGAAGACGGTGTTCGTCAGCGGCATCGGCTGCTCGAGCCGGTTCCCGTACTACATCGAGAGCTACGGCTTCCACACGATCCACGGCCGCGCGCCGGCCTTCGCCACCGGGATCAAGCTGGCGAGCCCCGAGCTCGACGTGTGGATGGTCACCGGCGACGGCGACGGGCTGTCGATCGGCGGCAACCACCTGATGCACGTGCTGCGGCGCAACGTGAACCTGCAGATCATGCTGTTCAACAACGAGATCTACGGCCTCACCAAGGGCCAGTACTCGCCGACCAGCCGCATCGGCACGACCACCCCCTCGACCCCGCAAGGCTCGGTCGACCGGCCGGCGCAGCCGTGCGCCTTCGCGCTCGGCGCCGGCGCCCGCTTCGTCGCGCGCGGCTTCGACGTGTCGAAGAACCTGCCCGAGGTGCTGATGGCCGCGCATCGCCACCAGGGCGCGGCGTTCGTCGAGATCTTCCAGAACTGCGTCGTCTACAACAAGGACGTGTTCAACGACTTCGCGCAGCCCAAGGGCGCCGACGACCGCCAGCTCTGGCTGGTCGACGGCGAGCCGATGCTGTTCGCCAATGCGACCAAGGGCATACGGCTCGATCTTGAGACGCTTTCGCTGCAGGTGGTCGATGTCGCCGACGGCGACTGGCAGGCCGCCGGCGTGATCGTGCACAACGTCCGGAACCGCGCGATCGCGCACATGCTGGTCGAGATGCCGTTCGGGCCGTTCCCGATGGCGCTCGGCGTGCTCTACGACGATCCTCGCCCGGTGTTCGAGGAGCAGGTTCTCGCCCAGAACGCCCACGCGAGCGCGGGGCGCGACAGCAGCCTCGCCCGTTTGCTCGCCAAAGGCCAGACCTGGACCGTCGGCGGCACCGCGCAAGACCCGCTCGGCACGCGCACCGTCCCGCAAGGCGAGCCGGGGGCGGCGCAGGGCGATGGGATCACCAGCCGCAACGGCGGCTAGCGGGCAATTATCGCTGTCCTACAGGCCCCGGTTCGTGCCACGAACGCGCGATGGGGTGGCCGCAGCCTACGACGGGGAAGCTTGCGACAGGGCCGCGACGATGCGGCGGATGAATCGGCCGGGGTTACACACCGATCGCGCTTTCAGGCCGGCAAGCCACTGTTCCGCAACTGAATTTCCACGGCCGCAAATGTCGCAAAAACGCCGGTTTCGGTCACGCCGCGGGTTACACTCATGGACAACCTGACGCACAGCCTGGTCGGGTGGGCGATCGGCCAGGCGGGGGCCAAGCGCATGACCCGCAAGGGCCTCGCCGCGCTCATCCTCGGCGCCAACATGCCCGACATCGACGTGTTCTTCGGCTGGGCGCCCTGGGCGCCGCTGGCGACGCACCGCGGGTTCACCCACGGGCTCGTCGGCGGCGTGCTGCTGATGCCCCCGCTGCTCGCCGGCCTGCTGTGGCTGCTCGACCGCTGGCAGGTCTCGCGCGGTGCGGTGTTCCAGAGCGGCCTCGCCATGCATTTCGGACGCCTGGTGGCGCTGAGCTACCTCGGCGCCGTCACGCATCCGCTGCTCGACTGGCAGACCACTTATTCGGTGCAGCTCCTCTCGCCGTTGAGCAACCGGTGGTACCACACCGACACGCTGTTCATCATCGACGTGTGGATCTGGCTGATGCTCGGCTCGGCGATCTGGCTTTCGCGACGCCGCGAGCGCCGGGGCGGCCGCTGGCGGGCGGCGGCCAGCATCGGGATCGCCCTCGTCGGTGGCTATATCGCCGTCAACGCGATCCTGACCGCTCTCGCCAAGGATGCGCCCCGCGTTGGGGCGCCTTATGCCGCTCCGGAAACGATCTATGCCTCGCCCGGTCCGGTATTGTTCTGGCGGCGCGAGCTCGCCTGGCGCGAGTCGGGGACGGTGGCCTGGGGCCGCTACGATCCGTTCGAGCGCTTGCTCGGACTCACCGAGCACACCGCGCCGGTGCCGACCAACTTCGCCGACCCGCTCGTCCGCCGCGCGTTGCGCGACCCGGCGAACAAGGCGTTCGCGCGCTGGTCGACGATGCCGTTCGCCCGGGTCGAGCGCGGGCGGTGCTCGGCGCGGGTCGTGTTCGGCGATGCCCGCTACGCCCGCACGGTGGGCGCGGACCGCTTCGGGGGCAAGGCCGTCGTCCCCATCGAGGCGCCCGGATGCTGACCGTGCCGCCCCGTCTTGCGGCCCGGCGGGATAAGGGTTCATAGGGGGCGCATGAAGGGGGAGAGCGCGCAGCGGGGAAGCGTGCTGCTCGAGGCCGGGCAGCGGTTCGGGGCGGCGCCCGGCGCCCTCGCGCGCCTGCTCGCGCCGGGCTTCCACAAGCTGCTCGACCGCATCGACAAGGGCCTCGAGGCCGGCGCCATCCTTGGGCACTTGCCCGACGGCACCGTGCGCCGGCTCGGCGGCCGCAAGCCGGGCTTCGAGGCGGAGGTGCACTTGCGCGACTGGCGCGCGCTGCTCCGGCTCGCCGCCGGCGGCTCGGTCGGCTGGTACCAGGCGTGGGAGGCCGGCGAGTGGTCGAGCCCCGATCCGGTCGCGCTGTTCGCGCTGTTCATGGCCAATGCCGGGCGGCTCGGCGACACCGCGCGCGCCAAAGGGCCGTGGCGCCTCGTCAGCCGCGCGCTGCACTGGCTCAACCGCAACACCCGCGTCCAGGCCGAGCGCAACATCCACGCGCACTACGATCTCGGCAACGACTTCTACGGCGCCTGGCTCGACCCGACGATGAGCTACTCGAGCGCCTGGCGGCCCGCCGACGACGGGCTCGAGGCGGCCCAGCGGCGCAAGTGGCAGCGGCTCGCCGAGCGCCTCGGCGAACCGGCCACGCTGCTCGAGATCGGCTGCGGCTGGGGCGCGCTGGCCGGCCACTTCGCCGCCCGCGGCAGCCGGGTCACCGCGATCAGCCTGTCCGACCAGCAACTGGCGTGGGCGCGGCGCCGCCATCCCGGCATCGAGTTCCGCAAGCAGGACTATCGCGACACCAGCGGGCCATTCGACGCCATCGTCAGCGTCGAGATGGTCGAGGCGCTCGGCCGCCGGTACTGGCCGGCGTTCTTCGACTGCCTGGCGCGCAACCTCAGGCCTGGCGGCCGCGCCGCGCTCCAGTTCATCGCCATGCGCGACGAGCTGTTCGAGGCCTACGCCGCCAACGCCGACTTCATCCAGGCTTACGTGTTCCCCGGCGGCCTGCTGATCAAGACCAGCGAGTTCCGCCGCCTCGCCGCCGAGCGCGGGCTGTCATGGCAGGACCAGGAGGATTTCGGGCTCGACTACGCCGAGACGCTCAAGGCGTGGCGGAAGAGCTTCGACGCGGCCGCGGCGCACGGCCGGCTGCCGGCCGGCTTCGACCGCCGGTTCTGCGACTTGTGGCGGTTCTACCTGATGTATTGCGAGGGCGGCTTCCGCGGCGGCGGGATCACCGTCAGCCAGGTCACCCTGGTCAAGGCTCAGCCGCGATAGACCCCGTCGCCGCGATAGCGCGCGAGGATGTTGTCGTGGACGATCGGGCTCAGCAGGTTGGAGAACGCGCACCCGCACATGTTGTTTTCCCACCAGACCACCTCGGCCTGGAGCGATTCGAGCCCGGGCAGGGTCAGCCAGCACACCGCGCCGACGTGCATCCGGGTGATCGCGGTGGCGGAGAAGCCCGACAGCGACAGGTCGTTGACCACCGTCTGGAAGGCCCGCGCCCCCGAAGCCCGCAGCTGGGCCGGGATGGCGAGCTTGGTGCGGTGCGCGGAGCGGTCCTCCTGCGCGGCGACATGATAGCGGCCGAGCGTGTGATGCAGGGTCATCCGGTGCATTCCCTAACGGCATGGCGGCCCGGGGGAGTCGCCCATGCTTGGCGCACGATGAGCGTAATTGCCTAACGAGTCCTTTCAGGCGATGGTTAACAATCTGCCCGCTGGTCTGCGGGCTCCAGCGTGGGACAGCGTGGTCATTTCGCTTTCCGCGGCATGCCAACGACGTCATGCTCGACCGTGCGACTCGCTGAGGGCCAGAGCACCGCTCGGGGGCAGGGCTGTACATTGCCCGCACCGGGGGAGCGCGCCTGGAGCCGGGTCCAAGGTGAATCGGTCAGTGCCGGCCGTGCCATTCGGTCGCAACGGGGAAAACTGTCATGCAGATCATGAAGCCTGGCGCACAATTGGCGATTGCGGCGCTGTCTGTCGCACTGGCGCTCACGGTCGCCGCCGCGCCGGCTCGGGCCCAGGCGACGCGGACCTGGGTTTCCGGAGTAGGCGACGACGCCAACCCCTGCAGCCGCACCGCGCCGTGCAAGACTTTCGCCGGCGCGATATCGAAGACCGCCACGGGTGGCGAAATCAACTGCCTCGATCCGGGCGGCTTCGGCGGCCTGACAATCATCAAGTCGATTTCGGTCATTTGCGACTACAGCGAGGGCGGCGTCCTGTCCGCCGGGGCCGGCGTCAATGGCTTCGTCATCAATCTGCCGGCTGCGACCGACACCGTGTTCCTCAGCGGCCTCGACTTCAACGGCGCCGGTTCGGCCCAAAACGGCATCCGCATCGTCAGCGGCGGCATCGTGCACGTGCAGAACACCGTTATCCGCAACTACCGCGCGGCGAATGGACTTGGCATCTCGGTCCAGCCGGCGGGGACGCTCAAGCTGACCGTGCTCAATTCCACCATTTCCGACAACGGGGTCGCCGGGGCACCCGGAACGGGCGGCGGGATCCTCGTCCAGCCTACCGGCGCTGGCGGCAGCGCCAGGGTGGCCCTGGACAACGTGACCCTCGCGAACAACGGCAACAACGCGTTCCATGTCAACACGACCGTGAATACGTCGGCCGCCGGCGTTTCCGTGGAAATCCATGACAGCCACATCACCGGAAGCACCAACGGAATTCACCTCTTCAAGCCCGTCAGCGGCAGTGTTCCCGTCGCGATGATCACCGACACGCACGTGTTCAACAACACGGGCCAGGGCATCATCGGCAATGGGGCCAGCGTTCGGATGCGCGTGGCCGGAACGACGATCACCGGTAACGGCGTCGGGATCAATCCCGGCGGTGCCTCGGTGATCAACGATCTCGGCGGCAACGTGCTGGCCGGCAACACGAACAACGGCACTTTTCAACTAGCGGACGGGCGCGAGAGGTCGCGACGGACCAACCCTCCGCACGTCCAGTACTCAACGGCGCCCGGTGGCGCCTGACGGGCCGGACGGCGGATGCTGCTAGACGATGAAATCGTTCGAGGTGAGCGAATGGGCGTCGGCGATCCTCACGGAGATGACGAGGTCGGCGGTGCTGTCGCCGTTGATGTCTCCCTGGACGAGCCAGACGCCGGGTGACTGCAGCGTGGCTCGCAACTCGCCGGCCGCGTTGCCGAATGCGCTCGAGCCGATGAAGCTGAACGCGTCATTGCCTCCCGAGCCCGTCTTGGCGTCGATCGCCGACAGATCGATCACATCGCCGAGCGCGAGATCGAGGATGCTGTCGGTGCTGGCCCCCGTCGAGTGCGCGGCGTCCTGGTAGGCGAACGTGTCGCTGCCGCTCCCGCCGTGAAGGTTGTCGCGCCCGAGGCCGCCGAGCAGAAGGTCGCTACCGCCTTCGCCAAACAGCCGGTCGTCGCCGAGCCCGCCTTCCAGGCGGTTCGCCGCTCCGTCGCCCACGAAATAGTCGCTGCCGCTGCCGCCGACGAGGTTCTCGATGCCCCACAGCCACTTGGTGCCGACGCCGGTACCCTGGCCGGCAAGCGGACCGAGTGTCGCCCCGATGCTTTGCGTCAGGCCCGCGAACGAGACCGTGTCGGTGCCCAGGCCGCCGTCGAGGATGTCGTTGCCGGTCCCCGGTGTGAGCACGTCGTTGCCGAGGCCGCCTTCCAGGCGATTGTCGAGACTGTCGCCGGTCAGCCGGTCGTTGCCACTGCCGCCGGTCAAGTTCTCCGCGCCGCGAATGGTCTTAAGCCCCGCACCGCTTTGGCCGTCGGTCATGCCGAGGGCGGCGGTGATGTCGACCGTCAGGTCGACGAACGACACGGTGTCGACGCCGCTGCCGGAATTGAGGTAATCGTGCCCGTGACCCGGCAATAAGACGTCGTTCCCGCCTTCGCCGTAGAGGCTGTCGTCGCCGAGCCCGCCCTCGAGACGGTTGGCGGCTCCGTCGCCGACGAAATGGTCGTTGCCGCTGCCGCCGACCAGGTTTTCGATGTTCCACAGCCACTTGGTGCCGGCGCCGGTTCCCTGGCCGGCAAGCGGACCGAGGCTGGCCCCGATGTTCTGTGCCAGGCCAGCAAACGAGACCGTGTCGGTGCCTAGGCCACCATCGAGGATGTCGCTGCCGGTCCCCGGCGTGAGCACATCGTTGCCGAGGCCGCCTTCCAGGCGGTTGTCGAATCCGTCGCCGGTCAGTCGGTCGTTGCCGCCGCCGCCGATCAGATTGTCTGCCCCGCGAATGGTCTTGAGCCCGGCGCCGCTTTCGCTGTCGGTCATGCCGAGTGCAGCGGTGATGTCGACGTTCAGATCGGCGAACGACACCGCGTCGGTGCCGCTGCCCGTGTCGAGATAGTCATGCCCGAAGCCGGGCAACAAGACATCGTTCCCGCCTTCGCCAAAGAGCCGATCGTCGCCGAGCCCGCCTTCCAGGCGGTTCGCCGCTCCGTCGCCGACGAAATAGTCGTTGCCGCTGCCGCCGACGAGGTTCTCGATGTTCCACAGCCACTTGGTGCCGGCGCCGGTTCCCTGGCCGGCAAGCGGTCCGAGCGTCGCCCCGATGCTTTGCGTCAGGCTCGCGAACGAAACCGTGTCGCTGCCCGGGCCGCCGTCGAGGATGTCGCTCCCGGTCCCCGGTGTGAGCACGTCGTTGCCGACGCCGCCCTCCAGGCGGTTGTCGAGACCGTCGCCGGTCAGCCGGTCGTGGCCGTCGCCGCCGATCAGGTTCTCGACGCCCGTGATCGTCTTCAGGCCAACCGCGCTGGCCACCTGTGCGGCTTCCAGCGCGGCGATGACGTCGAGGCTGAAGCCCTGGAAAGACACCGTATCGATGCCGTTGCCGCCGTTGAGATAGTCATTTCCCACGCCCGGCAAGAGGACATCGTCGCCATCTTCGCCGTAGAGCGTGTCGTTCCCGAGCGCTCCCTCGAAGCGATTGGCGGCGGCGTCGCCGATGAAATAGTCGTCTCCGCTGCCTCCGATGAGGTTCTCGATGTTCCAGAACCACTTGATCCCGACGCCTGTGGCTTGCCCACCGAGGGGGCCGAGCGACACGCTGACGGCCTGAGCGAACGCGGCAAACGACACCGTGTCGTTGCCGGGGCCGCCTTCGAGAACGTCGTCGCCGAGTTGAGGTGTCAGGAGGTCGTTACCGCCGAGTCCGTCGATCCAGTTGTTGCCGATGTCGCCGACCAGGACGTTGTCAGAGCCATCGCCGGTGAAGTTGTTGCGGTAAAGGATCGTATCGACGATCAGCGTGAACTGGGCCTGCTGGCTGAATCCTCCTCGGCTATCGCGTACCGAAAAGCCGAACTCGACCTGGTGGACGATGTTCGACGTTCCCAGCGGTATGTAGGCGATCTGCGGTGCCTTCCACGCGGGTATGATCTGACCCACCGTGATCGGCGCGCCGTTGAGCAGGAGCTCGCCCTGACTGGGCAGGGACTCGATGCGGATGGCATCGAACTGATCGCCAGCGTCGACATCGGCAAATCCGAAATCTTCGGGCGTCGGCATGAAAATCAGGTTCTGCGGAATGTGCTTTTCGACATTGGTCGCTGACGGCGGGCGATTGACTTCGATCGTGAAAGTGGCCGGCAAAGCGGAGCTCAGGTCGGTCTGATCGGTCACCGCAAAGGTCAGGTCGACCGACCCTGCGGGGGCCACGGCCGGCGCCTCGAACGCAAGGGCGGCAAGATCCGCGCGCGTGATGACCTGGCCCGCCGTGACCGCCGTTCCGGCCAGGGTCAGCTGCCCCCAGTCCGGCAGGGTGACGATGGTCAGCTCCTTCAGACTATCGTCGGCGTTGGCATCCGAGAAGCCAAAGTCGGCCACGGTTAAGACGATGCTACCGCCTTGCTGCACGACCACGCTCGAGCTCTGCGCTTGCGGAGCCAGCGCAACGACGTCGAACACGATCGTGCTCGAGCTGCCCGCAAAGCTGCCGCTCTGGTCGCGGGTCGTGAATGCGAACGAGGCATAATCGACGCCTGCCTCGCCCGCAGCCGGCGTGAACTTGAGCAACGAGAGATCCGCGGCGTCGATCACCTGGCCGATAGCGACGAGATTGGCGCCAAGCCTCAGCTCGCCGGCCGCCGGGAGGCTGTCGATCCGGATTGCCGACAAAGCGTCGCCGGCATCGTCATCGGCGAAAACCGTCGTGGAATCCGAAAACGCGTATTGACCGTCGGGATTGATGCTGACGTCGAGATTCTGCGCGAGCGGGGCATCGTTGGTATTGCCTACCGCCAGCCGGAACATGGCGGAACCGGTGTCTCCAGTTCCGGTCGCACGGACGACGACGACAATCGTCCCGACGTCGTCGTTCTCGGGCGTTCCGGAGAAGGTCAGGGTGCCGGGATCGAACGCCAGCCAGGCGGGAAGCGGCGAGCCGTCGTTCAGCATCGCCACATAAGCCGGATCGGCCGGAACCGTGTCGAACGCGGTGGAATCCAGCGTCAGGCTGAAGGGCTGATCTTCGCCGGCGGCCTGGTCGGGGTTTTGCTTGGGACCGTTTAGACGCCACATGTCATCGGTTTGCAGGCCGCCCGCAATATACAGGTCATCGTTGAACGAGATCATGCCCGAGGCGTGGCGCGGAAGACCGGGAAAGACCCCTTCTGTCCAGGTCTTGCCGCCATCATTGGAAACCCAGATGTCGTGGTCCATGTCGCGGTGGTTCGTGCCGATCGAACCGCCCATCAGGACGAGCTGGTTCTGATAGACCGCCAGGCTTCCGAACGTCCGCCCCGTCCAGGGCGCGTGGTCGGTCTCGAGGGTCCAGTTCACGCCATCGGCGGTGGACCAGACGTCGCGGTAGGGCTCGCCCACATGGTCACGCACCGATCCGAACGGCTGCAGGTTGATCACGCCGCCGGAGACGACGTACATCCGGCCGTTCAGCACCGCCGCGCCGCCGTTGATGTGCGCCCGCGGCCCCCAGGGCGCGTGGTCGAGCGCTTGGGTCCAGTTGACCCCGTCTTCGGAGACCCAGATATCGTTGAAGCTTTGGGCCTCGGACACCGGCGCGCCGATCTCGGGCCAGCCCTCGGGGCCGAACTGCATTCCGCCCATCAGCCAAATCTTGTCGTCGAACACGGTTATCATCGCGCCGTGGCGGATGCCCCACGGCGCGTCGTCGAGCACCTTTTCCCAATGGCCGGATGCCGGGTCCGCGGTTCGCCACACGTCGTCCTGCATCGCGTTGCCGACGAGGTAGATGTAGCCGTTGAAGACGACGGTCGTGGGCCCGCGTTGTCCGATCCAGTCGCCAGGGCCGTGCTCGGTCCAGTTTATGCCGTCGGCGGTCGAGAACACCTCATGGCCGCTCGCTCCGGGCGGAACCACGGATGCCCCGATAACCCACAGGCGGTCGTTGAAGACGACAAACCCGATCTCGTCGCGCGTCGAGAGGGGATGAACCAGCTCCTCCCACTCTCCGACAATCCCTGCGCCCAGCTCTTCGGTCATCAGCAACGACTTTCAACATTCGATCGACAGTGCTCGCGACATGACACGCGGCGCGCCGGACCGACGTGCTCCGCAGATCCCTGATGGCGCGCGAAAACCGTCCCGAGTTGCGGTGATGATCGATCCTGTCGGTCGGCTATCAGACATTACGCTTCCGCGCAAAGCCAGGTTGCGAACGGCCGCGCCGGAGTGGTTCGCGACGGAAGCCGAAAAGCAGCTCGGTCAATGTCGATGTTGGAGGGCGAGAAGGGCAATCAGCCTCAGCGGCTCGATTTGCGCGTGCCGTTTCGCTTGCTGCGGTGATGGTTGCGTTCGTAGCGGCGGCGCAGGCGCGGCTTCACGTAGAGCGCCCAGCCAACGGTGGCCACAGCGCCGACAACGCCCACTGCCAGAACAGCAGCAACGACGATCAAAGTTTCCAATTCTTCCTCGAAAGAGACAACGTAACAGGAGGGGCCACAAATCCCTGGACGAGTGGCGGCCGCGCGGTCAAGCGCGGAAACCATAACTAGCGACGGATGATCTCGACCTCCGCTGTGCTGTCAGGCGATGCCGCGCATGCCGTCGCGGCGTCGCGGATCGGCGCTGGTATCTGATCCCAAAACGCGCCGCGGACGGTGAGCGTGGACTCCCCGGGTTCGCCGAGCACTACGCCCGCGTCTCGCAAGACGCTGAAGATCTCCTGGCACCGACCCAGAGAAGCTTCGGCCGGCACCAGCTCGGCGACATCGGTGCGCGCGAGCGAGCCGCGCTCGAAAATTCCAGTATTCGCAAACCCGATCGCGAGGACGAAGGTCGCAACGACTAGGCCGGCCGCAATCGCCGCCTGCGGCACCCACCGGTGCAGGATCAGCGGCAGAAATCCGACGGCGCACATCGCCAGCGCAACCGTGGTGGCCAATACGTCCGACATTTGTCTGTGCGTACCCTTTCGTCGCGCGGTGCCGGCGTCACCGCGGAAAACCCTGGACCCGGTCAACTTTACACGACCGCGATCGCGCCCCTATACGCGCACCGCGCCATGATGAGAAGGGAAGCAATGACCCGACCGCTCGACGGGAGCCGCCGCCAGAGCGCCCTCAAGTTCGGCGCGCTGACGCTTCTGATTGCCGCCTGCTTCCTGATGGGCGGCGCGTCTCGAGCCGACGTGAAGTCTCTGGTCGTGCTCCAACCGCTCTCCGTGGTGTGCCTCGCGATCTTTCTCGCCGATTTTCGAGCGATCCGCTGGAACGTCATCAGGTATCCGTTGCTGCTGCTGACAGTGCTGGCCGCGATCATCGCGATCCAGCTCGTTCCGCTGCCGCCCTCGGTGTGGACCAACCTCCCTGGCCACGAGCCATTTGCCGCCACCGCCAGGACGGTAGGGCTGGAGCAACCGTGGCGTCCGATCAGCTTGTCGCCCGATCTTACTCTTGGCACCCTCGTCGGCCTGTGTGTGCCATTCGCGGCCTTGGTGGGGTTCGCCTCGCTGCCGGCCGACCGGACGCGCGACCTGTTGCCCGTGCTGATCGTCGGCGGCGCCCTGAGCGCCCTGCTCGGGCTGGCCCAGATGTCGAGCGGCGTCCAAAGCCGACTCTACTTGTTCGAGGTTACCAATCGTGGCCTGCCGGTCGGGTTCCTCGCCAATCGCAACCACCAGGCGCTGCTCCTCGCGATGCTCTGGCCGATGCTGGCGGTCTGGGCGTCGTTTCCCGCTGAGCCTCGGTTTCAGGGCGTGAAGAGGTGGATTTGCGCCGCGGTGGCTATCTTTCTTCTGCCGCTGATGCTCGCCACGGGCTCCCGAGCCGGATTGGTGCTGGCGGTGGTGGGCCTGGCGATGGCTTTCCTGTTCTGGCGTGGACAACAGGCGCCTGCAACCGCGGGCCGTTGGGGCAAGTGGCTGCCCGGGCTCGTTTTCGGCCTCGGCGCGGTCGTACTCGGAGCGGCGGTTTTCCTCTCGCGGGACGAAGCCGTCCAGCGAGCGGCCGGGATGGACCTGAGCGACGAATCCCGTCTCGAATACATGCCGACCCTGCTCAAGATCACCTGGGACTTCTTCCCGGTGGGCTCAGGCTTCGGCGGGTTCGACCCGCTGTTTCGCTACTACGAGCCGGAGGCCCTGTTGTCGCCGAGCTATCTCAATCACGCACATAACGATCTGCTCGAGGTGGTCCTGGCCGGCGGGCTGGCCGCGCTGGTCCTGCTCGGGCTGTTCGTCGCGTGGATCGCCCGTCGTGGCATTGTCGCTTTGCGGCGCTCCGACGGACGTACGACGGGCCGGCTTGCTCGGCTCGCCCTCGGGATGATCGCGATGATGCTTCTCAGCAGTTTGGTTGACTATCCGCTGCGCACTCCGCTACTCGCGGTTATCTGTGCAGTCGCATGCGGTTGGTTGGCCGACACGGAGAATCCTCAACGCCCGCGGCCTGCTTAGGGAGACAAGGCGAATTGCCGGCTCAGCGGTCGAGGCAAAGCAAGCCTGAGTGTGAGCCGCGTCCGTCTGCGCTCATGAGAAAGTGTAAGATCTTGATTCGAGTTTCAGTACTCCGGTGGGTGGCCCTGCTGCCCGTTGCCGCGGCGGCAGGGTGTGCCAGCCCTAAGCTGGTCGACACCGGCGCCGTTGCGGTCGTTCAGCCGGCTTCGCTGCCTCCCCCCTCGGCTGCCGATCTCACGATCGGCGCACGGCCGCAGCTTCTCGGCCCAGGCGACACGATTGCGGTGGAGGTGTTCGGGATCGCCGAACTGAGCCGGCAGGTGAGGGTCGATGCGGGAGGCAACATCGCGCTGCCGCTCGCCGGCAATATCAACGTGATTGGCAACACGCCGGACCAATTGGCGCAAGTCATCGGCGGACGGCTGCGAGCGAACCATGTCAAGGAGCCCATGGTGACCGTGGGTGTGCTCGAAGTGGTGAGCCAGATCGTCACTCTGGACGGGGAAGTGCAGCGTCCGGGAGTGTATCCGGTTATCGGGCCGATGACCCTGATGCGAGCCATCGCGCGCGCCGAGGGTACGAGCGACATCGCGCAAGCGAGCCACGTCGTCGTCTTCCGCAAGGTGGACGGGCGCTCGATGGCGGCCCTCTACGACCTGCGCGCCATCCGGCTTGCCGCCTACGAGGATCCGGCGATTTACCCGAACGATGTCATCGTCGTCGGCGAGTCCCAGGCGCGGCGGTTGTTCCCGCAGGCAATCCAGGCAGCCAGCGTGCTGCTCAGTCCGCTGATCGCGGTGCTGAACAATAACAATTGATCGAGTGCTGAACCGCGATGAATGACCTTACTTTCAGCCGTCCAGTCGACGCCGCGGGGCTCCAGCCGGACCACCCCGGAGCGGCGGACGAACGCGGGCGCGCTGGCGAACAGCCGATCCTGCTGCGCTACCTGAACATCATCAAGCGTCAGAAGTGGGTGCTGATCGGCGCGGTCGTCGTCGCTGCGATCGCCGGCCTCGTCATCACTTTGCTGATGACACCCCAGTACACCGCCGAGGTGACGCTCGAGGTCCAGCGCGAGAACGTCCGCATCGTCAATATGCAGGGCGTCGAGCCGGAAAGCGGCACCGTCGATCTGGAGTTCTACGAGACGCAATGGGGATTGCTGCGCTCGCAGACGCTCGCCGAGCGGGTTGCGGCGGAGCTGCGCCTGCACGAAGATCCCAAGTTCTTCGAGATGTTCGGCATGACCGAGGAGGCGGAGCAACTGGCCGATCGTCGATCCGGCGGGGCACGCGCCGGCCGCCAGGAGCGGATTAGGGACGCCGCCACGGTTCTTCTGCGTCAGGTCAACATTTCTCCGCAGCGCATGTCGCGGCTGGTGGATATCCAGTTCACCAGTCCCGATCCGCAACTGTCCACCCGCGTAGCCAATGAGTGGGCCAAGGGGTTCGTCGAGATTTCCCTGGAGCGGAAGTTCGAGGCCACCTCCTACGCGCGGAACTTTCTCGAGGAACGGCTTGAGCAGCTTCGGGGCAGGCTGCAGGATTCGGAGCGGCAGTTGGTTGCCTATGCGGCAAACCAGCGGATCATCAACGTGCCGACCGCAACGACGACGGGCACGCTGGAAGCGGGCACCACCGAGCGCCCCCTGGTGGCGGAGGCGCTCAGCTCGCTTAACGTGGAACTGAGCGAGGCGACGGCTGCCCGGATGACTGCCCAAGGCCGTTTGCGGTCCGCGGGCGGCGACACACTCGAGGCGCTTAGCAATCAGGCGATATCCGAACTGCGAGCGCGGCGGGCCACGTTGGCCGCCGAGCACGCCAAGCTGATGGCGCAGTTCGAGCCGGGCTATCCGCCGGCGCGCGCGATGGCGGACCAGATCGCGGAGCTCGACCGGGCGATTGTCCGCGAGGAAGGGCGAGTGCGCACGACCTTGCAGAGCGCTTACAACGCCGCTGCCGCCAGGGAGAACCTGCTGCGACAAGAGGTCGAATCGATGGAGGGGGAACTGCTCAACCTTCGCGGCCGAACCATTCAATACAACATCTTCCAGCGCGAGGTTGACACCAACCGCCAGCTCTACGACGCCCTGCTGCAGCGCTACAAGGAGATCGGCGTCGCGGGCGGCGTTGGCATGAACAACATTTCCATCGTCGATCCGGCCCAAGTTCCCGAGCGTCCGTCGAGCCCGAACCTGATCATCAACTTGCTGATCGCGATGATGGTCGGCGGGGTGATCGGCGCAGGTCTGGCCCTGGCTCTTGAACAGGTGGACGAGACAATTTCCAATCCTCGCGAAGTCGAGACGGCGCTTGGCATGCCGCTGCTGGGGACGATCCCGACGACCGAGCAAGACGAGCCGACCACCGAGCTCGAAGATCCGAAGTCCCATCTCGTGGAGGCCTATTTGTCGGCGCTGACCCGGCTGGCGTTCACCACCGATCACGGGGTGCCGAAAACTTTGGCCGTCACCAGCAGCCGGCCGGGCGAGGGCAAGACCACCACGGCGTTCGCTATCGCGCGGCAACTGGCCCGAACCTCGAAGCGGGTCGTCCTCATCGATGGCGACATGCGCTCGCCGTCGCTGCATCAGATCCTGGGGGTGCCCAACACCCGGGGCTTGAGCAATTATCTGGCGGGCGACGATGACCTGACCGAAATGCTCCACGCCAGGACCCAGGGCATCACGCTGCTGCCGTCGGGGCCGACCCCGCCGAACGCGGCCGAGCTTCTGACCGGCGAGCGGATCTCGCGCTTGCTGCGTGAGCTGACCAACAGGTTCGACCATGTCCTGATCGATGCGCCACCGGTCATGGGCCTCGCCGACACGCCGATTTTCGGCAGCGTCACGGAGGGCGTGGTTTTCGTCATCGAATCGCACCAAACGCCGACAACCATGGCGCGAGTGGCGCTCGAGCGTCTGCGCCAGTCCAACGCCAAGCTCCTCGGCGCCCTGCTGACGAAGTTCGAGACGCAAAAGTCCGACTACGGATATGCCTACGAATATGGCTACGGATACGGTGCCACCCAAGGCGAGCCTGAGCGAGTGTGATTCGTCATGGCCGGCGCGTCTGAATTGGGCTTCGGGCGAAACCTGACACCCCGGAAGATCGCCTCGACGGTGGTCGCCGCCCTCGTCTTGGCGGCGGCCTTCGTTCTCGTGCTCCAAGTGTCGATTGCGGGGGCGTTTCGGTCCGACTCACCCGCGCTGGCGCTCGATTGGGCTCCGCGAGACGCCACGGCTCGGGCGAGGCTCGCCGCCAGTCTGGTGGGACCGGGCGCCTCTCCCGAAGGACGGAGCGCCGCGCGACGGCTGGCGCTGGACTCCGTGCGGCGCGATCCCCTGATGCCAATGGCCCTCCGCGCCCTGGGCTTGGCAACAGCGCCTCGCGGTGGGACGGAATCGGCGGCGGCGACTCAAGCCATGTTGCAGGCCGAGCGGTTGTCGCGCCGCGACCAGCCCGTACAGCTGTGGCTCGCCGAGTACTCTCTGGAACGGGGCGATATCGGCGAAATGATGCGGCATTTCGATATCGCCATGCGCACGTCGACGACCAGCCGGGAGGCGGTCTTTCCCTTGCTCGCGGCAGCCGCCTCCAACCGCGATTTCGCTCAGGCTCTGGCTGCCGCGATGGACAAGCGGCCGCCGTGGGGCCTCGGCCTCACGGCCTACATGATCGACGAGGGGCCCGATCCTGACCTGACCGTTCGCCTCGCGCAAGAATTCCTCGATCCGAAAGTCCCGGAAGAGCTCGCGATGGTCCGCAGCCTGATGGCCAGGCTGGGGCAGCTCGAAGAGTATGACCTGGCGCAGGCGGTGCGCAGCTCGTTCGGGCTTGACCAGGCAAGGGGTTCTAGCCCGACCGGCGTTCGCGAAGGGGGATTCGAAACCGCCTCCGGTTTCGAGCCGTTCGCGTGGTCCCTCACGCAGGACGACGATCTCTGGGCGGCTCGCGAAAGCGATCCCGCCGGCAATGGGACTGTCTTGCGCTTGTCGGCCGGTGACGGCTTTTCCGGTGAAGTGGCGCGGCAGCTACTCGATCTCTCCCCGGGTCGCTATCGCTTGCGGGCGCGGTTCGGCGACGTCCCAGACGATCGAGATGCGTGGCCGAAAATCGAGGTTCGCTGCGCCACGGCGAGCGAAAGCGCCCTTCTGGCCCTTACGCCAAGCCGTGCCGGTGTGGCTGCGCATTCGGCGGTAGGCGCATTTCAGGTTCCGGGCGCGTGCCGCTTCCAGTGGCTGAGTTTGTCGGTAACAGCCCCGAACGAGGAGATTGCCGACCCGCCATGGGTCGATGACCTCGCGGTGATCCCCGCGGGCGCATGAAGCGAGGTAAGGGCGCCCCAAGCTCGTAACGGGATGTCTCTTGCATCCGTGCCGCAAGCTTCTATCCGGTCGCCGCGGCAGGGGCGATGAATACTAAAGCATTAGATACGAGGGATGTTTTGCTGAATTTCGGACTGGTCGGGTGCGGGCGGATCGCCAAGCGCCATAGCGAGTTGCTCGGCGGCGGGGTGATTGACGGCGCCCGGCTGGCAGCGGTGTGCGACATCGAGGCCGAGAAAGCCAAAGCGATCGGGGACCGGTTCGGTGTGCCCTGGTTCACCGACATGCATCGGATGATGCGCGATACCGCTCCCGATGTGGTCACCATCCTGACGGAGAGCGGCCTCCACGCGCGCCATGCGATCGAGCTTGCGCCCTACGGTGCCCATGTCGTCGTCGAAAAGCCGATGGCTCTGACCCTAGACGATGCCGACGCGATGATCGAGGCATGTGACGCGGCGGGCGTCAAGCTGTTCGTGGTCAAGCAGAACCGCTTCAACGTGCCGGTCGTCAAATTGCGCGAAGCGCTCGAAGCAGGGCGGTTCGGCAAGCTCGTCCTCGGCACCGTGCGGGTGCGCTGGTGCCGCCCGCAGGCGTACTACGATCAGGACAGCTGGCGCGGCACGTGGGCCCTCGACGGCGGGATTCTCACCAATCAGGCGAGCCACCACGTCGACTTGCTCGAATGGATGATGGGCGACGTCGTCAAGGTGTCGGCCATGAGCGCGACGCGGCTCGTTCGGATGGAAGCGGAAGACACTGCGGCGGTAATCCTCACGTTCGCCAACGGCGCTCTCGGGATCATCGAGGCGACCGGCGGCGCCCGCCCGAAGGATCTCGAAGGATCCCTGTCGATCCTCGGAGAAGGTGGCGCCGTGGTCATCGGCGGATTCGCCGTCAACCGGCTCGAGACCTGGCAGTTCGCCGATGCCGAGCCCGAAGATGCCGACGTCTTGACGAACTATTCGGTCAATCCGCCGAACGTGTACGGTTTCGGTCACCAGGCCTACTACGAGCACGTCGTTGACGTGATCACCAACGGCGGGCCCCAGCTGGTCGATGGAATCCAGGGACGGCGCAGCCTCGAGCTCATCTCGGCGATTTACGAATCGATCGAAACCGGCCGCGCCGTGCACCTGCGCTTCACGCCGAGCAAGGCCAAGCTGGGACGCGGAAATGGCTGATCCCGAGCTGCGACAAGCGGAAATCCGCAATGTCACGTTCGGCGAGCGGGTGAAGGTCGTCCAACCCGCCAATCTCTACGGCTGCACCATCGGCAACGACTGCTTCATCGGGCCGTTCGTCGAAGTCCAATCGGGCGTGACAATCGGCAGCCGTACCAAGATCCAGTCGCACAGCTTCGTCTGCGAGCTTGTCACATTGGGGCAGGATTGCGTCGTCGCGCACGGAGTTATGTTCATCAACGATCTCTTCGCCACCGGTGGGCCGGCCCACGGCGACCGGAGCTTGTGGAAGAGCACGGTGGTCGGCAACCGGGTGTCGATCGGCTCCAACGCCACCATCCTGCCGGTCGCGATTTGCGACGACGTCGTGATCGGCGCCGGCGCCGTCGTCACCCGCGACATCCGCGAGCGCGGTGTCTACGCGGGGAATCCGGCGAGAAAAATAAGGGATTTGTAATGGTCAGGTTTCTCGACCTCCACGCGCAATACCAATCGCTCAAAGGCGAGATCGATGAAGCGATCGCGCGCACCATTGCCAACAGCACCTTCATCGGCGGGCCCGACGTCACGGCGTTCGAGCAGGAGTTCGCCGTCTACCAGGCAGCTGATCACTGCGTCGGCGTCGGCAACGGCACCGATGCGATCGAAATCGCGATCGAGGCGCTGGACCTGCCGGCAGGGTCGGAGGTGCTCGTTCCCGCGAACAGCTTCATAGCCAGTTCCGAAGCGGTCACGCGATCCGGCCACAGGGTCGTGTTCTGCGAGGCCGACGATCGCACGTACGGCATCGACCTTGCCGACGCCGCTCGGCGCATCACGGCCCGCACCGCGGCGATCATGTGCGTCCATCTTTACGGTCAGCCCTGCGACATGGACGGGGTGACAACGCTCGCGCGCGAACATCGCTTGCGCGTGATCGAGGACTCCGCGCAGGCGCACGGCGCCGAGTATCGCGGTCGCCGGGTCGGCGCGATCGGCGACATCGGAACCTTCAGCTTCTATCCCGGCAAGAACCTCGGCGCGTATGGCGATGCCGGCGCGATCGTGACCAACGACGCCGATCTGGCGAAGAAATGCCGGATGATCGCCAACCACGGTCGTATCGGCAAGTACGACCACGAATTCGAAGGCCGCAACAGCCGTTTCGACGGGCTCCAGGCCGCGATCTTGCGGGCGAAACTGCCGCATCTCGACGACTGGATCGATCGGCGAAACCAGATCGCGCGGCGCTATCTCGATGGCCTCGCCGGCGTCGAGGGTCTCGTCCTGCCAGAGATCGCCAACGACGTGCGCCACGGCTTCCACCTGTTCGTGATCCGCTGCGCCGAACGTGACCGGCTGCAGGCGTTCCTGAAAGATCACGGAATCCAGGCGGGCATTCATTATCCCATCGCGTTGCCGGATCTCGCGGCTTACGAATATTTGCGCGGACCGGACACGCCCACGCGGGCCGGCAAAAATGCGGGTCGCCTCCTGAGCCTGCCGATGGGCGAGCACCTGGCCGACGAAGAGGTCGACCGGGTGATCGAGGCGGTGCGGAGCTTTTTTGCTCAAGCCGATGCGCGCGCTCAGGCGGTCACCTGAGGAGCGATCGACCATGGACATCAAGGGCAAGAAGATCCTGGTGACCGGGGCGGACGGCTTCATCGGTTCGCACCTGGTCGAATATCTGGTCAGCGCCGGCCACGATGTTCGGGCTTTCGTATACTACAACAGCTTCAACAGCTGGGGTTGGCTCGACGTGGCGCCGCCCCACGTGCGGTCCGCCATCGAGGTGTTTGCCGGCGACATCCGCGACCCGCACGGAGTGCGCACGGCCATGCGCGGCTGCGAGGTCGTCTTGCACCTCGCTGCGCTTATCGCGATCCCGTACTCCTACCATTCGCCGGACACCTACGTGGACACCAACGTCAAGGGCACCTTGAACGTCGTCCAGGCGGCGCGCGAGCTGGGAGTCGAGCGGGTGGTCAACACGTCGACCAGCGAGGTCTACGGGACTGCCAGGTTCGTGCCGATCACCGAGGACCATCCGTTGCAGGGCCAGTCGCCCTACTCGGCCAGCAAGATCGGTGCCGACCAGATCGCCATGAGCTTTCACGCGTCGTTCGGTACCCCGGTGGCGACGATCCGGCCGTTCAACACCTATGGGCCGCGTCAATCCGCGCGCGCGGTGATTCCGACGATCATCACGCAGATCGCCAGCGGCGCCCGTGCGATCAAGCTGGGAGCGGTGCATCCGACCCGAGACTTCAATTTCGTGCGGGATACTGTTCGCGGCTTTCTCGCGGTCGCGGAGTGTGACGCCGCCGTCGGGCAGGTCGTCAATGTGGGCAGCAACTTCGAGATCACCATCGGCGACACCGCGCGTTTGATCGCCGAATTGCTCGGTGCGGAAGTCGAGCTGGTGACCGACGATCAGCGCTTGCGCCCTGAAAAGAGCGAGGTCGAGCGCCTCTGGGCGGACAACAGCCGAATGCGCGGGCTAACGGAGTGGGCGCCCGAATACGGCGGCATCGACGGATTCCGGCGGGGGCTGTCCGAGACGATCGCCTGGTTCTCCGATCCGGCAAACCTGGATCGCTACAAGGCCCACGAGTACAATCTGTGAGCGGAAGGCCCTCCCGCAATCGATCGCGTCGGCGATGAATACGCTGGGCCTCATCCCGGCGCGCGGCGGCTCGAAGGGGATTCCGCGCAAGAACATCCGCTCGCTCGCGGGCAAGCCACTGATTGTTTGGACCATCGAGGCGGCGTTGAGGGCAAGGGGGCTTGCCGCTGTTGTCGTGAGCACGGACGACGCGGGGATCGCGCAAGTCGCGCGCGAGGCCGGCGCGCAGGTTCCGTTCATGCGGCCGCGCGAGCTCGCCGCGGACGAGACGCCGGGGATCGATCCGGTCTTTCATGCCCTTGAGATGCTGCCCGGCCACGATGCCGTTCTGCTGCTCCAGCCAACCAGCCCGTTGCGGACGCACGAGGACATCGATGGCCTGCTCTCGCGCGTCGCGGACGGGACGCCGTCCGCTGTCTCGCTCTCGCTGAGCGCAGAGCACCCGGCATGGATGTATCGCCTCGATGCGGATCAGCGCATCGAGCCGCTCCTGCCGAATTCCGGCGCCGCCCGCCGGCAGGACCTTCCGCCTGTCTATTCGCTCAATGGGGCGATGTACTACGCGCGAACGGACTGGCTGCGCGCGCAGCGCGGCTTCGTGGGGCCGGAAACGATCGGCTATCCGATGCCGCCGGAGCGCTCCATCGATATCGACGCGCCAATTGATTGGCACTTGGCCGAAACCTTGTTAGCTGGCGCCCGCGAACAGTCCGTCCACAACCCGATCTAATCGCCGGCCAAGAGGGAGTGCCGAATTTGCACAGCAGCGCGCTTCTTCTGGCCTCCTCGGGCGCCGAGGCCGAACGGATCGCCGCGTTTTGCCGGCGCCTGTTCCCCGATTGCACGGTCCTGCACGGGAACTGGGGAGAAGCGCTCCCGCAAGCGGCCGCCGAGTGGCAGGGCGACCTGCTCGTTTCGTACTGCTCGCGGTGGATTGTCCCGGAAGACCTTCTCCGGCGGGCACGGGTTGCGATCAACTTCCACCCGGCGCCGCCCGAGTATCCGGGCATCGGCGGGCTCAACTGGGCCATCTACGAAGGTCGGCGCAGGTTTGGCGTGACCTGCCATGAGCTCGCCCCGGCGGTAGACTCGGGCACGATCCTTGAGGTCCGGCGATTCCCGTTGCTCGAGAGCGACGACGTGCCGGAACTGTTTCGACGGACTCATCTCCACCTCGAATGCATGGCTTGCGACATAATCGGCGGCATGAGCTCCGGGGAATTCACCAGCTCGTCCACCGAAGAATGGGCGCCGACTACGCGGTTGAGACGCGAGCTTGACGCAATGATGGAAGTGACCGGCGACATGCCGGAAAGCGAATTGGAGCTTCGTCGGCGAGCCTTCGAATTCGGCTCGTGGAAGCTGCGATACGCATGACGCGCAATGGGCTCGGGCAAGCACCCACATGGACCGAAACATGTCGACCTTGATTATCGCCGAAGCGGGGGTGAACCATAACGGCGACCTCGACATGGCACGACGGCTCGTCCGCGTAGCCGCCGAAGCCGGCGCCGATCTGGTCAAGTTCCAGACATTCGTCGCCAGCCGCCTCACGGCGAAGCACGCGCCCAAGGCGGAATACCAGATCGCGACTACCGGCGCCGCGGAGACGCAGCAGGAGATGATCGAGCGTCTCGAGTTGAGCCTTGCCGACCATCAGGCGCTGATCGACGAATGCCGTTCGGCCGGAATCGGCTTTTTCTCTACGGCATTCGATGAAGAGAGCCTCGACCTGCTGATCAGGCTCGGCATAAAGGTCGTCAAAGTGCCTTCGGGCGAGCTGACCAACTTGCCCTTGATGCGCCACATCGCAACCAAGGGGCTGCCGGTTATCCTGTCGACCGGAATGGCCACTTTGGCGGAAATCGGCGAGGCCATTTCGGTGCTTGAGAGCGGCGGCATCCCGCGCGCTTCGATCACGGTGCTCCATTGCAACACCGAATATCCGACGCCGATGAGCGATGTTAACCTCACCGCGATGAACACGATAGCGGCGGAATTCGGGACCGCTGTCGGATATTCCGACCATACGTTGGGGATCGAGGTGCCGATCGCTGCGGTCGCGCTTGGTGCCGCGGTGATCGAAAAGCATTTCACGTTGGACCGGTCGCTCCCGGGTCCCGATCACCCTGCCAGCCTCGAGCCCGATGAGCTCGCCCAAATGGTTCGCGCGATCCGCAATATCGAACTGGCCACGCAGGGGGACGGGATCAAGCGGCCCAGCGCAAGCGAGATCAAGAACCGCGCCATCGCCCGGCGTTCGCTGGTAGCACGCCGCGAGATCCGCGCCGGCGAGCCGTTCAGCGCCGAGAACCTGGCGGCGAAGCGACCCGGTACCGGCATCAGTCCGATGCGTTGGGATGACGTGGTCGGGCGACCGGCGCCTCGCGATTTCGCTCCCGACGAGCTGATCGAGTTGTGAGCCGCAGGGTTTGCATCGTCACCGGCACGCGCGCCGAATACGGGTTGCTGCGTGAGGTCGTCCGCGGCGTCCGCGATGCCGCGGAGCTCAAGCTCCAGCTGGTGGTCACCGGGATGCATCTCTCGCCGGAATTCGGTTTCACGATCGCCGAGATCGAAGCCGATGGCATCCCCATTGCCGAGCGGGTGGAGATGCTGCTCAGCTCCGACAGCGCGGTAGGGGTGACGAAGTCGACCGGCATCGGCCTGATCGGATTCGCCGACAGCTTCGCTCGGCTCCAGCCGGATCTGGTGGTCCTGCTCGGAGACCGGTTCGAGATCCTGGCCGCGGCGAGTGCGGCGCTCTTCGCCCGAATACCCATCGCGCACATCCACGGCGGCGAGACCACCGAAGGAGCCTTCGACGAGGCGATCCGCCATTCGGTTACCAAGATGTCGCATCTTCATTTCGTTACCGCGGAACCGTACCGGCGGCGGGTGATCCAGCTGGGCGAGGCGCCCGAACGCGTGTTCACCGTCGGCTCGCTCGGTGCGGAGGCCGCGCGCAACCTGGCTTTGCTCGACCGCCATGCGTTGGAAGACAGCTTGGGATTTGGGCTCGGTGAGCGCAACCTGCTGGTGACGTTCCATCCACCCACGCTCGACGAGACCGACGCGGCGCGACAAATGCAGGCGATGCTCGAGGCGCTTGGCGCGCTCGGTGACCACACGCACATTTTCTTCACGATGCCGAACGCCGACACCCGCGGCCGAGAGCTTGGCGCGATGGTCGAGCGCTTCGTCGATGGGCGCGCTAACGCTCGAGCCTACCAGTCGCTGGGGCAGCTGCGCTATCTCTCGCTGATGGCGCTGGTCGACGGAGTGGTCGGCAATTCATCGAGCGGGGTCATTGAAGCGCCTGCCTTCGGTGTGCCGACGGTCAACATTGGCGACCGCCAGGCGGGGAGGCTGCGAGCCCCCACCATTGTCGACTGCGCGCCCCACCGGGAGGCCATCGCAGCAGCGCTCGAGAAGATTCTCTCGTCGGAGTTTCGCAACGCGGCCACTCGGGATTCGAGCCACGGGACAGGCGGGGCGGCCGCGGCGATCGTGCGGAAGCTCCGGGAACACCCGCTTGACGGGCTGGTGAAGAAGCGGTTCCACGATTTGCCGCGCGATGGCGTGAACGCCAGCGGCAGCAGCGAGGGACTCTGACATCGTGACCGAGCCATGGCGGACTTGCCTGCTGCCCGAAGGGGCGAGCGTTCAGGATGCTATCCGCTGTCTTGACCGCTCTGGCCTGCAAATCGCCATCCTGGTCAGTGGGGGAGACCGCCTGCTCGGCACGATCACAGATGGAGATATCCGGCGGGGTCTGCTGCGCGGGCTCGACCTGGGAAGCGCGGTCGACGGCATCGTCCAGCGCGATCCTCTGATCGTGCCGCCCGAGCTCGAGATCGATTCGGTGCTGCAGCTGATGCGCGCGAACCGGATACATCAGCTCCCGGTCGTCGATCAGACGCGGCAGGTCGTGGGGCTGCACGTGTGGGACGAGCTGCAGGCGCCGCGGGCGCGCGATAAGGTCATGGTGGTCATGGCGGGCGGGAAGGGGACTCGGCTGCGCCCGCACACAGACGATTGCCCGAAGCCGATGCTGCCGGTCGGCGACAAGCCGATGCTCGAACACATCGTCGAGCGAGCCCGGGACGATGGGTTCGGCCGCATAGTTCTGGCGATCCACCATCTCGGCCACATGATCGAGGACTATTTCGGCGACGGAAGCCGCTGGAACGTTCAGATCGACTATCTCAAGGAGCCGGCACCGCTCGGAACCGGCGGCGCGCTCAGCCTGCTGACCTCACGGCCCGAGCACGCCTTCGTCGTCACCAATGGCGATGTGCTGACTGCGGTGCGCTACAGCGAGCTGCTCGACTTCCATTCCCGTCACAATGCCGCTGCGACAATGGCGGTGCGCTCGCACGAATGGCAGCATCCGTTTGGGATCGTGCACACACAGGCGATGGACATCATCGGGTTCGAGGAGAAACCGGTCATCCGCAGCCATGTGAATGCCGGCATCTATGTGCTCGAGCCGACCGCCCTCGATCATCTCGCCGCCGGCCAGGCCTGCGACATGCCGACGCTGTTCGACCGGCTTCGCGCCGCGGAGAAACGCACGATAGTGTATCCCATGCACGAACCTTGGCTTGACGTGGGCCGTCCCGATGATCTTGAGAGCGCCCGGAATTCCTACGCCG
>Ga0196977_1000194_pt1 | contig 37421 bp, 30 predicted proteins | sample S3v_1013CmetaG_FD_148634 | JGI IMG/M metagenome (GOLD analysis project Ga0196977, IMG submission 148634) | Soil microbial communities from Anza Borrego desert, Southern California, United States - S3+v_10-13C | ecosystem: Environmental > Terrestrial > Soil > Desert | place: USA: California... | reverse complement strand
CGTCTCGATCGTCGACTGGCCGAGGCGCATGTGGTCGAGGAACTTCACCGGGAACTCGTCCGGGGTCATCGAGGTCTCGAGCGACACCTGCCCGTTATGCGTGAAGGTGACGAAGTGGTTGTCCATGCCGACGAGCTGGCCGCTCGCGTCGAGCGCGGCGCGCATGCGGTGCCAGCCGGCCGGGCGGTAGAAGTCCTGGCGGACGTCGTCCTCCCGGCTCCAGATCAGCTGGATCGGCACGCCCGGCTTCTCGGCCGCGATGGCCGCCGCCTGGACCATGAAGTCGTTGGTCAGGCGCCGGCCGAAGCCGCCGCCCATGCGGGTGATGTGGATGGCGATTTTGTCGGGCGCGATGCCGAGCTGCTTGGCGATGCCCTGCGCGCCGGCCGTCGGGTTCTGGGTCGGCGCCCACAGCTCGACCTTGCCGTCCTCGTGCATCAGCGCGGTGCAGTTCATCGGCTCCATCGCCACGTGGGCGAGGAACGGGTAGCTGTAATCGGCCTCGATCACTTTCGCCGCCCCGGCAAAGGCCGCGGTGACGTCGCCGGCCTCGCCGAGCACGCTTCCGGGCGCCGCCGCCATCAGCTCGGCCGCACGGGCGTTGTAGCCCGCCGTGCTGTGGCTGCCCCATTCGCCGGCGTCCCACTGGACGGCGAGCTTCTTGCGGGCCTGGTCGGCGATCCACCAGTTGCGCGCGATCACGGCGACGCCGTCGACCAGCAGCGCAGGATCGTCGCCGCCTTGCATGACGATGACGTCCTCCACCCCCGGCATGGCCTTGACCTCGTTGAGGTTGGCGGAAACGAACCTGGCGCCGAACGTCGCCGGCCGCTCGAACACCGCGTAGCGCAGGCCCGGCAGCTGGGTGTCGACGCCGAAGATCGGCTCGCCGCGAACGATGCGCGGCGAATCGATCCCGGCGATGGCGCGGCCGATGATGGTGAAGTCCTTCGGGTCCTTGAGTGTCACCTGGGCCGGGTCGGGCGGGGTGAGCGCCGCGGCGGCTGTCGCCACCTCGCCGTAGCTGAGCGCGCGCCCGCTCCGATCGAGGATCCGGCCCTTCTCGGTCCGCAGCGTGTCCGCGGGCACGCCCCAGCGCTGCGCGGCGGCCGCCAGCAGCATCTGCCGCGCGGCGGCGCCGACCTGGCGCATCGGCAGCCAGTTCATCGGCGTGGCGAAGCTGCCGCCGGCGAACTGGAAGCCGTACTTCTGCGGGTCGAAGTCGGCCTGGGTGATGCGCACCTGGTCCCAGTCGGCGTCGAGCTCGTCGGCGATCAGCATCGGCAGCATCGTCTTGATGCCCTGGCCGATCTCGGGGTTCTTGCCGACGATGGTGATGGTGTTGTCGGGCGCGATCGAGACGTAGGCGCTGAGCTCGGCCGCCGCCGGCGCCGCGCCGGCGACCGTGGCGGCGCGCGCGATCATCGGCATCGACGCGGTGAGGACCAGCCCGCCGCCGGCCAGGGCGCCGGCCTTGAGCAGCGTGCGGCGGCTGAGGGCGATCGACTCAGACATTGGCGGTTCCCTTCTCGGCCACCAGCGCGATCGCGTCGTGGATGCGGGTGTAGCAGGCGCAGCGGCAGATGTTGCCGGCCATGGCCGACTGGATCTGGTCGCTGCTCGGCTTCGGGTTGCGGGCGAGGAGCGCGCTGGCGTTCATCAGCTGGCCGGCCTGGCAATAGCCGCACTGCATCACGTCGGTGTCGAGCCAGGCTTCCTGCAGCGCCCGGCCGACGGACGTCTCGGCGAGGGCCTCGATGGTGGTCACCTTCTTGTCGCCGATCGAGCCCACCGGCAGCGAGCACGAGCGGGTCGCCACGCCATCGACGTGCACGGTGCACGCCCCGCACAGGCCCATGCCGCAGCCGAACTTGGTCCCGACCATGCCGAGCTCGTTGCGCAGCGCCCACAGCAGCGGCATTTCCGCCGGCACGTCGAGCTCGCGAGCCTCGCCGTTGATGTCGACCCGATAGGCCATGAAAGTCTCCCGTCTGCGGCGAGCGCCGCGATCCCGATGCGGCGCCAGCGGTAAGGCACCGGACAAAGTCAAACCCTCCCGTAGCGGACGGCAGCGATTCTGGAAAGCGGGCGTTGCCGGGCGCTAGCGGCCCTGGCCCCAGTCCTCGTTGGCGCGCGCGATCAGGTACGCATGAATCGCCTCGGCATCGTCCTCGCTCAGCAGATCGGCGAAGCTGGCCATCCCTTTGTCGAGGTAGAGCCCGCGCAGGACGATGTCGTTGAACTTGCCGTGGGTCGCCGCAGTCATGTGGCGCAAGTCCTTGACCCCGCCGATCGCGTTGCGGCCGTGGCACACCGCACAGGTGTCGGCGAACAACTGGGCGCCGCGCTGCACCGCCGCCTCGCTCGCCCGCAGCGGCGGCGGCGGCGACACCGCGGCGGTCGCCTCGAGCGGCGGCAGCTGCGCCGTGCCGCCGAGCCGGAACACCAACAGCCGCGCCTTCGCCCGCGGCAGCTCGATCCCCGCACCCTGCTCGATCTGCGCCGCGCCGCCGCCCCAGCCGGCGTTGATCGCGACGTACTGCACCCCGTCGAGCAGGTAGGTGATGCCGCCGGCGACCGGCGCGCTTTGCGTCGGGAACTCCCACAGCACCGCACCGGTGCGCGCGTCGAACGCGGCGAACGTCTGCCAGGTGGTGCCTTCGAACACCAGGTCGCTGGCGGTGACGAACACCCCGCCGTTGCCGTGGCGCGGCAGCTCGACCTGCCACGCGGCGCGCTGCTCGACCGGATCCCACGCGGTCAGCCAGGCCTTCTCGATCGCGTTGGCCTGCGCCTGCAACGGCGCGCGCGTGGCCGCCATGTCGGGACCGAAGCCGCCCCAGCCGCTGTTCGAGCGCCGCGGCTGCGGCCTCCAGTTCGGCTGCAGAGCGTAGACGAAGCCCGACTGGTAGGCGGGAAAATAGGCGAGCCGCGTGCGCGGGCTGAAGGCCATCGGGAACCAGTTGTGCGCCCCGCCCGGCCCCGGCATGACCAACTTGGGCTCGAAGCCGTAGCGCACCGCTTCGCTGGTGATCGGGCGTCCCTCGTCGTCGAAGCCCTCGTTCCAGTTCTGCATGACGTGCGCGCCGGCGCTGATGAACTCGCCGGTCTTGCGGTCGAGCACGTAGAAGAACCCGTTCTTCGGCGCCTGCATCAGCACCTGGCGTTGCCGCCCGGCGATCGCGAGGTCGGCGGTGACGATCGAGCTCGTGCAGGTCCAGTCCCACTCCTCGCCCGGGTTCATCTGGTAGTGCCACGCGTAGCTGCCGTCGGCGGCATGGAGCGCGACGATCGAGCACACGAACAGGTTGTCGCCCTGGTTCTGCGAACGGTAGTAGCGTGAATGAGGCGAGGCGTTGCCGGTGCCGACGTAGACCAGGTCGAGCTCCGGATCGTACGCGATCGAATCCCATGGATTGGCGCCCCCGCCGAGCTGCTTCCACAAGCCGTCCTCGGACCAGGTCGCGCGGACCCAGTCCATGACCGGGTCGGAGGCTTCGCCGTCGAGGCCCCTGGCGGGATCGTTCGGCGTCAGGAAGAACTTCCACAGCTTCTCGCCGGTCTCGGCGCTGTACGCCGAGACGAACCCGCGCACCCCAAAGTCGCCGCCGGACTGGCCGATCACCACCTTGTCGCCGAACACCCGCGGCGCGCCGGTGATGGCATAAGTGAAGTCGTCGCCGAAGGTGCGCGTCGTCCACAGCGGCTGCCCGGTGGCCTTGTCGAGCGCGATCAGGCGCCCGTCGAGCGTGGCGATGATGACCCTGTTCTTCCACAGCGCCAGGCCGCGCGAGACCGGCTCGCAACAGGCGTAGCGGGCGTGCTCGCGCGGGACTTGCGGATCGTAGGTCCACAGCCGCTCGCCGGTCCTCGCGTCGTAGGCGATGGTCACGTTGAACGGCAGGATGTTGTAGAGCACGCCGTTCGCGTAAATCGGGGTCGCCTCGACCCCGCGATAAGTATCGAGATCGTCGAACCACGCCAGCCCGAGCCGGCTCACGTTCGAAGCGTCGATCTGGGTCAGCGGGCTGTAGCGCTGCGCGGTGTAGTCGCGCCCGTCGCTCGGCCAGTTTTCCGGGCGCGGCGTCCAGTTCTCGTCCTGGTCGCCGGGCCGAGGGGTTGCCGCGGCCGTTACCGCAGCCGACAACTCGCCGTCCCACTGTGGCCGCGGCGAGCCACCTGTGGCCGCGCACCCGGCGATGAGCATCGCCGCGACGGGCGCAAGCAGAGCACCCGCGCACAGCGGGCTTCGGCTTGTCACGGTCATCGATCCCTCGGCGGCTCGGCGATCGGCTGGGTGCCGTCGGCGAGTCGGCCGACCTCGAAAGCGGCGGCCTGCTCGGACGTGCCCGGCGGGCGGTGATAGGCGCCCACTTGGCCGGTATCGGGCACGAACGGCTTGCCGGTCACCGGGTTCGGATAGTGGAACGGCACAATATAATACGCCGGGTAGGTCAGGTAGACCGTCGTCGGCGGCAGGTCCGGCGGCGGGTCGAACTTGTCGGGCCAGGTGTTGTTGAGCGCGTTCTTCCCCCACCCTTCCCAGCTGGTGTACATCGTGAACGGACCCGACAGCCGGCTGATCCGCCACACGCCGTCATCGCCCTTGCGGTATTCGTTCTCGTACAGCGGCAGGCCCCAGCCCGCGTTGCTCATCACGAAGGCGCGGCTGCGGACCCAGCCGATCCGGCCGTCGGGCGAGATGTCGGGGATCGGCTGGAACTGCATGTGCTGCGCCAGCACGTTGTCCTTGGCCCCTTCCGCCCCGAAGGCCGTCTGCATGTACTCGAGCACCCGCGCGCGGCCGACGAAGATGCCCTTCCCGCCGATCTCGAGCGTGGCGTCCTCGGCGAACAGTTCCGACAGCCGGGTCCACTGGCCCTCATCGACGAAGTAGCCGTAGACCTTCTGCAGCCGCTCGATCGCGTTCATGTCCTCGAGCCGCGCGATGCGGGCCTCGAGCTGGTCGAGGCGTTCATCGGTCGACTGCGCGGCGGCCGGCGCCGCGGCAATGGCGAGCACCGCCACCACGAGGGGAAGCGCGAGCCTCACTTCGGCCTCGCCACGTCGTCGGCCGGCTGCGTCACCGGCAGGGCTTCCCCCGTCACCGGATGGACGAAGCTGAACGGGGGCGTATAGCCCGAGGGAAAGGCGCGATAGACCTCGGTCGGCGGCCGGTCGGGCGGGAACAGCGCGCTCGGCCCCTCTAGGCGCAGCGCGCCGCGGCCGAAGCCGAGGTCGTAGTCGGCCATAGCCTGGACGTAGAAGTGCAGCTTGCTGATTTTCCAGATGCCGCGCTCCTTGACGTAGGCGTTCTCGTATTGGCCCACGCCCCACACGCCGTTCGCGCCGGGCTCCGACAGCATCACCATCCCCTGCCACCGCGCGGTGGCGGTGCGCCCGTCCGGCGCGATGGTGATGACCGACTGCAATTGCATGTGGTTGTTCAGCCGCCCGGGTCCGAGCCCGAGCCGTCCGAACAGCAGCAGCGCCCGCTCGATCCGCTGCTTGCCGATGTAGACCCCGCGCTGCCCGTACTCGAAGCTGCCGTCCTCGGCGAACAGATCGGCGACGGCGTCCCACAAGCCCTTGTCGAAATAGTAGCCGTAGGTCGCCTGCAGATTCTCGATCGCGTCCTCGTCCTCGAGCCGCTCGACCCGCTCGGCATATGCGGCCAGACGCGCCTCGGCCGATTGCGCCTGGGCGTGCATCGGGGCGAGCGCGGCGAGTAGAGACAAGCCGAGGGCCAAGCCGCGCATCAGTGGTGCTCCTCCACCCCGCGCCCCGTCACCGGGTGCGCGGTGGGGAACGGGGTGATCAGCGTCCCCGGAAAGCTCCTGTACCGGGCTCCCCCGCGCCGGTCCGGCGGGAAATCCATCGACGCCTGGCTCCGCGTCAGCCCTTCACCCGGCTGCAGCCGGGCCCAGCCTTCGGCGTACGGCGCCACGAAATAGACCCACAGCCTGAGGTCCTTGATCTTCCAGACCCCTTCTTCCTTCACGTAAGTGTTCTCGTAAATGCCGTCGCGCCATTCGGCGTGCTGCTTGTACTGCCCCAGCATTCCGAGGTCGCGCCACCGGGCGACGGCGCTCTGCCCGTCGGGCGAGACCGCGATCACCGGCTGCAGCGTCACCCACTCGTTGAGCTGGCCGTAGACCAGCCCTTGCTGCCCGCCGTGCAGCCGGCGTAGGTATTCCTCGATGCGCTCCTTGCCGACGTAGACGCCGTCGATCCCGATCTCGATCGTGCCGTCGTCGGCGAACAAGTCGGCCGCCTCGCCCCACAAGCCGCGGTCGACGTAGTAGCCGAACGCGCGCTGCAGCTTCTTGACCGCGCGCGTGCCCTCGAGCCGCTCGACCCGCTCAGTCAGCGCCTCGATCTGCGCATCGACGCCTTGCGCCTGCGCGGGTGCGGCCACGGCCATCCCGGCGACGGCGATCACGGCGACGAGCCTCATTGCCCCGCCTCGAGCGCGACCGCGTGGATCGTGAACGGCCCCGGGTCCGCGTCGCGTTTCGCCGCGTCGAACAGGTAGCCGATCTTGCCCTCGGGGACGTAGACGGTGCGGCCGACCAGGGTCATGGACGCGGGGTAATCGAGCCCCGTCGCCAGCGGGAGCATGACGGCCCGGTCGTCGGCGATCGTCACCAGCGACACGCGCCCGCCCGGCCCCTCGGCCTGGAGGAAGCGGTTTCCGCCGATCGCGCGCAGGCCGTCCGGCCCGCTGAGCGGCAGCGAGGTGGCGATCGTGGTCAGCCCGCCGAAGCGGCCTTCGGCGCGCTCGACCCGTTGCAGCAGGTTCTGCTGCACGTTGTTGACGTAGAGCGTGCCGTCGTCCGCAAAGGCGATCCCGTCGATGCCCCGCAGCTCCGCCGAAGCGGCGAATTCGGCCAGCGTCGAGGCGCCCGGAGCGAGCGTGACGATCCGCCCGCCGATCGTGTCGGTGGCATGGACGGTGCCGTCGGGCGCGATGGCGATGTCGTTGCACAGCGCCCGGGCGGTGCCGGGGAACGGGTAGCCGGAATGCAGGCGGCCGCTGGTCAGCTCGAATGCCTTGAGAGTGGCCGCGCCGGAAGCTCCGGGTCCGGGGTTCGAGCATACCCACAAAAGCCCGCGCGGATCGTCGGCGAGGACGCCGAACACCGACTGCAAGCCGTTCTCCGCGTCTGGCACGATCCACGGCACCGCCTCGCTGTCGCCCGAACGGGCGCGGTAGATAGTGCCCGGGTTGCTGCCGACGTAGATCGTGCCGAGGTTGTCGGAGGTGATGCTTTCGGGAAACACGCGGGCGCCGGCGATGCCGATGCTCGTGGGACTGTGAGCCTCGCCGGTGGTGCACGAAGCTAGCGCCGCGCAAAGCGCCGCAAGCAGCGTCAACGCGCCCCCACGCTTGATCGATGCCGGCATGAACCCTCCCTGCGCTCGAGGGTCATGATAGGCGGCGGAAAGGCGCTGGAAAGCCCCAATTACCGGAGAGCGGCGAGCGCCACGCTGTCCGCCAGGTTCTCGGCGACCTTCTCGAGCGAGAACCGCTCCTCGTAGCGCGCCAGCGAGGCGCGGCGCATGCGCAGGAGCAACGCACGGTCCTGCGCCAGCCGGGCGATGCGCTCGGCGACCATCGCCGCGTCGCGCGGCTCGATCGCATAGCCGTTCACGCCGTCGATAACCGTCTCTTCGGTCGCCCCGTCGTGCCGCGACGCGAGCAGCGCGAGCCCATAGGCGAGGCCTTCGAACCCGGCTAGCGAGCGGTAGTCGGCGAGCGACGGGATCACCAGCACGTCGGCGGCGGCATAGAACTCTCCCAGCTCGGCATAGGGTCGCCGCCCGACGAAGCGCAGCCGCTCGCCCATCGCCAGGTCGGCGGCGCGCGCCTCGAGCTCGGCGCGCTCGGGCCCATCGCCGACGATAGTCAGCTCGATCGCTTCGCGCACGGCGGGGTCCAGAAGCGCAAGGACCTTGAGGAGCTCGGCCATCCCCTTGCGCGGGACCAGGCTGTTGGCGAACAGCATGCGCAGCGGACCTTCTCGGGCCTCGACCCGCGCCTCGGGGCCGGGCGGGCGCGAAGTCAGGTAAGGGGCGATGCGGACCGCGCCCGGGTCGGCGCCGAGGTCCTCGACCAGGTAGCGCAGCCCTTTCGCGTCGCTGGTCTGGATGACGTCGGCCCGGCGCACCGCCCAGCGCTTGACGCGCCGGACGAGGGGGTGGGCGCTCCCCCCGCGCGCCGCGGGATCGGATTCGACCAGCAGCACCAGCCGCTTGCGCGACAGGCGGGCGGCCAGAGTGGCGATGAGCGCCGCGGGCGTGAATTCGATGGCGATCAGCACGTTCGCGGACGAAGCGCAGAGCCGGGGAAGGAGCGCCGGACCGGGAACGGCGACCGCCGTGGCGTAGGCTTCGCCGCCGGGGCTGCGGCGGCGGAGAGGGCGCCGCCACTGGCGCATCAGCGGCAGCAGCTCGATGCCATAAGGATTGCGGAAGCGCGTGCCCGCGTCGACCGCCACCGCCATCTTCGGCACCCGCTCGCGAAAGTGTCGGAAGATCTCGCCGAAGTACATCAGGTCGCCGTCGTAGCCGTAGCTGGCGGAGACCCACAGGACGCGCAACTCGGCGAGGCGCTGGCGCTCCGTCGGTGTCATGGCTTCGGCATCCCCCCTCCCGCCGGCGGGAAGCTAGCAGAGCGCCCGAAGCCGGGCGACTATCCGTTTCACCGGGCGGCAAACGCCTGTAGGTGGGGCCAGCGAGCAGGGGCAGCGCATGAAGGTGGCGGTCTTTCATCCGGGGACCCAGCACAGCTGGCAGACCGCCGCCGCCTTGCAGGACCTCGCGCTGCTCGAATTCTACGCGACGAGCATCTTCTATCAGCCGGACCGCTGGCCTTACCGGGTCGAACGCTACTTGCCCGCAGCGCTCCGCCGGCGCGCCCATGCGGAATTCGGCCGCTTCGAGCATCCCGCGCTGGATCCGCGGCGGGTCAAGACCTACGGCCTGTTCGAATGGCTCGAGCGCCTGGCCATGCGCGCCGGGCTGGCGCACGCCGCGGTCAGGCTCGACCGGCTCGGGAACCGCCGCTTCTCACGCCATCTGGAGGATGAAGTCCGTTCCGCGCGGCCGTTCGCGCTGTGGGGCTTCAATTCGAGCTCGCTCGAGACGTTCACCGCGGGCCGCGCCGCCGGGCGCTATTGCATCCTCGACCGCACGATCGGTGACTGGCGGTACTACAACGCGGTGATGCGCGGGGTGTTCGAGACGCACGCCGAATGGTTTCCGCAAGGGCGCCACACGGTCGACGACTACGTCATCGAGCGGAACGACGCCGAATACCGCGCGGCCGACCTGATCGTCTGCGGCAGCGCCTTCTGCGCCGAGACCGTGCGCGCCCATTCGCCGGTCGCCGGCCTCGCCGCGAAGCTGCGCGTGCTGCCTTATTGCTTCGACGAGGCGCTGTTCGCGAACCTCCCGCCGCCAGCGCCCGCCGACCCCGCGGGGCCAGTGCGGTTCCTGTTCGTCGGCCAGGTGAGCCCGCGCAAGGGCATCCATCACCTGCTCGAGGCGATCGCGCAAATACCGAGATCGGAAGCCGAGCTGACGGTTGTCGGGCCGATGGGCGTCCCGCGTGAGGTGTTCGCCCGCTTCGAGGATCGCGTGAGCTACCTGCCGAGCGTGCCCCGCGCGGAAATTCCGGCGATCATGGCCCGGCATCACGCGCTGGTCTTCCCGAGCTATTTCGAGGGCTCGTCGCTGTCGCTGCTCGAGGGCCTCGCCGCCGGGCTGGCGCTAGTCCACACGCCCCAGGCGGGCAACGGGGCGACAGCGGACAGCGGCATCCTTCTCGCGCGACCCGATACCGAGCTGACGCTGGCGGCGATGCGCCGCCTGATCGACGATCGCGCCGCGCTCGCGCGCTTCCGCTCGCGCGCCCGGGCCGAGGCGGAGAATTACTCGTTCGCCCGCTATCGCATGCGGATCGCCGCCCTCCTCGCCGAGGCCGGCCTGGTCGACGAGGAAGGCGGCGACTCGCCTGCCGCTAGGCCTCCGGCCCCCTGACCAGCGCCGCCCAGGTCGCCGCGGCCGGGTCGGACGGGTTCGCTCCGTCGATGTTGCGGACCCAGAACAGCACCTGGTCGGTCCCCGCGCGCACCGCCGAGACGACGAAGCCGCCGGCGCCGGCGGCGGGTGGCAGCACTTGCGCCGGCAGGTTCGGCCGGCAGCCGGGGAGCGCGATCGTGTACGGGCCGCTCTCGGCGCCGAGGGCGGTCGCGGCGATGTCGATGCTCGCGCTCGCCTTGCGCGGCGCGGGCGCCTGGACGATGTCCCACCGCGCGAAAAGCTTGTTGCAGCGTAGCCGCACGCGGTCCTTGTAGCCCAGCAGCGCGCGTCCATCGACCAGCAGCGTCGCGTTCGGCGCGCCGCCGTCGCGGTGCTCGATGGTCACTTCGTGCCCGTCGCCGAAGTTGGTCGTCGCCGGCAGCGCGCACGTCTGCTGCGCGGCCGAGCCGGCGGTGAACGTCGGGCGCAGCCACACCCAGCCCGGCTCGATCACCGGATTGCTCATCGCATCGAAGGCGATCGCCTGGTTGCCGAAGCTGTTGAGATGGATCCCACGGTCGATCACCTTGAGCCGCGTCCCGCCCCACGTCCCGGTGTTGCCGACCATCGTGCCGAAGGTCTCGCTGCCCGACAGCTCGACCGCGCAGTTGGGGCCGAGCGAGCCGCTGGTGCGGACCAGCGCGTTGAAGAACTTGGTGTTGTCGACCGCGTATTGCGAGCGCGTCAGGTGCGCCCGGACATGCACGTTCTCGACCGTGCCGCCGGCCGATCCGGCGTTCGCCGCTATCGCCACCGCGCCGTCGATATGGGCCTTGTGCGCTTCGATGTGCGCCTCGATGAAGATGTCGCGCTTCTGCTCGTTGGCGTAGGTCTCGGAGCAGTTCAATTGCGTGTCGATCAGGTGCAGGCGGCCTTTGGTGAACGAGCCGATGCGGATCGCGACGCAGTTCTCGAACACCGCCTCGAGGTACAGCAGCGGCTGCGAATTGTCCGCCCGCAGCGGCGTGTCGTAGATCGTGCTGCCGGCGATGCCGCCCGCGCCGCAATCCTTGAAATGGGCGTTGACGATGCGCCCGCCGCGCGAGCCCGTCCATCCTTCCAGCGAGAACCCGCAGTTCTCGGCGTAGAGTCCGTCGATGTCGAACACTCCGGGCCCGTTCGGATTGAGCGCCTGGGCGTTGGTGTGCTTCATCACCAGGTTGCGGCCGATGAGGCCGCAGGTCTCGTCGTAGTTGGTGTAGATGCACTCGCCGAGGAAGCCGACGATGTCGACGTTCTCGGCGTGGACCACGCCCTCCTGGTAATCGTTCTGGAAATAGATGCCCTTGTTGGTGATGTCCCACGAGTTGGGATTGGCCTGCGTGCTCGGCCAGGCGGCGTCCTTCTCGCCGACGGCATCGCTGAAGAGCACGATGTTCTCGAGCCGCACCGCCGGCAGGTTCTCTGCCGGCTGGGTGGCCTGCCACGAGATGTACGGGCTGGCCAGCTTGATCCCGCTGCCGCGCCAGATGTAGTTCGTCCCGGCGAACGTCTGATAGTCGGTCTGCAGGCTGCCGCCGGTCGGGCCCTTGCAGTGCAGCGTCGCGCGGAGCGGGTGCGAGCCGATCAGCGCGACGCGCCCGCGGATCACGATGAAGTTGCCGGTCTGGTTGCTCTGCAGGAAGAAGCTCGACACCCCGTCCCACGTCCGCGCGGGCGCCCACAGCTCGTAGACCCGCTGCGACAGGACCACCCCCCTGAGGCCGACCGTCTCAGCGTACTCGATCGCCGCCTGGATGTACGGGCGCTGGTCGGTGCCCGGCGCATAAGCCGGACAGCCGAGCTGCTCGGGGGTAATGTAGCCGTGCGCGTCGCCGGCCAGCCGGAAATGGCGGCCCTCGGCTCCGGCGAACACCGCCGCCGGGTGCGCGGCATGCAGCGCCGCGTCGGCCAGCTCATCGGACACGTAAGTCCCGGCGCCGAGGCCGACCGCGGCAAAGCCGTTGCTGTCGATGCGGGTGACATGCGCCGGCAGCCTGGCCTGGGCGAGCTCGGCGAAGCTCAGCGGCGTATGCGCGGCGGCGCGCAGGGCCAGCGCCCGCGCGGTGAAGTCGAGCGCGCTCATTGCGACAGCCGATAGCCGAGCGTGCCAGAGGTCAGCACGATGTCGAGGTAGAAGGTCGCGCCGCGCTCGCTCTCCTGCCACACCGCCTCGTTGGCGTTGCCCTCGAAGCGCGCCCACGGCAGCCCGCCGGCGGTCAGCGCGGTGCGAGTCGCGCCACCGTCGGTCGAGCGCTGCAGCTCGGCGCGGCCGGTCCAGCTGCCCGACAGCTGCAGGTGCAACGGCGCATCGGGCAGCGGCGCGAACGGACCGGCGACGACCGATTCGCTCGCCAGGCCGGCCAGCGGTTGCGGTGCCTGGCCGCGGATGATGGCCGTCGGCAGCGGCGAATCGGCGCTGACCAGCACCAGCTCGTCTTGCTCGTCGGCAAAGCCCACGGCCGTCGGCGCGACATAGCCGCTGGGCGATGAAATGCGTTTGGGTGGGGACATGCGGGGCCTCGCTGTGTGGAAGAAGCCCGACTCCAGCTAGGGACAAATTGGCGTGTAGGACAGCATGAAATTCACCATTTCGGCGTTTTTGTCGCGTCGGAGGGAAAATCCACCCGGCCGGTGTGCAGCGGCACGCGGCGGTCCTCGGCGGGCGGCTGCATGTAATCGCCGTAAAGCCGCGCGAGATAGGCGTCCGTATCGGCCGGCAACGGCACGGCGTCGCCGCCGAACCGGCCCATGCTGGGGGGCTCGAGGTCGCGCCGCCGGACCATTGTGCGCCGATGCGACGAGACGCCGAACATCGCGTAGCAATCGGCCCATTCGCCTTTCGGCAGGACCTCCATCCGCAGCAGCCATTCGCGCGCCCGGACCAGCGGGCGCAGCGGCACCACCGCGCGCGCCTTGACCGCCAGCGCCTTGAGCGCCCGCCGGGGTCGCGAACGCGGCGCGGCGGCCCCCTCGTACAATGGCGGCAGGATCAGCAGGTTGAGCAGCCCCAGCCCGTAGCGTTGCAGCCAGACCGCAAGGGTGCTCCGCGGCAGGGGCTCGTAGGGGAACACGTCGATCGAGATCCCGCGATGGAACCCGGTGGCATCGAACTCGGCGTCGTCGATGAAGCTGCCGTCGAGCCTCAGCTTGGCGAACGGCAACGGGTAGCCGGGCTCGCTGTCCCAGTGCTGGAGGAACGTGCCGGGGATCGGCTCGCGCGCCAGCAGCCGGCACAGCCGGTCGTAGTCGGGCCTCAGCATGCCGACGTCGATATCGTCGTCCCACGGGATGACGTCGCCATGGCGGACCGCGCCGAGCGCCGAGCCCGCGGCGAGGAAGAAGCGCAGGCCGTGCCGCTCGCACGTCGCCGCCAGCAGCCGCAGGAGCCGCTTGTGCTGGTGCTGGAGGCGCAGCAGGTCAGGGCTCGGGCGCCCGTCGCGGTATGCGATCATGGGGCCGCGATCATGCGGAACACGTGCGCGTCGTCCTCGCGGTATTTGGCCATGCCGGTGCCTTCGGCGCGATAGCATAGATGCAATCCGCGCTGCTCGAGCGCCGCGGCGAAATCGTCGGGCCGGATGAACCGCCGGTAGTGCTCGGGGGTGACTTTGGCGGCCCGCGCGTCGCGGTCGGTGCGCGCCTCGACGCACAGCACGCCGCCGCGCGCGTGGAGCAGCGCCGCCGCGCGGTCGAGCACGCGGGCCTGGGCTTGCTCGTCGATGGCGTGGAAGAAGAACCGGGCATAGATGAGCGGCGCCCCGCTCGTGGCTCGGGCGAGCTCGGACCAGATCGGCTCGTCGTCGGCCCGGCCGAGCGTGAAACGGGCCAGCCGCCGCTCGCCGTCGGGCTTGCGCGCGAGCTGCTCGCCGCAGCCGGCGATCGCCGCCTCCGAGGCGTCGACCGCGTGGACTGGGCGGCCGAACTGGAGGAAGAAGAAGCTGTCGCGCCCGTTGCCGCAGCCGAGGTCGACCACCGCGCCGATCTCGGGCAGCTGGCCGGTCAAGAGCTCGTTGGCGACGAACGCGGCGAACTGCGACGGCAGGATCGGCGTTTCGCGCCGGCGATAATAGCGGGTCCAGTAATCGCCATCGGCGCGATCGGTCATTGCGTCCAGCCCACCCCCTCGCGCGCCCCGGTCGCCGCGATCCCCGCCGCGAGAATGACGATAATTGCCCACGGCGCAAGGCTCAGCGCGGCGCTCGTCGTCGCACGAGCTCCGCGGCCCGGCGCTCGAAGCCGTCGATCACGCTGTCGCGCGACCAGCGCGCCGCCGCCCGCCGCCCGGCTTCGGCACCGAGCGCCTCGCGCAAGGCCGGCTCGTCGACCAGCCTGGCGACCGCATCCGCCAGCGCCTGTGGATCTCCCGGCTCGGTGACCAGCCCGCACCCGTCGACTTCGGCCGCGAGCCCGGTGCCGGCCGCGGCGGTCGCCGCCACGGGGCGCGCCGAGGCGAGCATGTTGGTCAGCTTCGACGGCAGCACGAGGTCGGCCGCGCCGACGATCTGCGGCAGCAAGTGGACGGTGGCGAGCGAGAGCAGGTCGGCCATCCGCGCGGCCGATTGCAGCCCGTGGAACTGCACGTTTGGCAAGCCCCCGGCGAGCTGCTCGAGCCGCGCGCGGTTCGGCCCCTCGCCGCAGATGACGAACGCGATGTCGTCGCGCGCCGCCAGCATCCGCGCCGCTGCGATGACGATCTCGAGCCCCTGCTTGTTGGCGATGTTGCCCGAGTAGAGCGCGACGTGGCGCTCGCCGAGCCGCCATTCCCGCCGATAGGTGCGGGCGTCGGCCCGCGCGAAATCGAAACCGGGGTCGCTCCAGTTGCGCAGCTCGAACACCCGCTCGCGGGCGATGCCTTTGGCGACCAGCCGGTCGCACATTTGCGGACCGATCGACGAGACCACGTCGGCCAGGGCGAGTATCCGGCCTTCCCCCCACCGCGCGGCGCGTCCGACGACAGATGCCGGGTCAAGCAGCCCGGTGGCGAACGCCGCCTCGATCTCGAAATCCTGCACGTGCGCCCACAGCGGGGCGTCCGCGGCCCGCGCGGCGCGGGCGGCGATGGCGATCGACAGCAGCGACGGGGCGACGGCGAAGACCAGATCGGGCTTCGCGCGCGCCGCCCGCATCGTCGGCGCGTACGACGAAGCGGCGAAGCTCAGGTGATGGAGGATGCGCTTGCCGCCGCTGGGGTCGGCCGGGATGACGTGCGGCACGCGGGTGACCGCGACGCCGCGCTCGACCGTCTCGGCGCGGCCGTTTTCGTGCCCGTCGTAGAGCCGCCATTGCGGATAATACGGCTTGCCGGCGATCACCGCGACCCGGTGCCCCCTCGCCGCGAGCGCTTCGGCGAGGCCCGCGGTGTAAGGGCCGATCCCGACCGGCTCGGGAGCGTAGTTGAGGCCGAGCATCAGCAACTTCATGGCGCGCCGGGCTCAGTCTCGGGAGTGCTTCGCGTCGCCGGCGAGGAACGCGGCGTAAGTATCGGCTATGCCTTCGCGCAGCCCGATGCGCGGCGACCAGCCCATCGCCGCGATCCGGTCGCTGCTCAGCAGCTTGCGCGGCGTGCCGTCGGGCTTGCTCGGGTCGGTGACGATGCCGCCGTCGAACCCGACGACCTCGCACACCAGCGCGGCGAGGTCGGCGATGGTGACGTCCGCGCCCGACCCGACATTGACAGGCTCCTCGCCCGAATAGCGCTGCAGCAGGAAGACGCAGGCATCGGCGAGGTCGTCGACGTGGAGGAACTCGCGGCGCGGCGAGCCGGTGCCCCAGACGGTGACGCTCGCCGCGCCGGCCTGCTTCGCCTCGTGCGCCTTGCGGATCAAAGCCGGCAGCACATGGCTCGACTGGAGCTCGAAGTTGTCGCCCGGCCCGTAGAGGTTGGTCGGCATCGCCGAGATGAAATCGCAGCCGTGCTGCCGCCGGTATGCCTGGCACAGCTTGATCCCAGCGATCTTGGCGATGGCGTACCATTGGTTGGTTGGCTCGAGCGGGCCCGTCAGCAGCGCCTGTTCGGCGATCGGCTGCTCGGCGAGCTTCGGGTAGATGCACGACGAGCCGAGGAACAGCAGCTTCTCGACGCCGGCCGCTCGGGCGGCCTCGATCACGTTCGCCTCGATCATCAGGTTGTCGTAGAGAAAGTCCGCCGGGTAGCGGTCGTTGGCAAGGATGCCGCCGACCCTCGCCGCCGCCAGCACGACGACCTCCGGCCCGCGGGCGGAGAACCACGCCCGGACTTTCGCCTGGTCGCGCAAGTCGGTCTCGCCATGCTCCGCGGTGAGCACCTCGCAGCCCTCGCCGGCGAGCCGGCGGACGACCGCCGCGCCGACCATGCCGCGGTGCCCGGCGACATAGATCCGCTTGCCGGAGAGCGGGAAGATCATCGCCTGGCCGAGCTGGCTCACGACCGGCCCGCCCGATGCGCCCTGAGCGTCGTCAGCGGCGAACGCAAGTCGGCCAGCGACGCCGCGGCGCCGCGGCGGAACTCGGGATCGCGCAGCCAGTGCCGCGCGAGGAACACGCCGCAGGCGGCGAGCATCGCCGTATCGACGCACGCAAAGGCCATTCCCGCGGAAGTGGCGCCAAGCGCGCCACCGGTGGCGGCGATGAAGGCGAGGCCGCCCGCCGCCATCGCCATGCTGACATAGCCGATCGCCTTCTGCGCGTTCACCGACAGCAGCAGGTTCGACAACGGGTTCCACAGCGCGGTCGCAGAGGCGGAAACGGCCATGACCAGGATGAACGCCATCGGCGGCTCGATCAGCCCGGCGGTCCACAGCGCCACCACGGGTCGCCCCAGCCCCGCCAGCCCGACGCCCATGCCGAGCGCCATCACGATCGACGTCGCGGCGACCAGGCCGAAGTACCGCCCGGCGCGAAACAGGTTGCCGCGGGCCATTTCCTGGCCGAACTCCTGGGCCGTCGGCCACGACACCAGCTGCGCCGCCTGCACCCCGATGCGGGAAAGCGTGCGGACCGCGACGAACACCGGCACCGCCGCCGCGCCCGCCACGGTTCCGAGCACGACGACGCTCGCCTGGAGGAACACGAGGTATCCGGCACCGAGGCTGAGCGCGTGCAGCGCGGGCGGCCACAGCTCGGCCCATTCGCCGCGGCTGGCGGCGCCGAAGCCTGGTCTGAGGCCGGCATAGCGCCGCACGCTGGATACCCAGAGGACGAACAGCGAGACGGTGCGGGCGGCAAGCAGGATGAGCGCGCCCTCCAGCGGGCCGGCCCCGAGCAGCACCCCGGCGATCAGCGCGAGGTTCTCGGCGGCCGCGGCCGCCGTGCTCGACAGCATCGCCCGCGGAAAATGGCCCGAAGCGCGGATCACCACGGTGATGAGGCCGAACAGCAGCGCGCTGATCCCGTACAGCACGAAGGCCATGATCGTCGCCCGGGATTCGGTCTCGCCGAACCCGGCGGCGACCGGCACGACGCCGTCGGACAGCCACCACAGCGTCACCGCGGCGAGGGTGGCGATGGTGGCGGCGATCACGGCCATGGCCAGCCACGCGGTGTGCAGCACCGCGCGGGCGCGGGCGAGCTCGCCGCGCGAGACGAACATCGTCATCCGCGACCAGGCCGAACTCTGGATGCCGAAGTCGCCGACCACCAGCATCGCCGGTATCGTGCTGATCATCGCCCACACGCCGAACAGCGTCAGGCCCCAGCGGTGGGACAGCAGCGGCAGCAGGATCAGCACCGCCACCGTCCCGGTGGCCTGCGAGATCGCATACGCGCCGACGCCCTTGCCGAGGCGGCGCAGGCTCACCGGCGCTCCCCGTGCGCGCTCACGGGCGCGTCACTTGCGGTGGCGGACATAAGTCAGGTTCTCGCCGCGGATCAGCAGCGCGAATTCCCGCCGCCCCATCTCGCGCTGGAGGTTCCCGCTGGTGCGGCGGTCGGGGAACAGCCAGTCATGCGGTTCGACCCACAGCACCTCGAGCGCGTCGAGCCAGCCGGTCTCGGCGGCGAACAGGTCGTCCTCGAACCCTTCGATATCGACCTTGACCGCGAACAGCGTGCCGCCGGGCACGGAGGCGACGAGGTCGGGGATGGTGACCACCGCGACCCCGGCGGCGGATCGCTCGGTGCGCGCGGCCCAGCCGCTGTGGTCCCCGGTCACCGAGACGAACCCGCCTGCCGATCCGATGGCCGCCTCGACGATGGTCACGCGGCGTAGGCCGCCCACGTTCTCGCGCAGGATGCGGGCGTTGTCCGGTTCGGGCTCGACCGCGAGCAGGCGGGCCTCGGGGTACTTGCGGGCGAGCCACAGCGTCGCCGCGCCGACGTTCGCGCCGGCATCGACGATCACCGGACATTGGCCGGCCGCGACGATGGCGCGGTAGCGGTCCATCACCCGCCGCTCGTAGGCGGCGTCGAGGTCGTAGTCGCGATTGCGGAACACCTGCCGGAAGGTCTCGAAATCGCTCATCCCGCGGCGCGCGACGAGCCGGTGTCCGTCGCTGCGCCAGGCGACCAGCCCCGTCCCGCGGGCCTGGCGCAAGCCGGCGGCGGCGAACGCCGGACCACAGCGGTACGCGTCCTTCAGCGTCTGCCGCAGCCCCCTCAGCATCGACCGAGCCCCCGCCGCCGCGCCGGTCCGGCGTCCGCTTCGTCGCCGACCCGGCCGTCCAGCCAGTCGCACAGGCCGGCGTGGGCCGAGCCGAGCTTGCGGACGAAGAACCGGCTGCTCCCGGCGATCGCCTGGCGCAGCGCCGGGCCGTCGCGGAGCCAGCGGCCCTCCGTCTCGGCGACGAAATGCAGCGGCGCGCGGTAGAGGTTGCGCGTCCCGAGGTCCGGATCGGCGACCTGCCGGCGCCCGGCGGCCGCCCCGACCAGCGTGTGGAAGAACGTCTCGTCGGGCGCCCACGTGGTCCGGAACGAAGCCCAGCGAGGCTTGGCCGCCTCGCGCCGGATCGCATGGATGGATTCCTCCGTCAGCGCCCACCACTGGCTCCCGTGGTAGTGCGTCGCGGGGGCGATTTCGGCGGCAAAATCGCGCCGCCGTGCGCGCGCCAGCCGGTTGCGCACGCGGCGGGCGAGGTCGTCGGCGCGGGCCAGCAGCGGAAAGCGGCGGCGCCACCGGCTCGGCAGGTACGGCGCCATGCGCCACCGGCGGCCGACGTTGTTCCGCAGCTCCGAGGCCGGGCCGACCGCGGCCATCGCGATATGGTCCGCATCCGGGGCACCGGCGAGAAACGCCTGCAGTTCCGCCACCGGGCGCGCCGGATAGCAATGGCCCGAGAGCAGCACCGTATGACCGGCGGGCCCGTCCGCCCGCGCCGCCTCGATCAGCGCGAGCGTCGCCTCGACGACCGAAAAGTCAGCCCAGTGGACTTCGTGCCGCCGCCCGATGACCATGGCATTGGCGGGCAGGTCCAGCCCGAGCCGCTCGAACGGGCCCGCCTTGGCGTCGAGGTGGACATAGACCGGATGCGGCGCCAGCCGGCGGCACAGCCGGGCGAGATGCGGCGGGTCGTCGTGCGCCAGGACCAGGAAGGCGAGCGGGCGGTTCACTAGCTGCCCTTGGCGATCGGCGCGTCCCGCATCGTCAGCATGTCCGCCGCGACCATCTCCCTCGCCAGCTCGCGCACGCTCGTCTGGTGCCGCCAGCCGAGCTTCTGGTGCGCCTTGCCGGGATCGCCGAGCAGCAAGTCGACCTCGGTCGGCCGGAAATAGCGCGGATCGACTTCGATCAGCACGCGCCCGTCGCCCTGGGCATGGCCTTTCTCGGCGAGGCCCTCACCGCGAAACTCGATCGGAATGCCGGCGTCCTCGAACGCCCAGCGGACGAATTCGCGCACTTCGGTGGTCTCGCCGGTGGCGAGCACGTAGTCGTCGGGCTCGTCCTGCTGCAGCATCAGCCACATGCCGCGCACGTACTCCCTCGCGTGGCCCCAGTCGCGCCTCGCGTCGAGGTTGCCGAGGTAGAGCTTGTCCTGCCGCCCAAGCGCGATTGCCGCCGCCGCGCGCGTGATCTTGCGGGTGACGAACGTCTCGCCGCGCAGCGGGCTCTCGTGGTTGAACAGGATGCCGTTGGAGGCGTGCAGGCGATACGCCTCGCGGTAGTTGACCACGATCCAGTAGCCGTAAAGCTTGGCCACGCCGTAGGGCGAGCGCGGATAGAACGGGGTCGTCTCGCGCTGCGGCACTTCCTGCGCCAGCCCGTACATCTCGCTCGACGACGCCTGGTAAAACCGCGTCTTCTTCTCCAGCCCGAGGATGCGCATCGCCTCCAGCAGGCGCAGCGTGCCGAGCGCGTCGGCGTTGGCCGTGTATTCGGGCGTCTCGAAGCTCACGGCGACATGGCTTTGCGCGGCGAGGTTGTAGATTTCCGCGGGCTGCACCTCCTGGATGATGCGGATCAGGTTGGTCGAATCCGTCAGGTCGCCATAGTGCAGCACGAACCGCTGGTCGGGATCGTGCGGGTCGCGGTAGATGTCCTCGATGCGGCCGGTGTTGAACGAAGACGAGCGGCGTTTGATGCCGTGGACCTCATAGCCCTTGTCGAGCAGGAGCTGCGCCAGGTAGGCGCCGTCCTGCCCCGTCACGCCGGTCAGCAGCGCGCATTTCCGTTGCCCCATGGCCGGTCCCGCCGCCCCCGTTCCGCGATTGCCTGAATGCTAATCACCGAACCGGAGCGAACACAAGGGCGGCCGCCGGCCTATCCGGCGGGGGTGACGTCTTGGACCCGGCCGGTCGCCGGAACCGTGACGCCGCGCGCGATGTACGCCTCGAGCGCGTCGAGATCGAGGCCGGCGTCGGCCACCGGGCGCTGCTCGGTGAACACCGAGAACCCGTCGCCGCCGCTCATCAGGAAGTTGTTGATGGCGACCCGGTACTTCGCCGCCGGATCGACCGGCTGGCCGTTCAGCGCCATCGAGACGATCCGTTCGCCGACCGAACGGCTGCGGTCGTACGAGAAGGTGAACCCTTCCGACGGGATCAGCAGCGACTGGCGGATGCGCGCCGGGCTGTCGGCGCCGAACTGCTGCTCGAGCAGGCGCTTGAGTTGCGCACCGGTCACCTCGAGCACGACCAGGCTGTTGCCGAACGGCTGCAGCGCGAAAATCTGTCCATAGGTCACCGAGCCGTCGGCGGCCGGCGTGAAGCGCGTGCGGACCCCGCCCGAGTTGATGAACGACAGGTCCGCCCCGCCTTTGGTCGCGGCGAGCTGCGCATCGGCGACGAGATTGCCGAGCGGGGAATCGGTATCGCTCCCCGTCCACTCGAGCGAGCCTTGGAGTCGGCCGACCACGCGCGCGGCGATCGGCGCCGTGGCTTCGGCATAGCGCTGGACGACCGCGGCGATGTCCGGCTGCTCGCCGGCGCTCTCGATCACCGGGCGGTTGACAGCGGACAGCGACTGGACCTCGTCGCTCGCCGGGTCCACCGTCAGGCGGATGTCGGTCACGAAATAGCCGTAGCGGCCGGCGCTCGTCAGCAGCCGCGTCGAGCCGTCCGACGCCGGGCGCTCGCAGGTATAGGCCTGGTGGGTATGGCCGGAGACCACCAGCCGGATCGCCGGGTCGAGCCGGTCGAGGATCGGCAGGATGTCGCCGGTCATCTGCGGGCACCCGGCGACGTTGTAGAGCGGATCGACATCGGCGCCCTGGTGGATCAGCAGCACCACCGCGTCGGCGCCCTGCGCGCGCAGCTCGGCGGCGAGCGCATTGGCGGTCTCGGCCTCGTCGGCGAAGCGGTAGCCCGCGGTGCCGGCCGGCGAGACGAGGATCCCGGTGTCCTTCAGCGTCATGCCGATGAAGCCGAGCGTGACGCGGCCGAACTGCTTCAGCGCGGTGCCGGGGAACAGCGTGTTGCCCTGCGGGTCGAGCACGTTGGCGGCGAGGTAGGTGAAGCGGGCGCCTTCAAACGGGCGATCGAGCCGGCACGGCACCCGGTTGGTGTGCACCTCGCAGCCGCCCTGCTGCATCCGCCGGAGCTCGGCGGCGCCGCGGTCGAACTCGTGGTTGCCGACCGAGGCCAGCTCCAGCCCGGCGCGGTTCAGCGCCATGATCGTCGGCTCGTCGAGGAAGTAGGCCGAGGCCAGCGGGCTGGCGCTGATCAGGTCGCCGGCCGCGACGGTGATCGTGTTCGCCTGCCCCTGGCGCCACGCGCCGAGCGTCGCCCCGAGCCGCGCCGCGCCGCCGAGCTGCGCCTGGGTCCGCTCGCTGCCGTCGAAATAAGTGGTCGGGCTGGCCGGCACCTCGATATTGCCGTGGAAGTCGTTGAGCGCGAGAATCTGGATGTCCTCGGCGGTCGCCTGGCCAGGTGCATCGGCGGGGACCGTGGCGCACGCGCCGAGCGCGAGCAGGCCGAGGCCCGCCATCGTCGCGCGAAGGCCGCGCAAGCCGTTCAATTGCTTCATGACCCGACCCTATCTTCCGGCGATGAAAATGGCGACGCCCGTTGGCGCCGCCATTCCCATTCCATGAACCCGCCGATCAGTATTCGATGCTCAGCGTGGCCGAGACCGTCCGCGGCGCGCCGATCTGGGCGAACGGCGGCGAGCCCGGACTACCGAGGAAGACGCTCTGGCCGAGCACGTTGCCCTGGTTCAGGCCCGAGGTGTAGTTGCCGACATAGAGCTTGTCGAACAGGTTGTAGACGTTGAGCTGCAGGAAGGTGTTGCGGTTGAGCCCGAGGTACTCGTCGAGCTGCACCCGCGCGTCGAGGTTGACCATCCAGTAGGCATTGGTCTTGGCCGGATAGATCACGGTCGGCGCGGCAGCGGTCCCGCCAAAGATGGGCAGGTTGCTGTCGAAGATGTAGCGTCCGCCGGTCTTCTTCGCCGTTATGCCGAGCTCGACCGGTCCCAACGTGCCGCGCGCCTGGGCGCCGTACGTATAGGCCGGAGCGCCGCCTTCGCGGTTGCCCGCCGTGGCGACGAACAGCGGCTGGTCCACGGCCGTGCAGCCGGCGGTGTCGGCGTCCACTTGCGCCTGGGTGCAGGCCCCGCTCTGGACGTCGTCCTTGATCTCCGACTTCATGTACGAACCGAACAGGTAGAACACCAGCGGCTCGACCGGCTGCCAGGCGATGCTGGCGTCGATGCCGTATTTGTCGACGTCGCCGAGGTTCCGGTACACGTTGCGCTCGGTGATCGGGTCATAGGCCGACGCTAGGCGGTTCTTGTACTGGGTGTACCACCCCACCGCCTGCGCCTGGATGGCGCCCGAGCGGTAGCGCAAGCCGAGATCGAAGTTGTTGGTGGTTTCCGGGTTGGGCCGCGCAGAAGCCGTGTTCGGCGCGAAGAAGAACGCGTTATACAGCGCGTCCGTGCCCGGCACCTGCAGGCCCTTCGAGTAGTTGGCGAACACCGAAAGCGGCGCGGTGATGTCGTAGACGAAGCCGACGTTCGGCAGCAGCTTGTCGTACTTCAGCACGCGCTGCTGCGGGCCCTGCACCGTCGGGTTCGCAGCGGCGTAGGTTGCGTTGCGCGGATCGCCGCGGCCGAAGCAATCGACGAACCCCGAATCGCTGGTGGTGAAGCAGAAGTTGTTGAGGTCGCGCGTGAAGAACGGCGCGCGCAGGCCCGCGGTCACGGTCAGCGCCTCGTCCAGGAACGCGCCGCGATACTCGGCCGACACCTGGTGGAGCACCGCGAACGACAGGCGGTCGCGCTTCTGCAGCACGGTGCCGGTGACGTCCGACTGGGGATCGTTGACGGGGAACACGTCGAACGGCTCGCCGTCGAGGTCGAGCAGGCCGACCTCGCCGGTTTGCCGGTGGCGGGCGCGATCGAAGGTGTAGGCCAGGCGCGCGGTGTGGTTCGGGTCGAATTCCCAGATCAGGTTGGTGATCAGGCCGAGGCGATGGGTCTGCGTCTGGCTCGGCGCGACCATGGTGATTTCGTCGAGCAGGTCGCCGTCGCCGTTGAGGTCCATGCCGAAGTAGGGGCGGCCGCCGACATAACCCGCCACGTTCGTGGTCCCCGTGGGATTGATGTCGACCAGCCGCTCGCGCGCGTTGACCGTGCCGCCCCCGTTGGCCTTGACGTACTGGTAGCTCGGGTCGACCGACAGCGTCAGCCCCTCGGTCAGCGTGAAGCGCGAGCTGCCGCGCAAGTTGCCGGTGTTCGACGGGTTATAGCGCCGGTCGAACTCGGTTCCGCAGCCGTTCGTCAGATCGTCGTCGCCGGGCGTCGCGGTCGTGCTCACCGTGCACGGGAAGTTGATGTCGTACTTGCGCTCGTCCTGGTCCTGCGGGAAGCCGTTGGGAACCGTGCGATCGAGCCGCAGCGGCAGCGAGCCGAAGAAGTTGTTGCGGTTGACGTTGTAGTGGCCCGAGAGCGAGACGAAGTCGTCGCCGCTGCCGATCGGCTGGTAGATGCGGGCGTTGTACTGCTCTTTGTTGACCTTGCCGTAGTTGTTGTAGGGATTGTCGTACTGCGAGTGGCTCGCGGCGAGGAACACGCGCGTGCCGAGCGAGGTCAGCGCCCCGCTGTCGACCGAGCCGAACAGGCGCCAGAAGTTGTCCTCGCCGAGCGAGGCGGCGAGGCGGGCGGTGAACTCGTCGTTCGGGATGCGCGTGCGGTAGTTGACCGTCGAGCCGGTCGCCGCGGCCGTCGGGCTGTCGACGTCGGTGGTGCCGAGGTTGACGTTGACCTGCTCGATCAGCTCGGGATCGAGCTGCTGGTTGGCGTAGATCTGGTAGTTGCCCGAATCGTTGAGCGGAACACCGTCGAACGTCAGGCTGATGCGGTCCTGCCCGAAGCCACGGATCGACAGCTGGCCGCCGGACGAGCCGTAGGCGTCGTTGTTGGTGAAGGTTACCCCGGGAATGGTGTTGATGCTGTCGAGAATCGTCTGGCCGGGGTTGTTGCGGCCGATCTGCTCCTGGGTCAAAACCTGCTTGGCTTTCGAGGTGTCGGGCATGATCACGCCCTCGACTCCCGAGGTCACCGACCCGGTGACGATGATCTCGGTGTCCTCGAACTCGGCCGATCCGGTCGACTGCGCGTGGGCGGCGAAAGGCACGACCAGCGCGCTGGTGGCCAGCAGGTACTTCAACTTCATCGCTTGATCCCTCTTATGATTCCCCGAATGCCGTTGCGTTAGAAACGATTCGTGACACATCAAGGACAAATTTCCAGCCCGGCCGGCAAGTTGCCGGACCGTCCGGTCGTGCACAGCTTGTCCACAGCCCGGCCCTTGAAAAGGCGGCGCTTTCTCGTTGTTGCGGTCACGCAACAAAAGCCAAGAAACTGCGCCAGGACCGGCGCTCAGACCAGATTGATCTCGCGCAGGCGCTGCATCAGGTAATCGTGCGCAGTGATCGGCGACTCGACCTCGTCGCGGCGATCTTCGTCGACGCACTGGTCGAGCGCCTCGATCAGGAAGTCCGGCCGGAAGTGCAGGAAGAACGGCATCGAATAGCGCGCGTGCCGCGCCCGCTCGCCGACCGGGTTGACCACGCGGTGCGTGGTCGAGCGCAGCCGGCCGTTGGTCAGCCGCTGCAGCATGTCGCCGATGTTGACCGCCAGCGCCCCCTCGGGCGGCGAGACCGGGAGCCAGCGACCGTCCTTCGAGAGCAGCTCGAGCCCGGCTTCCTCGGCGCCGAGCAACAGGGTGATGGTGTTGATGTCCTCGTGCGCGGCGGCGCGGATGCGGCCTTCGGCTTCGGCGGGCACCGGCGGATAGTGCAGCAGCCGCATCACCGAGTTGCCGTGCTCGACCGTCGGATCGAAGAAATGCTCGGGCAGCCCGAGGTGGAGCGCGATCGCCGAGAGGATGCGCAAGCCGGTGCGTTCCATTGTCGCGTAAAGGGTCTCGAACGTGTCGCGGAAGCTCGGCACTTCCTCGGGCCAAACGTTCGGCTGCATGTACTGCTCGAGCGCATCGCCCGGCGGCAGGGTGCGGCCGACATGCCAGAACTCCTTGAGATCGTGGACCTGCGCGTCCTTGGCCCGCTCGATCCCGAACGGGGTGTAGCCGCGCGCGCCGCCCTGGCCCTTCAGGTGGTACTTGAGCTTCGTCTCCTCGGGCAGCGCAAAGAAGGCGCGCGACTTCTCCTCGGCGCGGGCGATCAGCTCGGCCGGAATGCCGTGGTCGCGGACGATGGCGAAGCCGTATTCGGAAAACGAGCGGCCGAGCTCCTCGGAGAACTCGCGCAAGGGGCGCTCGAGCGATACGGAGGCGATGTCAGACATGCGGCGCCCTCTACACCGGCATGAACAGGCCTGCCAGAGCCGCGCTCATCAGGTTGGCGAGCGAGCCCGCCGCCAGCGCGCGCAAGCCGAGCCTGGCGATCACCGGCCGCTGGTTCGGCGCGAGGCCGCCGGTCACCGCCATCTGGATCGCGATCGAGCTGAAGTTGGCGAACCCGCACAGCGCGAAGGTGACGATCGCCCGGGCCCGCGCGCCGAGCACGTCCGGCCCCATTTGGCCGAGATCGATGAAGGCGACGAACTCGTTGAGCACCACCTTGGTGCCGAACAGCCCGCCGGCGGCGACCGCCTCGTCCCACGGGATGCCGAGCAGGAACATCACCGGCGCGAAGACCCATCCGAGCAGGCCCTGGAATGACAGCTCGGGATAGCCGAACCAGCCGCCGATCCCGCCGAGGATGCCATTGGCGAGCGCGACGAGCGCGACGAACGCCAGCACCATCGCCCCGACCGCCACCGCCAGCCGCACGCCCGTCTGCGCGCCTTGCGCGGCCGCCTCGATCACGTTGGCGGCGCGGCCGTGCTCGTCGAACGATTCGGCGGCGACCACTTCGTGCGGCGGCTCGCCTTCGGTGATCGCCGCGGGACCCTCGGCGCTGATCCGCCCTTCGGGGAGGGCGATGACACCCTCGACGTCGGGCCCGGCGGGCGTCTCGTCGGGCATGACGATCTTGGCCATCAGGATGCCGCCGGGCGCGGACATGAATGCCGCCGCGAGCAGGTACGGCAGGTACTGGGCGCCGAGCAGGCTGGCGTAGGCCGCGAGGATCGTGCCGGCGACCCCGGCCATGCCAACGGTCATCACCGTGAACAGCCGCGCCGGGGTCAGCGCGGCGAGGTAGGGCCGCACCACCAGCGGGCTTTCCGACTGGCCGACGAAGATGTTGGCCGCCGCCGCCAGCGATTCGACGCGGCTGATCCCGGTGACCCAGCCGATCGCCCCGCCGACCCAGCGGACCACCCGCTGCATCACGCCGACGTGGTAGAGGATCGAGACCAGCGCGGCGAAGAAGATGATCACCGGCAGCGCGCCGAGCGCGAACGTGCCGGCGAGCGGATTGTCGGCCGTGGCGCCGAACAGGAACTCCGTCCCGGTGGTGGCATAGGACAGCAACGCCGAGACGCCGTCGGCCATCCACTGGATCGCCGCCCGTCCCCACGGCGTGCGCACGATCAAGAGCGCCAGCAGGGCCTGCAGCGCGAAGGCCGCGCCGACCACGCGCAGGCGGATGCGCTTGCGCGCGGTCGACAGCGCCACGGCGAGCAGCAGGATGACGACGATGCCGGCAATCGACATGACTTGTGGCGGCATCACGGGCCCTCCCCCTTGCCTGCGGACGCGCGCTTCTTCGCCGGTTCGGCGGCGGAAATCAAAGGGGATGCGGCGGCGGTCCCCTTTTCATTTGCACGATCAGCCCATACCACTCGCGCTCATGCCCCACGCGACGCCCCCGCAAGCCTTGCCGAAGCCGCTGTTCCTGTTCGCGCTGATCTATGGCGGGATGACGGTTCTCGCCGGCGTCCTCGGCGCCAAGCAGGTCGCGCTCGGCCCGTTGGCCGTCGAAGCCGGCATCTTCGCCTTCCTGATGCTGGTCGTGCTGTCGAGCACGGTCGCCCAGCTTTACGGGCGGGCGATGGCCGACCGCCTGGTGCTGTTCGGCTTCGTGCCGCTGGCGATGTCGATCCTGCTGATCTCGCTCGTCCTCCTTCTGCCGGCCTCGGCCGAGATGCCGCCGGAGAACCTCGCCGCGTTCGAGCGGGTGCTGTCGCAGACGCCGCGGATCATGGCCGCCGGCCCGGTGGCTTACGGCGTGTCGCTGTTCCTCAACGTGCGCATCTTTTCGGCGCTGCGCCGCGGTGAAGCAGACGGCGGCGCGTGGATGATGGTGCGCGGCGCCATCGCCTCGGCGGTCAGCCAGGTGGTCGACACGCTGATCTTCATCACGCTGGCGTTCTACGGCCAGTTCCCGATCGGCTCGCTGCTCGTCGGCCAGGCGCTGGCCAAGGTCGTGCTGTCGGTGGTGCTCGTGCCGCCGCTGATCGCGCTGCTGGTGCGCCTCGCGCGGCACCGCTCGCTAGCGGGTTGAGCCGAGCTCCGCGACGAGCCGCCGCTCCACCTTGTTGTGGTGCGCCAGCGAGAGCGCCAGCAGCACGTTCAGCGCCACCGCCTCGGTCAGCAGGAACCATAGCGGCGAGCCGGCCAGCATGCTGGCGCCGAGCAGGATGGTCCGCGGGTTGGCCCCGAGCGCCTTCTGCAGCCAGATCGACCGCTGCGCGGTTTCGCGCACGCGCCGGCGCATGTCGGCCAGGCGGGTGCCCGCGGCGCTCTCGAGCAGTTCGTCAAGCGCCGCCGACGCCGGCGACAACCAGCCGGCCAACGCGACATAGCCGCGCGCGACGCGCTCCGAAGCGCGGCTGAACCAGCCGCCGCCGGCGAACACCGGGCGTCCGTCCGACTCGGCGGTCTTGAGCCACGGCACCCCGTAGACCCGCCACAGGAACGAACGCCGCTGCGTCTCGGCGTGATTACTCTGCACGACGCGCGACAGCGCCGCCGCGGTGGACAGCAGCCACGCCCAGACGCCGATGGCGTCGTCGAGGACGATGGCCAGCGCGACATAGAGCACGCCGTGCCCGAGATAATCGCAGGCGCCGTCGACGAACTCGCCCACCGCGCTCGCCCGCCCGGTCAGCCGGGCGAGGTCGCCGTCGGCCCCGTCGACCACGTGCCACGCCAGATGACAGGCGAATCCGAGCCACACGGCGGCCGCCCAGTCGGAGCGCGTGTAGAACGCCGCGGCGGCGCAGATCAGCAGCCCGCTCATCACCGATACGGTATTGGGCGACAGCCCGGTCGGCTGCAGCAGCCGCGCCAGCCGCGCGGCAAGCGGGTGGTACACGTAGCGGTTGAGCGGATCCTGCAGCTCGGGCACGCGACCCGCCGCCGGTTGCCCGCGACGCGGCGCCTCGACCGCTGGGGTCGTGGTCATGGCCCGGCCTGCGCCGGCTCGGGCGCGGGCGCGGACTTGCGCGACGGCAGCAGGGCCCCGGCCACGAACACGATCCACACCGGCGTCACCACCGCGAACAGGTAGAGGCCGGCGATCGGGATGCCGGCCACCGCCAGCACCAAGTAGAGCAAGGCGCAGAAATCGCGGCTGGTGCCGAGCGTGGCTACGGTCATCAAGCGCGAGCCCAGCGGCCCGGCGAATCGCCCGCGGTATTCGTCCTTCACCAGGTCGAACGTGAACGGGCCGCCCTGCCGCAGCGAGCGCCAACCGATCGCGCCGAGACCGAGCAGCAGCAGCGACAGGCCCCACACCGCGAGCGCCATTGCCTCGGGCTGGCCGTGCAGGCTGAGGTTGATCGCCAGCCCCAGCATCGCCAGCAGGTTGGTGACCATATCGATGCCGGAATCGAGCGCCGCGCCCGAGCGCGAGGTGCGGAACGTCGCCCGCGCCATCTCGCCGTCGACCCCGTCGAAGACCGAGGCCGCGTGGAACAGCAACCCGCCAGCGATCACTCCCGCCGGACCTCCGAGAACCAGCACGGCGAACATCACCACCGCCAGCAGCGCAGTGCCGACGGTCGCATGGATGGGCCGCGCCCCGGGTATCCGCAGCAGCAGCCCGGACAAGAGGCGCGAGATCGGTCGGTTGAGCCAGCGCGAGACCAGCCCGTCGCTCGGCTTGCCGGTGGTCAGGAGGATCTCGGCGGCGGCGGAAGCCCCGTCGAGGCGAATGAACGGATAAGGCCGGCTCGCCCGGAACGCCGGCATCGCCTCGGCGGCGATCAAGCGATCGCCGCGGAAAAACTCCACGACCTGGCCATCGGGAACCGGCGCGACCCGCACGGTCATTCCGCCGGCGAGGCGGCGGACGTCGGCCATCGCCGCCTGGTCAAGCGGCTGGGCCCGGGGAATCACGATCCACGCTTCGGCAAACCCGGCGAGCTCCAGCTCGCGGACAATCCGCGCCGCCGCCGCGAGGCCGGCGACACGGCGTCCGGCCTCGTCCGCGCTGCCGAACGCCACCGCCGCCGCCGGACGGATATGCCTGCTTGTCATCGCCCTTGCTGATCCGACGAACCTCTCGTCGGGTCAAGCGCGCAAGCGCGTCCGCTACCGTCCGGCTTGACTTACCGGGGATTTGTAGCGTCTGTGCTGCGCCATAAAGTTGCGAGGAGCGGGTCAAATGGCAAAAATCCGGGTGGCGTTGATTGGGGTGGGCAATTGCGCGAGCTCGCTCGTGCAGGGAGTGTACCATTACGCCGATCCCGCCCGCGGCTCCGGCGGCCTGATTCACGACCTGGTCGGCGGCTACGGACCGGCCGACATCGAGTTCGTGCTCGCCTACGACACCGACGAGCGCAAGATCGGCCGCGACCTCGGCGAGGCGATCTTCACCGCGCCGAACTGCACCGCGGTGTTCCAGCGCGACATTCCCGCCACCGGTGTTGCCGTGCGAATGGGCAAAGTGCTCGACGGCATGGCCGAGCACATGAACGGGCGTGGCGAGCGCGGCTTCGTCCGCTCCGACGCGCCCGAGGCGAGCGCCGCGGAGATCGTCGCCGCGCTGAAGGAAACCCGCGCCGACGTGCTGGTCAACTACCTCCCGGTCGGCTCGGAGGAAGCCACCCGCTTCTACATGGAGTGCGCGCTCGAGGCCGGCGTGGCCGTGGTCAACTGCATCCCGGTGTTCATCGCCAGCGACCCGGCGTGGGAGCGGCGCTTCCTCGACAAGCGCATTCCGATCGTGGGTGACGACATCAAGGCCCAGCTCGGCGCGACGATCGTCCACCGTGTGCTGACCAACCTGTTCCGCCAGCGCGGGGTCAGCATGAACCACACCTACCAGCTCAACACCGGCGGCAACACCGACTTCCTCAACATGCTCGACCGCGGCCGGCTGGTGTCGAAGAAGGAATCGAAGACCGAGGCGGTGCAGTCGGTGATGAACGAACGGCTCGGCAACGACGACATCCACGTCGGCCCGTCGGACTACATCCCGTGGCTCAACGACAACAAGCTGTGCTTCCTGCGGCTCGAGGGCGAGCTGTTCGGCGGCGTGCCGATGAACCTCGAGCTGCGCCTGTCGGTCGAGGACAGCCCGAACTCGGCGGCCTGCGTGCTCGACGCGATCCGCTGCTGCAAGGTCGCGCTCGACCGCGGCATCGGCGGGGCGCTGACCGGCCCCTCGGCATTCTTCTGCAAGCACCCGCCGCAGCAGTTCAGCGACGACGTCGCCGCCCAGCTGACCGAGGAATTCATCGCCGACGAGGCGCTGGCGGCCGAATGAACTGCCTGATCCTCGCGGCCGGCCTCGGCAGCCGCTTGCGGGGGATCTCGGACTCGAAGCCGCTGACGCCGGTCGGCGGCGTCCCGCTGATCGAGCACGTGATCCGGCGCGCAGCAAAAGGCGGGGCCACGCGGATCGTCGTCGTTACCGGCCATGCGGCCGAGCGGGTCGAGGCCTACCTCGCCGAGCTGCAGTCGCGCCTCGCGCTGCCGTTGGGATGGGAGCGGGTCGACGACTGGACGCGCCCGAACGGATATTCGGTCCTCGCCGGGGCCGCCGTGCTCAACGGCAACTACCTGCTGTCGATGTGCGACCACGTGTTCGATCCGGCGATCTTGCACGGATTGCGCGCCGAGGCGCCCGCCGGCGTGACCCTGGCGGTCGACCGCAAGCTCGGCGGTCCGCTGCTCGACCTCGACGACGCGACCAAGGTGCAGGTTGCCCCGGACGGGGGGATCGCCGCGATCGGCAAGACCCTCGCCGTCTACAACGCGATCGACACCGGGCTTTTCCTCGCCACTCCGGCGCTCGCCGAGGCGATCCGAGCGGATATCGCGGCCGGCGGCAGCGGGAGCCTGTCGGAAGGTGTGCAGCGGCTCGCCGACGCAGGGCGGGCGCGGACGATGGATGTCGGCTCGGCGGCGTGGATCGACGTCGACAGCCCGGCGATGCTCGCGCTGGCCGAGCGGCTGGTCGCGAGCGACAGCCTTACGGGTAGCGCAGCCTGATCCGGGTGCGCAGGTCGGTCCTGGGCACCGACAGCCGCACCGAGCTCCACGCCGGCATCCCGAGGAACACCCGCGGATTGTTCGAGAACCCGAAGCCTTCGTCGGGCAGTCCGACCCCGGTGCGGTCGAAGCCGCGGTCGGCATCGGCGTCGTGATAGACGGCGAGCGCGTAGATCCCCGCGCTCGGCAGATGGATGCAGACCGAGGTCGTCCCGGCCCGCGCCGCGACGCGGCCGACGTACAGCGAACCGCGCTTGCGCAGGAACTTGCTCGCCTTGTCGGCATAGAGCGTCACCGCGACGAGGCCGTCGGACGAGCGCACGCCCTCGACGTCGACGTAGAGCTTCACGTCGCTTTCGGGCCCGGTGCACGAGGCGGTCTGCCCGGCGGCCTCGGACGCGAGGGCAGCGGCGCACGCCGGCGCCAGGAATCTGATAAAAGGCTTCATTCGCCGCCGCTTAGCAGCATCGCGCGCGATCCTCCAGTCAGGCGGTGCGGAACCCGGTGAGGCGCAACGTCTCGCCGGTCGCGCGTTGCCAGACGAGCAGCGCCGCTGCGTAGATCGCCAGCACCGCGGCGAGCGCCGCGACGTGATCGGCCAGCGGCGAGTCGGCGGCGACGTAGCGGTGCGCGACGAGGACCGCCACGGCGGCCGCGCATCCGGCGAGGAGCGGCCCGACACTGTGAAGCAGCGGGGTGGCCACGCCGAACCGCGAGCGCAGCAGGACGCGCCTGAGCACGGCCCCGCAGCCGATCGCGATCAGCACCGACAGCGCCGCTCCGTCGATGCCGTACGCGCCGATCAGCGGCACCGCCGTGGCCAGGTGCACGGCGATCATCGCCGCGGTCACCCACAGCGCCAGCCGCGCCCGCAGATAGAGCAACAGCAAGTCGCCGATGCTGAAGGCGCCCTGGATCGTCTCGGCCGCGCCGAGCAGCAGCGCGGCGACATAGGCGGCGGCGAACTCCGGGCCGAACCAGGCAAGCACCGGCTGTCCGCCGACCGCCAGCGTCAGCAGCAGCGCCAGCTGCACCGCCAGCATCATCCGCGTGGCGGAGGCGATCGCGGCGCCGGTCGGCACCGGTCCGTCGGCCGTCAGCGTCCGCGCCACGATCGGCGTCAGCAGGCTGTCGAGAGCCTGGCGCGCCTGGCGGATCGGTGTCCGGAACTGGCGCGCCATCGCGTAGATGCCGGCAGCGGTCTCGCCGAGGAACACGCCGACGAGGTAGAGGTCGGCGCGGTGGAAGAAGCCGGCGACGGTGTCGGTCGCCGTCGGCAGCGCGGTCGCGCGCAGCGTCGCCGCCAGCCCGCCGGGATGGACGCGAAAGCTTCGCAGGTGAAGCTTGCCGAAGCACAGTCGCATGCCGACCGCCGCATAGGCGAGCGCGGCGAGCGTTCCGGCGGCATAACCGATCAGCAGCCCGGCGATCTCGTACCCGGCGAGATAGGCGGCCACCGCGCCGAGCGCGCCGACGTAGGGCTCGATCAGGCTGCGCGCGGCGACCTCGTAGCGCATCCGGTGCTTCCAGCGGGTGGCGGCGAGGAACAAGTCGAGCAAGGCCTGGCCCGCGACCAGCGGCGCCGCCCACAGCAGCGCGTAGCCGGTCTGCGCGGCCAGCAGATCGGGCGGAGCGAGCATGGCCGCCAGCGCGATCGCCGCGCCGAGCACCACGCTGGCGGCGGTGACGAGCAGCCCCGCATCGATGAGCACGTGGCCTTGCTCACGGCTTCCGCGCTCCTCGAGCAGCTTGAACAGGTAGCGTTTCATGCCGAGGCCGCCGACCGCGACCGCCAGCTCGACCACCGCCACCGCCAGGCTGAAGGCGCCGAACACGGCCGCTCCGAACAGCTTGGCGGCAATCAGCACGAACGCCACTCGCGCGCCGAGGCGCATGGCAAGGCCGAGACCGGCCGAGGCCCCGCCGCGCAGGATCAGCCGATGCGCCCGCCCGTCCCGGGTCATCGCGCCTGCGTCCGACGGCCGGGGTCCAAAGCTTTGTGCGGCCTCACGATTGGCGCTTGTATCGGCCGCGGCGGCGATGGACAAATGCCCGATGCAGCCGCCGAACGGTCCACCTGACGCCGATCCGCGGCCGGCGATCGCGATCTACCGCTCGCCGCTGTTCAATGCCTCGGAAACGTTCGTCCGCGCCCACGCGATGGCGTTGACGCGCTACCGGCCGCTGCTCGCCGGGATCGACGACAAGGGCAACATCCCGACTGAGCTGCGCGGCTCGCTGTTCGTCCCGCGCGGGCCGGTCGCGCGGACATTGGCCCGGGCGGGCGGACCCGGCCGTCTCGCCGAGTGTTTGCAGAGCCACGAGCCGCGGCTGGTCCACGCGCATTTCGGGCCCGACGCGCTCGCCGCGCTGCCGCTCGCCCGCCGGCTGGGCATTCCGCTGATCGCGACGCTCCACGGCTACGACGTCACCCGCGGCGACGGGCGGCTGCTGCTGTCGGGCCGGCTGTCGTGGATGCGCTATGCGCTCGGGCGCCACAAGCTGATCCGCCGCTGCGATTTGTTCCTGACCGTTTCCGACGCGCTGCGCCGCACCGCGCTGGCGCGCGGTTTCCCCGCGGAGAGCACGCGGACGCATTATCTCGGCGTCGATCTCGCCCGTTTCGCCGCGGGCGGCGAGCGCGAGCGCGGGCTGATCCTCCACGTCGGCCGGCTGGTCGAGAAAAAGGGTACCGCGGTGCTGCTCGCGGCGCTCGAGCGGGTGCCCGACGCGCGCCTGGTGGTGATCGGCGACGGGCCCGAGCGCGCGGCGCTGCAGCGCCGCGCCGCCGGCTTCGGCGAGCGGGTGCGGTTCCTCGGCGCGCTGCCCGAAGGCGACGTCGCGGCGTGGATGCGCCGGGCCTGGCTGCTCGCCGCCCCGAGCGTCACCGCCGGCGACGGCGACGCCGAGGGCCTGCCGACCGTGATCGTCGAAGCGGCGGCGGCCGGCCTGCCGACGGTCGCAACACGGCATTCGGGCATTCCCGAGGCCATCGAGCACGAACGAACCGGCTTCCTCGTCGCGGAGCGCGATGCCGGGGCGCTCGCCGCGTCCCTGGCCGCGCTGTTGGCGTCGGCCGACTTGCGCGAACGGATGGGTGCAGCCGCGCGGCGGATGGCCAAGGAGAAGTTCGACCTGCGGCTCCAGAGCGAGCGTCTGGAGACTATTTACGACGAGCTGCTCGGCCAGATGCGATCCTGCCGCAGCAGATAGTCGTGCAAGCGCCGGGCCCGCTCGGCGCGTTCGAGCAGCCGCCGGGTCTCGGCGGGATAGCGCCTGGAAAGATCCTGCCGCTGAAGCCAGTCCGCGCGCCGATAGAGCCGCGGCTCGCCGTCGGCGGGGTCGAGCACCGCGGACCACGCCGGCGTCTCGGCGAGCATCGAATCGCGGAAGGCGAAGGCGACGCCGCCATTGTCGCCGACCGCCAGCAGGCTGTGCCCCTGCCACGGGTTGGCCTCGCGCACCCCGAGCAGGTCGGCCAGCGTCGGGGAAATGTCGAGCAGGGTGGCCGGCTCGTCGCGCCGGCCGGGGCGAAGCCGGGGATGCCGCCCGGCGATGACCAGCGGCACCCACACCGACTCGCGGTACAGGTTGTGCTGCCCCGCGACCTGGCCGTGCTCGCCGACGTTGAAGCCGTGATCGCCGGTGACGACGATCAGGGTGCGGGCGAACCACGCTTCGTCCTTAAGGCTCTCTATCAGCTCGCCCAGCGCCTGGTCGGCGTAGTGCGTCGTGTTGAGGATTCGCTCTGCCGGCGTGGCTTGCCCGGCGATGTCGAACGCGGGGTCGATGCTGGTGAACGGGGTGTGGTTGGTCACCGAGACGATGGCCGCGAAGAACGGCCGCTCGGCTCGGCCGAGCTCGCGGATGCGCGCCGCCGCCCGCCGGAACAGCGCGCGGTCGCTGCGTTCGGCCTCGGGGTGGCGCCACAAGCGGTCGTACCACCGGCGCAGCCACGGGGTGCTGTTGTCCCAGTCGGTGTCGGCCGCCTGGAACATCTCCGCGCGGTAGCCCTTGCCGCGCAGCAGCTCGGGCAGGCAGTGGAACTCGACGTGGGTCAGCGCGGTAATGTAGCGGCGCGATGGCGGCATGACCGAACAATGCGTGGCGAAGACGCCGTTGATCGTCGGCATCCCGAAGCTGATGGCGCGGGTCCACACCGCAGCGTTTGGGGCCCGCGACAGCCGGTCGAGATAGGGCGTCGGCGACGGCGACAGCTCGCGCCGCAGGAAGCCTGTGTCCATCCCGCGCATCGTCTCGAGCTGGATGTAGATGACGTTCCACCTGGCCGCAGGGGGACTCGCCGCGCTCACCGGCGCGCGGACATAAGGACGCTCGGGGTCGGTGAAGCGCCATCCCTTGTCGGTGCTGCGCGCGAGCCAGGCGCGCTGGTATTCGGCGGTCAACGCCGCGAAGTCGGCGGGCGGCTCGAGGTCTGCGTAGCCGGCGGACGCATCGACGGCGAACGCCAGCACGACCGGCTCGACCTTGCGCAGGCGAAACTGGCTGGTCGCCATCCGCCAGCCGTTCGCGGGAGCGGCCAGCGGGACGATCGCCAGCCCGATGGCCAGCCACAGCGGCACGCTCCGCATCGGCAGGCGGCGCAGCCGGCGCGAGGCCCACACGGCATAGATGGCCGGCACCGCGGCGAGCAGCACCAGCGCCAGCCACGCACCGCCCCGGTCGGACCCGATCACGTCGAGGAACAGCGCATCGCCGATCACCGCCGGCTTGGCATAGGCCATCACGAACGACGGGCTCAGGCGGACCCCGAGGAAGCGCAAAATCTCGTGGTCGACCTGGCTGAGAAGGAGGTTGAGCGTCAGCAGCGCGGCCTGGGCGACCGCGAGGACACGCCACCAGCGAGACGACAGCGGCGCGCGGTACAGCGTCAGCCACACCAGGAAGAAGGGCAGCGAGACAAGCCACACGCCGAGGAGGTCGTAGTAGTTGCCGAGCCAGAAATAGCGCTGCCACTCGGCCAGGAACGGCCCGCCGTGCGGCGCCGGGCGCAAGTACAGCGCGACTTGCAGCGCCACGCAGCCGAACCAGCCGCCCACCGCCAGCCACAGCGCGAGCATGAAGTGCTCGCGCCCGCGCGGCCCCGGTGCCTCGGCAGCTGTCGCCATCGTCTCCCCCGGCCGCACAGGTACA
>Ga0196977_1000193_pt1 | contig 37460 bp, 36 predicted proteins | sample S3v_1013CmetaG_FD_148634 | JGI IMG/M metagenome (GOLD analysis project Ga0196977, IMG submission 148634) | Soil microbial communities from Anza Borrego desert, Southern California, United States - S3+v_10-13C | ecosystem: Environmental > Terrestrial > Soil > Desert | place: USA: California... | reverse complement strand
CGATTACATTCCGAACGTCGCACGCGCGGCGCGCATCGACGTGGCGGTCTGCAACACCATCGCGTTCGGGTCGAAGAACTCCGCGCTGGTGCTGAAGCGGGTGTGATGTTCACGCCGAAGCGAATCGAATGCGCGGAACTGCTCGATGAGCATGATGCGCCGCGCGCGGACATGGAACGCTCCCTCCGCGACCTCCGTCGAATCAATCGTTACCTCGGCGGCATCCGCGTCTATCGCTCGCTGGTGCGGCGCTTCGAGCCGCGGTCGATTCTCGACATCGGGACCGGCACGTCCGACCTGCTCGAGTCAGTGCCGCACGTGCGCACGCGCATCGGCCTCGACTTCAAAATCGATCACCTGCTCTATTTGCGCGAAGACTCGCGTGTGCTGCGCGTCGTCGGCGATGCGCAGCAGCTTCCCTTCCGCGACACCGCCGTGGATCTCGTGACCTCGTCTCACTTCTTTCATCACTTCTCGCCCGCGGAGAATGAACGGATCCTGGCCGAGTCGCTGCGCGTGTCGCGCAAAGGAGTGGCCGTGACCGACACGCGTCGCCATTACGTCCCGCTCCTGCTCGTGCAGCTTCTCGGCGTGCTGCGGCTGGTCGGACGCATCACACGCGCCGATGCACCGGCTTCCGTGCGCCAGGGTTATACGTTGCGCGAAGCTCGCGAAATCGCGCCGCGCGCGAGAGTGATCCGCATGTGGCCGTTCCGATTCGCCATCCTGCTCTCCCCCCTCACCCAACCCTCTCCCCCGCGGCGGGAGAGGGCGGGGTGAGGGGGGAGGTGACGGTCGACGTCGCGATCATCGGCGCGGGTCCGGCTGGGTCGACGCTCGCGGCGCTTCTCGCGCGGCGCGGCGCGAGCGTGGCGCTCTACGATCGCGACGCGTTTCCGCGCGACAAACTGTGCGGCGAGTTCCTCTCCTACGACGCGCTCCCGATCCTGCGCCCCCTCGGCGTCCTCGACGCCATCGATGCTGCCGGCGCGCCCCACATCGAGCATTGCCGCGTCATCGGCTCGAAACGCACGTACGAATTCGCATTGCCGCACGCGGCGCGTGGCGTGTCGCGCATGTTCTTCGATGACCTGCTGCTGCGCACCGCGGCCGCGAACGGCGCGCGGCGATACGACGGCCAGACCGTGACGTCGCTCGAAGAGATTCGCGCCACTGCCATCGTCGGCGCGTGGGGACGTTGGGGACGTTTCGATCAGCAACTGCAGCGCGGATTTGTGCGGGACCGGCCGCATCGGAACTTCGGCTTCAAGAGGCACTACATCGCGGCCTCACCCATCACCTCCATCGATCTCTACTCCTTCCATCGCGGCTATCTCGGCGTCAACGCGGTCGAAGGCGGCATCACCAACATCTGCGGCCTCGTCCACGCGTCGCGGCTTTCGGGACATAAAGGCCGCTGGGACGCGTTCGTCGAGACGGTACGCGAGGAAGGGCCGCATCTCGACGCACTCTACGCCGCGCATCGTCCGGCGCAGGAAGGCTTCCTCTCCTCGGAACCGGTGATCTTCCGCGCGCGCTCGGCGGTCGAGGGCGGCGTGTTCATGATCGGCGACGCGAGCGGCGTCATCGATCCGCTCACCGGCACCGGCATGGCCATGGCCATTCAGTCGGCGTTGCTCGCGGCACCGCATCTGTTGCGATTACTCGAAACACCCTCGCGACGCGCGGAGATCGAGAACGATTATCGCCGCGCGCATCACACCTTTTTCGCGCCGCGCATCGCATGGAGCCGCTTCGTCGCGATGCTGATCACGCGACCGCGCCTGCTCGATGCCGCACTCGCGACGATCCGCTCCCCGCGCGCCGGCGAGCTGTTTCTCCGCCGCACGCGCGCGAGTACGCATCAGGTGGAACAGATGGCCGAGGAGTGGTTCCGATAAAATCATGCGGATGCCGCCTTTGCCGCAGGGCGAGTTCCTGTTGCCGCTGTTCCCGCTGCCGAACATCGTGTTCTTTCCGCATACGCGCCTGCCGTTGCACGTCTTCGAGCCGCGGTATCGGCAGATGGTGCAGGACGCACTGGAAGCGGAGGAGCGGTTCGGCATCGTCCTGCTGAGGCCGGGATGGGAGACCGACTACTTCGGCGCGCCGGCCGTATACGAGTACGGCACGGTCGGCACGATCGAGCAGGCAGTGCCGCTCGAGGATGGGCGGTTCAACATCGTCGTGCGCGGGGACGTCCGCTTTCGCATTCTCGAGGAAGTGTCGCGCGTCCCGTATCGCACCGCGCGTGTCGTCGCCGAGCCGGACGCCGTGCCGGCGGCATCCGAGGCGTATGCGCAGCGGGAGTGGTTGGCGGATGTTTCGCGGCAATACCTGCAGTACCTCCCCGACCAGACCGCAGTGCCCGAGATCGAGACGGTGAGTCTCGACGCGCTGACGAACGCGCTGATCATGTCGCTGAACCTCGACATGGAGGAGAAGCAGAAACTGCTCGAGCAGACCGACGTCCTCGCGCGCGCCGAGCACATCGGGACCGAGCTCGGGAATCGGATGGAAAGCTTGCGGTTCCTGGCGCCGTACCGGCGAGGGAGCGATCCGTCGCATAACTAGCGCAGGGCGGAAGTTGGAGGCGGCTCTCCGCCATGCGTGCTCCACACCGCTAAAACCTCTATACGCTTCGCAGATGCGTTCGCGCGGTAGAAGACGTAGTGCTGAGTGCCGACCAGCAGAACACGGCGCACGCCGACACGACTCCTGCTTCGGGATACTCGGGCGATCAGCGAGAATGCTCGGCGGAGCTCCTCGCGAAACAGGCTCGGCGCCTTGATGCGATTGCGTCTCCACCGCTGCGATTCACTACGAATCCGCTGCGCTGCGAGACGGGTCGGTACGACACGAAACGCCACCGATCAGTTCGACTCGTCGAGCTCGGCCAGGAGCGCATCGCCATCAACGAGATCGCCCCGGTGGGCCTGGGCGATCGAGTCGAGCAGCAATTGTTTCTCTTCTGCGGAGACGTGGAACGGCTTGCCGTCGTCGTAACTGAGGACCGTGACCCGTTCGCCTTCTGAAAATGGCTGACCTTCGATCACGATCGTTCCTTGCGTACGGTGCCGGTTGCGATTTTCACGCAACCATTCTACCGCCTGGTAACAGACAGAACCGACGGCCCGCCGCCCGCTCGCGTATCACTCTCCATGTCGCTGCGGCTCGTCGCCATCCTCCTGTCGCTTGTGATCGTGCCCACGGTCGCGGGACGCACTCGCGCGGTGGCGAGCCGCATCGACTCCTTGCAGCGCATCCTCGTCATCACCGCGCATCCCGATGACGAAGTGCTGATCGCGCCGCTGCTCGCGAATCGTTGCATACGCGGCCGCGCGAGCTGCTCGATCCTCGTGATGACCACCGGCAACGCCGCCGGCCTCGGCGAGCTCCGCGCCGCGGAGATGCAGCAGTCCGCAGCGCTGCTGAACCTCCGGCTCACGCAATGGACATTCTCCGACGTGATGGCGGACGTCGACGCCGTCTGGGCCGCGGAGGCAGGAGATCGCGCGACGCTCATCGCCCGGATCGCCGAGATGATCGCGGCCGAGGATCCGGATCTGATCCTCACACTCGATCCGCGTCACGGCTCCACATGTCATCCCGCACATCGCGCGATCGGGCAGCTCGTGCTGGAGACCGGCGCGACCAACCTCTTCTTCATCGAGACCGCGGCGCGCTTCATCGGCGATGGCTTCGACCTGTGGAACGCATCGCCGCGATACGCATGGGTCTACGCGGCGAATGACGACTGGCAATACGCGCCGCGCGTCGCCGAGATTCACGCGACACAGTTCACGTCCGCGCAGGTCGAGAGCCTGCGCACGGTGCCCGAAATGCATCGCCGGGTGTGGTTTGCACCGAGCACCGCGCCGGTCCAGCTCACGTGCGACTTAGAATGCGCGCCGTGCCTGCCCCCCTCGCCTATCGCGACTTCTACTACCCGCTGAACGTATTCATGCACATCCTCACGCACGAGGAAGGCGATGCACCGTATCTGCACTACGGCCTCTTCGACAACACGAACGAACCATTGCCGAAAGCGCAGGAGCGCTCGACCGAGCTTCTGCTGTCGCGTCTCCCGCCTCCTCCCACACGCATCCTCGAAGCCGGCATCGGCCTCGGCACCACGCTGCATCGGCTGACGCGCATCGGTTACGACGCCGTCGGCATCACGCCGGACGAAAAGCAGATCGCGGTCGTGCGTGAGCGCTACGGCGACTCCGTCGACGGGCGCTGCACCGCCTTCGAGCAGTTCCCACTTCCCGACCGATTCGACGTGATCGTGTTCCAGGAATCGTCGCAATACATCGACGCGAACGCTCTCTTCGCCCGCGCGCGCGAGCTCACCTCGCACGTCCTCGTGCTCGACGAGTTCGCGATGGAGCCCACCGGCGAACTGCACCGCTACGACGAGTTCCTCGCCGCCGCGCAAACGCACAGCTTTCGCGTAACCGACGACCTCGATCTCTCGCAGAAGGCTCCGCCGTCGATCGACTACTTCACCACGCGCCTCCCCCGCTACCGCGAACGTCTCATCGCCGACCTCGGCCTCACCGGTCAACAAGTTGACGACCTGATCGAAAGCGGCCGCCGCTATCGCGGCTTCTACGACCGCGGCGCATACACATATCGGCTGCTCGAATTGCGACGCTGAGGCCGACTGGCCCGTATCTTTCATGAGCGCCGCACAGATGACACTGGTCAGATCCCTGGTCGCAGCACTCGTTCTCACCGTCCCGGCCGCCGCCGCTGTCCTCCCCGGGTTCCGCATCGAAACGCTCGTGCGCGCGGAGGGTTTCGTCAGCTCCGTCGCCACCGATTCGCAGGGCACGATCTACTTCACTACGACAGACGGCTGGATCCATCGCGTCGACGGCATCGCCGGAACCGCCGCGCAAGCCACGCGCATCGCCTCCGTCCACACGCATCCCATCGGCAACGGCGGCCTCCTCGGCATGGCGCTGGTCGATGACCACACCGCGGTCATTCATTACACCGTCTTCGACGAGCGCACCGGCGAGCCAACGAACATCCTCGACGACGTCGTCTCGCGCATCGATCTCGCGACGGGGGCGGAAACGGTGGTGCACTCGTTCGTGTGCGACATCCGCCAGCGACTCGACGGCGCATCGCCCGAACATCACGGCGGCAATCTCACCGTCGCGCCCGACGGCTCCATCTTGCTCGGCATCGGCGATTACGGCACGCACGTCATCGCGCAGGACAAGGCCTGGAACGCGGGCAAGATCTGGAAGATCGACCCGCAGGGCAATACCACGCAGTGGGCGCGCGGCATGCGCAATCCGTACGACCTGGCGTGGGACCCGGACCTCGGCCGCATCGTCGTGAGCGACAACGGACCCGATGCGGGCGATGAGCTGAACGTGATCGACAGCGGCGCGAATTGCGGCTGGCCGCGCACGTATGGCAACGAGCCGCCGCTGCTCGGAGCCGTCGCGCCGTCCTACGTCTTCGCGGACACGGTTGCGCCGACGGGCATCGCGCGACTCGACGGCGCTAATCCGATGCTGCGCCGCGGTTATCTCCTCGGCGCATTCGTCACCCGCGCGATCTACTACTTCCCCACACCATCGAGCGCACCGACTGCGATCGTCAATGATTTCGACGAGTTCGTGATCGACGTGACGCAGGCCGCGAACGGCGACGTCCTCTTCGCCACGGCGGGGATGAACGGCACCGCGATTCATCGCCTGCGCGTTCCGCCCCTCGGCGATTGCAACGGCGACGGCTTCACCGACTATCACGACGTCCTGCCGCTGATGCGGGAGATCGCCGACGGCGACGACCGCGCCACCATCGCCGCGCAGGCCGGGACGAACAGCGGCTCGTGGGGATGCGACGCGAACGCGGACGGCACGATCGACGCGAAAGACCTGCAGACGCTGACGACGCTCATCCGCTCGCGTCGCCGCTCGGTGCGCGCGCAGTAGTATCCGCTACTGCACTTGATGAAGATCGCGTACCTGCTCGAAGACACCTCGCTCGCCGGCGGCACGCGCGTCGCGGTCGCGCATGGTGACGTGCTCACCGATCGCGGACACGAAGTCACGCTCGTCACCCGCGGCGGTCCGCTCACCTGGCGCCGTTCGCGCGCGCAATGGCTGCGCGTGGAGCGTTTCGCAGATTTCGACGCGAAGCCGTACGACTTCGTAGTCGGCACGTTCTGGACGACGCTGCACGACGTGCATGCGCTGGCCGGTAATCGCGGCGTGCATTTCTGTCAGGGATACGAGGGCTCATTCACGGCGTATCAGCCGATGAAGGAACGCATCGACGAAGCGTACCGCCTGCCGCTGCCGAAGATCACCGTGTCGCCGCACCTGGTTCCGATCTGCCGCGCGTTTTTTGACGACGCGACGTACGCCGGCCAGATCGTCGACGACGAGTTTTATCAGCCGCATGAGCGTGGCGAAGGAAAGCCGCGGGTGCTGCTCGTCGGTCCGGCGCAGGCGGACTTCAAAGGCATCGACGCCGGCTACGACGCGGTACGGCACGCACGCAAGCTTGGCGCAGAGTTCGACCTCGTGCGCGCATCGCAGTGGGAACCCGCGGAAGGCGAACCGGTGGAGCTTGCTCAGGAGTTTCATGTTGCTATCGATACGGCCGTGATGGCCAGGCTCATCGCATCGTGCGACGTGTTCGTCGGACCGAGCCGCAAGGAAGAAGGATTCGGATTGCCGGCGGCCGAGGCGATGGCGGGGGGCGTGCCGGGCGTGCTGACGGAGATTCCGTCGTTTCTCTCGTGGGATGAGAGCCGCGACTACGCGCTGTTCGCTCCGGAAGGCGATGGTCAGATGTTGGGCGAACGATTGGCCGCGTTACTCAGCGATGCGGATTTGCGCGAGCGCCTCAGCGCGCGAGGCCGTGAAGTCGTCGAGCAGTTTCGGGCGGAGAGAACGGGGGAGCGCCTCGAACGATGGTTCGCGGAACGGAAATGATGGACTGCGGCAGCAAAGCTGCCGCTTTGAACGCGGCAGCAAAGCTGCCGCGCGGCGGCTGCCGCCGCCGCTCTGAAAGCGGCAGCTTCGCTGCCGCACTCCATATCATCTCGTGATTGCAAAGACGCACGAGCGGCAGATGAAGTCCTCGGGCGAGTCCTCGACGCCGTACGCCATCCGCCGCATCCGCGCCATGGAATCACCTTCCAGCACCTCGCGCACGCTCTGCGACTTCAGGTGTCCGACGACGTAGTTCTCGTCGTAGTCCTGGCAGCAGAGGATGCAGTCACCGGTGGCGGTGATGTGCAGATGTTGCAGCGGACGCGAGCCGATCAGCTCGCAGCCGGCCAGACGTCCGACGCGCGCGACCGCCTTCTTCCCTACTTCCAGATGCCATGCGCCGCGATCGACGGTCAGGTGCTGCTGCACGTCGAAGCGGCTGCCGGCGTAGCGGTCGCGCACGGCTTCGAAGTTCTGGCGATGCTCGTCGTCGCCGCTGCCGAGGACGATGATGCGCATTTCGTCGGCAAGGGCGAGGTTCTTCGCGTAGTCGATGTTGCGCATCACGACCTTCACATGATTCTCGCCGCGGTCGCGCTCGTAACGCTCCTCGTCGAGCGTCGACAGATTGATGCAGAGGTAGCGGAGCCTGCCCGCGGCGACGAGCGCGTCGGCTTTCTTCGGCGTGAGACCCGAACCGTTGCTCAACACGCAGACGGGCAGTTTCGCGTCGAAGAGCGTGCGGCAGTGATCGACGAAACGCCGATCGATGGTCGGCTCGTTATAGCTCTGCAGGAACACACCATCGATCGTGTCGCGCCACTCCGTCAGCTCGCCGACGATCCGCTCGAAGAGCTCCGTCGGCATCTCCTCGTCCTCGCGCGGCGCGATGGAGACGGGGCAGAAGTAGCATTTCTGATTGCACGTCGTGACGGTCTCGAGTGAGACGATTTTGAGGCGATAGTTGCGGGAGAGGTCAGCACCCGAGCGCACGATCCAACCATCGCGCACGAGTGAGTCGTCGCCGACACCATCGCGCTCGAACTCACGGAACCGCGCGTACGCACCCTCACCGGCGACGAGCGCGCGGTCGCTCAGGGGGTTGTAGATCCGCGACTCTTCGTAGTGGAGATATGGGTTGACGATCCACGTCGCGGTGCCCACCGCCGCTGCTTCCTGAATCTCCGCCGTCATCGTCTCGCCCAATGGTATCTCCGAGGCCGCACAACGTGGCGTGTGAGGCTTCTCTTCCGCTTGACTTCGGTGTGCGGCACGTGCGAAAGAGCGAGCCCGATGCCCGCCGTCCTCCTCCCCTTGTACGACCATCCCGCCCTGGAGGAGCGATACGCGAGCTGGCAAACCCAGATGCTCCTGCGCCGCGATCATGGCAGGCTGGAGTTCTACGACGCCGGCGAACGCGCCTCCGATGCCGTGGAAGGCATCGACGACGAATTCGTGCTCGTCATTACGGACCCGCTCCTCCTTCCGTCGCCTCGCCTCGGCGAAAACCTCCGCGCCGCGCTCGGCGGCGCCTTCGCCGCGGTTCCGGCCGCGAACGAGTCGGGCGAGCCCGCGCAACGCATCGGACTGCGTCCGTACATGACTTTGCGCGAGTTCGAAGAGGTCGCGGCGGAAGTGCAGGCCACGGCTGCGCCGGTGGAACGGATCGCGTGGGGACAGCACGATCCGGGCGTGTTTCTCTGCGCGACGTCCGCGTTGCGCGCGATGCGTGAGCCGCTCGCGCGCGCAATGGCCGGACGCGAAGTCGCGATCGCGCGCAACACCGTGGTGCATCGATGGGCATCGCTGCGAGGACAGACGCGGACCGACCTGCTCGACCGCATCAGCCTCGATGCAAAGTCGATCCTCGAGTTCGGGTGCGGCGAAGCGCCATTGGGCGAAGCGCTCAAGCGCCGGCAGAAGTGCCGCGTGGTCGGAGTCGAGCTCGATCGCCACGCCGCCGCGATCGCGCGCAAGCGCATCGACGACGTCTACTGCGGTGACGTGCGCGAGATCGTGTCATTGCTGCACGAGCGTTTCGATTGCATCGTCGGTGGCGACATCGTCGAGCATCTCGACGAGCCGTGGTCGTTCCTCGCCGCGTTGCGCAGGATCAGCATGCCCGGCGGACGCTTGCTGCTCAGCCTTCCGAACATCGCGAACGCGTCCGTCATCGGCGACCTGCTGCAAGGCCGCTTCGACTACGTCTACATGGGTCTCACCTGCGTCGGTCATCTGCGCTTCTTCACGCGCCGTTCGGTGGAGGAGATGCTGAGCATTGCCGGATGGGAAGTCGTCGCCATCGATCCGCAAACGCTTGCGCCGTCTGACGAACAGGCGCGTCTTGTCGAGAGTCTGCGCGCGGCCGGGATTCCTTTCGCGGAGTCGGAGATCGCGCCGAGCGGGTTTTACGTCATGGCGAGAAATCCGGCGTGAGAATCACGGATCGGGTCGCGTTATGGCGATATCGCCGGCGGCTCCGCAGCCTGCAGTCGCGCTATTACCGCGGCACCGCCGCCGACGCGGGTGCGACGGCGACGGCGTACATCGCCACGCTCGCAGCTGCGCGCGGCGTGTGGATGAAGGGTACGACGTCGCGAAACACGCGAGTGCATCTCGGTGCAGGCGATCATCGAATCGATGGCTGGATCAACGTCGATCTCGTTCGCGGCGCGGCCGACGTGCTCGCGGATTTCACGGCCGCGCTGCCATTCCGCACGGCGTCCGTCGATCTGCTGCATTCCGAGGATTTGCTCGAACATCTCCACGATGAAGCGGGCAAGCGGCTCCTGCGCGAGTGTCATCGCGTGCTGAAGCCCGGCGGCGTGATGCGCCTGCTCACGCCCGACCTGCGCGCAATCATCGAGCGCGTTTACCTGCAGCGCGAGACGCGTCATCTCGCATGGTGTGGCACCCACCTCGCCGCCGAAGGTCCATGCCGCGCGCTGAACATGCACCTGCGCATGAACGGCGAGCATCGCTTCCTCTACGACGAAGAGCACCTCACCGAGACCTTGCGCGCGATCGGGTTCCGCGTGCGGCGCGTGCGCTTCAACTGGTCGCCGGTGCGCGACCTGCGCTTCCTCGACCTGCGCGACTTCGGCCTGAACCTCTTTCTCGAAGCCGTGAAGTCTCATGACTGAACCGCTGCGAGTCGCCTTTCTCCTCGAGGACACGGCCATCTCCGGTACGACGCGCGCGATGCTGACATATGCCGATGCGTTGATCGCGCGCGGTCATCGCGTGCGCATCGTGACGGCTGCGCCGCCGCTCACGTGGCGAACTTCGCGCGCCGAATGGATCTACGTCGACGAGCTCCGTCAATACGATTCGGCGAGCGGAGAGATCGTCGTTGCACTGCGACGTCCGCCGCTCCTCGTCGAAGACGAGCTCTATCGCCTACCGGCCACTCGCGAGCACGAGCCGCTGCGCGTGCTGCTCAGCGGCTCATGGCATCTCGAGCGTCACGGCATCGAAGACGGCTACGGTGCGGTCGCGCATGCGCGTTGGTTTCATCAGCGGTTCGAGCTGATCCGGGTCTCGCCGTTCGCGCCCTCACGCGAGGAGCCGCTGGAAAGCGCGCAGGAGTTCCCACGTCGGGCTCACGACCCGCGAGATGACGCGCCTGGTGCACTCATGCGATGTATTCATCGCGCCCAATCGCGCGGAGGAGACGTTCGGATTGCCGGTGGCGGAAGCGTTGGCGTCCGGTCTTGCCTGCGTCGCGACTGCGATCCCGTTTCACCTCGCATTCGACGAACGACCAGACTTCGCGCTCTTCGCGCCCGCCGACAACGCCGTCGAGCTTGGTGAGCGGCTGATCGAGCTCCTCGGCGACGATGAACTGCGCGAGCGGCTGCGCGTGCGAGCGCGGGCGGTGGCGGAGCAATGGCGCGCCGACCGTGTGGTCGACGCGCTGGAAGCGAAGCTATCGCGTTAACGCGGCCCTCATCCGCCCTTCGGGCACCTTCTCCCCTCGTGGAGGGGAGAAGGCTACACGCGACGCGCGGCCCTCGTAGCCCTCGCCCCGCTTGCGGGGAGAGAGTGGGCCGAAGGCCGGGTGAGGGGCGCCGCGTTAGCGCGACATCAGAATCAGCGTGCGATCCACGACCTGCGACGTCGTCACGTCAAAGTACGGGCGCGAGATCGTCACGCGCGGACGATTCGGACGCGGCGCAATCTCCGCCGCCTTGTACGTGCCCACTCCCTTGCTGACGTCCGTGGCGAGATTCATCTTCTGGATCAGACCTTCGATGTTCTTCAGGTCGGTGGCGAAGTCGCCCGCACGGTAGTACGCGGAGGGCTTGGTGGCAGTCAGGTTGGTCGACTGGTCGGACGGCGCGATCTCCTTGTAGCCGTACTGATCCGCGTAATACTTCGCGACCTGCTCCAGCGGCGCGTCGGTGTCGTACACCGCGGTCGGCGGCGGTTCCTGGGACGGGTTGATCACCTTGTGCGCGGCCTTGATGTTCTCCGTGAGCTGCCCCATGTAGCGGGCGCCGGGATAAACGACGAAGCTGAACGCCTCCGGCTCCGCGTACTCCTCTTCACCTTTGCACGCCGTGAAAACGGCGAGCGCGACGAGCAGCACGGAAGCGAGCGTACGGAAGTGCTTTGATGTTTCGTTCGACAACGGGTAGATCCTCCACGGTGAAACGATTCGAGCCGCGCATTATACGGAGCGGACGCCGTCAGCGTCGGATGGGATGGAGCGATTTTTCAACGCGCGACGTCGCACGCTAGGTTTCTCTGCCTTGCCACTGTGCGACGTCGCGAACGCCGAAGCGCTTCATCGGCGCGTCGCCTGGAGGCTTGCCGAGAATGCCGCAGACGAGATTGTAGAACCCGGGACTCTCAGGCGTCTCCCAATCGCGCATGTCCGCCCACAGCGTCTGACGAACGAAGATCGGCAGCTCGGGAATCTCCTTCACTCCCGGAAGAATGACCGGAATGAGACGCGCATTGCCGCTCGCCCATTTCTCGACGTACGCGCGGATCTCCATGACGTGCCATCGCCCGATGTCTGCGGGGCCGAAACAGAGCGCTGCGCACGGAATGGTCTTAATGGCCTCCTCGAGTGCATCGGAGAGCGTCCCTCCCGGTGGAAGAGTCCACTTGTCGAGCCAGGGACGCAGGCCGACGGACAGCAGGCGTTTGGCGATCTTTTCCACGGCGGCCTTGTCTTTGGAGTTGTGGCTCAGGAAAACGTCGAACGTTCTTTGCGCTTCCTTGGCGCGCACGACCAATGCTGCAGTCATGCGTTGACGACCCGTGTTGGCGTCGGTGCTGATCTGCGCTGCTACCGATTCGGCGGCCGCGGTTGCGACGGTCAGGAGATTCTCCAGTCTCGTTTTCTTGCGGCAGTAGGGGCAGAGAAGATCTTTCCGGCGCGCCTGCAGATTTGCACGGACCACCCGATCGTCGAACGCTTCACCGCAACCCGAGTTCGCGCAGCGGTACGCATGCCGCCGGGTGACGCTGCCGGGATTGCTCTTGGCGTCGAGATGCTTCGCCACAAACTCGAGGAAGCCCTGCCGCACCGAGACAGGCGTGTCGGGATCGAACAACACTTCCAGTTCGCCCTGCCCATGTCCGAGATCGCGCAGCCGAACCAGACAACGCCCTCCATCTTCCGGCCGGTAAGCAGCAGCATCCTGAAAGAACTCGCGCTTGCGGAAGCCCTCGTAATGCGCGAGCTGTGCGATCAAAGTGGCGTAGATGCTCCTGACCGCGCCGGCGAATCCGAACGCGACGCCGAATGCTGCCGATGCGGGGAAGCGCAACTCCGCTGTGCACTGCGATGGAAAGACGATGTAGTCCTCACCCTTGATCCGCTCGCGGAGCGCAAGGTCACGGTACAGCAGGTTCTCCATCACGAACCAGAGCACGTGCCGCTCGGAGTCCGGATCGGGAATCCGCTCGTCCGGATCGAGCTTGAACTTCGCTTCACGCACGCGCGACTCGAGCAGATGCCCCGGGCCATCCGGCTCATCCTTCGCGGCGACGAGCAACGCGCTCGCGTAAGCATCGACTCTCGTCGGGTCGAGCAGCACCAGATGATCCGGCGACGGCGTGGCGCCGGTTGTGTGAAACACGAGTAACTCCACGTCGTCGGAGGCTTCAAGCCGCTCGAGATGCGTGATGAAGTCGGCGAGCGGCACCTTCTCCGCGGAATAGGCCGCAAACCCTTCGTGGAGTGCGGCTACCGTGAGTAGTCGTGCGGCGTTGCCGGTTGCGATCTTGAGCTGCCCGACGTAGTCGCGCATCACCGCGAGCGTCTTGGTGGTGGTTACTTTCGGGAGTTGATCCCACGGTGTTTCGCGAAGGATGACTTCGCGCAGCGCGTCGCATCCTTCGCCGGTGCTGGCGCTGGTCGGAATGAACTCGCGGAACTCATTCTCGCGCGCGAACGTCTCGATGCGCTCCTTCCCGGCCGGCAGACCACCTACGTCGATGCGGGATGCAACGAGCAGCTTCTTCAATTTCGTATTCGTACGCGCCTGATCGAGCACCTGCGACCAATACCCCGCGCCTTCGAATGGATTCGTTTCGTTGCGGCAGTCGAACAGCACACAAGCGAGCGCTGCGTCCTCCATGCTGAGCTGATGCACCAGCCGGTACGCGGGCTGTCCCGCGAGATCCCACAGCACCGTCTCCTGATGCAGCGACAGCCCGCCCGGCTCCTTCACGACCTTGCTGTCGAGCACATGTGCCTTGCGCGCGTGCGAGGACTTCGTGGGGATGAAACGACCGTGCACCAGACGCTCGGCAAGACCCGTCTTGCCGACCCCGGTGTCGCCGACGAGAAGCACTTTAGCATTGGCGTACTGCACCTGCGCCGGCGGCGGCGCGGCGGTCGCCGATCGGTTCGTCGTTCTGCCGATGAGATCCGAGATCTCCCACGTCAAGACCTTGCCGTTGCCGTCGCCCGAGAGCACACGCTTTTGATCCGCACTCCACTCGGCGAAACGGACATAGCTTTCGTGGCCGGTCAGCACGCCCAAACAGGTTCCGGTCTCCACCTCCCACAGACGGGCCGATTTGTCGCCTGATGCAGACAGCGCCAATTGGCCGTCCGGACTCCAACGTACGTTCCACACGGTTGCCTTGTGGCCATTCAATACGCGCGTGCACAGACCACTCTGCAAATCCCAGAGACGCACGCTGTTGTCGCGCGATCCCGAGAGCGCCCAACGCTGATCCGGACTCCACTCCACACGAAAGATCCAGTCGCCGTGCCCTTCGAGTACGCGCAGACAACGACCGCTCTCGACATCCCACAGCCGAATCGCGCGGTCGTCGCTGCCGGACAGAAGCTGCTGCTGGTCTTGACTCCAGGCGACACATTCCACCTCGTCCTGATGCCCCTCCAGCACGCGAATGCAACGGCCGGTCTGGATGTCCCAGATCCTCACGGAATGATCGCGCGATCCCGACACGGCAAGGCACCCATCCGGGCTCCGCGATACGGTCATGATCGGGGCGGTATGTCCCCTGAAGACACGCAGGCACTTCCCTTCGTCGACATCCCATAAACGAATCGTCCGATCATGCGAGCTCGTCAGCGCCAGCTTCGCGCCATCCCAGGAGAGGCCGAAGACATCAGATGTGTGCCCTTTCATCGTTCGCAGGCAGTCGCCGGACTTCAGATCCCATAGATAGACCGATCCATCTACCGACGTCGTCATCGCGCGAGCGCCGTCAGCGCTGAGTACGTATGCGCGGACGTCATCGCACGCCAGCGAGATCATCAACTTGCCGCGTCGTTCCACGACCGTCGACGGTTCGCTCCGTTGCGTCGACGATTCTTCTGCAAGACCCGCGGCGATTGACTTCGCATACGTCTCCAGCTCGGGCGAGGGCCATGTCCATGGGACGAACTGCTCCATCGATCGCGTCAACGGCGACGCATCGAGCCGCAGAGGAATGAACAACTGATCGCGATTTTCCGGCTCGCGGTGGCGCAGCGTCCGCGCTTCGAGCGCCGGCCATTCCGATCCATACGATCGGCTCGAAAGACAAAGGATCAGCGTACGCGAAACTGGCAGAGCGTCGAGATCGTGCGGCGCGACCCGCAGCCGCTCGCGGCGAAGCTTGTCCGCGATCTGTTGCGCCACGTTCTGATCTTCGGCGCAAGCGTCGATGAACACGTCGTAGAGAAATTCCGCCATGCCGTAAAGATTAACCTTTTCTTCCCTGGACGCGGCCGCTTGCGACGCGAAACGCGCGTTCGCCCGAAGCGTTGCTCGAGTACTTCGCGCGCACGCCGCGAGGCGAAGGCGGACCGGTCGCGGATCGTCATCTGGGCGTGTTCGGCGAATGCGCGTCGGCCCGGACGCCGCTCGCTTCATTCAATCGATCGTGCGGTGCAGGCGCCCCGATCACGCCAGTACCGCCGTGCCTCGGCAACCTTCTCGCATCCTGCTCCGTTCGAGGCATTTCTCTCGGTTGTGAAAAGTTTCTCAAGTCCATAGAATCCCGCCGCCTGCGGATTGGCTCACCTATGTCAGTGCAAAAAATCGACAGTCCCGACACGATCATCCCGCGCAAACCCGGCGTTGCGCCCGGCGAAGGGCCGGAAAAGGGTCTCATCACCCTCCCTGGCGAGTCCGAACGCGAGCTCGAAGGCCTCGGCGGCGGGTCCTATGTCACGACCAAGCTCGACCAGGTCGTGAACTGGGCGCGCGGAAACTCTCTGTGGCCGCTGCCGTTCGGGACCGCGTGCTGCGCGATTGAGTTCATGTCGATGGTCTCGTCGCACTACGACATCTCGCGTTTCGGCGCCGAGGTGGTGCGGTTTTCGCCGAGACAGGCGGATTTGATGATTGTGGCAGGGACGATCGTCGACAAGATCGCGCCCGTCCTCAAGAAAATCTATGACCAGATGCCGGAGCCGAAGTACGTGATCGCCATGGGGGCGTGCGCGACTTCCGGCGGCTTCTATCGCGCCTACCACGTCGTGCAGGGCATCGACGAGATCATCCCGGTCGACATGTGGGTCCCGGGTTGTCCCCCTACTCCCGACGGACTCATGTACGCGATTCTCAAACTGAAAGAGAAGATCGAACGCGGGGAGATTCGGCGCGGATGAGCACTCTTACGAAGCTCAGCGCGATTCCGTACACCGGGCCCGCGCCGACGAATCGCCAGCCGTATGTTCCTGTCGACGCGCCGATCGCTGATGCGCGCGGTGCAGAGATCGCCGCGAAGATCGCCAATCCCGCGATGACCCAGGAGACCGGCAACGACATGCCGACGTTCCTCGTCGAGCGTGCGCGCATCGCCGACGTGCTCCGCGCGCTGCACGATCACGCCGACCTTCGCTTCACGCTGCCGCTCGATCTGTTCGGCGCTGATTATCCGAACCGCCGTGACGGCGGCCGCTTCGACGTCGTCTATCAGCTCTACTCGCTCCAGAACAACGAGCGGGTCCGCCTCAAGGTGCGCGTTGCAGAAGACGAGAGCGTGCCCACGAGCGTGCACGTGTTCCAGGGCTACGACTGGTACGAGCGCGAAGTGTGGGACATGTACGGCATCAAGTTCGACGGACATCCGAACCTGCGCCGCATCCTCACGCATGAGATGTTCGAAGGTCACGCGTTGCGCAAGGACTACGATCCGGCGCAGCGCTGGCTGCTGACCGAAGCGGGCGTGTCGGTGATCAAGCCGAAAGTCGCGCCGCAGTTCGATCAGCCCGAAGAAGACTCCGACTACGAACGCGTCACGCTGAACCTCGGGCCGTCGCATCCGGCCACACACGGCACGCTGCGCATCGTGGTGACGCTCGACGGCGAGAAGATCATCGGCGCCGAAAGCGAGATCGGATATTTGCACCGCTGCTTCGAGAAGATGTCGGAGACGCACACGTATCAGCAGGTCATCCCCTACACGGATCGCCTCAACTACTGCTCGGCCGTGATCAACAACGTCGGCTACTGCATGGCCGTCGAAAAGATGCTCGGCATCAAGGCACCCGAGCGCGCCGACCACGTGCGGCTGATGCTCTCCGAGTTCTACCGGATCTCCGATCACATCGTCTGCATCGGAACCAACCTGGTCGACATGGGCGCGCTGACGAACTTCTGGTACCTGTTCCAGCCGCGCGAGGAGATCATCGCGCTCGCCGAGTCGTGCAGCGGTGCGCGTCTCCTGCCGAGCTATCTGCGCATCGGCGGCCTGGCCATCGACGTGCCGAGCGACTTCCTTTCGAACTCGCAGAAAATCGTGAACATGCTGCCGCGCTTCATCGACGAAGTGGAAGCGCTGGTCATGAAGAATCGCATCTTCCGCGATCGCGTCGACGGCGTCGGCGTGCTCTCGCAGGCGGACGCGATCAACTACGGATTCACCGGCCCGTGCCTCCGCGCCACCGGCGTTCCCTTCGACGTCCGCAAGACCAACCCCTACCTCGGCTACGAGACTTATGACTGGGACGTGCCGGTTGCCGAGGGTGGCGATACGTACGCGAGGTTCCTGGTGCGCTTCGAAGAGATGCGCCAGTCACTGCGCATCCTGCAGCAGGCCATCGATCGGGGACTGCCGCCGGGACCGGTGATGGTCGACAACCCATATGTCGCCCTCCCGCCGAAGGAGAAGGTCTACAACGAGATGGAGTCGCTGATCTATCACTTCAAGCTGATCATGCACGGCATCCAGCCGCCGGTCGGCGAGACCTATTTCCCGGTGGAGGGCGGCAACGGCGAGGTCGGCTTCTATCTCGTCTCCGACGGCACGAAACATCCGTATCGCGTGCGCGCGCGTCCGCCGTGCTTCCCGATCTTCGAGGCCTTCGGAAAGATGATCACCGGACAGACCATCCCCGACGCGATCGCGACGCTCGGCTCGCTGAACATCATCGCGGGTGAACTGGACCACTAGCATGACTACAACTCGCATCTCCCCGGGAGTCGTGAAGGTCGAGCGCCACGAGTTGTCGTTCGCCGAGCGCACGTACCTGCCGCAGGTCGTCGGCGGCATGATGCGCACGATCAAACATCTGCTGAAGAACCTCTTCGGCATCACCAAGCTGCCGACCATTCAGTATCCGGAAGTGAAGCGCGTCTACTCGGAACGCTTCCGCGGACGGCACATCCTCACGACACGCGAGGACGGCACGACGCGTTGCGTCGCGTGCTACATGTGCTCGACCGCTTGTCCCGCGGAGTGCATCACCATCGAGGCAGGCGAAGATCAGCGCACGCGCGAAAAGTTCCCGGTGCGTTACGACATCGACCTGTTGCGCTGCGTCTTCTGCGGCTATTGCGTCGATGCTTGTCCCGAGGATGCGATCTACATGACGCGCGACTACGAGATGGCCATCGACACCCGCGCGCGCGCCGTGGTCGGCCTGCGCGACCTGGTCGTGCCGCCCGACTTCCCGGTCGGCCCGATGGGCTGGCGTCCGTACTACGGCAAGATCTCGAAACGCGGCACCGCCGGCGGCACCGGCGTTGGTCAGCCGCTGCGCGAAGCGCCGTTCGAAGATCAGGATCCGCCGAACCCGGACGTCTATCGCGGCGCGTAAACGGCACGCGTTCCGCAGGCGCACTCGGGCTACATGCCTGTACGCATCCGCACCGCCGGCTGCCTCTTCAGCATCATCGCGTCGCTGCTCTTGACGCTGTTGCTCAACCTTGCGATTCGGGGGTGTTCATGACCAGAGTTGCTCTCTGTCTGGTGGTGCTCGCGATCTTCGGATGCGCCACGACTGCTGACGACGAGCCGTTACCGCAGGTCTGGCGCGAGGCCGGGCTGAGCCGCGAAGACGCAGAGTATCTGCTGAACGAGGCCCTGCGACTGGTGGTCGAACGGAAATGCGTCGCCGGACACCCGACCTCCGTCGGCGAGCCCGCGCGCGTCCTTGTTCTCGACACTGCGATCGGAAATCTCCGTTTGCGACCCGTTGGCGACGTGTCGTTCGAGCCGGTATCGGAAAGCACTCTCGACCAACGTGCGCAGGCGATGGGCCGGGACATCAACTACTACCGATTCGACAAGATCAAACGAGAGGGCGAGACGGTCGTGCTTCAATTGAACACGGTGCCTCGCTATGCAGCCGAAGCGAAGACCCTTCCCGACGCCGGCGGAACCACGATCGAGTTCACCAGGGAGCAGGGTTCGTGGAAACACTCGTGCGGTGTGGGATGGGTCTCGTAAACCTCGCCCTGGATTCCCATCTGGAGCGCCGACGCGCGGTATCATCGCGCACTCGCGATGAAACCCCTCGAAACCACCATCGAAGAAGTGCTTCGGGAGGCGATCCAGTCCGAAGTCGAAACGCGGCTCTGGTACCAGAAGCTCGCGCAGCGCGCGGCCACTCCGGACGTGCGTACGCGGCTCTTGCAGCTCGCCGATCTCGAGCTCGTGCATCGCGCGAAGCTCGAGCGCAAATACCGCGACATGGTCGGCGTTGCCGCTCCCGATCCCGGTCCGGTCAGCGTCGATCTGCCGCCGGACATCGTCGAGCTGGACATGAGTTGGGCCCTGAAATACGCGCTCGAGCGCGAACGCGACTCGGAAAGCCACTTCCGCTTTCTCGCGGAGCGCGTGCCGCCGACAACCGAGCTCGGCCGTCTATTCGTGGAGCTGGCCGAGATGGAGTGGAGGCACAAGGTCGATCTGCAGGCGGAGTACGACGCGTCCTCCCCTCCCGACCGCTTCCTGCTCGACATGTGAGCACAAAAAAGATCAGGCGAGCGACGTTGGAACGCCGCCCGCCTGAGCTCTCTCTCTTACAACACGCTACCGGTTCTCGATACGGCGCGCGTTACGAAGGTGATAGTAGGCACGCCGGGTCATGGACCCGGCTGGTCAAGATAAAAAATCAGTGAGCCGCCATAGACACTTCGCGTGGTCGTGAGACACGCGTTGCAAAAACGTGAGCAAACCACAAAACGAGAAAATGCGCACCGCATCCGATCTCATCTATCTCGACAACAACGCCACCACCCGCGTCGCCGACGAAGTGATCGCGGCGATGACTCCCTACTATCGCGAGCTCTTCGGGAACGCCCACGCCATCCACTCCCTCGGCCGCCGCTCGCACGACGCCATCGAGTCCGCCCGCGCCGAAGTCGGCCAGCTCCTCGGCACCGCCGCGCCGCAGGTGATCTTCACGAGCTGCGGCACGGAAGGAAACGCGCTGGTAATCCGCGGCCTCATCGATCGCGAGCCCACGCGACGCAAGGTCGTGACGACCTCGGTCGAGCATCCGTCCGTGCTGACGTTACTGCGCTCGCTCGAACAAGCAGGTGCAATCGAAGTGTCCATCGTCGGTGTGAGTGAAGAGGGAGCAATCGATCTCGACGCGATGCGTGCGGCGATCGACGACCGCACGCTGCTCGTAACGGTGATGCTCGCGCAGAACGAGACCGGTGTGCTGCATCCGGTGGCAAAAATCGCCGAGCTTGCGCACGCGCGCGGCGCGCTCGTCCACGTCGATGCCGTCCAAGCCGCCGGAAAGGTGCCGATCGCGCAGGACGACCTCGGCGCCGACTTCGTCACCATCTCCGGCCACAAGTTCCATGCGCCGAAAGGCATCGGCGCGCTGGCGATGCGCAAAGGCCTCTCGCTGCAACCGCTGTGGTACGGCGGCGGACAAGAGCTGGGCCTGCGCTCGGGAACGGAGCCGGTGCCGTCGATCGCCGGCCTGGCAGTGGCTTCCCGGCTCGCACATGCGGCGCTCGACTCGCGCGATCGCATTCGCTTGCTGCGCGATCGCTTCGAATCATCCATCCTGTCGCGGATTCCCGACACCTCCGTCAATGGCGCCATGCAACCGCGTCTCGACAACACGGCCAACATCTCGTTTCACGGCGCGTACGCGGATGCCATCGTGCGCGCCCTCGACGAAGAAGGCATATGCGTTTCTGCCGGCGCCGCGTGTCACTCCGGGAAGATCGAGCCGAGCGGCACGATGAAGGCGATGGGCAGGCCGCTGCATGTGGCCATGGGCGCCGTGCGCTTCTCGTTGTCGCGATACACGACGGACGCAGAGATCGATCGCGCCATCGAGATCACCGCCGCGGCGGTCACTGGAGTGACGGGCTCTCAGCCCGTTGGAACGGGGTCGACAGGCTGAGAGTCCGTCGCTCCAGAAAGAATTTGAGGACGCGTCAATCGACGCGCGACCAGCACCACTCTTCGCCAGCATCGCCGTCGCCTTCGACGCGTGCGCAGAGCCGGCTGTCTTTCATCCGGTAAATGACGCGCTTCGGAAAGTCGTGCTCGGGATTCGCGAACACGACTCGCTGCGCACTCGACTGCGTCAAGCGAAACGGCACCGCGGGCTTTCCGCCCGGCTGTCCGAAGAACGTGATTCCGTCCGCCGTCTCCGCGATGCGCATGAACTCGAAGCTCGTTCGCTTCTTCGAGATGTCGCGATGCATGCCGATGAGCACACCGCCCCGCGGCGTCGACCAGATCTCTTCCATCTCCAGCCCGTCGATGGTCGCGGCCCATTCGCCGGTCAGCCACGACAACTCGGCGAGCTTCGTTTCGGCGCAAAGCGGCAGCGCGAGTGCGAGCGAGAGCAGCAGCGTGAATGTGCGCATCGAGAGAGACTAACTCATCGCCGGCCGCGGCCGCGGCCGCGACCGCGGCGGACGCGATCGCCATCGTCGTCGTCATCTTCTTCTTCGTGGTCTTCGTCTTCACCCAGCGTGTGCGCGAGATAAGCCGCAGCGGCGATCCGCTCGTCGTCCGTGATGGGCTCTTTGCCCGGAATCTTGCGCGAGAATCGCTGCATCTCCCGCGTGATCCGCTCCCACTTGCGGAGATCCTCACGCTCCGAGGCGATGGTCGACGCGCCGTGGCACTGGTTGCACTTGCGTGAGACCACGTCGCGTCCCCGCGCAAGCTCCGTTGAAAGCGGTGCGAGCGGCCGCATCACGATCCACGCCGGAACGATCCCAAGCGCTGCGACGATCAGCGTCGACGCGGCCAGCGCACCGCCGATCCACGGCAGACGGTTGCCGAATCGCTGAAAGCGGCGGATGACCGCGATCTTGATGATCAGGATTACGCCGACCACAATGCCGAAGGCGCCGTGCAGAACGCTCGACGCCGTCGCAACGCGAAACTCCCAGATCCGCGGCACCATCTCGAAGAGCAGCGCGCCGTAGGTCAGCACGAAGACGTATCCGAGGACGCGGTGCACATTGGTCCAGAAGCGCGGTGCGGTGGAGACGCCATTCGGGTCGCGCCCGGTCGGATCGGGCTGCATCGGAAACCGCCACAACCACGCCATGAGGCTGGCGTTGACGACCGCGATCGCGGCCATCAGGAGCGCGAGCCAGATCGTGTTCTGCATCGTCATCGGGTCATGCCCGATGTCACAACACGATCGTGTACCCGAGCGTGGTCAGGTCGGGCATCTTGTCGAGGTACACGTTGCCGTTCGTGTGGTCGATCTCGTGCTGAAAGATGCGCGCGGTGAAGTCTTCCACTTCGAGCTCGACCGGATCGCCGTCGTGATCGATGCCGCGCAACCGCACGCGCTGGAAGCGCGGCGTCTCGCCGCCGAGGAAGGGAACGCTGAGGCAGCCTTCCCAGTCGGTGATCTTGTCGGTGCCGATCGGCTCGTATGTCGCGTTGAAGATCGCGCCGACGTTCACCTGCTTCACGCCGCGGCGTTTCGCGACGCGCTCCTGCACTTCGAACACGAACACGCGCAACGGCAGATGCACCTGCGGTCCGGCGAGTCCGACGCCTTCGTACGCGTGCATGGTCTCGATCATGTCTTCGAGCAGCGCCTTGAACTTGCCGGCCTTGATGTCCTTCACTTCGACGTCGGACGCTTTCTGACGCAGCACCGGATGCCCGAGGCGCGCTACTTTGAGAATCGACATGCGCGGGAGTTTATCGGCTGGGTCGCGGCATCCGCAATGCGATGACGAGTGCGATCGCCATCAGCACCGCGCCGCCGTAGAACGCGCCCGCGGCACGCGCGAAGTCGTAGAGAAAACCCGACAGAAGCGGTCCGAGGAATCGCGCAAGCGAGCCGACTGAAGTCGCCAGACCCAGAAGGCTGCCGCGTTCGTTCTCCGGCGCGATGCGGGAAACGAGTGATGTCAATGCCGGATAGCAGAGTCCCTGTCCGATCGCGATCAGAAACGCCACGACGTAGAGCAGCGGCACTCTCCAGATCGAAGGCACCAGCGCGAACCCCACCGTGAATGCCGCAGAGCCGATGATGATCACGCCGCGCTCGCCGACGCGCTTCACGATGCGGCCGATCAGGCCTCCCTGAATGCCCGCCACGATCACGCCCATGAAAAGAAACAGGTACGCCATATCGAGCTGGCGAAATTGAAAGCGGTCGCGCGCATGCAACGTCACGCTGATCTCCATCCCTGCCACCGCGAGCAGCGTCAGGAAGAGTCCCGCCATCAGCGCCGCGAGCAGATGACTGCTCGCGATCTCGCGCCACAGGCGGCGATCGAATTGCGGAGGCACGCCCGAGCGCGGCACGAGTCCTGGCGGCTTGGACTCCGCGAGCACGCTCAGCGCGACCAGAAACGCGGTGAACGAGAGTCCCGCCGCGACGAGTCCCGGCAGCAGGTTGCCGGCCATGCCGTTCCGCGTGCCGATCGCGGAGAGGATGCCGCTCATCGGCGGTCCGAGGATGAAGCCGAGGCCGAAGGCGGCGCCGATGATGCCCATGCCTTTCGCGCGGTTTTCAGGCGACGTCGTGTCCGCGATGTAGGCCTGCGCGGTGCCGATGTTCGCGCCGCCGATGCCCGCGATCACGCGCGACACAAACAGCACCGTCAGGCTGTGTGAAAACGCGAAGAGCAAGTAGCCGGTGCAGCTCGCGGTCAAGCTGACCAGAATGATCGGCCGCCGTCCGACGCGATCCGACAGCCTCCCCCAAACCGGCGCGAAGAAGAACTGCATGATGGAGTAGACGCCGACCACCGCGCCGACCGCGATGCCACTCGCGCCGTATTCGCGCGCGTAGAAGGAGAGGAACGGGATGACCATCCCGAAGCCGATCAGGTCGATGAAGACGGTGAGGAAGAGAACGGCAAGTGAGGCGCGACGCAAACGCGCGGCAGTGTAACGCGAGGAGACGACGGAAGGCCTCCGGAGGCCTTACGTCGTCTTCTTCGCCTTGAACGCCGCCAGCACTTCGCGTTCGCGCTCAGCAGTCAATCCCGCGCGCAGTTTCGCTTGGCGATCGGCGGCGCGTGACGCGTGGAACGCCAGTGTCGTCGATGCCGTGTCGGCGAGCGGGCGGAACGTGAGTCCTGCATCGAGTGCGCGTTTGATGCTGCGCGAGGCGAAGCCCGCATATTCGCCCGTCGGCGGAATCCACACCGGCATGTCCGACCACGGCGCGACTTTCTGTTCCTCGAGAAATGACGCCGGCACCCACGTGAACTGCGCGCCCGCCGTCGTCACTGCTTTGATGCCGTACAGCATCTCCGCCATCGTCAGCGGATGCGCCGGACCGGTCGCGTTGAACGTCCCGTACGTCTTCTGCTCGACCAGGCGAATGGTCCACTCGCCGAGGTCGCGGGCGTCGATGAATTGCGCGGGATCGGTGGGAGTTCCGGGTGCGAGCACTTCGCCGCCGCGCGCGATGCGCACCGGCCAGTATGAAAAGCGATCGCTGTTGTCGCCGGCGCCGACGATGAGGCCTGGACGCACGATCGTCGTGCGGCCGGGAAACGCGCGCTCTGCTTCCTTCTCCGCGAGCGCCTTCAGCCCGCCGTAGTTCGGGCCGATCTCTTCGACGGTCGGATCGGCGAGCGTGAGTGTCGGCGTGTTCTCATCCGATCCGGGCTTCGAGTTATCCGCGTAAACGGAGATCGTGGAGATGAACAGATACTGATTCGCGGAATCCTTCAGCAGTTGCGCGGCGTCGCGTACCCAGCGCGGCAGCGTCGCGGGATTGTCGATGACGGCGTCCCACGTCTTCCCTTTCAGCGCGTCGAGCTTTCCGTTGCGATCTCCTTCGAGATGCTCGACGCCCGCGGGAAGCGATCCCGGGTTCGTCTTGCCGCGATTGAACACCGACACCTTGTGTCCGCGCGCGATCGCATATGCGACCTGCGCCGGTCCGATGAAGCCGGTGCCGCCGAGGATGAGGATGCGAAGCGGCTTTGCGGCGGGAGTGGCGGCGGCGTTGCCGCGCGTCACGGCAGCGGCGGCGACGCCGGCCGCGGTGGTGGCGAGAAAGGAGCGACGGGACATGTCGGACATGGCGCGGGCGATGGTAGCCGCCGTGCTTCCGCGACCGCGCAACGTTCCTGTTAAGCTGCGCCGCTTTTACGATGAAACTCGTTCTCTTCGACATCGACGGCACGCTGCTCACCGATCGCGGCGCATCGCGCGAGGCGTTCGCCGACGCGTTGCGCAACGTGTTCGGCTATGACGGCGATCTCGCGCGCTACGACTTCTCCGGCCGCACCGATCCGCAGATCGCGCACATGGTGTTGCGAGACGACGGTGTTTCGCGCGATGCAGTCGAGGCGCAACTGCCGCGCTTGTGGGAGCGCTACCTCGCCGGACTCGCGCGCAACGCGACACCGGAGCGCGTGCGCGTGATGCCGGGCATTCGCGAGCTCGTGTCCAAGCTGCACGAACACGACGACGTCGCGCTGGCGCTGCTCACCGGCAACATCGAGCCGGGTGCGCGATTGAAGCTCGGCGGCGCGAATCTCAACGCCTACTTCGCGTTCGGCGCGTTCGGCAGCGACTCCGCGGATCGCACCGAGCTCCCGCCGGTGGCCATCGAGCGCGCGTCGCACCATCTCGGGATCGCGTTCGAGGGCCGCGACGTGGTGATCATCGGCGACTCGATTTACGACGTGCGCTGCGGCGTTCCGTACGACGCGACCACGATCGCGGTCGCATCAGGAAAGACGAACGCAGAACTTCTGCGGGCGGAGAACCCTCGCTACTTTTTCGACGACGTCACCGACTTCGACGCCGTGATGGCCGCGATCCTCGATTGAACCTCAGTCGCGGTTCGGGATCGACACGCGGCCGCTCACACGCTCGTAGTCGATGCCGCCGCTGCCTTTGCGGCCGACGGTGAAGTTGCCGCCGATGTCGGCCACTTCGATCGAGCCCGAACCGTCGTCGTCGATGGTCACGTCGCGCCGAATGTTCTGCACGACGATCGAGCCGGAGCCGTCATCGCGCACGTGCACCGAGCCTTCGATGCGCGCGACCGAGATCGCGCCGGAGCCGTCTTCGATCTCCACGCTGCCGTTCACGTTGCGCACCGACAGCTCGCCGGACTGGTCTTCGATCTTCACCGAGCCTACGACCGTGTCGACTTCGATCGAGCCGGAGCCGTCGTTGACCGAGAGCGATCCGCGCACGTTCCGCACTTCGATGGAACCGGAGCCGTCCTCGATGGATGTGTTGCCGGTGTTCGCGACCTTCAGCGAACCACTGCCGTCGTCGATCTCGACCGGCAGTCCCGCCGGCATCGTCACGGCGAAGTCCAGCCGGGCGGAGAAGAATCCGAAGACCAGCGTCTTCTCCGGGATGTTCGCGTCGATGTGGAGCTCGGAGCCGACCTTGCGCAGTGTCAGCGTCATGCGCGGCAGGAAGTCCTCTTCGGACGTGCACGCGGTGCCGCTGGCGACGATCTGCGTCGCGCCCGGCGTGCCGGTCACTTCGAGGGAGCCCGACTCGCCGTGAATGACGACCTTCGTGACTCCCGCAGCCGGTGTGGTCGCGTGGCGCTTCGAGGTGTACTGGCAGTCGTCGTCGTCGAAAAGTCCGTCGGCCATCACCGGAACGGTCACGAGTGCGGCCACGGCCGCGATCGCTGCGAGTCTCATCCGAATCCCTCCATCTACGTCGGGTGTACGCAAACGAACAGCGCGGGTTTCAAAAGCGGACACTTATACTCGCGCGCCGATGGATCGAGAGTTGCGCGCGCGACTGGTGGCGTTCCTCCGCCCGTTCTACCAGGACCTCGATGGCGCGTCGCGATTCGATGACGCCGAACGGATCTCGCGGATCGCGCACAAGCTGTATACGCCCTCCGAAGCCGAGGCCCGCTCCTTCGAGCTGCTCCTCCTGTTCCACCTTCTCGGCACCTGGCTCGCGAAGGTCGGCAACCTCTCCCGCACGCTCCTCGGCGTCCCGGGCCTCACGGAAACCGAGCTGCGCCAGATCGCCGCAACAATTCGCGTCCTCGACCAGCCCGCGACTCCCGCCGCCCGCGCGGTCGCCGCTGCGCTGCTCATCGATCGAGCGGGCGTGCGCGGTCTCATCGAGCTGTTCGGCCGCGCGCGACGCGAGGGGAACTCGCTGATGGACGTGCTGCGCGCGGCGTTGGCGGATGTCACGGTACCGGAGTGGCTGCCGGAGGGCGCGGAAGAGTGGTTGCACCGTAGAAGAGAGGCGCGCCGCGAAGTGTGTCGCCGGCTCCTCGAAGAGATCGCGATGGAAGACCATTGAGCTTCTTCTCTGTGCCCTCTAGTGGCAGTCCTCCGCGAGGAACCCAGTCAGCAACCCATACACCTTCTCCGGCTGCTCGAGCCACGGAAAATGTCCCGCGTTATCGATCAACTCCAGCCGTGACCCGGCGAAGGTCGCGTGCACTTCCTGCGCGCTTTCGAGCGGGTCCTGCTTCCCGTGAATGACCAGCACCGGCGCCTTCACCTTCTCCAGACCGGAGCGCAGATCGAGCGCCATCATCTGCATCACGATCGCCCAGAATGCCGCGTCGTTGAACGTGTGCTCGTCCATCGGGTCCATGAGCGACTTCGCTTTCGCGCGGTCGGCAAAATACGCGGGCGTCTTCGCTTTCGTGATCTCCAGCACCGCGCGTTTGCGATCTGTTTTGAGCCGTTCCGGATCGCTCCATTCTTTGATCCTGGCCTTCTCTTCCGCGGTGAATCGCGCCTCGAGATTCGCGTTGAACTTCGCGACTGATTGCAGCGTCGGGCCGCCGGAGTCGATGAGCGCCAGCGCGCGAACGCGTTCCGGATGATCGCGCGCGTACATCATCGACAGGATCCCGCCGAACGAGTGCGCGACGATGGTGAGCTTCTCCTGCTTCAGCTCGCGACGCAGCGCGTCGACGTCGGCGACGAGCTTGTTCAGCTCCATCGTCGAGCCGTCATATTTCTCGAGCGTCGACTTGCCGGTGCCGCGCTGGTGGAAGAGCACCGCGGCGTAGTGCTTCGCGAGCGCTTCCGCGATTGGTCGCAGATAGTCGGGGGAAAAACCGGGACCGCCGGAGAGCAGCACGATCGGCTCGCCTTTTCCGATCACCTCGTAGTGCAGCGTCACGCCGTCGTCGGAACGGAACGTCGCGCCGGAAAGAGGAAGAGCGAGAAGGAGGAGAGAGAGGACGAGGACGCGGCGCATTCGGCCACAAAGTGTAACGCGGCGGGAACGACGGGCTGAGAGCCCGTCGTTCCAGATTGGAACGCGTTAGTAAGAGTTGACGTCGCGGACGAGCGACATGCGCTGCGCGAACAGAGACGAGCCGTCGCGCGAGACTTCGACTTCGATCACGTCACCGCGCTCGAGGCCGGCGATGGACTCGTTGCGGCCGTTCACGAGGATGCTCGCGTTCGAGCCGTAGTTGATGACCGTGCGCGTCGTGCTGCCTGCGCCGGTGTTGAAGCCGGAGATCCAGTTCGTCGACTCGAGCTCGATCGTCCGGCGCGACGTGTCGACATACGCCACCGTCCCGCGAATGATCGCGTTCTGCGAAGAACCGAAAATACCACCCGACGACGAGCCGCTGCTGACGCTGCGGATCACCGAGATGTCACGCGCGAGGAAGCGATTGTTGCCGAGGTCGCTGACGCGGATGTCGATCTCATCGCCGCGCTCGAGGTCGACCGGGTTGTACGTCTGATTGTTGAAGCGGACCGGCGTATTCGTGTCGTATTCGACGAAGGTCGTCGAACCGTTGCCGCGATCGACTTCGATCGTGCGGCGCGACGTGTCGATGTAGCGCACCGTGCCGCGGATGCTGGTTTCATACGAGCCCGACGGATAGGTCGGGAACGACGAGCCCGAACCGGTGGAAACGTCGCGAAGGACGACCATCGATTCGGCGAGCAACTGATTGCCCGACTCATCCACGCGCACCGCGACCTGATCGCCGCGCTCGAGGTCGGTCGGACGATACTGCTGGCCGTTGTACTCGACCGGCGTGCGATCGTCGAAGTAGACGCGTACCGTACCGGTGCCGCCATTCGAAAGCATCGACGCGTTGTAGCCGGTCACGTTCGAAAGGAAGAGCGAGCGGCCGTTCACGTCGACCGATTCGACCGTGCCGCGGATCTCGTAATTCGACTGCTGCGGATTCGATCCGCCGCCGAGGATGTCGCCCATGCCCGACGAACCGCAGGCGGCGAGCAGGATCAGCGCTAAACTCGCTGCTGCCAATGATTTAGTGGTCTTCATCATCATGTTCTCCTGCGGCTGGAAGAGAGCACGAAATGTGCCTCCGGACCCATGCTGCGCCATGCGCAACACCGTCGCGGCCGCCCTCGCTTCTGCTGCTCGTGCTCCCGCTCGCCGCGTGGCGCGCCCGGGAGAAACACTCGCCGCGACTGCGACGGGGCGTTACCTGATGACGCTGCTGCCGAACGCAACGCGCTTCCGTTACGCGATTGACGTACACAATCCGAATCGCGCCACGGGCGTCACTCCGCAATATCGCGGCGCGCTCGCGTTCGAGACCGGCACGGAACGCATCAGTGGCACGTGACGCGCCTGCAGGCGCTGCATGCGATCATCCTCGATCTGCCGCTCGAGGCAGATCCACGATGAAGACCGAGCCCTGACCGCTCTCGCTTTCCGCGGTCAGCTCTCCGTCCATCGCGCGCGCGAGGTCGCGGCTGATGGCGAGGCCGAGGCCGACGCCGCGGTCGGCGCCGGTGGGATCGAGTTGCACGAACGGCTCGAACACGCGCTGCAGTTGCGCCGCATCGATGCCGATGCCCGAGTCGCGCACCAGGATGCGCATGCGCTCGCCGTTACTTTCGCAGCCGACGGCGATGCTGCCGCCCGCTGGCGTGAACTTGATCGCGTTCGTGAGCAGATTCAGCAGGATCTGCTGCAGGCGATCGGGATCCGCCATCACCGCGGCGTCGCGTTCGCATGCGTCCGCGGTGAACGTCAGCCCTTGCTCGCGCATGCGCAGACGCACGAGCGACTCCGCCCGCGCGACCGCGGCTCGCACCGGCACGGCGACCGGATGCACTTCCAACCGCCCCGCTTCCACCTGCGCAAAATTGAGGATGTCGGTGATCATCCGCAGCAGCTCGCGCGCCGCGTCCTGGATCCGCTCGACGCTGTAACGCCGCTCCTCCTCCGACTTCGTGATCCCCTGCGCCATCAGCGACGCGTGGCCGGTGATCGACGTCAGCGGCGTGCGCAGATCGTGCGACATCATCGAGAGGAAGCTCGCCTTCGCGGCATTCGCCTGCTCAGCCATTCTGCGCGCCGCGAGCAACTGCTCCTCGTATTCGCTGCGCTGGATCATGCGCACGAACACGCAGTCGTTGACCGGCGAGCCGTTGCGTTCGCGGCGGACGCCGTTCATCAGCATCGGCACGTCGCGGCCGTCCTTCGTACGCAGGGCGAGATAGATCTCGTCGACGCGGCCATGCATCTTCAGCATCGGGAAGACGTGCGTCTGATAGAAGATGCGCGCGCCGGGGAAAAGGATTTTCTCCAAGTGCCAGCCTTCGAGCTCGAGGCGCGTGAAGCCGAGGAGCTCGGCGAGGGTGGTGTTGACGGCGTGCATGGTGCCATCGTCGGCGAACGCGACGAATCCGCACGGCGCCGTATCCAGCAGCGAATCCATGTCACAAGCCCCTCACCCAGCCCTCTCCCCCCGCGGAGAGGGTTGGGTGAGCGGGTTAGCGGCGAGATACTCCTGCATCGCCGCGATCGTCTCCTCCGGATGGCTCATGTGCGGGCAGTGGCCCGTGGCCTTCATCAGCCGCAGCGTGCTCGATGGCACATTGCGGTGAACGTAATGGCCGACTTCGACCGGCGCAATCGCATCCTCGGCGCACTGCAGGATCAGCGACGGCACCGGCACCTCCGCGAGATCGGCGCGGTTGTCGCTGAAAAACGTCGTGGTTGCGAACCGGCGCGCCATCTTCGGATCGGTCGAGCAGAAACTCGCTTCGAGCTCCGCGCCGAGCTCCGGACGTTCCGGATTCTTCATGACCACCGGTGCGAGAAAGTTCGCCCAGCCGATGAAGTTGCGGTCCATCAGCTCGAGCAGACCTTCGATCTCGGCGCGCTCGAAGCCGCCAAGGTAACCGGTGTCGTTGATGTAGCGCGGCGACGGCGACACCATGATCAGGTGGCTGAAGCGATGCGGCTCGCGCTTCGCCGCGAGCACACCGATCATCGAGCTCACCGAGTGGCCGACGAAGATGACGTCGCGCAGATCGAGCGCGGCGCAGACATCGAGCACGTCCTGCGCGTAACCGTCGAGCGTCGAGTAGCGCGTCTCGTCGAACGCGGAAAGATCGGAGTGGCCGCAGCCGACGTAATCGAACAGAACCAGCCGGTAGTCTTTTTCGAACGCGGGCGTAATGAAACGCCACATGTTCTGGTCGCAGCCGAAGCCGTGGGCGAAGAGCATGGTGCGCGCGCCGTTGCCACGCACCTTCACGTTGTTTCGTTGAATGATGTCAGCCATCCCCGGACATCCTAACTGCTTTCGGAGCGCCGGCGTCCAGCGCCTTCGCCCGTGGCATGGGAGCGAGCTTTCACCACCCTTCACCGGTGGCAGCGCGGGGACGCCACATCAGCCGGCGCGGCCCGCCGGCGCTCCGCCTACAATCCGCTTCATGCGCAAGTTTCTCGTCCTCTGTTTTCTCGCGGGCACTCTGCACGCGCGCGAGCTGAACTGGCGTGCGCTCGACGTGCGCGCGGAGCTGCAGAACGACGGCACTCTGCGCGTGAACGAACGCCAGGCGATGGTGTTCACCGGCGACTGGAACGGCGGCGAGCGGAAGTTCCGGCTCGCGCCGCATCACGCGTTGAGCGTGCATGGCGTGAGTCGCATCGACGCCAACGGCGTCGCGCATCCGCTCACCAACGGCGACCTCGGCGCGGCCGGCCACTATCAGATGGTCGATCCGAAAACGCTGCGCTGGCGCTCGCGCACGCCCAGCGATCCGGAGTTCGACCGCACCGAGCTCGTTTACGCGATCGACTACAGCCTCGCCAACATCGTCGTCCCGAGCGCGATGCCGGGCTCGAATGAATACGAGATGAACCACGACTTCGCGTTTCCGGATCGCCCGGGAAACATCGCCAGCTTCACACTCGACCTCCGGCTCGGCTCCGAGTGGAGCTCGGGCGACGGCCGCCGCATTCAGCATCGCGCGTCGCAGCTCGTTCCGGGCGAAGGCGTGGTGCTGCGCGTTCCGTTGCGATTCGAGGGGGCGACCGCGCCCGGCTCCATGAGTTACGCCAGCGCGTTGAGTGGGCGCGTGAAGCCGTGGATCGTGCCGATCGCGCTGCTGTTGCCGCTCGCGCTGTTCCTCCGCCGCGAATGGCGCGCGCACAACGCCGTCGAGATCGACGAAGGTCCGATCGACGCCGGCTGGATCGAGCGCAACGTCACGTGGCACACGCCCGAAGTCGCGGGCGCATTTCTGCACGGCGACGTTGGGCCGCCGGAGGTGGCTGGGTTGCTCGCGAAGATGGAGCAGGAGAAAAAGATCCAGTCGTGGATCAAGAAGTCGAAGCGCGGCAAATCGAATCTGCACATGCGCCTGCTCGTCGATCTCCACACGCTGCGTGGCGCCGAGCGCTCCATCGCGCGGGCGCTGTTTCGCTCACACAAAGAGACGAATGCCGAGGACCTGCGCGCGGCGTATCGAAGAAAGGGATTCGATCCGCCAGGCGTCATCCGCACGGACGTGGAGACGAAGGCGGCCGTCGTCGCGCCGCTCTCCGGCACCGCACGGCCGCTCAAGCACGGCATTCTGCTCGGCGTCGCCGGATTGATCCTGACTGTGATCGCGGGCGTGCTGGAGCCGGCCAGCCTGCTCGTGCTCTTCGTGATTCTCTTCGGCGGCATCGTGCTGGCAGTGCTTGGGATGCCGGCGGCGGAGACGTGGCGGAAACGGCGGCGCAGGTCCGCGCTGATCCGCATTGCGCTCTACCCGTTCTTCGCGATGGTGATGTCAACGCTCGTGCAGCGGATGTTCGTCGCGAACGACGCTCCGTCCGGCGACTTCCCGCTCCTCGGGCTCCTCGGACTTACGGCCGCATGGCTGGGGCTCTATCTCGCGATTCTCGCGCATGCGGGCGATCCGCTTCCGGCCGCGACGGCAACGATCCGCAAGACGTTGCGGCGCGCGCGTGCGTTCTTCCGCGATGAGCTGCAGAAGCCGGCGCCGGCGATCAACGATCGCTGGACGCCGTGGCTGATCGCGTTCGGTCTCAATCGCCCGCTCGCATCGTGGTGGCGCGCGCACGGGGCGGAGACTGGTTCCTCGGGTTCCTCGGGGCCCCCGGGTCCCTCGGAGACGTGGTCCGACTCCACTCCCAGGAACGCCGAGGAACCCCGAGGAACCTTCACAGGCGGCGGCGGAAACTTCGGCGGCGCGGGCGCGAGCGGCTCGTGGGCTGCCGCCGCGATGGCGATGTCGAGGCCGATGAGGGCGCCGGCGACCAGCAGCGGCGGCGGCAGCTCGTCCTCGTCATCTTCGTCGTCATCGTCGTCCTCGAGCAGCTCGAGCGGCGGTGGTGGCGGCGGCGGATGGTAATGACGCAGGTGCGCCGTATGCAGCATCTCTCGGGCGGAGGATAAGAGAGATGCGCCGTCTTCTGTCGATCGTGTTCGTTGCCACCTTCGTCGCGGCATCCGCTCAAGCCAAATCGAAAATCGATCGCCTGGCCGGGCTCGCAGGAGATTGTCTGACCGAGATTTTCGTCGGGTGTGACACCGAAACGCACGGCACGCTCGAGACGGGCGACTGCACTACCGGCGACGGCAGGCGCGTCGACTTCTTCGCGTTCAATGGCACCGCGGGACAATTGATCGAGGTGATGGTGCGGCCGCTCTCGACGACTTACAAGGAGCCCGTCGTCGCGCTCTTCTCACCGCTCGGAGACGTCGCCGATCCCCCGTCGATCGGCGGCGGCAATCCGTCGGCAACGACCAGCGGTGCATCGCTCTTCTATCAGCTCAGCAGCACCGGAACGTGGGACATCGCCGTAACCTCGGACGACCTCTTCGCGTCCGGCCCGTACGTCCTGCACGTCTACTGCGGCGTCGGCGACACGTCCACGCCCCAATCGTGTGTCGATCAGTATCTGCTCTGCGGCCAGACCGGCATCTGGGAGCTGAGCGCGGACAGTTGCCGCTTCCAGAACGATCCGAGTGCGTTCGTACGTTGGTGGGTGTATGGCGTGAAGAACGACATCCTGCGTCTGGAACAGAGCTCGTTCTCCTTCACGCCGCTCATCGGCCTCTACGACGAGGACGCCAAGCTGCTCGGATCGTCTACGCGCGACAGCAGCTTCACCGCGAAGATGACCTTCCGCGTGCCCGAGACCGGCTGGTATCAGATCCTGACGACGAGCGAGGAAGACAACAAAGGCGGCGACTTCACGGTGTCGCTCGAATGCAGCGGGTCGGGATGCACATGGCCATACCTCAACTCGCCTACGCCGAACCTCACCGTGCCGCGCCGCGGCGACTTCGCCACCATCCCTTTCACGGTGAACGCCGTGGGCGGGTTCTTTACGACGCTCCTCGACGTCAACGGCCAGGCGGTGGCCACCGTCGGCCCGGGGAGCACGTCGATCACGGCGCCGCCGGTGCTGCGGCCGACGACGTACTCGTTGTCGTTCTCGAACGCCTGCGGCGAGTGGATCAGCGATGCATTCCAGATCGCGCCGGAACCAACGCGCAGGCGGTCGGTGAGGAAGTAGTACCTCGGGGTTCCTCGGGTTCCTCGGGTTCCTCGGGTTCCTCGGGGTCCTCGGAGGACTAGCTCCCTCCCCTCCGAGGAACTCCGAGGTACCCGAGGAACTCCGAGGAACCGGTTCTCAGGTGCGCAGCACGCCGGCCCGCTCGTACACCTTCGCATCGATGAACGTATCGACCAGCGACGAGTCGAGCAAACCGTCGTTGACTTCCATCTTCAGGATGTCGATCGCGCGCTCGGTCGAGATGGCGCGCTTGTACGGACGGTCGCTCGCGGTGAGCGCGTCGTAGATGTCCGAGATGGCCATCATGCGCGACTGCAGCGGGATGTCGGACGCGAGCAGCTTGCGCGGATAGCCGCGGCCGTTCAGCTTCTCGTGATGTGCGTACGCGATGTCGGCGACTTTCGCGAGATCGCGCGTCCACGGGATCTTCATCAGAAAGTTGAACGTGTGCGTGACGTGGCTCTCGATCTCCACGCGCTCCGCGGCGTCGAGGTTGCCCTTGCGGATCGACAGGATGCGCGCTTCCTCGGAATCGATGAGGCGGCGGCGCTCGCCGCGGATGTCCTCGTAATCGCTCGACGCGAGTTGCTGCAGATACTGAAAATCACCCTCGGGCAGCACCGTCGGCTCGTTCGATTGCGCGACGAACGCGAAGTCCTTCTGCAACTTCAAAATCCGGCCGGCAGTCTCGGCGTCGACGTGCGCGGAGAACTCGTCGTATCCGTCGCGCCCATGCTCGAGCAGATAGTCGATCTTCCGCCGGTTCGATTCGTTCTCGACGCTCTTCATCACATACTCGAAGCGCCCGCGAATGGCGGCGAGCTGCGTCGGGTAGAGCTTCTTCTCCTTGACCAGCACCTGCTCGCGCACGCCGACTTTGCCAAAGTCGTGCAGCAGCGACGCGTAGCGGATCTCGCGCACCTGATCGATGGTGAACTTGATCTCGGCGAACTGCCCGCTGTCGATGCGATCGATGACGCGCGCCAGCTCGACGGTCAGATCGGCGACGCGGAACGAGTGACCGGAGGTGGTCGGATCCCGTTGTTCGATCGCGGTGACCGCGGCGGTAACGAATCCTTCGAAGAGCCGCTCGATCGATTCGTAGAGCAGGTTGTTCTCGACGGCGACCGCAGCCTGACTGGCGAGCGCGCGCATGATCTTGGCCGTGTCGTCGCGGAACGAGATCACGTTATCGGGCACATTGGCCGCGGTGAGCCGGGCAGGCGCGCCCACTCGTTTGCGGTTGATGAGCTGCAGCACGCCGATCACGTCGCCGGCGTGGTTGGTCATCGGGAAAACCAGAAGAGAGCGCGTGAGATAGCCGTTCTGCTCGTCGAAGGTGCGGTTGATCTCGTACTCGGCATCCGCGGGCAGGTCGTACGCGTCGTCGATGACGAGCGTCTCCCCTGTCATGGCCACGTAACCCGCGAGACTCTTACGCGTGATCGGCAGGATTTTCTCTTCGAATCCTTCGACGTCGATCGAGTCGTTCTGCGCGAGCTTCCAGCGCAGCACTTTGTTGCCATCCTGCTCGTCGAGCAGATAGAGCGAGCCGGCGTCGGAGCGCGAGAGCTCGCGCGCCTTGCTGAGGATCATGGTCAACAGGACCGGGTGGTCACGCACCGTCGAGAGCGAAACGCCCACCTGCGCGACTTCCTGCAGCTCGCGTGTGCGGTCGCTGAGCTGCTGCTCGAGCTGATCGGCGCGCTGTTTCTGATAGAGAAACTGATACGCGCGTTTGACGGCGCTGAGCAACACGCCGGTCGACGGGGTTTCCGGCAGGTGCAAATAGATGCTGTCATCAGCGACCCAGTGCGGCTGCTCCGAGAGACCGATGCCGACGACGGCCGTGCGCGAATCGATGCTCAGGATCGAGCCCTGGCCGTTCGTCACGCCTTTGTCGACGAGGACCACGCGCAGCGAAGAGGCGTCGCCGCTCAGCAGCTGGTCGAGGCTGTCCAGTCTGCTGGAAGAGATCGATTCACGACCGAGCACGTCGGCATACATCCCGATGGGAAACGTCTCCGAGTGCAAGAGCGTGAGGGTCTGCATGACCGTTTGTCTGACGTGCGTGCAACTGCCGTGCGAGTGCCGTTCTTCCAGCGCGCATTATAGGGCGGCGGCCGAGTCACGATAGACTCCCTCCTCGGCGAGAATGTTGCTCTGGCAGCGAACGTTACCGCCCACTCACGCAGGAGGACCTCCTTGGCCGCGTACACCACCGAAAAAATCACGCCCAAGTACCACGATGCGATCGTGGCCTGGCAGAAGAAGAACTTTCCCGAGCTGACGTTCCTCGAGGAGAACTGGTCGAAGTTCTACAGCCAGACCCCGTTTGCGCTCGCCGCAAAAATCGGAAAGCTCAACAACGAACAGATCCCCAACGGCCGCATGGCCGGCAAGCCGCGCTTCGAGAGCGCCGGCGACATGGTCGGCAACATGTTCTATTCGGCGCGCGACATCATCCGCGCGCAGGCTTCGACCGAGCTCGGCTCGATCCAGCAGCATCGCCTCACGCTCGAGGAGGCGCCGACCGATCAGATGAAGATGGCCGTGCTGCGCATCATGGCCGAGGAGCTGCGG
>Ga0196977_1000192_pt1 | contig 37592 bp, 33 predicted proteins | sample S3v_1013CmetaG_FD_148634 | JGI IMG/M metagenome (GOLD analysis project Ga0196977, IMG submission 148634) | Soil microbial communities from Anza Borrego desert, Southern California, United States - S3+v_10-13C | ecosystem: Environmental > Terrestrial > Soil > Desert | place: USA: California... | reverse complement strand
GGCTGGGTGCGCGCCGATGGCGAGGGCCGCTACGAATTTCAAACCACCCGGCCCGGCTCTTACCCGCGCGGCCGCAACCCGGCGCACATCCACGCCAAAGCCTACGGCGCGGGCTACCCGGAGCAGTGGCTCGACGAATACTGGTTCGAGGACGACCCGCTCGTCACCGCCGAGATGCGCGCGCCTTTCAAAGACCTCGGCCCCTTCTCGCCCATCCTGAAGATCAGCCGCGACGCCGGCGGCGTTATCAGATGCGCGCGCGACATCCGCCTTGAAAAAGCCTGAGTGAGCGGGGCGAGCCCCGCCCGCCCCCACGGCCTGCGGGTGAGCTCTTAAAGCTTCCGGCAGAGCGCGCGACCCGCGGCGCGCCTCCTGTGATACCATCCGTCGGCGATGGCGGAACAGAGACCCCTCCTCCTCGGCGGGCAGTGGCGCACGACCGAACGCGCGCAGGAGTTGCGCTCGCCCTTCGACTCTTCATTCATCGCGCGCTTCTCCGTCGCCTCGCGCGGCGAGGTCGAAGAGGCGCTCTCCGCGGCCTCGGCCGCCGCCGCCGAGTTGCGCGACGCGCCGCGCCACCGCCCGGCCGCGGCCCTGCGGCTCATCGCCGACCGCATCGAAGCGCGCGCCGACGAGTTCGCACGCTCCATCGCGCTCGAAGCAGGCAAGCCGATCAGGACGGCCCGCGCCGAAGTCACCCGCGCCGTCTCGACCTTCACCTACGCCGCCGAGGAGGCGCGCCGCTTCGGCGGCGAGGTCGTCCCGCTCGACGGGCAGCCGACGGGCGCGGGCCGCGTCGGCTGGACGGAGCGCGTGCCGCGCGGCGTCGTCTTCGCGATCACGCCCTTCAACTTCCCGCTCAACCTCGTCGCGCACAAGGTCGCGCCCGCGCTCGCCTCGCGCAACGCCGTCGTCGTCAAGCCCAGCCCGCGCACGCCGCTCACCTCGCTGCTGCTCGGCGAAGTCTTCCTCGAAACCGACCTGCCCCGCGCCGCCCTTCAGGTCGTCCCGATGGAGATCGAAGACATTGACTGGGCGATCCGCGACGAGCGCGTCTCGATGGTCTCGTTCACGGGCAGCGCCGAGGTCGGGTGGCGCCTGCGCGAGCGCGCCGCGCGCAAGCCGGTGGCGCTCGAACTCGGCGGCAACGCCCCCGTCATCGTGGACGAGACGGCCGACCTCGAACGCGCCCTAGAGCGCACGGCCCTCTCCGCCTTCGCCTACGCGGGGCAGGTCTGCATCTCCGCGCAGCGCGTGCTCGTCCACGAGCAGTTGGCCGAGGGCTTCACCGGCGGCCTCGTCGAGTACGCGAAGGCCATGCGCGCGGGCGACCCGCTCGACGAGGCGACGGAAATCTCGAACATGATTGACGAGCCGGCCGCGCGCCGCGCCGAGTCGTGGATTAACGAGGCCGTCGGCGCGGGCGCCCGCCTGCTCTGCGGCGGCGGCCGGGCGCGCTCTCTGCTCGAAGCGACCGTGTTGACGGACGTGCACCCCGAGATGCGCGTCTGCTCCGAGGAGGTCTTCGCGCCGGTGGCGACCGTCCAGACCTTCCGCGACTTCGAGGAGGCTCTGGCCTCGGCCAACGCGACGCGCTACGGCCTTCAGGCCGGCGTCTTCACGCGCGACCTCGGCCGCGCCGTGCGCGCCCTGCGCGCGCTCGAATTCGGCGGCGTCATCGTCAACGACTCGCCCGCCTTCCGCGTCGACAACATGCCCTACGGCGGCGTCAAGCAGTCCGGCTTCGGGCGCGAGGGCGTCCGCTACGCGATGGAGGAGATGACCGAGCCGCGCCTTATCGTCATCGACCCCGGCCGCTAAAAAAGAAGTCGCGGGCTCGGCGTTTCAGGCTTCAGGTTTCAACGCGTCTTCGTCTTCAACTGCGAGCTCGAAACTCGAAACCGTTTCGGAGGAACCCGAATGAACTATCCCCTAGAGTTGACCTTCAAGAAGTTGGCCATCGCCCGGCAGCTCTCCGTGAAGGACGCCGGCGGGCAGTTGATCTTTTACGTGAAGCGGAAGGCCTTCAAGCTGAAGGAGGCCGTGACCGTCTTCGCCGACGCGGCGCAGGCCACCCCGCTCTACACCATCGCGGCCGACCGCGTGATCGACTTCTCGGCCCAGTACCACTTCACGGACACGCAGGGGCGCGCCATCGGCAGCGTCAAGCGGCAGGGCATGAAGTCTCTGTGGAAGGCCCGCTACGAGGTGCAGGCGGCCGGCGGGCGGCCGATGATGATTCAGGAGGCGAACCCGTGGACGAAGGTGCTCGACTCGGTCGTGGGCGAGATACCCGTGGTCGGGATGTTCACGGGCTACCTGCTGCACCCGGCCTACATCGTCTCGGGGCAGGGCGGCGAGCCGCTGCTGCGGCTGGAGAAGCTGCCGGCGTTCTTCGAGGGGCGCTTCAAGATCGAGCAGCAGGCCGCGCTCTCCGACGTTGAGGAACTGGCCGCGCTCCTCAGCCTGCTGATGGTCGTCATGCTGGAGAAAGGTCGCGGGTAGCGGTGACGACCGAAGGGCGCGCGCTGCGCCGCATCTTCTGCGCGGTCGAGCTGCCCGCGGGGTTGCGCGAGCTGGTGGCCGCGCGCGCGGCGCGACTGCGCGAGGCGTTCCCGCGCGTGAGGGTTTCGTGGGTGCGGGGCGAGAGTCTGCACCTGACGCTGAAGTTCGTCGGCGAGATCGGGCCGGCGCGCGTCGCGGATTTGTCGGAGGCGGCGGGGCGCGCCGCCGCGGGCGCGGGCGCGTTCGGCCTGACGGTCGCGGGGGCCGGCACGTTCCCGCCGCACGGGCCGCCGCGCGTGCTGTGGCTCGGCGTCGAAGATGTTTCGGGCGGGCTGGCGCGCCTGAACCGCCGGCTCGAAGATGAGTGCGCGGCGGCCGGCTTCGAGCGCGAGGCGCGCGCCTTCAGCCCGCACCTCACGCTCGCGCGCCCGCGCGACCCGCGCGACGCGCGCGGACTCGCCGCCGCCCACCGCGAGACTCCCTTCGAGCCCCAAGCCTTCAACGTCAACGAACTGATCGTCATGGAGAGCGAGCTGGCGCCGGGCGGCTCGCGCTACACGCCCGTCTCGCGCCATCCGCTTTGAGAGTGGGCCGCGGAGGCGCGGGGACACGGAGAGCGGGCGAATCAAAAACCCTTGCCGCGGAACCGAGCGACGGGCGCGAAGCTCAGTTCCGCGGCAAGGGTTTTATTGTCTCTTTATCCCTGCGCCTCTGCGGCTGTTTTTAACCGTTCGGGAGTTGGCGCGGGCGGCCCGGCTGAAGTTGGTCGCGTTCGCCGTCGCGCTTGGGCTTCTCGCCCGTCTCGGCGAACATCTCCTTGATGGCCCCGACGCTCGAAAGCATCGTCGAGGTCTCGACGGGCATGAAGATGACTTTGGAGTTCTGGCCCTTCGACATCTCCTTGAGGCTCTCGATGTAGCGCTGCGTGATGAGGTACTGGGCCGGGTCGCCGCGGTCGAGCAGCGCGCGGCCGATCTGGCCGATGGCCTCGGCCTCGGCCTCGGCCTGCCGCAGACGCGCCTGCGCCGCGCCCTCGGCCTGAAGGATGGCCGACTGCTTATCGCCCTCGGCGCGCGTGACGGCCGCCTGCTTCTCGCCCTCGGCGCGGGTGATGTTGGCCTGCCGCTCGCCCTCGGCCTGAAGGACGAGCGCGCGGCGGTTGCGCTCGGCCGTCATCTGCTTCTCCATCGTGATGCGCACGTCGTCGGGCGGCGTGATGTTCTTGACATCGACGCGCGTCACCTTGACGCCCCACTTGTCGGTCGCCTCGTCGAGTATCAGCCGCAGCTTCGAGTTGATCTGGTCGCGCGACGAAAGCGTGTGATCCAAGTCCATGTCGCCCATCACGGCGCGCATGCCGGTGATGGTGAGCTGGACGATGCCGCCGATGAGGTCGTTGATTTCGTAGACGGCCTTGACCGGGTCGGTGATCTGCCAATACACGACGGAGTCGACGTGGATGGTCACGTTGTCGCGCGTGATGACGGGCTGCGGCGGCAGGTCTATGTACTGCTCGCGCAGGTCGATGGAGGAGAGGCCGGGCCGGACGTTCGTCCAGTAGACCCCGCGCGGTTTGTCGAGGAACGGGACGATGACGTTGAGGCCGCTCGACGCGATGCGGCTGAAGCGCCCGAGCCGCTCGATGAGCATGACGGTCGCCTGCGGCACGATCTTGATGGTCTTGGCGGCGATGATGAGCGCCGCCAGCGCGATGAACAGGAAGAATATCAGGAAGCCAAGTTCGGCCATGTCGCCTCCGGAGGGGTGGACGCAAGAAGTAGACGGTAGACAGTAGAAATACAGCCGCTATCGCTTCGTTCGCGTGTCAGCGCCGGCACCGATAACGCGGAGCGCTACCGGCTACTGACTACTGGCTACTGCCTTGACTATACCCGATTCGGCCCGCCGTGCGGAAGAGTCGCGGGCGGTCGCCAGCCGCCGAGGGCGCGCTCGACGGCGGCGGCCGCGGCGAGGACGAGTTCTTCCTCGAAGGGGCGGCCGACGATCTGGACGCCGACGGGCAGGCCCTCGCGCGTGCGGCCGGCGGGGACGCAGGCGGCCGGGAGGTCGAAGACGTTGCAGGCTTGCGCGTGGCCGAAGGCGCGGAACACGGGGACGCTGCGACCGCCGACCTCGACGCGGCGCGCCTCCTCGTGGCGGAAGGCGGGCACGGCCCCGACCGGGGCGACGAAGAGCGGCGTCGCCTCCATCCACCGGAGCAGTTCGGCGCGCAGCAGGTCGCGACGTTCGAGCGCCTTCGCGAAGTCTCCCGCCGCGGAGGGGTTCGCTTCCCTTTCGAGCAGGGCGCGCGCCGCCGGGCCGGCCTCGCGCTCGCGCCCCGCGTAGGCCGCGCGCAGGAATTGCCGCGTCGCGCCGGAGAAGAGCGCGAGCCACAACTCGGTCGCGCGCTCGACTCCCGGCGGCCGCTCCTCCGAGACTTCCAGCCCCGCGCCGGCGAGCGCGGCGGCGGCGTCACGCACGGCCGCGCGCGTCTCGCCCGTGACGCGCGCTTCGCCCCTGTCCGCGTACCACGCGGCGCGCAGGCCGCGCAGGGTGATGGCCTCGGCCGGAGGCGCGAGCGAGAGAGCGCCGAAGAAAAGTCGCAGGTCTTCGACGCCGCGGGCGAGCGGGCCGAGGCTCGCGCCGAGCGTGTAAGCGCCCGTGACCGGCGGGCAGTGGCCGTCGCGCGGCACGCGGTCGGCCGTCGGGCGCAGGGCCGCGACGCCGCAGAAGTGGGCGGGGATGCGGACGGAGCCGGCGAGGTCGCTGCCGAGGCTGCCCGCGGTCAGGCAGGCGGCGACGGCCGCCGCGCAGCCGCCGCTCGAACCGCCCGGCGTGTAGGCCGGGTTGTGCGGGTTCAGCGTCCGTCCGAAGACGGGGTTGTCGGTGGTGTAATCGAGCGCCATCTCCGAGCAGTTGGTCTTGCCGAGCACGACGGCCCCGGCCGCGCGCAGACGGGCCACGGCACCCGCGTCGCGCTCGGCGACTCTCCGCGCGCGCGCCGCCGACCCGGCCGTCGCCCGCAGGCCGCCCACGTCAATCGTGTCCTTCACCGTCACGGGTACGCCGTGCAGAACGCCTCCGGCCGCGCCGCGCATCAACTCGCGCTCGGCCGCCCGCGCCCGCTCCAACACGTCCGGCGCGAGCGTGACGACGGCGTTCAGGCCCGGGTTCAGACTCTCGACGCGGCGCAGGTAAGCCGCGGCCGCCTCGACGGGCGAAACCTCACGCCGCCGTATCAAGTCCGCCAACCGCGCCGCCGAGACTGTCGTCAGTTCCAAACTCATAAAGGCCGTGAATCGTGAATCGAATTCGCTCCGAAACAGGTTGCGGTTGAGTGTACCTCAGCGCCGTTTCAACGCGGAGGGCACGGAGAAGACGATCGGTTTTCTCCGTGCCCTCCGCGTCGGGCTGAACGCCCGGCGCGCGCTCGACCACGATTGACGACTTTTACGGATTCACACCGCGCGGGCGGAGGTGTGGATGGTGCGGGCGAAGGCGAAGGAGTTCTTGAACATCGCTTCCACTTCGGCGGGCGCGGCGGGGCGCGAGAAGAGGTTGCCCTGCCCCAACTCGCAGCCCATCGCGCGCAGGTGCGCGAGCTGCGCGTCGGTCTCGATGCCCTCGGCGATGACGGAGAGCTTGAGGCCGCGGGCCATCATCACGATGGCGCGCGCCAGCTCCGCCTGCTCGCCCTTCGCGCCGATGCGCTCGACGAACGAGCGGTCGATCTTCAGGGCCGACAGCGGGAAGCGGTGGAGGTAGGAAAGGCTCGAATAGCCCGTGCCGAAGTCGTCGAGGTAGAGGTCTACCCCCGCGCCGCGCAGCCGCCCCAGCGTCGCCTTGACCTGCTCGGCGTCACTCAACAACACGCCCTCGGTGATCTCCAGCTTGAGGCAGCCGGGCGGGAGCGAGTGGCGCTTGAGCGACTGGCAGACGCGGCCGAAGAGGTCAGGGGCCGAGAAGTGTTTGGCCGAGAGGTTGACGGCCACCGACGGGCCGCCGTGGCCGCCGCACCGCCACTCGCCCGCCTGCCGGCACGCCTCGTCGAGGACGAAGCGGTCGATCTCCAAAATCAGCCCGGTCTCCTCGGCGGCGGGGAGGAACTTGTCCGGGTAGACCAGCCCGCGCGCCGGGTGTCGCCAGCGCACCAGCGCCTCGACGCCCGAGACGCGCCCGTCGCGCAGCGAGACGATGGGCTGGTAGTAGACGCACATCTCGCCGCAGGCGACCGCGCGGCGCAATTCGGTCTCCAGCCGCAGGGCCTCGATGGCCTGCGAGTGCATGGCCGCGTCGAAGACCTGATGGCGCGCCTTGCCGGCCGCCTTCGCGCGGTGCATGGCGATGTTGGCGTCGCGCAGAATGTCCTCGGCGCGGCTCTCGCCGATGCCGCTCAGGGCGATGCCGACGCTCGCCGAGGTCGAGTGCTGGTGGCCGCCGAGGTCGCACGGGCGGGCCAGTTGATCCTGCACGCGCTCGGCCATGTGGACGGCGGCGTGCGCGTCGCGCGCCCCTTCGAGCAGGATCGTGAACTCGTCGCCGCCGAGCCGCGCCACCGTGTCGCCCGCGCGCGCGCACGCCGCGAGGCGGCGGCCGACTTCGATGAGCAGGCGGTCGCCGGAGGTGTGGCCGAGGCTGTCGTTAACGACCTTGAAGCGGTCGAGGTCGAGGAAGAGGACGGCGAAGGAGTGCGCGGGGTCGCGCCGGTAGCGCTCGACGGCCTGCCCGAGGCGGTCCATGAAGAGCGCGCGGTTCGGCAGCCCCGTCAGCGGGTCGTGGAAGGCGTCGTGGACGAGCCGCTCTTCGGCCAGCTTGCGGTCGGTGATGTCGGTCTGCGAGCCGGCCATGCGCGAGGCCCGCCCCTCTTGGTCGCGCACGACGATGCCGCGGCTGAGCATCCAGCGGTACTGGCCGCTCTTGTGGAGCATGCGGTGCTCCAGCTCGAAGTGCGGGCTGCGCCCCTCGACGTGCGCGCCGAGCGCGGCCACGAGCGCCGCCGCGTCGTCCGGGTGCGCGCGCCCCGTCCAATCCTCCGGGCTCTCGCCCACCTCGTCCTCGTCGTAGCCGAGCATCGCCTTCCAGCGCGGCGAGAAGTAGACGCGGTGGTGCTTCAAGTCCCAGTCCCAGAGGCCGTCGTTCGCGCCCTGCGCGGCGAGCGCGTAGCGCTGCTCGCTCTCGCGCAAGGCCCCCTCGAAGCGCGCGCGCTCGCTCAGGCGCGCCACCTTCGCGATGAAGCGCATCGGGTCGTAGGGGGCTTCGAGGTAGTCGTCGGCCCCGGCCTGCAACCCTTCGACGGCGCTGGCCGAGTCCTTGCGCTGCGCGCTGACGAGGAGGATGGGCGTGGCGAAGAGGTCGGCGTCGGCGCGGATCCAGCGGCACAGTTCGATGCCGCTGCCCCGCGGCATCGACACGTCGCTGACGACGAGCAGCGGCCGCTCGCGGCGGGCCACCTCCAGAGCCTCGCGCCCGTCGCGCGCCGTGAGCACGCTGTAGCCCGACATGTCGAGCAGCACACTCATCAGTTCGAGCCGGTCGGCCGTGTCGTCGACGACGAGGACACCTGCGTTATCGCGGTTTGGCATGAGAGACTCTTTTCCCGCGCCGTCGGCTCGCACACCCGACGGCCCGGACTCTCTACTCTCTTCCGCACGGCAATTTTTGCGACCCACGGGCAGAGTGTCGCTTTAAGTCTTGGCCCCATCCCTTTGCAACTCGCAGGCCAGCGACTCATAACGCGAAACATCGGCATTTTCGCTCCGAGTTGGGTGTCGCGCGGTCGCAGGCTGACCGCATGGACTCAGGACAGGGCTTGGTATTTTTTACATCCCGGCCTTCCCGAACGGAGGCCCGACCGTGTAACAAGGCGTCTCGAACAGAAAGGGCCGGGGGCTTGCCGTTAACAAGTCCCCGGCCTCCGGCCCGGCGCCCTCCCCCCGCGGTCGGGCCTCCGAATTTCTGTAACTCGAAACTTACTTGGTCAGCAGCTCGATGAATTTGCGGGCGGCGGTGCCGAGGACGCGGTCGCTGCGGTAGATGACGCCGACCGAGCGCTTCCACTCGGGTTCGGCGAGCGGGACGACGGCGAGTTGGCCGCTGCGCTGCTCGTCGAGCACCGACGGGCGCGGCACGACGGCTATCCCTAAGCCGACCTCGACGGCGCGCTTGATCGTCTCGATGTTGTCGAACTCGGCGACGCGGTGGACGCTGACGCCGTGCGCGCGCAGGACGCGGTCGGTGGCGCGTCGCGTCGGGATGTCGCGCTCGAAGAGGACGAAGTCCTGCCCCTGCAAATCCGCGGCCGACACCTTCTTCCTTTTGGCGAGCGGGTGCGCGGGCGAGCAGATGAGCACGAGCCGGTCGCCGTCAAGCGTCACGACTTCGAGGCCGCGCTTCTTCTCGGGGAAGGCGACGACGCCCAACTCGGCCGCGCCGCTCAGCACGTCGCGGACGATGCGCGTCGTGCGGCTGTATTCGAGGTCGATCTTGGCCTGCGGGTAGCTCGACATGAACTCGCGCACGACCGGCGGCAGCTCGTGCAGGCCGACGCTGTAGACGGTCGCCACCCGCACCGTCCCCGACACGGTGCCCGTCAACTGCCGCATGCTCTCTTCGAGCCGGCCGTAGGCGAGCAAGACCTCGCGGCTCGCCTCGTAGAAAGCCTCGCCCGCCTGCGTCAGGTTCAGGTCGCGGCGGCCCCGCACGCGCTCCAGCAGCCTCCTTCTGAACTTCTCTTCGAGGCCGCGCACCTGCTGGCTGACGGCCGACTGCGTGACGAAGTTGCGCTCGGCGGCCTGCGAGAAGCTGCGCGTCTCGACGAGGTCGCAGAAGATTTTCAGTGTCTCGATCTGCACGATAATTTATAAGAACCTTTCAACAGTCTATCCAGTATTTTTCATTTTACCTTATAACCCGCCCGGGGCTAAAATCTGCACGTCCGGAGCAGCGCGGCCCCCTCGCCCGGCGCCGCCGGGGCGGCCCGCGCCGGCCCGCGCGCCGCGAATTGCTTTTCCGCCTCGCGGGGATATAATCATGGCCGTTCACCACAGCCTTAAACGTCAGCGGCCGCCGGAGTCGAGCGCCGCACCCGTCTGCCGCGAAGGAGTGAGACTCTGACATGGCCGTCCGTCTGAGCAGAACTTTCGTCTTGCGCAAGCTCCACCAGCTGTCGGGCATCGTCCCGCTCGGCGCGTTCCTGCTGGAGCACCTCTACACGAACTCGAAGGCCGCGCACCCCGAGCGCGGGCAGGAGCACTTCAACGAGGCGGTGGCCGACCTGCAGGCGATCCCGTACATCCTCTTCGTCGAGATCACCTTCATCTTCATCCCGCTCCTCTACCACGCGCTCTACGGCCTCTACATCACGAAGGAGATGCGGCCGAACAACCTCGCCTACCCTTACGCGCGCAACTGGTTCTACACCATCCAGCGCGTCACGGGGATCATCCTCTTCTTCTTCATCCTCTTCCACGTGCTCAACTTCCGCTTCGGGCTGCTCCCGGGCCTCAACGAGACTTCCGTGGCCCACCGCCCCGACCTCGCCTACCAGATCGTGCGCGACGAGTTCACGATCCCGTGGGTCCTCGCCGTCTACGTCGTCGGCATCGTCTCGACCGTCTGGCACTTCGCCAACGGCATCTGGCTCTTCCTCGTGGACTGGGGCGTGGTCATCGGCGCGCGGGCGCAGCGCCTGACCGGCTACGCCTGCATCGGGTTCGGCGTGCTCCTCTTGGCGCTGTGGTTCAACGTGATGACGGCCTTCATCTGGAAGGGCGGGCTGCTCGGAGGTATCTTCTAACAGTCATGGCAAACAACGGCATCCGCATTGCGGTGGTCGGGGGGGGGTTGGCGGGCCTCGCGGCGGCGATGAAGATCGCCGAGGCCGGCCACTCCGTCGACCTCTTCTCGGTCGTCCCCGTCAAGCGCTCCCACTCGGTCTGCGCGCAGGGCGGCATCAACGGCGCGGTCAACACCAAAGGCGAGGGCGACTCGACGTGGGAGCACTTCGACGACACCGTCTACGGCGGCGACTTCCTCGCCAACCAGCCGCCCGCCAAGGCGATGTGCGAGATGGCGCCCGCCATCATCTACCTCTTCGACCGCATGGGCGTCCCCTTCTCGCGCACGCCCGAGGGCATGCTCGACTTCCGCCGCTTCGGCGGCACGAAGCACCACCGCACGGCCTTCGCCGGGGCCTCGACCGGGCAGCAGCTCCTCTACGCTTTGGACGAGCAGGTGCGCCGCTTCGAGGTCGGGGGGAGGGTCAGGAAGTACGAACACTGGGAGATGCTCTCGCTCGTCTTGGACGGCCACGGCGTCTGCCGCGGGCTCGTCGCGATGGAGCGCTCGACGCTTGAGCTGAAGGCCTTCCCGGCCGACGCCGTCATCGTCGCCACCGGCGGCCCCGGCCTCATCTTCGGCAAGTCCACGAACTCGATGGTCTGCACCGGCTCGGCCGTCTCGGCCTGCTACCAGCAGGGCGCGCGCTACGCCAACGGCGAGTTCATACAGGTTCACCCGACCTCGATCCCGGGCGAGGACAAGCTGCGCCTGATGTCGGAGTCGGCCCGCGGCGAGGGCGGGCGGGTGTGGGTGCCGAAGGCGAAGGGGGACAAGCGCGGGCCGTCTTCGATACCGGAGCCGGAGCGCTGGTACTTCCTCGAAGAGAAGTACCCGGCCTACGGCAACCTCGTCCCGCGCGACATCGCGACGCGCGAGATTTTTCAGGTGTGTCTGGACGGCTACGGCGTCGGCGGCGACAATCAGGTCTTCCTCGACCTGACGCACATCCCGGCCGCGACCCTCGACCGCAAGCTCGGCGCGATCCTTGAGATTTACGAGATGTTCGTCGGCGACGACCCGCGCCACGTCCCGATGAGGATTTTCCCCGGCGTCCACTACTCGATGGGCGGCCTCTGGGTGGACTTCGACCAGCGGACGAACATCCCGGGGCTGCTCGCCGCCGGCGAGTGCGACTACTCGATCCACGGCGCGAACCGCCTCGGCGCCAACTCGCTCGTCAGCTGCGTCTACGGCGGCTTCGTCGCCGCGCCGGCCGCGATGGAGTACGCGAAGAACCTCCAGCGCAACGGGGCCGACGGCTCGAAGATTTACGACGACGAGCTGAAGTGGCAGAAGGAGCTGAACGAGAAGCTGCTGAAGCAGCAGGGGACGGAGAACCAGTACGTCATCCACGAGGAGATGGGGAAGTGGATGACGGACAACGTGACGGTGGTGCGCTACAACGACCGCCTGCGGAAGACGGACGAGAAGCTGCTGGAGCTGCTCGACCGCTTCAAGCGCATCTCGCTCAACGACTCGAACATGTGGGCGACGCACGCGCTGCCGCACGCGCGCCAGCTCTACAACATGCTCCAGCTCGCGCGCGTCATCACGCTCGGCGCGCTCAACCGCGACGAGTCGCGCGGCGCGCACTACAAGCCGGACTTCCCCGACCGCGACGACGAGAACTTCCTGAAGACGACCATCGCCGAGTACAGCGAGGAGGGGCCGGTCTTCTCTTGGGAGCCGGTGGACGTTTCCTTGGTGAAGCCGCGCAAGCGCGACTACAGCAAGGGCAAGCAGGAGGCGAAGACGGCGGCGGCCGGCGGCGCGGCCGAGAGCGCGCCGGCGAAGTCGGGCGCGGCGCAGGTGCCGGCCGGGGGCTGGGAGCAGAAGCCGCCCAACACGAGCGGCCCGGCCACGTGGGGCCAGAACAAGGAGGAGGTGGACAAGTCCGTCTCCGGCGAGGTCAAGACGCGCCGCGAGCAGGACAAGCCGATAGAGGACGCGGGCGGCAAGAACCCGGTCTGACGCCCAGCGGGAGGTGAGACGGTGACGACGCTGACACAACCCACCACGCTACTGACGCCCGAAGAGTACCTCGCCGCCGAGCGCGAAGCCGAGACTCGGAGCGAGTACGTGGACGGAGTTGTGTACCCCATGACCGGAGCGCATATCAATCACCAAATAATTGTCGCCAACCTGACCGTCGAACTTGCCCTCCAACTTCGAGGCCGAGAGCACATCGTTCTGCCTATCGAGATGAAAGTCCGGATGCCCGACTCGCGGAAGTTCTTTTACCCGGACATTACCGTCATCGCGGGCGGGCCGCAGTTTCACGACGAGCGGACGGACATAATTCTGAATCCGGTCTTACTCATCGAAGTCCTCTCCAAGAGCACGGAGGCTTTCGACCGCGGGCTGAAGTTTCAGGCTTACCAGAAGGTGGCGTCCCTGCGCGAGTACCTGCTCGTCGCGCAGGACAGGCCCTTCGTCGAACAGTTCGTCAGGCAGGAGGACGGCATGTGGGTCTACGCCGCTTTCGACGGGCGTGAGGCTTCGCTGACGCTGCCGAGCGTCGGGTGCGCGCTGAATCTGGGCGCTGTTTACGACAAGGTGGACTGACGGAAAATCTTATGAGCACGCACACGGAACAGGCGACGGGGCGGGCGGCGCAGGGCGCGACGCGCCACGTCGAGATACGGGTCAGGCGGCGCGAGGGGCCGGACAAGCCGGCCTACTGGGAGGAGTTTGTCATCCCCTACCGCCCGAACCTCAACATCATCTCCTGCCTGATGGAGATCAGGAAGAACCCGGTCACGAAGGACGGCAAACGCACCACGCCGCCCGTCTGGGACATGAACTGTCTGGAGCAGGTCTGCGGCATCTGCACGATGGTCATCAACGGCCGCGTCCGCCAGTCGTGCTCGGCCCTCGTCGATCAGCTCGCGCAGCCGATCACGCTGGAGCCGATGTCGAAGTTCCCGAACGTGCGCGACCTCGTCGTGGATCGCTCCGAGATGTTCGAGCACCTCAAGCGCGTCAAGGCGTGGGTCGAGATTGACGGCACGCACGACCTCGGCCCGGGGCCCCGGATGGATCAGGACGATGTCATGGAGCGCTACGCCTACTCGCGCTGCATGACCTGCGGCTGCTGCCTCGAAGCCTGCCCGCAGTACGGCGACGGCAACTACATCGGCCCGCAGGCCATCGCGCAGGTGCGCTACCAGAACATGCACCCGACGGGCAAGATGTCGCGCGACGAGCGCCTCTCGGGCATCACGGGCGAGGACGGCATCACCAACTGCGGCAACGCGCAGAACTGCGTGCAGGCGTGCCCGATGTCCATCCCGCTGACGAAAGCCATCTACGAAGAGAACCGCGAGACGATTCTCCACGGGCTGTTCGGCTGGCTCAAGCGGTAGGCGGTTGCCACGCGTAAGCGCGGGGGGCGCGGAGAAGAAGATTAACTTCTCCGCGCCCCCCGCGTTTGCTCCGCCGACTCCGTGTCGAAGGGCGGGCCGGGCGGGCTCGGCCTTCTCGCCCACCTCAGGACGGGGCGTCCGGCTCCAACTGATCTTCGGCGAGCGTGAGCAGCGCGAGGGTCGCGCCCTCCTCGTCCACGAACTCGACCTCGTACTCCCGCGGCGCGTCGTGTCGCAGCGGGTGAACCATCAGGACGGCCCCGCGCGCGCCGGCCTTCAAGCCCTCCTCGGGGATGTCGCGCGACAGCCGGACGACCTCGTACTCTGCGAACAATTCCCTCGCCTCCTCACTTCTTCGCCGGGATCGAAGTGACCAGCCGCACGACCCCGTCCTGATTCCTGATCCACGCGAAGGTCACGTCGATCTGCCGGCCGTTCGCGCCGGTGATGCCGATCACCTGATTATACTTCACGCCGTTGGGCGTGACGGCCGTCTGCGCGGCCCGCGCCGGGTCGAAGACGATCTGGCGCGCGAGGTCGTCCATGTTCTCGCGCGTGAAGCCGAGCGCCTCGCGGAACCACTTCGCCTTCGGGCCGCCGGCCGGGTGGTCGGGGTCGAGCAGGTAGCGGTAGAGCTTGTCCTGCACGCTCATCTCGGTCGTCGCGGGCAGCTCCACGTCGCCGACCCGCACCTTGTCGATCTTCGGCGGCTCCGTCCGCGGCGGCGTCGGCGGCGTGCCGCCCGTCGGCGGGGCCGGGCGGCCGAAGAACTCGTCCACCTTCGCCTTCAGCCTCTCGACGGCCTCGCGCATCGGGCCGGGCAGCTTGTCGAGCGGGATGCGGTCGAGCAGCCCCTTGATCTTCTGCATCCCGAACCTGACGAACTCGCCGAAGCGCGCGTCGGTGCGGGCCATGTCCACGACGCGGCCGATGACCTCGGCCCACTTCTTCACCTTGCCGAGCTTCGCCAGATCGCCGAGGTACGGGATGAAGCCGACGACCGAGATGCCCGCGCCGAGGAGGTCGCCGCGGAAGAGCGAGATGACGCCGTTGGTGCCGTCGGAGACGGGCGTCGGGTCGACGATGCCCGCGAGGTCGAGGCCCATCTGCGTGAGGTCGAGGATCAGCTCGCGCTGCTCGGGCGTGAAGCCCGCGGGGATGCCGCCGCCCGCGGGCACGTTCGAGTTGAGGACGGCGCGCTGCTGCGCCGCGCGGTCAACGCCCTGACGCGAGGCGAAGGCGTCGTCGGGAGACGCGGCGCCATTCGTGTTCGTCGCCGCGGCCGTGCCGCCGCCCGCGAACCGCCGCAGCTCGTCGTGCCACGCGCGGTCGAGGGGGACGTAGGCGGTGAAGCCGCCGCGGCCGTTCGCGTAGTGGTTGTGGCTCTGGCGCGGCGCGTTGCGGAAGCTGTTGACGAAGTGCTGCCGGAGGTCGACGCCGGTCTGCTCCCTGTAGCGCGCGAGGTCGGCCGCGTCGAAGCCGAGCGAGGCCAGCAGCGCGTCGGCGTGCTGCTCGGGCGTGGCGTCCCTGCGGGGCAGGGTGATGGGGACGGCGAAGTCGGCGCCCGCGCGCCCGTCAACGGGCGGCACGGCGGCGTTGGCGTTGGTCGGCTCGACGTGGGCCATCTCGTTTCGACTCCTCAAGCGGGCGCGGGCGTGCCGCCTCTCGCTCAAATTATCGGCGCGCGGGGCGAATTGTTTCCCTCCCGCCGCGGCCCGGCGCGAAATTATTTCCGTTGAAAAAGCAAGGGTGGCGGGTGGCAGGCGGGTGACGGGTGACGGGTTAAAGACGAGCTGCTTTAACCCGTCACCCGTCACCCTTTTTTAGCCTGACGACGGTCGCGCCCCAGCCGCCGGCCTCGGGCGGGGCGTCGGAGAAGTGCTCGACGAAGGGCGTGCGGGCGAGAATCTTTCGCACCGCCTCGCGCTGCGCGCCGACGCCCTTGCCGTGGATGATGCGGACGCTGCGGAAGCCGGCAAGGCGCGCTTGATAAAGATACTCCTCGACGACGGCGCGCACCTCGCGCGGCGCGACCGCGTGCAGGTCGAACACGTCCGTGATCTCCAAACGCACCGGCTCCGGGAACGGGTCGAACGGGTCAACGTCGTCCCCGTCATCGGCCGACGCCTCCGCGGGCGGCGTACCGCGCCCCCGCGCGCCGAAAAGTTTGTTGAGCCAGTCCGCGAGTCTCATTCGCGATTTAGCTTACCTTGACACCCGCCACCACGCACCTTACACTCGCGCTCTTCCACGACTGACATCTGCGCGTGCCGGGTGACTCTGGGCGAACTGCGGGCGGCGGGCCGCGCGGTCGGTTGCAGCGCTTTATCGGGAGCCGAATTTTTCAACACCTGAAAGGAACTGTAGAAGCGATGGGTAAGCGAAACAAGATCACGGTGGTCGGGGCCGGCAACGTCGGCGCGACGGCCGCGCACTGGCTGGCGAGCAAGGAACTGGGCGACGTGGTGCTCGTGGACATCATGGAGGGCGTGCCGCAGGGCAAGGCTTTAGACCTCGCGCAGGCCGCGCCCATCGAGGGCTTCGACGCGGCGCTCGTCGGCTCGACCAACGACTACGCGCTGACGAAGGGCTCCGACGTGGTCATCATCACGGCGGGCCTGCCGCGCAAGCCGGGCATGAGCCGCGACGACCTCCTCAAGACCAACGCCGGCATCGTCTCGACCGTCGTCGAGCAGGTCGCCCAGCACTCGCCCGACTCGATCCTCATCGTCGTCTCGAACCCGCTCGACGCGATGTGTCAGGTGGCGCTGCGCCGCTCCGGCTTCCCGAAGCACCGCGTGATCGGCATGGCCGGCGTGCTCGACTCGGCGCGCATGCGCTGCTTCCTCGCCGAGGCGCTGAACGTCTCGGTCGAGAACGTGACGGCCTTCGTCCTCGGCGGCCACGGCGACACGATGGTGCCTCTGCCCCGCTACTCGACCTGCGCCGGCATCCCCGTCACGGAGCTCCTGCCGAAGGAGCAGCTCGACCAGATCGTCGCGCGCACGGCCAACGGCGGCGCCGAGATCGTCAAGCTGCTCGGCTTCGGCTCGGCCTACTACGCGCCGTCGGCCGCGGCCGTCGAGATGACCGAGGCGATCCTCAAGGACAAGAAGAAAATCCTCCCGTGCGCCGCCTACCTCGAAGGCGAGTACGGCATCCAGAACCTCTACGTCGGCGTCCCCTGCAAGCTCGGGGCGCGCGGCCTCGAACAGATCATCGAGATCAACCTCACGGCCGAGGAGCGCATCGCCCTCCAGAAGAGCGCCGCCTCCGTGCAGGAGCTCGTCAACGTCCTCGGCATCTGACGGCGCGTCAGTTTCCGGTTTCGGGTTCCGAGTTTCGAGTTAGAATCATCCCGGCTTTAACTCGAAACCCGGAACCCGAAACTTTATGCCTTCCTTCGGCCGAAACCTGCTCGCGGCGCTCGGCGCGCTGCTCCTCCTCCCCGGCCTCCACTCGCGCGCGCAGACGACGCCGCCCGACCCGCGGCTCGTCCCCAAGTTCCAACTGAAGAAGAGCGGCCTCGAACTCGAACGCCGCACGCAGGCGGGCGCCTTCCTCGGCGTGGCGGGGCGCAGGTCGGCCGCCTACGGCTACGAGCACCGGCAGCTCGAAGCGTGGGCCTACCCGCTGCAAATCCTCGACCGGCTCGAACTCTCCTTCCGGCTCGAAGGCTACCCGCTGGAGTTCCGCGGCGCGGACACGGCGGCCCTCATCAACGTCCGCCCCGAGGCGACGACCGTCACCTACTCGCACGCCGCCTTCACCGTCCGCCAGATCATCTACGCGCCCGTCTCGGAGCCGGGCGTCGTCATGCTGCTCGACGTGGACAGCGCCCTGCCGCTCTCGGTCACCGTCAGCTTCCGCCCGCGCCTCCGGCTGATGTGGCCCGCCGGGCTGATGACCGGCAGCCTCGGCTGGGACGAGAAGGAGCGCGCCTACTTCATCACCGAAGAGACCGGCCGCTTCGCCGGCGTCGTCGGCAGCCCCGCCGCGCGCGACGTGTCCGTCATGCCCTATCAGGAGGAGCCGCGCGACGCGCCCGCGCGCTTCCGCGTCGAAGTCCCGGCCGGGGCGTTGAAGGATAACTTCGTCGCCGTCGCCGTCGCCGGCAGCGTCCGCGGCCGCGCCGACGCGCTCGCCGCCTACGCGCGCCTCGTCGGTTCGGCGCGCGAACTCTACGAGCGCAACGTCGAGCACTACCGCCGCCTGCTCGAAGAGACGACCGCGGTCGAGACGCCGGACGAGCGTTTGGACGAGGCCTTCCGCTGGGCGAAGGTCGGCATCGACAAGGGCTTGGTCGAGAACCCTCTGCTCGGCACGGGCCTCGTCGCCGGCTTCCGCGCGGCCGGCGAGAGCGAGCGCCCCGGCTTCGCGTGGTTCTTCGGCCGCGACGCGCTCTGGACGGCGCTGGCCGTCAACGCCTACGGCGACTTCGGGACGACGCGCGCCGCCCTCGACCTCCTCGGCAAGTTCCAGCGCGCCGACGGCAAAATCCCGCACGAGATTTCGCAGAGCGCGAGCCTCATCCCGTGGTTCACCGACTACCCTTACCCGTGGGCCAGCGCCGACGCCACGCCGCTCTACCTCATCGCCCACGCAGACCTCCTGCGCGCGGGCGGCGACCTCGCCTACACCCGCTCGCGCTGGGACTCGATCCTCAGGGCTTACCGCTTCACCGCCGCGACGGACGCCGACGGCGACGGCCTCGTCGAGAACACCGGCGTCGGCCACGGCTGGGTCGAGGGCGGCGCGCTCTACCCGCCGCACGAGGAGATTTACATGCAGGGCCTGTGGGTCGAGGCGCTGCGCGGCTTGGCCGAAATGGCCGAGCGGCTGGGCGGCGACGACGCGCTGCGCGACGAGGCGCTGGCCCGCGCCGAGGCGACGCGCGCGGCGACGGAGAAGACTTACTGGCTCGCCTCGCGCGGCTTCTACGCCTTCGCCACGAACCTGCCGCGCGACGAGGCGCGCAAGGCCGACCCCGGCCCGAACCGCGCCGCGCGGCAGGCCCGCATGGACGAACTCGACAAGGCGGCGCTGGTTGACGAGGACACGGTGATGCCGGCCGTCCCCCTGTGGTGGGGCGTGCTCGAAGACGAGCGCGCGCAGCTTGAGATAGACCACCTCGGCGGCGGCCGCCTCGCGACCGACTGGGGCGCGCGCCTCGTCTCGGACGGCAGCCGACTCTACGACCCGCTCTCCTACCACCACGGCTCGGTCTGGCCGCTCTTTACGGGCTGGGCCAGCGTCGGCGCGTACCGCTACGGCCGCCCGCACGTCGGCTTGCAGGCGCTCATGGCGAACGTGCTTTTGAAGCGGCAGAACGCGCTCGGCTACGTGACCGAGCTTCTGTCGGGCGACTACCACGCGCCCTTCGGGCGCTCGTCGCACCATCAGGTCTGGTCGGAGGCGATGATCGTCTCGCCCGTTTTGCGCGGCCTGCTCGGGCTGGAGTTCGGGGCCGGCGGCGCGGCGGTCGGTTTCGCGCCGCAGCTCCCGCCGGACTGGGGCGAGGTCGCCGCGCGCGGCGTGGCCGCCGGTTCGTCCCTCTACGACTTCACGCTGACGCGCGAGGACGGCGAGATGACGATCCTCGTGAGCCGGCGGGCCGGCGCGAAGGCGGAGACGGGTGCGCCGCGGGGCGAGGCGCGCGTCCGGCTCGCCCCGGCGCTGCCGCTCGACGCGCGGGTCAGTTACGTGCGCGTCAACGGGCGGCCCGCGAAGTTCGCCGCCGCGCGCGCGGGCGACGTGCAGCGCGTCGAGCTCTTCGTCGAGGTGCGCGAGCGGGCCGACGTGGTCATCGCCTACGACGAGGGGACGGACGTTTACCAGACCTACGCGCCGCCCGCGCCCGGCGCGCGTAGCGAGGGCCTGCGCGTGCTCCGCTCGCGGGCCGAGGCGGGCGCGCTCCGCCTCCTGCTCGAAGGGCGCGGCGGCCGCGCCTACGCGCTGCGCGTCGTCACGCCCTTCGAGGTCGCGAGCGGCGAGGGCTTCCGGTCCGCCCGCGTCGCGCCGGGCGAGTACGAGTTGACCATCCCCTTCGGCCCGCCCGCCGGCGTCTACGCGCGCAAGGGACTGACCGTCCCGCTCGGCGCCGGGCCGCCGAACTGACGGAACTTTTTGCCGCGCCTGTGGCGTGCTGTATACTCCGGCTCACCCACCAACTTTCTCCGGTGGAGGTCTCAGATGAACGAAGAAGAACGACAGCGGCAGGTGGACTTCATCATCAACCAGCAGGCCCGGTTCGCCGCCGACATCCAAAGGCTGGGCGAGGCACAAGGGCAGATGGTGGAGGCTCAGAAGCGGACGGACGAGTCACTCGGCAAGTTGGTCGAAGTGCTCAACCGTCTCGCCGAGGTGACACTCGTCGGCTTCGAGGAGGTGCGGGGAAACATCAACGCCCTCACCGCGAAGCTCGACGCGCTCACCGCGAAGCAGTCGGAGACGGACGACCGGCTCAACAAGATGATCCTCGTCGTCGAGCGCCACATCAGCGAAGGCCACCACGGGAACCCCCGCTCGGGTTAACCCGCGAGGGCCGCGCTTAGCCTCTCCCTCGGGGGCGTCCGGGCGCGGGCGGCGAGACAAAAAAGGGGGGCGGCGCAAAGAGTTGTTGCGCCGCCCCCTTTCGGTGTCTCGCCGCGGGCTTCAGCCCTTGAGCTTTTTGATCTCGTCGGTGAGGACGGGGACGACCTCGAAGAGGTCGCCGACGATGCCGTAGTCGGCGATGTCGAAGATGGGGGCCTCGGCGTCCTTGTTGACGGCGACGATGGTCGAGGCGTTCTTCATGCCGACGAGGTGTTGGATGGCGCCGGAGATGCCGAGCGCGACGTAGAGCTTGGGGGCGACGGTCTGGCCCGACGAGCCGATCTGGCGGTCGATGGGGAGCCAGCCGGCGTCGCAGATCGGGCGCGACGCGGCGATCTCGCCGCCCAGCGCCTCGGCCAGACGCTCGGCCAGCGCGAGGTTCTCCTGACTCTTGATGCCGCGGCCGACGGCGATGATGACCTCGGCCTTCGAGAGATCGACCGCGCCCTTCACCTCTTGGAACGGGGGCTCCGGCCTCATCCTCACCTCGCCGACCTCGACCGGCATGGACTCGACGGGCGCGCCCGCGCCCCGCTCCGCCTGATCGGGCCGGTACGCGCCCGACTGGAAGGTGGCGAAGACGGGCGGCTCGCCCTGCGCGACCACGTCGGCGTCGATCTTGCCCTGAAAGATGCGGCGCGTGAAGACGACCGAACCGTTCTCGGCCCGCGCGCGGACGCAGTCGCTGATCAGCCCCTTGCCGAAGCGCGCGGCCAGCTTCGGCGCGTAGTCGCGCACGAGGTAGGTGTGCGGCATGAGGACGAACTGCGGCGCGACCGCGCGCACGACCTGCTCCATCGCGTCGGCGTAAGCGTCCGGCGTGTACACGTCGAGCTTCGCGTTCTCGGCCGAGACGACTTTCGAGACGCTGTAGCCGGCCGCGTCCTGCGCGCGCGTGGCGTCGGGGCCGAGCGTGACGGCCGTCACCTGCCGGCCCAGAGCCGCGCCCAACTGCTGCGCCGCCGCCAGCGCCTCGAAAGAGGTCTTGTTGATCCCGCCCTCGCGGTGCTCGATGAAAACTAAGATTCCGTTAGACATAAATTTTAAGTAGACAGTAGTCAGTAGCCAGTAGTCAGTAGAAAAGAGCCTCGGTAGCGAAGCGTCAGCGTGTCAGCGTCGGCGGCCCCGGCGCGGGGCGCTACTGGCTACTGACTACTGTCTACTGTCTACTCTTAAATCACCCTCGCCTCGGTGCGGAGCTTCTCGGCGAGCTGGGCCGCGCCGGCCTTGGCGTCGCCGTCGCCGAGGAACTGCGTCTGCTTGGTCTTCTGCGGGAAGTAGACGCGCGTGATGGACTGGAACGCGGACGCCCCGTCGGGGGCGGCCGGCTGCGCCTCGCGAATCTCCTTCTTCTTGGCCGCCATGATGCCCTTCAGCGTCGCGTAGCGAATCTGGCTGATGCCGGACTGGATGGTGAGCAGCGCCGGGGTCGGCATCGTGTACCACTGATACCAGCCGCTCTCCAGCTCGCGCTTGACCCTCAGCTCCTCGCCCGAGGCGTCGACCTCGATGACGATGGTCGCGTGCGGCAGGCCGAGGAGTTCGGCGAGGATGACGCCCGTCTGCGCGTAGCCGTGGTCGTCGGACTGGAGGCCCGTGAAGATCAGGTCGGCCTGCTCGCCGCGGACGGCTTCGGCGAGGACTCGGGCGGCCGCGAAGGGGCCGGCCTGATCGAGCTGGTCGGAGACGACGTGGATGGCGCGGTCGGCCCCGCGCGCGAGCGCGTCCTTGATGACAGCCTTGACGCGCTGCGGCCCCACCGAGCAGACGACCACCTCGCCGCCCTTCTTCTCCTTGAGCCGCAAAGCCTCTTCGAGCGCGTAGCCGTCCGACTCGTTCACCTCGAACGAGAGGTCGGCCTCCTCGATCCACTTCTCTTCCCGGTTGATGCGCAGGATCGCGTCCTTGTTCGCGACCTGCTTCATGAGGACGATGATTTTCATAATCAAGTAGGCAGTAGTCAGTAGCCAGCAGCCAGTAGAAAAACTTTTCTCAGCGAATCGTCAGCTTCGGCAGACTCCGCGCGGAGCGCTACTGACGGCCGGCCGCTCCCTTTCATTCTTCGTACCGCTTGAAGAGGAGCGCGGCGTTGGTGCCGCCGAAGCCGAAGTTGTTCGAGAGCGCGTATTCGACGCGGGCCTCGCGGGGTTCGTTGGGCACGTAGTCGAGGTCGCACTCGGGGTCGGGGTTGACGTAGTTGATGGTCGGCGGCAGCTTCCCCTCGTGGATGGCGAGGACGGAGAAGACCGCCTCGATGCCGCCGGCCGCGCCGAGCAGGTGGCCCGTCATCGACTTCGTCGAGCTGACCGCCATCCTGTAGGCGTGCTCGCCGAAGGTCTTCTTGATGGCGAGCGTCTCGAACTTGTCGTTGTAGGGCGTCGAAGTCCCGTGCGCGTTGACGTAGCTGACCTGCTCGGGCGCGACGCCGGCGTCCCTCAAAGCCATCTGCATGACGCGCACCGCGCCCGAGGCCGTCTCGTCGGGCATCGTGATGTGGAAGGCGTCGCCGGTCATCCCGTAGCCGACCAGCTCGGCGTAAATCTTCGCGCCGCGCGCCCTCGCGAACTCCAGCTCTTCGAGTATCAGGAGGCCCGCGCCCTCGCCGATGACGAAGCCGTCGCGGTCGCGCTCGAAGGGGCGCGAGGCGTGGGCCGGGTCGTCGTTTCTGGTCGAGAGCGCGCGCATGGCGGCGAAGCCGGCGACCGACATCGGCGTGATCGCGCTCTCGGCCCCGCCGCAGATCATCACGTCGGCGTCGCCGCGCTGGATGATCTTGAGGCTGTCGCCGATGGCGTGCGCGCCGGCCGAGCAGGCCGTGGCGGTGGCGGAGTTCGGCCCGCGCGCGCCGAAGCGGATCGAGACCTGACCGGCGGCGAGGTTGACGATGGCCGACGGGATGAAGAAGGGCGAGACGCGGTGCGGGCCCTCGTCGAGGAGCTTCGAGTGCTCGCGCTCGATGGCCCAGAAGTCGCCGATGCCGCTCGAGATGTAGGTGCCGACGCGCCAGCTCGCCTCCTCGCCGTAGCGGTCGGAGAGCTTCTGCCCGCGCTCGAGCAGTTGGCTGTCGTAGACGGCCTCGTCGGCGGCGGCGACGGCGAAGTGGATGAAGGCCCCCATCTTGCGGGCCTCCTTCTTCTCGATGAACTTCAGAGGGTCGAAGTCCCTGACCTCGGCCCCGATCTTCACGGAGAACTTCGCCGTGTCGAACTTCTCGATGTAGCCGACGCCGCTCCGGCCCGCCATCAGCGCGCCCCACGTGTCGGGGACGGTGTGGCCGCACGGCGTGACGAGGCCGAGGCCCGTAACCACAACGCGACGTTTCAAAGCCTGTAATTCCTTTCCGGGAGAGTGACCTTTCGGCGACGGCCCGGCCCGGCGCGGCCCACTTCGGCCGCCGCCCGCGAGGCCGCGCGGAGAGAGCCGGCGCGGCCGTGCGCGCCCCCGTCCCGCGCCCGCCTACTGGTCTTTCGCTTTGTGCTGGTCGATGTAGTTGTAGGCGTCGCGGACGCTCTGAATCTTCTCGGCGTCCTCGTCCGGGATTTCGATGCCGAACTCCTCCTCGAAGCGCATCACCAGCTCGACCGTGTCGAGCGAGTCCGCGCCGAGGTCGTCGATGAAACGCGCGTTCGGCGTGACCTCGTTCTCGTCCACGCCCAGCTCGTCCACGATGATCTGCTTCACCTTATTCTCGATCTCTTGATCGGCCATTAGTCCTGCTCCTCCGCTTGGGTTGTGAAAGCTCAAATCAAACACGAACCGGCGGCCGCGCGCAAGTCGCCCCGGCCACTTCAGGCCCCCGCGCCCGACCCGCGGCCCGCCGCGGCGAGCGCCTCGGCCGCCGCGCGCAAGCCGGCCGCGTCCTCGACGTTGAGGCAGCGCGCCCCCGGCGCCGTCTGCCTGACCAGCCCCGAGAGAACCTTGCCCGGCCCGACCTCGACGAAGGTCTCCGCGCCCTCGCTCGCCAAAAGCTCGACCGACTCGCGCCAACGCACCGGCCGCGAGACCTGACGCACCAGAGACTCGCGCGCCTCCCCGGCCGTGCGGACGACCCGCGCGTCCACGTTGGTCACGAGCGGCACGCGCGGGTCTTTGAACTCCACCCCGGCCAAGTCCGCGGCCAGACGCTCCTGCGCCGGCAGCATCAGCGCCGAGTGGAACGGCGCGCTCACCTTGAGCGGGACGGCGCGCTTGGCCCCGCGCGCTTTCAGCAAAGGGATGGCGCGCTCGACCGCGGCGGCGCTGCCCGCGATGACGATCTGCCCCGGCGAGTTGATGTTGGCCGGGTCGCAGACTTCGCCCTCGCGCCTCGCCTCGTCGCACGCGGCGCGCACCGCCTCCAAGTCCGCGCCGAGCACGGCGGCCATCGCGCCCTCGCCGACGGGCACGGCCTCCTGCATGTAACGCCCGCGCCGGCGCACCACCCGCACCGCGTCGCCCAGACTCAAAGCGCCCGCCGCGACCAGCGCCGAGTACTCGCCGAGGCTGTGGCCCGCCACGAAGTCGGGCCGCGGGAAGCCTTCCGACTCCATCGCCCGCAGGGCCGCGACCGAGACGGTCAGAATCGCCGGCTGCGTGTTCTCCGTCAACTGCAACTCTTCGGCCGGCCCGCCGAAGCACAACTCGGAGAGCCTGAAGCCCAGCGCCTCGTCGGCCTCCTCGAAGACCGCCCGCGCCGCCGGGAAACTCTCCGCCAGCCCGCGCCCCATGCCCGGGGCCTGCGAGCCCTGACCGGGGAAGATGAAGGCTAAAGACATAGTAGACAGTAGTCAGTAGTCAGTAGTCAGTAGAAAAACCTTCGTTAGCGAATCGTCCGGGGGTGGGTGTCAGCGTCAATAACGCGAGGGCGCTACCGGCTACTGACTACTGTCTACTGTCTACCATTTTATTAACACCCCGCCCCACGTCACGCCGCCGCCGAAGGAGGCGAGGAGGACGAGGTCGCCCTCCCCGACCCGCCCCTGCTCGACGCACTCGTCGAGCGCGATGGGGATCGAGGCCGAGGAGGTGTTGCCGTGGTAGGCGATGTTCGAGTAGACGATCGACTCGTCCACGCTGAGATTCTTGGCGACGGCGTCGGTGATGCGCTGGTTGGCCTGATGCGGGATGAAGAGCTTCACGTCGTCGGCCTTGTAGCCGGCGTCTTCCAAAACCTCGCGCGAGACATCGGCCATCGAGCGGACGGCCACCTTGAACAGCTCGTTGCCGCGCATCTTGTAGAAGTGCAGCCCCGAGGCGAGCGTCTCGGCCGTCGGCGGGATGCGCGTGCCGCCGCCGGGCGAGAAGAGTTGTTCGGCGTAGCGGCCGTCCGAGTAGATGCGGGTCGAGAGGATGCCGCGCCCCTCGTCCTCGGTCGGGCCGAGCACGGCCGCGCCCGCGCCGTCGCCGAAGATGACGCAGGTCGAGCGGTCGGTGTAGTCCACGAAGCGCGTCAGGATTTCCGCGCCGACGACGAGCGCGTAGCGCGTCTGGCCCGAGCGGATCATCTGGTTGGCGAGCGTCAGCCCGTAGAGGAAGCCGGAGCAGGCGGCGGCGAGGTCGAAGGCGGCGGCGCGGTGCGCGCCCAGCTCGGTCTGGACGAGGCAGCCCGTCGAGGGCAGAATCTGGTCGGGCGTGACGGTGGCGCAGATGACGAGGCCGATGTCGATGGGGTCGATGCGGGCGCGCTCGATGGCCTGCCGCGAGGCGGCGACGGCGAACATCGAGGTGTACTCGCCCTCGGCCGCCTTGTGCCGCTGCTTGATGCCGGTGCGCGACGTGATCCACTCGTCCGAGGTCTCGACCATCCGTTCGAGGTCGGCGTTCGTCAGCACGCCCTCGGGGTACGCGCGCCCCGTCCCCAGAATCACCGCGTTCTTCTGTGTAGCCATAAGGCAGTAGCCAGTAGTCGGCAGTCAGTAGTCAGTAGAAATACAGTCCCTTGACGAACCTTAAGGGTGTCAGCATCAGCGTCCGTAGCGCGAAGCCTACTGGCTACTGACTACTGTCTACTGACTACTCCTTCATTCCGCCACCGCGCGCAACACTTCGAGGTCGCGGGCGCTCGTCTCGGCGATGCCCCGCTCGATGCGCTCCAACGCCCCGTGCTCGGAAAACTCTTTGACGTTGCGGACGGCGTTGCGGACGGCGCGCGCGTTCGAGCTGCCGTGGCAGACGACGACGATGCGCCGCACGCCGAGGAGCGGCGCCCCGCCGTACTCGGCGTAGTCGAGCCGCTTCTTCAGGTTCTGGAACGCCGGCCGCGCCAGCATCGCGCCCGCCTTCGTGATGGCCGAGGCCGACAGCTCGCGCTTGATCATCGAGATGACGGCCTCCTGCAACCCCTCGGAGAGCTTCAGGATGACGTTGCCGGTGAAGCCGTCGGTGACGATCACGTCCACCTGCCCGGTGAAAACGTCGCGCCCCTCGACGTTGCCGACGAAGTTCAGGCTCTCCAGCTCGCGCAGCAGCGGGAACGCCTCCTTCGTCAGGTCGTTGCCCTTGGCCTCCTCCTCGCCGATGCTCATGAGCCCGACGGAGGGGCGCGGCGTCCCCAGCACCGACCTCGAATAAGCGTCGCCCATGATAGCAAACTGCGCCATCTGGTGCGGCTTGCAGTCGGAGTTCGCGCCCACGTCGAGGATGAGCGTGGGCCGGCCCGACTTCGTCGGCATGAGCGCGGCCAGCGCGGGCCGGTCCACGCCGGGCAGCATGCCGATGACCATCTTGGCGGTGGCCATCGCCGCGCCGGTGTTGCCGGCCGAGACGAAGCCGTCGGCGTGGCCGTCGGCGACGAGGCGCGCGCCCACGCGCATCGAGCTTTTGCGCTTGCGCCGGACGGCCGTCGCCACGGCCTCGTCCATCCCGATGAACTCGGCGGCCTCGGCGAACTCGACGCCCTTGTCGCCGTCCCTGCGCCAGCCGCAGCGTTCGAGCTCGGGCAGGACGCGCTCGGGCTGGCCGACGAGGATGACGCGGACGCCGAAGTCGCGCGCGGCGGCGAGCGCCCCGTCGATCTCGGGGTGCGGCGCGCGGTCGCTGCCCATCGCGTCGACGACGACTCTGCCGGTCAGTTTGTGTCTCATCGGGGCAGTGTTACGGAAGCGGGGCGCGGCCCCCCGCGCCTCACACTTCCTGCTCGACCTTGACGACCTGCCGGCCCTTGTACTGCCCGCACTTCGGGCAGACGCGGTGCGGCATGCGCGGCTCCTGACAGTTCGGGCAGAGCGAGGTCTGCGGCGCGCGCAGGGCGTCGTGCGCCCGGCGCTGGCGCGTGCGCGACTTCGAGTGGCGACGTTTCGGATTAGGCATGATGACTCCTTCGTAATCGGTTGTCAGTCGTCGGTCGTCGGTTTTGCCTTTACTGAAGACTGACGACTGTTATTGACGGTCTTTATTCTTCTTCAAATCGGCGAGCGCCGCCCAGCGCGGGTCGGTCTGCTTCTGCTCGCAGCCGCAATGGCCGGCGTTGAGGTCGGCGCCGCAGGCCGGGCACAGCCCCGCGCAATCCTCGCGGCAGAGGTGGCGGGCGGGCAGCGCCAGAAGAATCTGCTCGCGCACCAGCTCGTCCAAGTCTATCGAGTCGCCCTCGAAGGCCGCGAGGCCCATGTCTTCGTCGCGCAGCTCGACGTTCTCGTCCCCGGCCGCGGCCCGCTCCTGCGGGATGAAGGCCGTCTCGAACTCGACCTCCAGCGGCACGGCCACGGGGGCGAGGCAGCGGTCGCAGGCGACCTCGATGCCGGCCTCGATCTGACCCTTGACGCGAATCTCCTCGCCCCGGCGGCTGGCGCGGCCCCCGACCCTCGCCTCGCGGCTCAGGGCGGCCGACTCGCTGTCGAGTTCGAGCGCGCCCGGCGCGTAGGTGTGCTCGAAGTGCCGGCCCGCCTCCGTCAGATTTTCGACCTCGATCCGCATCGACTGCCCCCCGGTGACGAACCGCGCCCAAACCGAAGCTGGGCACAAAAGCTGCAATTATAACGGTTAGAACCAAAGTGTCAACGCGCCGCGCGGCCGAAGGATTTTTGATGCGCGGTCGAAAAAGACGTCGCCCGCCTGCTTTTCCGACCGCGGGTCAAAAATCCGAAATCAAAACTTCCCGTCACCTTTCCACGCGGACGCCGAGGGCGTCGGCTTGGAGGGCGGCGGCGAGGCGGGCGTCGCCGCCCGTCACGAGCCGGCGGCCCGCGCCGCGCCCCGTGGCGAAGAGCGAGGGCGGGAGTTTGCCTTTCGACGTTTGCCGGCCGCGCGCGGCCCGCGCCCCGCCGGCCCCGGCCGCGCGCGCCGCCGCGAACGCCTCGGCCGCCTGCCGGCGCTCGCCGAGCCGCGCGTGGGCGAGGCCGAGCAGGTAGTGCGCCTCGCCGTAACCCTCGTCCATCTCGACGGCCCGCGCGAGGTGGCGGCGCGCCATGCGGAAGCGTTCGAGGTTGAAGTAGACGAGGCCGAGCAGGTAGTGGGCCTCGGGGCAGGGCCGCGCCGCCAGCGCCCGCTTGAACTCCGTGAGCGCGGACTTCCAGTCCGACTCGGCGGCCGACAGGCGGCCCAGCGCGCAGTGGGCCGCGAACGAAGGCCCGCCGCGCCGCACCGCCTCGCTCAGAAGCTCTTTGGCCCGCGCCGCCTCGCCCGCGTCGCCGACGGTCAGGCCCAGAAGCAGTTGGACGCGCGCGTCCTCGGGGTCTGCCTTGTAAGCCCGCGCGAGGTAGTCGCGGGCGCGCGCGGGCTTGCCCTCGCGGAAGAAGTGCTCGCCGAGGTAGGCGTTGAGCGCGGCCGACGCGGGCGCGAGCGCGGCGGCGCGTTCGAGGGCGCGCACGCCCTCGGCCCCCTTCCCCTCGCCCACGCGCGCGAACCCCTCGCGCACGAGCCGGCCGAACAACTCGCGCTCCGGCCCCGCGTACTGCGCGACGGCGCGCGCGGCCAGCTCGTCGCGCCGCTCCTTCGCTTCGAGGTCGGCCGTGTCGCGCTCCAGACGGTCGCGCCAAGCCGACTCGACGCCCTGCTTGCTGATGGCGCGCGCCTCGCTCAGGGCCGTGATGAGCGTGTCTAAAAGGAGGTGTTCCTGCTGGACGGAGCGCGTCTGGCGGAGGAGGAGTTCGACGACCTGCGCGAGGCGCTCGGCGAGGCGGAGCAGGTGGTTCTCCAGCGCCGAGACGCGCTCAAGGAGGTGCTCTTCGAGGCCGCCGTCGAGACCCTCGTCCTCGAAGCGCATCGAGGACGGCTCGACGACGAGCATCAGCCGCGTCCCGCAGCGGAAGCAGGACTCCTGCCCGACCGGGTTATCGGCCAAACAGCGCTGGCAGTAGACTCGTCCGATTCGCTTCGACATCGCCGGCCCCGTCTTCGGAGGGCGCCGCGGGCTGAAGGCCCCGTGCGGGGCCGCGGCGTCAGTATTCGTAGAAGCCGCGGCCCGACTTGCGGCCTAGCCAGCCGGCGTCCACGTATTTCTTGAGCAGCGGGCAGGGGCGGTACTTCGGGTCGCCCAGCTCCGCGTGCAGCACGTTGAGGATGGCGAGGCAGACGTCGAGGCCGATGAAGTCGGCCAGCGTGAGCGGCCCCATCGGGTGGTTCATGCCGAGCTTCATGATGCCGTCGATGGACTCGCGCGTGGCGACGCTCTCGTGCAGGGCGAAGATCGCCTCGTTGATCATCGGCATCAGGACGCGGTTCGAGACGAAGCCGGGCGAGTCGTTGCACTCCAGAGGCGTCTTGCCCATCCGCTCGGTGAGCGCGCGCGTGCGCTCCCACGTCTCGTCCGAGGTGGCGATGCCGCGGATGATCTCGACGAGCTTCATCACCGGCACCGGGTTCATGAAGTGCATCCCGATGACCTTCTCGGGCCGCCGGGTGGCCGCGCCGAGCTTCGTGATCGAGATCGAGGAGGTGTTCGAGGCGAGCACGGCCTCCTCCCGCACGGCCCCGTCGAGCGCGCGGAACAGCTCCTGCTTGGCCGCGAGGTTCTCCGTGATGGCCTCGACGACGAAGGCGGCCGCGGCCAAATCTTTCAGCTCGGTCGTCGGGCGGATGCGGCCGACGACCTCGCGCTTCTCCTCCTCCTTCAGCCGCTCCTTGTCCACGTCGCGCTGGAGGCTGCGGTCGATGGCCGCCATCCCGCGCGCCAAGAACTCGTCCGACACGTCGCGCAGCACGACCTCGAACCCGGCCCGCGCCGCCACCTGCGCGATCCCGTTGCCCATCGTCCCCGCGCCCACCACTCCGAAGATTTCTGCCACTCTATTCGCCCCTCCAGTCGGGCGGCTGCGCGGGCGGGCGGTACGCCGGCTCGCGCTCGTGCCCGAAGGTCTGCGCGTAGCCGCCGAGGGGCTGGCCCTGATTAAGCGAGCCGCGCCACCGGTCGGCGTCCGCGCCGCGCTCGCGCTCGAAGGCTTCGCCCTGCTTGCTGAAGCAGAACCAGAAGGTGTAGACGCAGAGCGCCGTCCCGAACGGGAAGCTCATCCCGGCCACCACGGCCGCGACGATGCCGGCGATGCGCGCCCACGACTTTCGCTTGAGCATGGCGTAGCCGGCGACGAGGCCCGGCAGGCTCAACATCAGGTAGAGCAGGAAGACCAAGACCATCAGCGCCCAGAAGAGGGCGGCTGGCGGCGCGTTCGGGTCGTTGGCGGCGACGGCCGACATCACCCCCGCGAAGAAGCCGAAGAAGAGCAGCACCAGCAACGACACCAGCGTGAAGAACCCGCCGTAGATGAGGTGCATGATGCCGAGGACTTTGTTGTGGTCAGCGGGGGTCATAAGTCACCAATCGGGCGCCGGGGATGAGCGGCTCGTCTTTAACCGGCCGCCCTCCACGCGGCGCGCTTTCTACCTTTCCACCGCCATCGCGACGGCGTTGCCGCCGCCGAGGCAGAGGGCCGCGAGGCCGCGCCGCGCGCCCCGCCGCTTCATCTCGTAGAGCATCGTCGTCAGCAGGCGCGAGCCGGACTGGCCGATGGCGTGGCCGAGCGCGACCGCGCCGCCGTTGACGTTCACCCTCTCGGGGTCGAGTTCCAGCTCGCGCATGATGGCGACGGCCTGCACGGCGAACGCCTCGTTGAGCTCGACGAGGTCGACTTCGTTCAGCGTCCAGCCCGCCTTCCGCAAGACCTTCCGGATGGCCTCGACCGGGGCCATCATCACCAGCTCGGGCTGGATGCCGGAGGTGGCCTGCGCCGCGATGCGCGCCATCGGCTCGACGCCGAGCGCGCGCGCCCGCTCCAGCGAGGTGACGACGAGGGCCGACGCGCCGTCGTTGACGCCGGGCGCGTTGCCCGCCGTCACCGTCCCGCCCTCCTTGCGGAAGGCCGGCTTGAGCTTGGCCAGCGCCTCGACGGAGGTGTCCTCGCGCACCGGCTCGTCGGTGTCGAAGATGACGGGGTCGCCCTTCCTCTGCGGGATTTCGACGGGGAGGATTTCGTCCCTGAACCTGCCGGCCTTGATGGCGGCGACGGCCTTGCGGTGCGAGTTGTAGGCGTAGGCGTCCTGATCCTCGCGCGTCACGCCGTAGCGCTCGGCGACGACCTCGCCGGTGTTGCCCATGTGGTAGTTCTCGAAGGCGCACCAGAGGCCGTCGTGGATCATCGCGTCCACCATCGTGGCGTCGCCCATGCGGTAGCCCTCGCGCGCTTTGGGCAGGAGGTAGGGCGCGTTCGACATCGACTCCATGCCGCCGGCGACGACCACCTCCGAGTCGCCGAGCTGCACGCCCTGCGCGGCCATCATCACCGACTTGAGGCCCGAGCCGCAGACCTTGTTGACGGTCACGGCCGAGACGCCGAAGGGGATGCCGCCGCCGAGCGCCGCCTGACGCGCCGGGTTCTGGCCGAGGCCCGCCTGTATGACGCAGCCCATGATGACCTCGTCCACGTCCTCGGGCGCGACGCCGGCGCGGCGCACCGCCTCGCGCACGACCATCGCGCCGAGCTGCGTCGCCGCGAAACCCTTGAGCGCGCCCTGAAACTTCCCCGTCGGCGTGCGCACGGCGCTGACGATGACGGCCTCTCTTCTCTCCGGCATGGTGACTCCTTAATAAAAACGTAAACCGCGAACCGTGAACAGAAGTCGCCAGCCGTCAGTTTTCAGTAAAGGCAAAACTGATGACTGATAACTGATGACTGCTTTTCACGATTTACGTTTCGATTATACGTTGGCCCCAAGGGGTGTCAAGCAAGCGCTCCGCGGCCGGGGCCGGCGGCGCGGGCGCGCGCAATCGCCGGGTTTCGCCGCGCGATTGGCGGCCGCGGCCTCACGGCGTCGTGACCAGCGGCAGCTCGACGAAGCTGGCGCGGCCGGGCGCGTGGTAGACGCGCTGCGTGGCCTTGCGGTAATCGCCCGGCTTGGCCCAGAAGATGTTGGGGACGAAGGTCTGCGGGTTGCGGTCGTAGAGCGGGAACCAGCTCGACTGCACCTGCACCATGACGCGGTGGCCGGGCAGGAAGACGTGGTTCGCCGTCGGCAGCGCGAAGCGGTAGAGCAGGGCCCGTCCCGACTCGACCGGCCGCGGCGTCTCCCGGCTCTCGCGGAAGCGCCCGCGGAAGATGTCGGCCGCGACCATCAACTGGTAGCCGCCCATGGCCGGCTGGCCCGCGACCTCGTCCGGGTACACGTCGATGAGCTTGACGACCCAGTCGGAGTCCGTCCCCGTCGTCGAGGCGAAGAGGTTGGCGACCGGCTCGCCGCTGATCTTGACCGGCTCGGTCAGCACTTCCGAGACGAAGGAGACCACGTCGGGGCGGCCCGAAGCCTCGCGCTGGTCGTCGACGAGCCACTGCGGCCAGCCGCCGCCCGCGGCCCCGACGGGGCGGATGGGCCGCGCGCGGAAGGGCACGGGCTTCGACGGGTCGGAGACGTACTCGGTGAACTCCGCCTCGCGCGGGCGCGGCGCGTCGAAGCCGGCGCGCAGGCCCCCGGCGAGGTAGAGCGGCGTCGGCTTGACGGCGCAGCCCGAGTCGCAGCCGGCCGGCCACGAGCGCAGGCTGCGCCACCTGTTCGTGCCCGTCTCGAAGGTCACGACCGGCGGCAGGTCGGCCTTCGGCGCGCCCTCCTTCAGGTACTGGTCGAGGAACGGGCGCAGGTACTCCTGACGGAAGTGGAGCGCGGTGTCGCTGTTGAACCTGATCGCGCCGAGCGCGCTGCCCTCGCGGATCATCTGGCCGTGGTACCACGGCCCCATCACGAGGAAGACCTTGTCGTTGTTGGCGTCCTTCGGCTCCAGCGCCTTGTAGACGGCCGGCGCGCCGTAGATGTCCTCCTGATCCCAGAGGCTGTGGACGAGCATGACGGGCACGCTCAAAGGCTGCGCGGCGAGAATCCTGTCGACGGCCTGCTCGCGCCACCACGCGTCGTAGTTCGGGTGTTCGAGCAGCTTGCGCCAGAAGCCGACCTGTTCGAGGCCGCGCCGCCGGCCCAGCTCGCCGGCCGAGCCGGCCTGCATGTACATGTCGTAGTCGTCGTAGTGCGTCGTCCACCACTGGGCGGTCGAGTCGCGGGTCGCCTGCTGGTTGTAGATGAAGGGCATCATCTGCTGGCGGAACGCGCCGTTGTGGAACCAGTCGTCGCCGACCCAGCCGTCCACCATCGGGTTCATCGGGACGGCGACCTTCAGGGCCGGGTGCGGGTTGATGAGCGCCATCAGGGTGAGGAAGCCGTTGTAGGAGATGCCGAGGACGCCGACGCGGCCGTTCGATTCGGGGACGTTGCGGACGAGCCAGTCGATGGTGTCGTAGGTGTCGGTCGAGTGGTCGACCGGCGTCGGGTTCAGCGGCCCGCGCAGGGGGCGGTTCATCACGTAGTCGCCCTCGGAGCCGTGCTTGCCGCGCACGTCCTGCACGACGCGGATGTAGCCGGCCTCGACGACCACGTCGTAGGCGTTGTCGTAGCCGGCGAGCGCCGGGCCGAGGTGCGCGCTCGCGTTGTGCGAGGTCAGCGCGCGCGCGTCGTAGGGCGTGCGCGTGAGCAGCATCGGCGCGCCCTTCGCGCCCTTCGGCACGAGGATGACGGTGCGCAGGCGGACGCCGTCGCGCATCGGGATCATGGCCTCGCGCCGGACGTGGTCGAAGCCCTCGCCGGTCGGCACGAGCTTGGCCGGCGTCTCGTTCTGCAAGGTGGCGGGCGTCTGGGCCGGGGCGCGGCCGACGAAGGCGACGGCGGCGAGGGCCACCGAAGCCAGAGCCAGCGCGCGGGCGGCGCCGAAGAGGGCCGTCGCGGCGGGGCGTGCGTTCTGATGTGCCATGAAGGCGTCTCCTGATCCTGTCGTTCCGGGGGTACGGCGCGGGCGAGCTGACCACCAAAACTAACTTCATCAGGCCCGTTTGTCCAACCGAAATTCTCGCCAACCGGCGCCGTTTGAAAGCGGGTTGCGGCGGTGTTAGACTCCAACCCGTTTTTGACACCGCGGGTCTTCGCCGGGGCGGTCTCGCCTCCCGCTCTCATCACACAGAAACTATGCAGGCTCTCATTCTCGCAGGCGGCAAGGGGACGCGGCTCCGGCCCCTCACCGTCTACACGCCCAAGCCCGTCGTCCCCGTCTGCAACCGCCCGTTCCTGCTCTACCAGATAGACACGCTCAGGCGCGCCGGCATCACCGACATCACGCTCTCGCTCTCCTACCAGCCGCACAAGATCGAGCAGCAGCTGGGCGACGGGTCGGAGTTCGGCGTCCGCCTCAGCTACACGGTCGAGCCGCAGCCGATGGGCACGGCCGGGGCCTACAAGTTCGCCGAGGGGCTGATCCGCGAGCCGACCGTCATCCTCAACGGCGACATCATCACCGACCTCGACCTGCGCGCCGTCATCCGCGAGCACGACGCGCGCGGCGCGGCCGCCACCATCGTCCTCGCCCCCGTCGAGAACCCTTCGAGCTACGGCCTCGTCGAGACCGACGGCGGCGGCCGCGTGCGCCGCTTCCTCGAAAAGCCGAAGCCCGACGAGTGCGTCACGAACAACATCAACGCCGGCACCTACGTCCTCGACCCGCGCGTCCTCGACTTCATCCCCGCCGGCGAGAGCTACTCGTTCGAGTACCAGCTCTTCCCAGACCTCCTGCGGCGCGGCGAGAAGTTCTTCGCGCACGTCCCCGGCGACGCCTACTGGATCGACATCGGGACGCCCGCGCGCTACCTCCAAGTCCACCGCGACATCCTGCGGGGCCGCGTCCACGGCATGACGCCGAAGGAGCGCCGCGGCGCGTTCGACGCCGCCACGCACGCCGAGATTGACGAACTCTCGCTCGTCGCTGACGGCTGCGTCGTCAAGCCGGGCGCGCAGGTCGTCAACTCCGTCCTCGGCCCCGGCGTCCACCTCGAAGAGCGCGCCCGCGTCGAGGACTCGGTCGTCTGGGCGCACACGCGCGTGGGCGCGGGCGCGAGCCTCGCGGGGGCCGTCGTCGGGCGCGGCTGCCACATCGGGCGCGCGGCCGCCGTCGGGCCGGGCTCGGTGCTCGGCGACAAGACCTCGCTCACCGACTACACGCAGACCGGGGGCCAGCCGTGAGGGGCGCGCACGCCGAGCCGGCCGAGATCCGCTTCGGCACCGACGGCTGGCGCGCGCAGATCGCGCACGAGTTCACCTTCGAGAACCTCGCGCGCGCCGCGCAGGCTTACGCCGACTTCCTCAGACAACAGCGCGCGGCCGAAGACGCGGGCGGGGGCGGGCGCAACCCGTCGGTCGTCGTCGGCTACGACCGCCGCTTCATGTCCGAGCAGTTCGCGCTGCGCGCGGCCGAGGTCTTGGCCGGCAACGACATCGGCGTCCGCCTCTTCGGCGAGGACGTGCCGACGCCCCTCGTCTCGTGGGCCGTGCGCGAGCGCGGCGCCGACGGCGGCGTGGTCATTACGGCCTCGCACAACCCCGCGACCTTCAACGGCTTCAAGCTCAAGGCCCCGTGGGGCGGGAGCGCCGCGCCCGAGACGACGCGCGCCGTGGAGGCTCTGGTGGACGCGCGCGAGCCGCGCCTCTCGCCGCTGCCCGAGGGCGCGACCGGCGGGCTCGGGCCGCAGCTGGAGAGCTACCGCCGGCAGGTCGAGTCTTACATCGACCTCGAACGCCTGCGCTCGGCCGGCGCGTCGGTCGTCGTGGACTCGATGCACGGGACGGGCGGGCGCTGGGTGGAGAGTTTCCTGCGCGGCGGCCGCCTCGGGGTCGAGACGATCAGGGCCGGGCGCGACACGCTTTTCGGCGGCTGCGACCCGGAGCCGATTGACCGCAACCTCGGGCCGCTCAGGGCGCGCGTGCGCGAGGCGGGCGCGCTCGCCGGCCTCGCCACCGACGGCGACGCCGACCGCGTCGGCGCGGTCAACGAGCTGGGCGAGACGATGACGATGCACGAAGTCGTGCCGATCATCCTTTTGCACTTGGCGCGGCGGCGCGCGATGTCGGGCGGCGTCGTCCGCACCTTCTCGCAGTCGGTGCTTCTGAAACGCATCGCCGCGGCCCACGACCTCGCGCTGCACGAGACGCCCGTCGGCTTCAAGTACGTGGCCGACCTGATGCTGCGCGAACGGATTCTCATCGGCGCGGAGGAGTCGGGCGGCATCGGCGTGAGCGGCCACCTGCCGGAGCGCGACGGCCTCCTCAACTCGCTCCTCTTCCTCGAAGCGGTCGTCGCCGCGGGCCGGACGCCGACCGAGTTGGTGCGCGAGATGCACCGCGAGTTCGGCGAGTTCCACTTCGGCCGGCGCGACCTCCGCTTCGAGGTGGCGCGCGGCCTCGCCCTCGTCGAATCGCTCTCCGCGAGGCCGCCCGCGCGCGCCGCCGGCCACGCCGTCCGCTCGGTCGAGACGCTCGACGGCGTCAAGCTGCTGTTCGCCGACGAATCGTGGCTCCTCTTCCGGCAGTCCGGCACCGAGCCGCTCCTGCGCATCTACGCCGAGGCCACCTCCGTCGCCAAGCGCGAGGAGCTGCTCGAATACGGAACCAGAATCGCGAACAAGGCAGACATTAACCAGTAGTCAGTAGTCAGTAGGCGCTCCCGCGCGAAGACTGCCGACGCTGACAGACGGACGACACGCTGCCGAAGGTCTTTCTACTGACTACTGTCTACTGTCTACTTCTCTTATGCCCGAACTGCCCGAAGTCGAACTCGTGGCGCGCGCGCTCGACCGTCTGGTGAGGGGGCGGCGTTTCGTGGCGGCGGAGTTGCTGCGGCCGCGGCTCGCGCCGGGGAATGAGCCGGAGGAGTTCGCGCGCGACTTGCGCGGGGCGCGCGTGGGCGAGGTGGGGCGGCGCGGCAAGCACATCCTCGTGCGCTTCGACAACGCGCGGGCGCTCGTCGTCCACCTGCGCATGACCGGCCGCTTCCTGCTCCTGCCCGAAGGGCGCGAGCTGCCG